>Ga0102832_1000724_pt1 | contig 38894 bp, 35 predicted proteins | sample EBPBio282013_DNA_FD_88942 | JGI IMG/M metagenome (GOLD analysis project Ga0102832, IMG submission 88942) | Wastewater treatment Type I Accumulibacter community from EBPR Bioreactor in Madison, WI, USA - Reactor 2_5/28/2013_ DNA (Illumina Assembly) | ecosystem: Engineered > Bioreactor > EBPR >... | reverse complement strand
CCTCGTCACCGTTCGACTTGCATGTGTTAAGCACGCCGCCAGCGTTCGTCCTGAGCCAGGATCAAACTCTCCGTTGAAAATTATCAGCCAGGCCGAAGCCCGTTTGCTGTCAACTTTGGTTTGACACTGACGCAGACCCATTGCTGGATCTGTTTCAATAATCAAAGGAACCGTCCGATCGTGTTCGACTTGCGTCTCGCACTCCCGGTACGGGGTTGATTTGGCATTCCGAAGAATGCCTATTGTGCATTGACTTTTAAAGCACGCTGTTGAGTTCTCAAGTTTCGGGTGCGCACCTCGCTTTGGCTTTCACCGCCGCTTGGGGCAACTCGACTTACTTTACTTGGCTTCCGGATCGGTGTCAAACCGGCCCTTCTGCCTCCCCCAGCCCGCGACGCGGCTCGGATCTTGACGGGCTCTGGCATGAGCGCACATCGTATCCGTGCTGGTCAGGGTTGGTTTGGCGCCTCGATTCGGCCGTTCCAGATCTTCTCTGTCTCGTCCTTCGCACCGGCGGCGCTCGATGAACATTACGCAGTCCCGGGGGCAGGGTCAAATCGGCCGGACCCCCGGGCGTGTCGTCACCTCTCGACGGCCAGCGCCCCCACCGTCCGTCGTCCGCGGCGCACCACGACGAAGCGGCCGTGGAGCAGATCGGCGTCGCTCAGGCGGGCGTCCGGGTCCGTCACCTTGGTGTTGTTCAGGTAGGCGCCGCCCTCGTCGATCGCCCTCCGGCCGGCCGACTTCGACGCCACCACTCCGGTGGCGGCGAGCACGTCCACCACGGTCGGCAGTTCCTCGCCGACGCGCAGCGGCGGGCTGCCGAGCTCGGCCACCACTGCCCTCAGGGTGGGCTCCGGGAGTGCCGCCAGGTCCTCGCGCCCGAAGATCGCCGCCGCGGCGTCCGCGGCCGCCCTGCGCTCGGCCGGCGAGTGCACCAGGTCGGTGATGTCGTCGGCCAGCGCCCGCTGGGCGGCTCGCAGGTGCGGGGCCTCGGTGAGCTGCCGTGCGAGGTCGTCGATCTCCTCGGCGCTGCGCCGGGTGAAGATCTTCAGGTACTCCACGACCTTCGCGTCCTCGGCGTTCAGGAAGAACTGGTGGAACGCGTAGGGGCTGGTCATGCTCGGGTCCAGCCAGACGGTGCCCGACTCGGTCTTGCCGAACTTGGTGCCGTCCGCCTTGGTGAGCAGCGGGGTGGCCAGCGCGTGCGCCTTGCCCCCGTCCGCCCGCCGGATCAGCTCGACGCCGGCGGTGAGGTTGCCCCACTGGTCGGAGCCGCCGGTCTGGAGCGTCACGCCGTGGCGACGGTAGAGCTCGAGGAAGTCCAGTGACTGCAGCAGGACGTAGGAGAACTCGGTGTACGAGATCCCTGACTCCAGCCGGGCCTTGACGACTTCGCGATCGAGCATCCGGTTCACGCTGAAGTGCTTGCCGATGTTGCGCAGGAAGTCCAGCGTCGACAACTGCGACGTCCAGTCGTAGTTGTTGACGACGACGGCGGCGTTGGGCCCTTCGAAGTCGACGAACTTCGACACCTGCGCGCGGATCTTCTCCACCCACTCGTGGACGAGGTCCTGAGGGTTGAGGTTGCGCTCCGAGCTCTGCTTCGGGTCGCCGATCAGCCCGGTCGAGCCGCCCACCAGCAGGAACGGCTTGTGGCCGCTCGACTGGAGGATTCGGGCCAGCATGAGTTGCACCAGGTTGCCCATGTGGATGCTGGGGGCCGTCGGGTCGAAACCGACGTAGGAGCTCACCTGGCCGGAGTCGAAGGCGGACGCCAGCGCGTCCGGGTCGGTGGAGTGGGCGATGAAGCCCCGCCAGGTCAGTTCGTCAAGTACGGCATTCACGCTGCGCAAGCATATGGGGCCCCGGCGCCGGCCGGTCCGGTGGCGCTGTCGGTGGCGGGGCCTAGCCTGCGGGCAGGAGGTGGGTGATGGCGTCGTTCCGGGCGAGCGCGGGCATCGTGGAGGTCTTCGCCGGGGTGGATCCCCCCGACGTACTGGACGCGGCCCGCGAGGCCGTGGCGACGGGCTGGCACGTCGAGGACGCGTTCGTCGACGTCGAACCGCTGGCGCGGGGCGCGGGACCGCCTCGGGCCACGGTGCGGTTCGTCGTACCCACCGCCAACGACGCCGAGGAGGACGCCGCGGCCTGGGCGGCGGCGAAGGCGCTGGCCGCCGGCGTGGGGCGGGTGGCTGCCTGGACCGACCTGCGGGTGCTGCGGCGCGAGCATGGGAGGTGGGTGCGGCTGGACGGGCCGGGGTGACGCGTTCGGCCGCTACGCTCCCGAGCGCTCCTAGGGACCGTTCTGGCCGAGGGCGGACCTGAGTTCGGCGAGCTGGGAGCGGACGGCGTCGGGGGCGGTGCCGCCGCGGCCGTTGCGGGAGGCGACCGAGCCCTCGGCGGTGAGCACGTCCAGGACGCCGGGGGCGAGGTCGGGCGAGATCTCGGCGAGTTGGGCGGGGGTCAGGTCGGAGAGCTCCTGTCCCCTGGCCTCGCAGTACCGCACGCACGCACCGGCGATCTCGTGGGCGCGGGCGAACGGCACCCGCTGGCGCACCAGCCAGTCGGCGACGTCGGTGGCAAGGGAGAACCCGCGCGGGGCGAGCGCGGCCATCCGGTCGGCGTGGAAGGTCAGGGTGGCCACCATCCCGGTGACCGCGGGCAGCAGCACGCGCAGCTGGTCGAGGCTGTCGAAGACCGGCTCCTTGTCCTCCTGGAGGTCACGGTTGTAGGCCAGCGGCAGTCCCTTGCAGGTGGCCAGCAGACCGGCGAGGTTGCCGATCAGCCGTCCGGCCTTGCCCCGGGCCAGCTCGGCGACGTCCGGGTTCTTCTTCTGCGGCATGATGCTCGACCCGGTCGACCAGGCGTCGTCCAGCGTCGCGAAGCCGAACTCGTGCGTGCACCACAGGATGACGTCCTCGCTGAGCCGCGACAGGTCCACCCCGACCTGGGCCAGCACGTAGGACTCCTCCGCGACCAGGTCCCGCGCGGCCGTGCCGTCAATGCTGTTCGGCACCGAGCCGGCGAAGCCCAGTTCGCGCGCGACCAGTTCGGGGTCGAGGCCGAGCGAGGTGCCGGCGAGCGCGCCGGAGCCGTACGGGCTGACCGCCAGGCGGGCGTCCAGGTCGTGCAGCCGCTGGAGGTCGCGCACCAGCGGCCAGGCGTGGGCCAGCAGGTGGTGGCTGAGCAGCACCGGCTGCGCGGACTGGAGGTGCGTGCGTCCGGGCATGATCACGCCCATGTGGGCCTCGGCCTGCCCGGCCAGCGCCGCCACCAGGGCCTTCAGGTCGGCGGCGAGCACCGTGTTGGCGTCGCGCAGGTAGGCGCGGATCAGCGTGGCGATCTGGTCGTTGCGGGAGCGTCCGGCGCGCAGCCGTCCGCCCAGTTCGGGCCCGACCCGCTCGATCAGGCCACGCTCCAGCGAGCCGTGCACATCCTCGTCGGTGTCGGCAGCGCTCCAGGCACCCGAGACGACATCGGCCTCGAGCGCGTCCAGGCCCGCGACCATCGCGTCCAGCTCGCCGTCGGTGAGCAGGCCGGCGGCGTGCAGCGCCAAGGCATGTGCACGGGAGCCCGCCAGGTCGTGCCGGGCCAGTCGCCAGTCGAACTGGGTCGACCTGCTGAGGGCGAACATCGCCTCGGCCGGGCCGCCGGCGAACCGGCCGCCCCAGAGCCGTCCGGAGTCGGTCGCGTCAGTCATGGTGGGTCCTTTCGGATCGGCGCGGGGATCGGTGGAGCGGGCGGGTCAGGTGCCGTGCAGGCCGAGGAAGGTCTCGGCCATCGCGGTGCCGCCGTCGGCCGTGCGGGTCACGATGACCACCGTGTCGTCGCCGGCGATCGTACCGAGGATCGAGTCCCATCCGACCTTGTCGATCGCGGACGCCAGGAACTGCGCGGCACCCGCCGGGGTTCGCAGCACAGCCAGGTTCGCCGACCCCTCCGCCGAGAGCAGCAGCTCCCCGCAGAGCCGGGTCAGCCGGGTCAACGCCGCGGGCGTACCCGGCGCGTGCTCGCCGGCCAGCAGCGCGTAGGCCAACTCGCCGGTGGCCGTACGCACCCGCACCGCACCCAACTCGAACAGGTCCTTGCTGAGCGTGCCCTGGGACACCGCGATGCCGTCGGCGACCAGCCGGGCGGCGAGCTCGGTCTGGCTGCGGATCGCTTCCCGCTCGATGAGCTCGGCGATCCGGGACTGCCGCGCCGACTTCGTCACCGGGGTGCGCTGCTCGGTCATGTCGCCGCCCGCCCCGCGTCGAGCAGGCCGCCGAGAGCAGCGACAAAGGTGTCCAGCTCGGCGTCGCCGACGACCAGCGGCGGGGCCAGCCGCAGAACGTTCGGCCGCGGCGCGTTGACCACGAAGCCGGCGTCGAGGGCGGCGTCGGCGACCGCGGGGGCGATCGGCTCGGCCAGAACCACGCCGCGCAGCAGCCCGCGTCCGCGCACCCCGGCGACCAGTGGGTGGTCCAGCGCGGTGATGGACGCCGCCAGCCGGTCACCGGCGGCGGTGACCCGGGCCAGCAGCCCGTCCCGCTCGATGATCGACAGCACCGCCAGGCCGGCGGCGGCGGCGACCGGGTTGCCGCCGAACGTGGTGCCGTGCGAGCCGGGACCGAGCAGGAACGCCGCCGGGCCGGTCGCCACGCAGGCGCCGACCGGGAAGCCGTTGCCCAGTCCCTTGGCGAACGTCACGATGTCGGCGGTCACGCCGGAGGCACTGCTGGCCAGCCAGTCGCCGCAGCGCCCGATGCCGGTCTGCACCTCGTCGATCCACAGCAGCGCGCCGGCCGCTGTACAGATCTCGCGTGCGCGCGCGAGGAAGCCGGCCGGTGGGTCGACCACGCCGTTCTCCCCCTGCACCGGCTCCAGGATGACCGCGGCCACCGTGTCGTCGACTGCCGCCGCGAGGGCGTCCGCGTCGCCGTAGGGCACGAACGTGACCTGCCCGGGCAGCGGTTCGAACGGCAGCCGGTAGGCGGGGTTGGCGGTCAGCGCGAGCGCGCCGAGGCTGCGTCCGTGGAACGCGCCCTCCATCGCCACCAGCTTCGTGCGCCCGGTGCGCCGGGTGATCTTGAAGCCGGCCTCGTTGGCCTCGGTGCCGGAGTTGGTGAAGAACACCCGGGCGTCGAGGCCAGGGGCGTTCACGGTGGCGAAACCGGCCAGCCGCTCGGCCAGCGCGATCTGGGTCGGCGTGGCGAAGAAGTTCGACACGTGGCCGAGGGTCGAGAGCTGGGCCGAGATCGCGCCCAGGACCTGCGGGTGTGCGTGGCCGAGCGCGTTCACGGCGAGTCCGGCGAGCAGGTCGAGGTAGCGGTTGCCGTCGGCGTCCCACAGGTACACGCCCTCGCCGCGCACGAACACGCGCTTGGGCGGCCCGAACGTGTTCATCACCGCGTGGCCGTACCGGGCGGTGAGCTCGGCCTGGCCACCGCCGGCCGTCGCCACGCTCACGAGAGCGCCCCGGTGGTGACCATCGTGCCGATACCCTCGTCGGTGAAGATCTCCAGCAGCAGCGAGTGCGGCACCCGGCCGTCGATCACGGTCGCGCGCGGCACGCCCGCCCGGACGGCGCCCAGGCACGCCTCCATCTTCGGGATCATCCCGGACGCCAGCGTCGGCAGCATCGCGGCCAGCGCGTCGGCGTCGATCTGCCGGATCACCTCGGTCGAGGCCGGCCAGTCGGCGTACAGGCCCGGCACGTCGGTGAGCACGACGAGGCGCTCGGCACCCAGCGCGGCGGCCAGCGCCCCGGCGGCGGTGTCGGCGTTGACGTTGTGCACCTGGCCGTCCTCGTCGGGCGCGACGGTGGCCACCACCGGGATCCGGCCGGCGTTGATCAGGTCGAGCACGGCGCCGGGGTTGACCTCCGACACCTCGCCGACCAGGCCGAGGTCGATCTCCTCCCCGTCGAGCTCGAGGCCCTTGCGTTCGGCGATCAGCAGCCCGGCGTCCTCACCGGAGAGCCCGACCGCGAGCGGGCCGTGGGCGTTCAGGAGCCCGACGAGCTCGCGGTTGACCTGGCCCATCAGCACCATCCGCACCACGTCCATGGCCTCGGGCGTGGTGACCCGCAGCCCTCCGCGGAACTCGCTGGCGATCCCGAGCCGCTTCAGCATCGTGGAGATCTGCGGGCCGCCGCCGTGCACGACCACCGGCTTCACGCCGACCGTGCGCAGGAACACGATGTCCTGGGCGAATGCGCGCTTGAGGTCGTCGTCGACCATCGCGTTGCCGCCGTACTTCACCACGATCGTCTTCCCGACGTAGCTCTCCAGCCACGGCAGCGCCTCGATCAGGATGGCCGCCTTGTCGCCCGCGTCCTTCATGAGGAGTACTCCGCGTTCTCTTTGACGTAGTCGTAGGTGAGGTCGTTGGTCCAGATCGCGGCGGACGCGTCGCCGGCATGCAGGTGCACCTCGACGAGCACCTCGCGCCCGCTCAGGTCGACTTCGGACCGGTCGGTGCCGAGTTGGCCGTCGACGAACACCCGGACGCCGTTGAACGCCACGTCCACGTGCTCGGGGTCGTACTCGGCCGGGACGGTGCCGGCCGAGGCCAGGACGCGGCCCCAGTTCGGGTCGTTGCCGAAGATCGCGCACTTGAACAGGTTGCTGCGGGCGATCGCGCGGGCCACGGCGAGGGCGTCGGCCTCGGTGGCCGCGCCCTCGACCCGCACCTCGATGTCGTGCGCGGAGCCCTCGGCGTCGGCGAGCAGCTGCCTGGCCAGGTCGGCGCAGACCCCGGTGAGCGCCTCGGAGAACTCCGCCGCGTCGGGCGTGACGCCCGAGGCACCGGAGGCCATGGCGATCACGGTGTCGTTGGTGGACATGCAGCCGTCGGAGTCGGTGCGGTCGAAGGTGAAGCCGGTGGCGGTGCGCAGCGCCGCGTCCAGAGCGTCCGGCTCGACGACGGCGTCGGTGGTGATCACCACCAGCATCGTGGCCAGCGCCGGGGCGAGCATGCCCGCGCCCTTGGCCATGCCGCCGATCGTCCAGCCCTCCGGCGAGGTGTGGACGGCCTCCTTCGGGACCGTGTCGGTGGTGCAGATCGCCTCGGCGGCGGACGGGCCGCCGGTGGTGGCGAGGTCCTGGCGGGCCAACTCGATGCCGGTCAGCACCGCGTCCATCGGCAGCCGCACGCCGATCAGGCCGGTGGAGCACACCGCCACGTCCGTGGTGTCGCAGCCCACCTCGGCGGCGGTCCACTCGGCCATCTGCTTCGCGTCGGCCAGGCCGGCCGACCCGGTGCAGGCGTTCGCCCCGCCGGAGTTCAGCACGACGGCGGCCAGCCGCCCGTCGGCGATCACCTCGCGGCTCCACTGCACGGGGGCGGCGGTGAACCGGTTGGACGTGAAGACGGCTGCCGCGTGCGCGTCCGGGCCCTCGTTGACGACCAGCGCGAGGTCGGGACGGCCGGACGCCTTGATGCCGGCGATGACGCCGGCGGCGGTGAAGCCCTTGGCGGCGGTGACGCTCATTCCGATGCTCCTGTCGTGGTCACGCGAGTTCCCGGGGTGGTGATCACGGGGCGACTCCGATCGTGGTGAGGCCGAGGGTCTCGGGCAGGCCCAGGGCGAGGTTCATGGACTGGAGGGCGCCACCGGCGGTGCCCTTGGTGAGGTTGTCCAGGGCGGCGACCGCGACCAACCGTCCGGCGGCCGCGTCCACGGTCACCTGGAGGTGCACGGCGTTGGAGCCGACGATCGACTGGGTCTGCGGCCACATCCCCTCCGGCAGCAGGGTGACGAACGGCTCCTCGCCGTAGGCGGCGGCGTAGGTCGCGCGCACGACCTCGACCGGCACGTCCTCGGCGAGCGGCGCGGTCACCGTGGCGAGGATGCCGCGGGGCATCGGAGCCAGCACCGGGGTGAACGAGAGCGTCGGCTCGGCGGCGCCCAGCAGGGCGAAGTTCTGGAGCATCTCGGGGACGTGGCGGTGCACGCCACCCACGCCGTAGGCGCTCAGCGAGCCCATCACCTCCGAGCCGAGCAGGTTGGACTTCAGCGACTTGCCCGCGCCGGACGTGCCGCTGGCCGCCACCGCGACCACGTCGCGGCCGGTGACCAGGCCGCCGGTCAGGGCGGGCAGCAGGGCCAGCGTGACCGAGGTCGGGTAGCAGCCCGGGACGGCGATCCGGCGGGTCGCGGCCAGTACCTCCCGCTGGCCGGGCAGCTCGGGCAGGCCGTACGGCCAGGTGCCGGCGTGCTCGGTGCCGTAGAACCGTGTCCACTCGGCGGGGTCGATCAGCCGGTGGTCGGCGCCGGCGTCCACCACCAGCACGTCCGGGCCGAGCTCGGCGGCCACCGCCGCGGAGTGGCCGTGCGGCAGCGCGAGGAACACCACGTCGTGGCCGGCGAGGTGGGCGGTGGTTGTCTCCACCACCGTACGGTCGGCCAGCGGGGTCAGGTTCTGGTGGTGTGCGAGCAGCGGCGTCCCGGCATTCGAACCGGCGGTGAGGGCGCCGATCTCGACCTCCGGATGGCCCAGGAGCAGCCGCAGCAGCTCCCCACCCGCGTAACCGGTGGCGCCGGCCACCGCAACCTTGATCGTCATGGTAATGACTATGCCGTATTCGGAATGGATATTCCAATCATCGGGGCCGAGTGTCGGCCCGGCTGGGTTACGATGCTGCGCGTGCCCGTCTCCGCCATCGGCCTCAGCCACCACCTCGTCCCGCTGGAGGACCTGGCGCAGTTGAGCCTGCTGGCCGAGCCCGTCCGCACCCGTCTGGACGACGCCGGCCTGCGGGGAAGCGTACTGCTGAACACCTGCAACCGGTTCGAGATCTATTTCGAGTCCGACGCGTTCCACGCCGGGCTGGAGTCAGTGCTCGGCGCCGTCCGGGACGCCCTGCCGGCCGGGCAACGCGCACTGGCCGACCAGTTCGAGGTGTACGCGGGGCAGGCGGCCGTGCAGCACCTCCTGGAGGTGGCCAGCGGCCTGGACTCGATGGTGATCGGCGAGGACGAGGTCATCGGCCAGGTGCGGGAGGCCCTCGCAGGCGCGGGCGACCGCGCCAGCGCGTCCCTGCACCGGCTGTTCCACGCCGCCCTGACCACCGGCAAGGCGGTGAGCGCCGAGACCGACCTGGGTGCGGCCGGACGCTCGATCGCCGCCGTCGGCCTCGGCCTGCTCGAGCAGCGCCACTTCCCCCTCGCCGGACGCCGCGTGCTGCTCGTCGGCACCGGCAGCTACGCACGGGTGGTCACCGCCGCGCTCCTGCGGCTGGGCTGCACCGACATCGCCGTCCACTCCCCCAGCGGGCGCGCCCGACGGTTCGCGTCCACCCACCCGGTGACCGCGGTTGCCACCGACGGCCTGGACGGCGCCCTGGCCGCCGCCGATGCGGTGATCACGTGCAGCGGCGCGGAGAGCGCCAACGGACCAGTGATCTCGGCCGAGCAGCTGTCGAGGGCCCGCGCGCAGACGATCGCCCTGCTGCCGGTGCTGGACCTCTCGCTGAGCGGCGACGTCGCCCCCGACGCGGCCGGGCTGCTCGGGGTGGACCTGATCGACCTGGAGGAGATCGGCGCCCACGCCCCCGCGGAGCAGGCCGCCGCCGTGCTGGCCGCCCGTGACCTGGTCTCCCGCGGCGTGGACGCCTACCTGCACCTCGAACAGGGAAAGGCCGCGTCGCCGGCCGTCACCGCGATGCGCGCACACGTGAGCCAGTTCATCGAGCGCGAGATCGAGTCCGCCGCCCGCCGTTACGACGCGGAGACCGCCGCGGCCGTCGCCCGGTCGCTGCGACGGGTCTCCAACGCGCTGCTGCACACCCCGTCGCTGCGCGCGGCCGAACTCGCCCGCACCGGCGAACTGGCCGACTACTCCCAGGCGCTGCACACCTTGTTCGGGATCGACATCGAGGCCGGCGCGTGACCGCTGGCGTCCCGGTTGCACCGCTGCTCGCCGCCTACGCGGGCGCGCCGGTGTCCCGGCGTCCGGTGTGGTTCATGCGCCAGGCCGGACGCTCGCTGCCCGAGTACCGGGCGCTGCGCGAGGGCACCACGATGCTCGGCGCCTGCCTCGACCCCGAACTGGCCGCGGAGATCACCTGCCAGCCGGTGCGCCGGCACGACGTGGACGCCGCCATCTTCTTCTCCGACATCGTGGTGCCGCTGCGGCTGGCCGGGGTCGGGGTGGAGATCGTGGCCGGCGTCGGCCCGGTCGTCGAACGTCCGGTGCGGACGGCCGCCCACGTGGACGCCCTGCCCGTGCTCGACCCCGCAGCCCTGGCGCCGGTGCGCGACGGGGTGGCGCTGGCCGTCTCGCGGCTCGGCGGCGTCCCGCTGATCGGTTTCGCGGGCGCGCCGTTCACGCTCGCGTCCTACCTGGTGGAGGGGCGGCCCAACCGGGTGCTGCCGGCCACCCGGGCGCTGATGGCGAAGGATCCGGCCACCTGGCACCGCCTGCTGGCGTGGGTCGCCGACCTGACCGCCACCTTCCTGCGTGCGCAGGTGGGCGCCGGCGCGGTGTCGCTCCAGTTGTTCGACTCGTGGGTGGGACGGCTGTCGCCCGCGGAGTACCGCGAGGCCGTCCAGCCGCACTCGGCCGCGGTGTTCGCCGCGATCGCCGACCTGGGCGTGCCCCGGGTGCACTTCGGGACGGCCACCCGCGACCTGCTGCCCGACCTGCTCGACGCCGGCGCGGACGTGATCGGGGTCGCCGCCGACATCGGCCTGGACGAGGCCAGCACCCTGCTCGGCGGCCGGGTGCCGCTCCAGGGCAACCTCGACCCCGACCTGCTCAGCCAGCCGTGGCCCGTGCTCGAGGCCGCCGCCCGCGACGTGGTGCGCCGCGGCTCGGCCGCGCCCGGTCACGTGTTCAACCTCGGCCATGGCGTCCCGCCGACGACCGACCCCGATGTCCTCACCCGGCTCGTCGAGCTGGTCCATTCGATCCCCACCGAGCAGGAGTCCTGATGTCCCACCCCGCCGCCGTTCGCCCCGCGCACCCGCACGGCATCGGCTCGGTCCGGCCGGACGGCTGGGCCTACCAGCGCAGCCCGATGATCGTCTACTGGGAGCTGACCAACGCCTGCGGCCTGGCCTGCCGGCACTGCCGCGCCACCGCCATGCCGGACCCGGCGCCCGGCGAGCTGAGCACCGCGCAGGCCATCGCGCTGCTCGACGACATCCTCGGCTTCGCCGGCCCCGGTGAGGCCCTGCCGCACGTGGTGATGACCGGCGGCGACCCGCTGCGCCGCGGCGACCTGCCCGAGCTGATCGCGGCGGCCACGGCCCGCGGCATCGGCGTCTCCCTCGCCCCGGCGGTGACCCCGCTGCTCACCCGGGAGCGGATCTTCTGGATGAAGGAGGTGGGCATCCAGGCGATCTCGCTGTCCCTGGACGGGTCCACCGCGGCCTACCACGACGGCGTCCGGATGGTGCCGGGCACGTTCGACGCCACCCTGGAGGCGCTCGACATCGCCGCCGAGGCGGGCCTGCCGGTGCAGGTGAACACGCTGGTCACCGCCACCACCGCCGCCGACCTGCCGGCGATCTTCGACCTGCTCAGCGGCCACACCCTCCAGCAGTGGAGCCTGTTCTTCCTGATCTCGATCGGCCGGGGGTCGGAGCTCACCGAACTCTCCCCCGGCGACGCCGAGCGCGTGCTGGCGTGGGCGCAGGGCGTGGGCCGGGAGGCGTCCTTCCGGGTGAAGACCACCGAGGCCATGCACTACCGGCGGCTCGGGGCCGCTGCGCTGCTGCGGGCGGGCAAGACCAAGGAGCAGGTGGAGGCCCACCCGATGTCGCGCGCGTTCGGCATCCGCGACGGCAACGGCATCGTGTTCGTCTCCAACCTCGGCGACGTGACCCCGTCCGGGTTCCTGCCGTTGAGCGTCGGCAACGTGAAGGAACGCTCGCTGGTCGAGCTGTACCGCCACGACCCGCTGATGCGCTCGCTGCGCGACCCCGACCAGTTCAAGGGACGCTGCGGGGTGTGCGAGTTCCACGACTGGTGCGGCGGCTCGCGGGCGCGCGCGTACGCCTGGACGGGCGACCCGCTCGAGTCCGACCCGTTGTGCCCCTACACCCCGAAGCCGGTGTCGTGAGGCTGCTGGTCGTCGGCGGCGGCATCACCGGGCTCGCGGCGGCCTGGGAGGCCGTGCAGGGCGCGGACGGGCGTCCGCCCGCCGAGGTGCTGCTGGTCGAGGCGTCCCCGCGGCTGGGCGGCAAGCTGCACACCGAGGTCGTCGACGGCCTGGTGATCGAGCACGGCCCCGACTCCTTCGTGAGCTACCGCCCGGCGGCGCTCGAACTGGCCCGTGAGGTCGGCCTGGGTGAGGAGGTGGTGGCCACCACCGGGCAGCGCAGCCTGTCGCTGCGCGCGGGGGGACGGCTGCGTCCGCTGCCCGCCGGCATGGGCATGGTGCTGCCCACCCGGCTGTGGCCGTTCGTGACCACCGGGATCCTCTCCCCGCTCGACAAGCTGCGCGCGGGCCTCGACCTGGTGCTGCCGCGCCAGCTGCGCGAGGGCGAGGACGTGGCGATCGGGACCTTCCTGCGGGCGCGGCTGGGCGACGGCATCGTGCGCCGGTTCGCCGACCCGATGATCGGCGGCATCTACGGCTCCGGCGTCGACCGGCTCAGCCTGGACGCCGTGCTGCCTTCGCTGCGCGCCGACGAGACCGCGCACCGGAGCCTGATGCTGGCCGCGCTCGCGCAGGGCCGCCGTGCCCGAGCGGCCGGCCGGGGACCCGGCTCGCCGTTCCGGACGCTGCGCGGGGGCCTGGGCAGCCTGGTGGACGCGCTGGCCGCACGGTTGCGGGAGGCCGGGGCGGACCTGCGTCCGGGCACCTCGGTGACCGCGCTGCGACCGACCGCGGACGGGGGCGCGGAGGCCGACCTCAGCGACGGCACGACCGCGGTCGTGGACGCGGTGGTGCTGGCCGGCGGAGTGAGCAGCTCGGCCGCGCTCCTCGACGGGCCGGCGCCGGACGCGGCGTCCGCACTGTCGTCGATCCCGCTGGCGAGTTCGACCGTCGTCACGCTCTCCTACCCGGCGTCCGCGTTCCCGCGTCCGCTCGATTCGCACGGCTGGCTCGAGGCCGACCCGGCGCCGATCAGCGGCATCACGGTGAGCTCGACGAAGTGGGCGGGACGGGCACCGTCCGACACCGTGCTGATCCGCGCGTTCGTGCCCGAACGCCTCGGCGAGACCGCCCGGGCCGACGACGCCGTGCTGGTGGCTCGCATCGTCGCCCACCTGGCCGACGTGCTCGGCCTGACGGCCGGCCCCACGCTGACCCGCGTGGCCCGCTGGACGTCGGTGATGCCCACCTACACCGTCGGCCACCCCGCCCGGGTGGCGGCCGCCGAGGCCGGGCTCGCGCACCTGCCGGCCTGGCGGGTGGCCGGATCGGCGCTGCACGGCGTCGGGGTGCCCGACTGCGTGGCCGACGGCCGCCGGCAGGCCGGACTGGCGCTGGGCCACGCCGCCGGTCGGGCTAGGGTCGACGCATGACCCAGACCTCCGCGGGAGACCAGCTCGCCTACACCTGTTACTCCGTCTTCGCACGCCGGGACGCCGTCCCGGTCGAGGTGGTGCAGGACACCGAGAGCCTGGTCGCCGAGCTGGCCGCGTCCGGGGTGACGACGCGCGGGCTGTACGACGTGCACGGCATGCCGGCCGACGCCGACCTGCTGGTGTGGCTGCACGGCCCCTCCGCGTCCGACCTCCAGGAGGCGCAGCGGCGCTTCCAGCGGGAGTCGTTCGGCGGCAGCGTCGACCTGGTCTGGTCGAGCTTCGGCGTGCACCGCCAGGCAGAGTTCAGCCGCGAGCACGCGCCCGCGTTCATGGCCGGCCTGGAGCCGAAGCAGTGGCTCACCGTCTACCCGTTCGTGCGCTCCTACGACTGGTACCTGCTGCCCGAGGGCGAGCGGCGCGAACTGCTGGCCGAGCACGGCCGGATGGGCCGGGACTACCCGCAGGTGCTGGCCAACACGGTCGCCGCGTTCGCCCTGGGCGACTACGAGTGGCTGCTCGCTCTCGAGGCCGACGAGCTCACCGACCTGGTCGACCTGATGCGCCACCTGCGCAGCTCGGGGGCGCGGCGCCACGTGCGGCTCGAGGTGCCGTTCTACACCGGGCGCCGGGTCGAGGTGGGCGACCTGCCGCGGATCCTGCGGTGAGTACTTCGATGAAGTACGACGCGGTGGTCCTGCTGGGCTTCGGCGGGCCGGAGGGCGAGGACGAGGTCGTCCCGTTCCTCGAACGCGTCACGGCCGGGCGCGGCATTCCGCCCGAGCGGCTGCGCGAGGTCGGCCAGCACTACTTCACCCTCGGCGGGGTGAGCCCGATCAACGCGCAGAACCGCGAACTGCTCGCCGCGCTGCGCAACGCGCTGGCCGAGCGGGGCGTCGAGCTCGACGTCGAGCTGGCCAACCGCAACTCCCCGCCGTTCGTGCCGGACGTGCTCGCGGAGCTGGCCGCGCGCGGCCACCGCCGCGTCCTCGCCGTCGCCACCGCCGCCTACCCCGGCTACTCCAGCTGCCGGCAGTACCGCGAGGATCTCGGGCTCGCCCTGGCCGGCGCGGACCTCGGCCTCGAGGTGCGCAAGCTCGGGCCGTTCCACGACCTTGAGGGGTTCGCCGGCACGATCACCGAGCTGCTGCTCGGGTCGCTGCCCGCCGACCTCGACCTGGCCGGGGACTCGACGCGGCTGGTCTTCACCACGCACTCGATCCCCGACTCCGCGGCCCACGCGGCCGGGCCGTCCGGGGACGCCTACCTCGCCCAGCACCGGTGGGTCGCCGCCCGCGTCGCCGAGGACATCGAGGCGCGCACCGGCATCGCCAAGCCGTGGGACCTGGTGTTCCAGTCCCGCAGCGGCCCGCCGTCCGTGCCGTGGCTGGAGCCGGACGTGAACGACGCGCTGCGCGACGTCTCGGCCGCCGGCACGACCGACGTGGTGCTGGTGCCGATCGGGTTCCTGTCCGACCACATGGAAGTGATCTGGGACCTGGACAACCAGGCGATGGAGACCGCCGCCGAGCTCGGCGTCCGACTCGTGCGCACGCCGACGGTCGGCACCGCCCCGGCGTTCGTCGGTGCCCTCGCCGGGCTGATCGCCACCGAGCTCGCCACCGGTTCACCCGAACCCGGCCCGGGCGAGTACTGCTACGGCGGCTGCTGCGCGAACCCGCGGCGGGAGGCGCCGACGGTTCCCGGCCTCTCGCGGGACGCCGTCCGGTGAAGCTGCGGCTCGCCACCCGCGGTTCGGCACTGGCGTGGACGCAGTCTGGGCTGGTGGCGGACGCGTTGCGCGCGCTCGGCCACGAGGTCGAACTCGTGCGCATCACCACGCACGGTGACGTGAGCGACGCCCCGCTGGCCAGCCTGGGTGGCGCGGGCGTGTTCGTCGGAGCCGTCCGGGCAGCGGTGTCGGCCGGGGACGCCGACCTCGCCGTGCACTCGTTCAAGGACCTGCCGACCGCACCCGCGGAGGGGCTGGTGCTGGCGGCCGTTCCGGCCCGCGAGGACGTGGCCGACGCCCTGTGCGCGCGCGACGGGCTGGCGCTCGACCAGCTGCCCGCCGGTGCGCGGGTCGGCACCGGGTCGCCGCGGCGGGCCGCCCAGCTGCTCGCCCGTCGGTCCGACCTGGAGGTGCTGGCCATCCGCGGGAACGTGGAGACCCGCCTGCGGCGCGCGGGGACGGACCTCGACGCGGTCGTTCTCGCCGCCGCCGGCCTGAACCGGCTCGGGCTGGGCGGCGCGATCACCGAGCGCCTCTCCCCCGACGCGTTCCTGCCCGCCCCCGCACAGGGGGCACTGGCAGTGGAGTGCCGCAGCGACGCGCCCGCCCAACTGCGCGCCGCGCTGGCCTCGCTCGACCACACCCCCACCCGCCTGGCCGCGCTGGCCGAGCGGGAGGTGCTGGCCCGGCTCGAGGCCGGGTGCGCGGCGCCGGTGGCCGCCTACGCGACGGTGGGCGACGGCCGGCTGCGGCTGACCGCGTCCGTCGTGGCGCTGGACGGCTCGCGTCAGGTGCGGGCGAGCGGCGAGGGCGCCGCCGACGAGGCGGACGCGCTCGCGCTCGGGGCACGCGTGGCGGCGGAGTTGCTGGCCGCCGGAGCGGCCGACCTGGCCGATCTCGGGGCGAGCCGGCCGACGCCGCTGGCCGGCCGTCGGATCCTGGTGCCCGAGCGGGCCCCGTCCGGCACCCGCGAGGCGCTGGTCGCCGCCGGGGCCGAGGTGACGGTCGCCGCGTTCACCGGCTACGAGGACCTCGGGACCACCGCGTTCGCCGAGGCGCTCGCCGAGCGCTGGGACTGGCTGGTCGTCACCTCCCCCCACACCCCGGCTGTGCTCGCCGGGGCCGATCTCGCCGACCGCCTTGCCGGCACGCGCGTGGCTGCCGTCGGGGCGGCGACGGCCGCCGCGCTCGACGCGTCCGGCATCGCGGTCGACCTCGTCGCCGAGCCGGGCGGGGGCGCGGCATTGGTCGCGGCGTTCCCGGACGGCCCCGGCCGGGTCCTGCTCCCCGGGGCGGAGGCCCCGTCCGCCGAACCGTCGGCAGGGCTGGCCGCGAAGGTGTGGACGGTGCGCAGCGTGCCGGTCTACCGGACGGTCGCACTCCCCCTGCCCGAGGACGTGCTGGCCCGCTGGCCGCAGTTCGACGCCCTGGTGGTGACCGCCGGCTCGGTCGCGCGGGCCGCCGTCGACGCGGCGGGGGTACCCGGGCCAGCGGTGGTCGCCATCGGCGACCCGTCCGCCGCCGTCGCCCGTTCCCTGGGTCTCGACGTCGCCGCCGTGGCCGCCCGTCCGGACGCGTCCGGCCTGGTCGACGCCGTCCTCACCGCCCTCACCCCCCGCGAGCTGTGAGTCACGCGGCGATGTCGCCGCCCACCTCACGGCTTGCGGGTCAGAGCATGGGGAGCAGGTCGGCGACGGAGTCGAGGACGAGGCTCGGGCGGTACGGGAAGGTCTCGATCTCGGCGTACTGGGTGACGCCGGAGAGCACCAGCACGGTGAGCAGGCCCGCCTCCATGCCCGCCACGATGTCGGTGTCCATGCGGTCGCCGATCATCGCCGTGGTCTCCGAGTGCGCCTCGATCTTGTTCATCGCCGAGCGGAACATCATCGGGTTGGGCTTGCCCACCACGTAGGGCTGGCGGTTGGTCGCCGCCGTGATCATGGACGCGACCGCGCCGGTCGCCGGCAGCAGGCCGCTCGGCGACGGCCCGGTGGTGTCGGGGTTGGTGACGATGAACCGCGCCCCGGCGGTGATCAGCCGGATCGCGGTGGTGATCGCCTCGAACGAGTAGTTGCGGGTCTCCCCCAGCACCACGAACGCGGGGTCCTTCTCGGTCATCACGAACCCGGCTTCGTGCAGCGCCATCGTCAGGCCCGCCTCGCCGATCACGAATGCGGTCTTCTCACCGGGCTGGCCGGCGAGGAACGCGCCGGTGGCCATCGCGGAGGTCCACAGGTTCTCCTCCGGCACCGGCAGCCCCGAGCCGGCCAGGCGGGCGGCGAGGTCGCGCGGGGTGTACGTCGAGTTGTTGGTGAGCACGAGGAACCGGCGGGAGGTGTCCACCCAGCGCTGGAGCAGTTCCACCGCACCCGGGACGGGCACCTCGTCGTGGACCAGCACGCCGTCCATGTCGGTCAGGAAGCATTCGATGTCGCGCATGTTCCGCTGAGGCATGCCGCCAGTCTTCCACCCCGCGCCGTTCGCACCGACATCGCGACCGCGGTCGGGAACGGCGGCCCGGATGGACGACAATGGACGTCCGCACCGATCGATCCTGGAGCTCGCATGATCCCACCCGTCCGTCGGCCGCGCCGCCTGCGCAGCACCCCCGCGATCCGCCGGCTGGTGGCCGAGACCCGGGTCTCGCCGTCCCAGCTGCTGTTGCCGGTGTTCGTCGCGGACGGCCTGCGCGAGCCCCGTCCGATCAGCTCGCTGCCCGGCGTCGCGCAGCACACGCTCGACTCGGTGCGGGCCGAGGCGACCCGCGCGGCGGAGGCGGGTCTGGGCGGGCTCGTCCTGTTCGGCGTCCCCGAGGCCGGCGACAAGGACGCCACCGGGTCGGCCGGGGCCGCCGACACCGGCATCCTCAACCGTGCGATCGCGGCCGTCCGCGCCGAGACCGGCGACGACCTGCCGCTGTTCGCCGACACCTGCCTGGACGAGTTCACCGACCACGGCCACTGCGGAGTGCTCGCCGCCGACGGGACCGTCGACAACGACGCGACCGTGGAGCTGTACGTGCAGCAGGCAGTGGCCCAGGCCCGCGCGGGCGCCCACTTCGTCTCGCCCTCGGGGATGATGGACGGCCAGGTCGCGGCCATCCGCGCCGGGCTCGACCTCGCCGGCCACGAGGAGGTCGGCATCCTCGCCTACGCGGCCAAGTACGCGTCCGCGTTCTACGGGCCGTTCCGCGAGGCGGTCGGCTCCTCACTCGTCGGCGACCGCCGCACCTACCAGCAGGACCCGGCCAACCGCCGCGAAGGGCGACTCGAGGCAGCCCTCGACGAGCTCGAGGGCGCCGACCTCCTGATGGTGAAGCCCGCCGGGTACTACCTCGACGTGCTCGCCGACGTGGCCGCGTGGTCACGGGTGCCGGTCGCCGCCTACCAGGTGTCCGGCGAGTACGCGATGATCGCCGCCGCCGCCGAGCGCGGCTGGATCGACCGCCGCGCCGCGCTCGAGGAGTCGACCACCGCCATCGTCCGCGCGGGCGCCGACATCGTGCTCACCTACGCCGCCCTCGAACTGGCCGGGTGGCTGCGATGACGACCAACGCCGAGGCCTTCGACCGGGCTCGCAGCGTCATCCCCGGCGGCGTGTCCTCCCCCGTCCGCGCGTTCGGCTCGGTCGGCGGGACGCCGGTGTTCATCGCCCGCGCCGAGGGCGCCCGGCTGGTCGACGTCGCCGGACGCGAGTACCTCGACCTGGTGGGCTCGTGGGGGCCGGCGATCCTCGGCCACGGCCACCCCGAGGTGGTGGCGCGCGTGCAGGAGGCGGCGTCCCGGGGGTTGTCGTTCGGCGCCCCGACCCTGGCCGAGGCCGAACTGGCCGAACTCGTGCGCGCGCGGGTGCCCCTGGCCGGCAAGGTGCGGTTCGTCTCCACCGGCACCGAGGCGTGCATGACCGCCGTCCGGCTGGCCCGCGGCGCGACCGGGCGCGATCTGGTCGTGAAGTTCGCCGGTTGCTACCACGGCCACTCCGACGCGCTGCTGGCCGCCGCCGGCTCCGGCGTCCTCACCGCGGGGCTGCCCGGCTCGGCCGGCGTCCCGGCGGCCGCCACCGCGCAGACCCTGGTGGTGCCCTACAACGACACCGACGCGCTCCGGACGGTGTTCGCCGAGCGCGGTCACGAGATCGCCGCCGTGATCACCGAGCCCGCCGCCGCGAACATGGGCGTGGTGCCGCCCGAGCCCGGGTTCAACGAGCTGCTGCGCGCGCTGACCACCGCCGCCGGCGCGCTGCTGGTCTACGACGAGGTGCTCACCGGCTTCCGGGTGTCGGACGCCGGCTGGTGGGGCCTGGAGGGACACACCGTCGAGCCCGACCTGTTCACGTTCGGCAAGGTCGTCGGCGGCGGGATGCCGCTGGCCGCGATCGGCGGCCGCGCCGACCTGCTGGACCTGCTCGCCCCGCTCGGACCCGTGTACCAGGCGGGCACGCTGTCGGGGAACCCGCTGGCCACCGCCGCCGGTATCGCCACGCTCACGCTCGCCGACACCGAGGTCTACGCCCGGGTGGACGCGGCCGCGTCCACGCTGGCCGACGCACTCACCGCGGCGCTCACCGCCGCCGGCGTCGCCCACCGGCTGCAGCGCGCCGGGTCGCTGTTCAGCGTGTTCTGGGGGGTCGAGGAGCCGGTGCGCGACTACGCGTCCGCCCAGCGGCAGGACACGGCGGCCTACCGGGCGTTCTTCCACGCGATGCTCGACGCCGGGATCGCGCTCCCCCCGTCCGCGTACGAGGCGTGGTTCGTCTCGGCCGCGCACGACGACGAGGTGGTCGGGCGCATCGTCGAGGCCTTCCCGGCCGCCGCGGCGGCCGCGGTCAGTTCGTCTTGACCCCGACCCAGCCGCTGCTGGTACTCATGCCGCCGTCGATCGTGTAGGTGAGGCGGTAGTAGTAGGTCGTCCCCGACGTCAGCGAGCACGTCGTGGGGGTGATCAGCGTGGCGCCGGTGTCGCACGGCGGGCCGGCCACACCGGTCACCGCGACCGGCGCGGTGCGCTGCGTGGTGGTGCCGTCGCCGAGCTGGTTGGTGGCGTTGTAGCCCCAGCAGGACGCCGCGCCGCCCGACACCGCGCAGGTGTGCAGCTCGCCGGCGTTGATCTGGTCGACCGTCCCGGACAGCACGCCGCTGGTGGTGACCGCGACCGGCGTGGACTGGTCGGTGGTGCCGCCGTTGCCGAGCTGGCCGTTGGCGTTGTCCCCCCAGCACCAGGCCTTGCCGGCGGCGATCACGCAGGTGTGGTACTGGCCGGCGGCCAGGCTCGTCAGGGTCGCACCGGCCGTCCAGTTGACGGTGACCGCGACCGGCGTCAGCCGCATCGTGGTGCTGCCGTCGCCGACCTGCCCGTTGCTGTTGAGCCCCCAGCAGTACGCCTTGCCCGAGGCGACCACGCAGGTGTGGGCCTCGCCCGCCACGACCTGGGTGACGGTGAGCCCGCTGAGCACGCCGGTGGCGGTCACGGCGACCGGGACGCTGCTGTTGGTGCCGCTGCCCGAGGTGCCCTGCCCCAGCTGCGCGGAGACGTTGGAGCCCCAGCAGTACACCGCGCCGCCGGCGACCGCGCAGGTGTGGGCGGCGCCGGTCGCGATCGCGGTCACGGTCTTGCCGGTCAGCAGGCCCTGCACCAGCACCGGGGCGTTCCGCTGAGTGGTGGAGCCGTCGCCGATCTGCCCGCGGCTGTTGTCGCCCCAGCAGTAGACCTTGCCCCCGGTGAGCGCGCAGGTGTGCATGTAGCCGAGGGCGACCTGGGTGACCCCGGTCAGGCTGCCGGCCTGGACCGGCGTGGTGCTCTGCGTCGTGCTGCTGTTGCCGAGCTCGCCGTAGGTGTTCAGTCCCCAGCAGTACACCGAACCGTCGGCGATCGCGCAGGTGTGCTCGCCGTTGTCGCCGCCGTTGTCCATGGATGCCTGGATCGAGGTCACGGTCTTGCCGGACAGCACGCCGGACGTCGTCACCGCGGTGGGCGCGGACGCGGCGGTGGTCGTGCCGTTGCCGAGTTCGCCGTTGGCGTTGTTGCCCCAGCAGTACGGCGCACCACCGATCAGCGCACAGCTGTAGTCGCCGCCGGCCGTGACCTGGCTGACCGCCAGGTTCGCGGTGTTCATCGCGAAGCCGCCCCGGTCGAGCGCGGTCTGCGAGCCGCCGCGGTACAGGGTCACCGGGCTGGAGCCGCTGGAGGACGTCGAGCGCTGGAGCGTGTACTCGCCGTAGGACTTGTTCAGCTCGCTCGGCTGGTTCCAGCCGAGGGTGAGCGAGGTCGTGGTCTTCGCCGACGCGGACGGGCTGACCGCGCCACGGGTGTCGGTGGTCAGCTTCACCCACGCGCTGTTCGGCGCGGTCCAGGTGCCGATGCTGTAGCCCAGGCGTCCCCAGTAGTCGGTGTCCTGGGAGAGCGAGCAGTCGGTGGTGTTCAGCCGGACGGCGCCGGTCGCGCAGACCGGGCCGGTGATGGCCACGTCCACCGCGGTGGTCGAGGTGGCGGACGCCTTGTTGCCCAGTTGGCCGCTGGTGCCCAGGCCCCAGCAGGAGCCGGGGGTGTACCCGGTCGTGCAGGTGAACGTGGTCCCGGCGCTGATCGCGGTGAGGGTGCGGCCGGAGAGCACACCCGAGGCGGTCACGGCGACCGGGGTGCTGACTGACGCGGTGGTCGAGCCGTTGCCGACCTGCCCGGAACCGCCGGCGCCCCAGCAGTGGGCGGCGCCGCCGGCGACCGCGCACGAATGAGTCGAACCCGCGGAGATCGCGGTGACGTTCGCACTGGCCGCGACCGTGCCGACCGCGGCCACGGGCGCCGTCCGCTGGGTCGTCGACGCGTCGCCGAGCTGGCCGTTGGAGTTCAGGCCCCAGCAGAAGGCGAGCTTGTCGGCCACCGCGCAGGTATGGGAACCGCCGGCCGAGATCGCGGTCACCGACCGGCCGGCCAGGACTCCCGTCGCCGTCACGGCCACCGGCGAGGTGGACGCGGTGGTGGAGCTGTTGCCGAGCCGGCCGTTGGTGTTCAGGCCCCAGCAGAACGCCAGGCCGTCGGCCACCGCGCAGCTGTGGGAGGTGCCGGCCGAGATCGCGGTGACGTAGCGGCCCGACAGCACACCGGACGCGGTCACCGCGACCGGGGCGGTCGCGCTGGTGGTCGAGTTGTTGCCGACCTGCCCGTTGGTGTTCGTGCCCCAGCAGTACGCCGCGCCCGCGGCCACCGCGCAGGTGTGCGTGCCGCCGGCCGAGATCGCCGTGACGGTCTTGCCCGACAGAACGCCGGACGCGGTCACGGCGGTCGGCGTGGTCACGTTCGCGCTCGCGCCGGTGCCGGTGCGTCCGCCCGCGTAGCTGCCCCAGCAGTAGGCGGCACCGTCGGCGATCGCGCAGGTGTGGTCGGTGCCGGCACTGACGTCGGTGACGGTCTTCCCGGCGAGCGCTCCGGCCACCAGGGTCGGGGTGCTGGTCGCGGTGGTCGTGCCGAGGCCGAGCGCGCCGCTGGCGTTGGTGCCCCAGCAGTACAGCTGGCCACGGGCGATGCCGCAGGCGTGCGTCCCACCGGCGGCGATGTCGGTCAGGGTGAGGGTGGCGGTGGTGGCCGCGGCGCCCGTCCACTGGTTGCTGGTCAGAGCCGGCCCCGCGTAGACCTGGGCGGCGTTGCCGCCGCTGGACGTGGTCGCGCCGGTGAGCACGTAGTTCGGGGTGGCCCAGGAGCCGTTCGCCGCCGCCCAGGAGCCGGTCGCGGTCGCCGCCGTGGTGGTGAACGTGGGCGTGATCGCCGGCAGCGTGGCCGCGGTGAACGTGGCCTTGCCGGCCGACTCGACGTCGACGAAGGAGGCCAGAGTAGCCTGCTGCTGCCAGACCAGGCTCATCACGGCGATGATGCCGACCCCGAGCAGGCCGATCCGCCGACGCCCCCGACGGGGCACCGGGAGGTAGCGCAGACCCCTCCTCACTGCGCTACCCCCCTGTCGGCGTCCCGCCGGCGCCCGCCGGCGAGCCGGGCCAGGACCAGCCCGGTACCGATTGCGGCCCCGGCCACAGCCAGGGATTCACCGATGCCGTCCGCGCCGGTGTAGGCCAGGTCGCCCGACCCGTGCCCACCGTTGCCGTCGGACTCGGCACTGACCACCTCGCCCGCGCCCCAGGCGTCGAGCCGGAGCGTGGCCTTCACGTCCGGCTCCTGCCGGTCGAGCGTCGCCCGCACCTGCACCCAGACCGGGTCGCCGGCCATGGTCTGGCCGAGCTCCCGGGTGTCGCCGTGCGTGGACGGCAGGAAGGCCTGGTCGAGCGGCGCGTCGACGACCCAGGCCTGGGCGTCGCCCGGGCAGGTCTCGCCCTGCCAGCGGTCGGGGCACGCCAGGACGTCGACCTTGAGCGCGTCGGCCGCCACCGAACCCGCTGCAAGGCCGAGTCCGACGTGGACCGCGCCCTCCTCGTCGCCCAGGGTGTCGACCCCGACCTGCCACAGCACGGTGCGGCCGGGGAACATCGAGGACATCGCCTCCTCGTCGGAGACGACCGTCAGCACGACGTGGCTGCCCACGATCTGGTGCTCGGTCTCCGCCGCCTGCGCCTCGGTGGCGCCCAGCACCGGGGACGCCGCCACGGCGGCCGCGGCCGCCACCAGCGTCGCCCGGCGCGCCTGGCGCGGCCAGAAGGCCCAGCAGACCAGGCCGCCGGCCACCAGCGTCAGCAGGCCCATCAGCCGCGGGTCGCGGAAGTTCTGGAACCAGCCGGCGACGCCCGGCCAGGACGCCACCACGAGGCGGGCGTCGGTGATCACGTACGGCTCGGGGTCCTCGACCTCGTTCGCGTCGCCACGCATGGTGACCACCCGCGCGGACGTCGAGCCCTCCAGCGGGGCGATCGAGGTGATCCGGTGCGTGATCGGGAGCTGGCCGGGACGCTCGATCGTGGTCACGTCGCCGACCTTGAATTCGCTCGCGGGGAGCAGGCGCACCAGCGCGGCCGAACCGGCCGGGATGGTGGGCGCCATCGACCCGGTCGAGAAGAGGATGAACGAGAAGCCCCACACGTGCGCCACACCGGCCGCCAGGAGGCTGGCCAGGCCGAGGCCACCGAGCGTCCACAGCACCACGTCGACCACCCGCTGGCGGAAAGCAGCGAAGCCGCCACCCGTGCGGGCGCGGCTCGTCGAGCTCTCGACCGCCCTGCGGGGGCGATGACTGGCCATGGTGGTGGGGTCCTCTGGTCGGGGTGAGGTTCTTTGCTTGGTCTCCCGGCCGGATCGCACCAGCGATCCGGCCGGGAAGCCGTGGGGGGAACTACAGGGGGAACGACGAACTACGGGGGGACTACTGCGAGATGGCCTGGAACTGCCAGGTGGCCGAACCGGTCTGGCTCTGGGTGAGCCCGCCGCCGGCGGTGACCTTGAAGCACAGGTTCTTGGCGGTGCCGTCGGCGGCGACCGTCGCGCCCTTGGTGATGGTGAAGCTGGCCGAGCCCGCGGTGAAGGCGCTGGAGGCGACCACGCTGGTGCCGGTGGTGGCGGCGGTGCAGCCGAAGGTCGAGCCGGTGTCGATCAGCTGCCAGGTCAGGTCGGAGACCGAGCCGGTGGTCGTCGGGGCGGCGATCGAGACGGTCGCGTCGTTGGTGGTGCCGGCGCCCAGGCGGATCGCGAACGGAGCCGCGACGACGTCGCCGGGGGTCAGGTTGGCGACCGGCGTGGTGAAGCTCAGGGCAGCAGCGGCGCCGGTGGTGGCGTGGTCGGAGTAGGAGGTGCCGTTCAGCGAGCCCTGGAAGACGAACTTGCCGGCGGTGAAGGTGGCGTTGGCGAACTCGGAGTCGTTCCAGGAGGCCAGGGTGGCCATGGTGCCCACGCCGAGGACGAGCCCCCCGGCCAGGATCGCTGCGACCTTGCGGCCCCTCTGCCGCGTGGTCTCGGAGGTGGTGTTGCTGGTCACGGAAGGTGCCCTTTCTTTGTTTCCCCAATGGTCGGATGAGTAGCTAGAAGCTATCTGTGAGTGCTGTTCTTCATCAAACAATGACTGAACCTTGATGGCTTCCAGATGGCCAAGCATTGATCATGGTTAACGGTTTTGCAAGTACGTCTCGGTGGCCAAAACTCCTTGTCACCCGCAAGAGTGGCACGCGACAGGAGGCGAGTCACCCTCCCGGATGACACCCATTTTCCAGTTGAATTGGTCCCCCATTGGGGGACGTCGGCGCAAGAATGTGCACTCCCGGCCACGCACGGTTGTGTTTTTGCTTTTGTCCCCCATGAGGGGACGCGAACACCCGTCGCAGCCCGCTTCTCGGCGGTGCCCGGAGGTCCAGGGAGGACTCGTCAGCCGACCGGTTGCTGCCGGGTCGCGCAGTGGATGCCGCCACCTCCGGCGGCGATGCCGTCGATGTCGACCTGGACGACCTCGCGTCCGGGGAACAGTCGGCTGAGCGCCTCGTGGCTGGCCCCGTCGGTGACGAAGACCGGCCCGCGAGCGACCGGCGCGGGCAACGTCAGAAGGCGGTGAACCTCAGAAGGCGCGCAGGACCGCCCCGCAGCGTTCGCCGGCCAGTGCCACCGCGGCGTCCCTGGCCGCGGCGGTCTCGACGTCGGTCAGGGTGCGGTCGGGGGCGCGGAAGCGCAGCGCGAACGCCAGCGAGCGATGCCCGGCGGGCACGTGTCCCCCGGTGTACACGTCGAACAGGCTGATCGACTCCAGCAGCTCACCCGCGCCGTCGACCAGCGCCTGTTGCACAGCACCGGCGGCGACGGAGTCGGGCACGACGAGCGCGACGTCCTCCTTGGCCACCGGATGGCCGGACACGGGTCGGATCGACCCGGCGCCGGGCGCGAGCCGCACCAGCGCGTCGAGGTCGAGCTCGACGGCAGCGGTGCGCTCGGGCAGCCCGAACGCGCGCACCACGTCGGGGTGCAGTTCACCGGCGTGGCCGACGACCTCTCCGGCCACGACCAGTTCGGCGCAGCGTCCGGGGTGCCACGGCGCGTCCTCGGCGCTGCGACGCTCCACGTCCGCGCCGACCGCGGAAGCGGCCCGGTCGGCGAACGCGAACGCCTGCGGCCAGCCCGCGGCGATCGCCTCGCCCTGCCAGCCCGGACGGCGCCACTGTCCGCAGATCACGGCCGCGAGGTACCGCGGCTGTCGCGGCAGCGCCGCCTCGATCGCGGTGAGCTCGTCGGACGTGGGTCGGCCGCTGACCGACGGGATCGGCGCGACCGAGCCGTCACCGGCGAGGAAGACGCTCCCCGCCTCGTAGAGCGCGAGGTCGTCGTTGCCGCGGGACGTGTTGCGTCCGACGGCGGCGAACAGGCCGGGCAGGATCGACGTCCGTAGGTAGGGGGCGGTCTCGGCGAGCGGGTTCGCCAGCCGGACCAGCGCGCGGCGCGCGTCGTCGGCCGGGACCCCCAGCCGGTCGAGGTCCTCGGCCGAGCCGAAGGGGAACGTCAGCACCTCGACGAACCCCGCGTCCGCGAGCGTGGCGCCGATCGCCCGCCGGGCGCGCTGGCCGGCGCTCAGCCCGCGACCCACCGGGGCCGACGGCACCACGGACGGGAGCTTGTCGAACCCGATCTTGCGGCCGACCTCCTCGACGTAGTCGTAGGGGTCGACGAGGTCGGGACGCCACGTGGGCGGCACCAGCGACAGGCGGTGGCCGTCGAGTTCGACGTCGCAGCCGCTGGCGCGCAGGATCTCGACCACGCGCTCCGGCGGCACGTCCAGCCCCAGGATCCGGGACGGCAGCCCCGCGTCGATCGCCTGCACCGGCATCGCCGGCACCGCGCCGGCGACCGTCTCCGCGGCCGACAGGGTGCCGCCGGCCAGCTCGACGAGCAGCCGGGCGGCCAGGTGCGCGGCGCTGTAGGCCGCGTCCGGGTCGACGCCGCGGTGGAACCGCTTGGACGCCTCCGAGGGCAGGTTGTGGCGGCGCAGCGTCCGCGAGATCGTCACCGGCTCGAAGGAGGCGGCCTCGATCACCACGTCGGTGGTGGTGTCGCGCAGCTCCGTCGACGCCCCGCCCATCACGCCGGCCAGCCCGATCGGGCCGCTGTCGTCGGTGATCAGCAGGTCGCCGGGCGCCAGCGTCCGGGTGACGTCGTCGAGGGTGACCAGGGTCTCCCCCGGCGCTGCCATGCGCACCACGATCGGCCCGCGCAGCAGCGACGCGTCGTACGCGTGCAGCGGCTGGCCGGTCTCCAGCATCACGTAGTTGGTGATGTCGACGGCCAGCGAGATCGAACGCATCCCTGCCATCACCAGCCGCCGGGCCATCCACCGCGGCGTCGGGCGGGACGGGTCGATGCCGGTCACCCCGAGGGCGACGAACAGCGGGCAGGCCGGGTCGTCCAGCCGCACCGGGTACCCGTCCAGCTTCGTGGGCGGCGTCGGCCGGTCGATGACGTCGGTGAACGTCCGGCCGAGGTTCTGGCCGGCCTCACGGGCGAGCCCACGGATGCTCAGGCAGTAGCCGATGTCGGGGCTGACGTCGATGTCGAGGACGTCGTCGCGCAGGTGCAGCACCCCGGCAGGGTCGTCGCCCGGCTGCAGGCCGGCGTCGTCCGGCAGCACGATGATGCCGGTGTGGTCGTGCCCGATCCCGAGCTCGTCCTCCGCGCAGATCATGCCGTCGGAGACGTGGCCGTAGGTCTTGCGGGCCGCGATCGCGAACCCGCCGGAGAGCACCGACCCCGGCAGCGAGACCACCACCAGGTCGCCGACCGCGAAGTTGTGCGCGCCGCAGACCACGCTGCGGCAACCCTGCGCGTAATCGGGGTGCGGCTCGTTGTGAGCGGGGCCGACGTCGACCTGCACCCAGCGGATCGTCTTGCCGTTCTTCTGCGGCTCGTCGACGAACGCCAGGACGCGACCGACCACCACCGGACCGGTGATGTCGGAGCCCACCTCCTCGACCTTCTCGACCTCGAGGCCGGCGCGGATCAGCACCTCGCCCAGCTCGCGGCCGGTGAGGCCCTCGGGCAGGTCGACGTGCTCGGCCAGCCAGCTCAGCGGCGCCCTCATCGTGCCATTCCCTTCAGTGAGCGGCTGAACCGCACGTCGCCCTCGACCATGTCGCGCATGTCGGCGGCGTTGTTGCGGAACATCAGCGTCCGCTCGATGCCCATGCCGAACGCGAAGCCCGAGTACAGGTCGGTGTCGATGCCGGCCGCGGCCAGCACGCGCGGGTTGACCACGCCGCAGCCGCCCCATTCGATCCAGCCCTGGCTCCTGCAGGTGCGGCAGGGCGCGTCCGGGTTGCCGACGGACGCGCCGTGGCACACGAAGCACAGCAGGTCGACCTCGGCCGACGGTTCGGTGAACGGGAAGTAGTGCGGACGCATCCTGGTCTCGACGTCCTCGCCGAACATCGACCGGGCCAGGTGGTCCAGCGTGCCCTTCAGGTGCGCGAGCGAGATCCCCTGGTCGACGACCAGGCCCTCGATCTGGTGGAACACCGGGACGTGCGTGGCGTCGAACTCGTCGGCCCGGTAGACCTTGCCCGGGCAGACCACGTAGATCGGCAGCGGTCGGTCGAGCATCGAACGGATCTGCACCGGGGACGTGTGCGTCCGGAGCACGACGTGGTTCTCGATCGGGGCCACGAACAGGGTGTCGGTGGTGCCGCGCGCGGGGTGGTCGGGGCCGATGTTGAGGGCGTCGAAGTTCAGCCACTCCCCTTCGGCCTCCGGGCCCTCGGCGACCTCCCAGCCCATGTCGAGGAAGACGTCGTTCATCAGGTCCATCAGGGCCGTGATCGGGTGCTGGGCGCCCTCGGGGCCGAGCTCGACGGGCAGCGTGACGTCGATGCGCTCGGACGCCAGCCGCTGCGCCAGCTCGGCGGCGCCGATGGCGGCCTCGCGGTCGGCGAGCGCGCGTCCGACCTGTGCCCGGGCCGCGCCCAGGCGCTGGCCAGCGTCCTTGCGCTCGGGGCCGGGGATGGTGCCGATCGCGCGGTTGGCCAGGGCGAGCGGCGAACGGTCGCCGGTGTGGGCGAGGCGCGCCGCCTTCAGCTCGGCGCCGGTGGCGGCGTCCGCGAACGCGGTCAGGGCCTGCGCCACCAGGTCGTCGATCGCTGTCTGGGAGAGGTCTGCCGGTTGGTCTCCAGGCACGGTGGTGGTTCTCCTGTTGTCAGTTGGACGCGCGCTGCGCGCTGGCGCTGGCGTACAGGCACACTGCCGCCGCCGTGGCCAGATTGAGGCTCTCGGCCTGGCCGTAGATGGGCACGGCCACGGTGTGGTCGGCCAGGGCCAGGTGCTCGACGGGCAGGCCCCACGACTCGTTGCCCATCACCCACGCGGTGGGCTTCTCCAGGTCGGCGTCGAGGTCGGTCAGGTCGGTGCCGGCCGCACCGTCGGTGGCGAAGATCTGCATGCCGGCCGCGCGGCAGGCGTCGATGGCCTCGGCGAGGTCGACCCCCACCACGATCGGCAGGTGGAAGATGCTGCCCACGCTGGCCCGGACGGTCTTGGGGTTGTACACCTCGACGGAGTCCGAGCTGAGGATCACCGCGTCCGCGCCGAAGGCGTCCGCACACCGGATCACGGTGCCCGCGTTGCCGGGGTCGCGCACCTGGGCGCAGATGACCACCAGCGACACGTCCTTGCGGCGGTGCTTCTTGCGTGGCTTGTCGATCTTCCTGGCCTTCTTGCCCAGCACGCTCTTCAGCGTGACGTCGAGCGTCCGCGCGACCGCGACGACGCCCTGCGGCGTGACGGTGTCGGTCAGCGTGGCCAGGTTCTGCTCGCTCACCCCGTAGTAGTCGACGCCGGCCTCGCGGGCCAGGTCGAACAGGTCGAGGTTGTCCATCGCGGAGGCCCAGCGGAAGAAGACCGCTTCGACTAGCCCGGGGACGCGGAGCGCCTCCCGGACGGCCTGCCGTCCTTCGACCAGGAACTGGCCCCGCTCCTTGCGCTCCTGTCGGCGCTGCAGCGCACGGGCGGCCCGCAGGACGGCCTGCGACGGCTCGGGGAGTTCGATCGGAGCGACGGTCATCGTCTTCTACCTCGGACGGGGTCGGGTGGTGAGCGGCCGGGCCCGAAACGGGCCCGGCCGTCGGTCGAGGCTATCGCCTCAGGCGGCCTGCACCGGCTGGTTGGACTTCGCGATCTCGACGAGCGCGGCGAACGTCGCGGCGTCGTTCACGGCCAGCTCGGCGAGGATCTTGCGGTCGACCTCGACACCGGCGGTCTTCAGGCCGCTGATGAACCGGTTGTAGGTCATGCCCTCGGCGCGGGCAGCGGCGTTGATCCGCTGGATCCACAGCGCGCGGAAGTCACCCTTGCGGGCGCGACGGTCGCGGTAGGCGTAGGTGTAGGAATGCAGCAGCTGTTCCTTCGCCTTGCGGTACAGCCGGGAACGCTGACCCCGGTAGCCGGACGCGGCCTCCAGGACTTCACGACGCTTCTTCTGGGCGTTGACGGAACGCTTCACGCGTGCCATGGCAGTTACTCCTCAGTCTTCAGGTTCGGGGGGACGTCACTTGGCCTTGTAGCCGCCGAGGAGCTTGCGCGCCTTCTTGGCGTCGCCCTTGGCAACCACCTTGTCGCCGTCGAGACGACGGGTCTGGCTGGTGGGCTTGTGCTCGTTCAGGTGCATCTTGCCGGCCTGGCGGTGCATGACCTTGCCCGTGGCGGTGACCCGGAAGCGCTTCTTGGCGCCCGAATGCGTCTTCATCTTCGGCATAGTGATCTGTCCTTTTCTTCTTTACAGGTCGATGTCGGGGTCCATGTTGTCCGCGGGACCCCGCTTCTTCTTCGGTTGGGCGACGGACGCGGCCGCTGCGCGCAGCTCCGCCTCCGCCTGGCGGTCAGCCTCCTGGCTGGCTGCCCGGTCGGCCGCGCGGGCGGCCTTGGCGGCCTCCACCTCGACCTTCGCCTCGGTCTTCTTGCGGGTCGGCGAGAGCACCATGAGCATGTTGCGGCCGTCCTGCTTGGGGGCGGACTCGATGAAGCCGTCCTCGACGACGTCGTCCGCCAGCTTCTTGAGCAGGTTGAAGCCGAGCTCGGGGCGGCTCTGCTCGCGGCCACGGAACATGATGGTGATCTTCACCTTGTCGCCGGCCTTGAGGAAGCGCACGACGTGACCCTTCTTGGTCTCGTAGTCGTGGCTGTCGATCTTAGGCCGGAGCTTCATCTCCTTGATGACCGTGTTGGTCTGGTTGCGCCGCGATTCGCGCGCCTTCTGGGCCGCTTCGTACTTGAACTTGCCGTAGTCCATCAACTTCGCGACCGGCGGGCGGGCCATGGGCGCGACCTCGACCAGGTCGAGGTCGGCCTCCCGCGCCAGGCGCAGGGCGTCCTCGATCCGCACGATGCCCACCTGTTCGCCGGCAGGGCCGACCAGGCGCACCTCGTTGACGTGGATGCGATCGTTGATCCGCGGTTCAGTGCTGATGTGTTTCTCCTTGGAACGGTGTGGTTCGACCGGCTGAACCAGAAAGGGCCTCCGCGCGTGCGGAGACCCTGAACAGCGGGCGGACGCCGTGCGCCGCCTCGTCGTACCGACCCGTCACCAGTGGCGATCGGGTGGGAGTTCAGGACTCCACTTGTGCGGACTGCCGCCTGGTGGCGCAGTCGATCCCGACCAGTCTAGCCGGTGGGGCCTTGGTCGGACGAATCGGCTCCCCCACCCCCGACTTGTCAGAATCTGGGGACGCTGGGGCGATCCCAGATTCTGACAAGTCGGCGTAGAGCCAGGCCCAGCCCCCGTCGGGCAGTTCGACCAGGCGGCGGCCGGCGGCCAGCTGGGCAAGCAGCTCGCCCTCGATCACCAGTGGGTGTGGTCCGGCGAGGTCGACCAGGATCGCGACCGCGTCCTCCTCGGCGGCGGCCGCGGCGATCTCGTCGAGCCGGCAGGGCACCGGACGGGCGTCCGATCGCCAGGTGGTGAGGGCGTCCAGGCCGGTGAAGGCGGGCATCGCGACGCGTCCGTCCGCCGCCCGGAGCTGCACGGCCTGGAGCTCGGCGTGGCGGTCGGGCACCGGGCCGGTGCCACCGTCGTCGCCCAGGGCCACCACTGGCAGCAGGAACCGGGCCGTGCACAGCGCGGCCACCGCGCGCAGGTAGCCGGCGTGCTCGCCGGCGTCCGCCAGCAGCGCGCGCAGCGCGGGGTCGGGCTCGCCGCGGTCGCCGGCGTAGTCGGCGCTCGCGGTCCGCAGGGTCGCCACGGCCTACAGCCGGCAGGCGTGGATGCCGGTGACCAGGATCGCGTCCGCGCCGGTCTCCCACAGGTCGTCCATGATCCGCTGGGCCTCGCGGGCCGGGATCATCGCCCGGACCGCGACCCAGCCCTGCTTGGCCAGCGGCGACACCGTCGGCGAGTCCAGGCCCGGGGTGACCGCGCACGCGGCGTCCAGCTTGTCGGTGGGGACGTTGTAGTCGACCATCAGGTAGTCGCGGGCGGTGATCACGCCGCTCAGCCGGCGCAGCAGCAGGTCGAGGCCGGCCGGGGCGTCGCCGCCGCGGCGCTGGATCAGGATGCCCTCGGACTCCAGGATCGCGTCGCCGAACAACTCCAGACCCGCCCGCTTGAGCGTGGTGCCGGTCTCGACGACGTCCGCGACCACGTCGGCCACGCCGAGGCGCACCGAGCTCTCCACGGCGCCGTCGAGGTGGATCAGCCGCGCGGTCACACCGTGGCTCTCCAGATAGGCGGCGACCAGGCCCGGGTAGGAGGTGGCGATGCGCGTGCCGGCGAGGTCGGCGACCTGCATGGTGGCGCCGCCGGGAGCGGCGAACCGGAAGCGGGTGCCGCCGAAGCCGAGGGCCTTGACCTCCTCGGCCTCCGCGCCCGAGTCGAGCAGCATGTCGCGTCCGGTGATGCCGAGGTCGAGGGTGCCCTCCCCCACGTACACCGCGATGTCGCGCGGACGCAGGTAGTAGAACTCGACGCCGTTCGCGTCGTCGACGAGCACCAGATCCTTGGCGTCGGTGCGCTGCCGGTAGCCGGCCTCGCGCAGCATGGCGGCGGCCGCCTCGGCCAGCGAGCCCTTGTTGGGCACGGCGATCTTGAGCAGGTCAGCGGTCACAGCGGTTCCGTTCACAGGTATTCGTAGACGTCTTCGAGCTCGAGGCCCAAGGAGATCATGAGCACCTGCAGGTGGTAGAGCAGCTGGCTGATCTCCTCGGCCGCCTCGGCCTTGCCCTGGTACTCGGCGGCCATCCACACCTCGGCCGCCTCCTCGACGACCTTCTTGCCGATGGCGTGGACGCCGGCATCCAGCTGCCGGACGGTGCCGGAGCCCTCCGGGCGGGTCGCCGCACGGTGCCGCAGCTCGGCGAACAGGTCTTCGAAGGATTTGCTCACGGCGGGACAGCCTACCGGTGCGGCCACGCGGGGCCTGTCGGGGGTCCAGCCCCGGCGCCCGTCACGGACTCCCCCGGCGCAAACGCCCCCGAAGTTGACAAACGCCCCCGAAATTTCGGGGGCGTTTGTCAACTTCGGGGGCGTTTGTGGGTGGCGGGGCGTTGGGCCGGGGCGGGGCGTTCGTGGGTGGCGGACGCTCAGAGCGCGACGCCGAGCAGGGCGTCGACGAGGTCGCGGACGAGGGCGGGGCCCGACGGGTCGTCGCCGCCGGCCTCGGCCCAGGAGTCGACGGCGGCCAGCGCCGCCGGGGCGTCCAGGTCGTGGCGCAGGGCGGACCGGACCGCGTCCAGGGTGGCCGTGGCGTCCGCTCCGGTGGGGGCGGCGACAGCCGTCCGCCACCGCTCGAGCCGGGCCTGCGCCTGCTCCAGCACCGCCGTCGAGTACTCCCAGTCGCTGCGGTAGTGGTGGGCGAGCAGCGCGAGCCGGACGGCCATCGGGTCGACACCCTCGGCCAGGAGCCGGCTGACGAACACCAGGTTGCCGCGCGACTTGCTCATCTTCGCACCGTCGAGGCCGACCATGCCGGTGTGCAGGAACACCTTGGCCATCGGGCGTCCGGTCGCGACCAGCGCCTCGGCCGCGCACATCGGGTGGTGCGGGAACGCGAGGTCGCGTCCGCCGGCCTGGACGTCGAACTCCTCGCCCAGCAGGTCCAGCGAGATCGCCGTGCACTCCACGTGCCAGCCCGGACGGCCGCGGCCGAGCCAGGAGTCCCACGCCGGCTCGCCGGGACGTTCCTGCCGCCACACCAGGCAGTCGAGCCGGTGCCGCTTGCCCGGACGGTCGGGGTCACCCCCGCGCTCGGCGAAGATCTCCTCGGCCTCCAGCATCGAGATGCCGGTGCCCTGCATCAGGTTGCTCGCCTTGGTCACCGAGAAGTACCAGTCGGGGTACTCCGGGTCGGGCACCGGGTAGACGGCCTGCTCGTCGCGGAGGCGTCCGATCAGGTCGGTGACGATCCCGAGGCTCTCGACCACACCGGTCAGGGCCATCGGCGGCAGCACCCGCAGGGCGGCCATGTCGCCGCGGTACAGCTCGATCTGGTCCTCGGCGAGCGCCGTCCAGTCCACGCCGGTCGCGGCCGCGCGCTCCAGCAGCGGGTCGTCCACGTCCGTGACGTTCTGTGCGAACCGCACGCCGAGCCCGGCGTCGCGCCAGGCCCGGTTGAGCAGGTCGATGGCCACATAGGTGGCCGCGTGGCCGAGGTGGGTGGCGTCGTAGGGCGTGATGCCGCAGGCGTACAACCGGGCCTCGCCGGTCTCGGGGCCGGCCGGCTGCAGCGCGCCCGTGAGCGAGTCGTGCACCAGCACCCGCCCGCCGCCGGACCCGGGCAGCACCGGGGGTTCGGGTGAGTTCCAGGCACGCATGGGCCGCAGCCTACCGGCCACCGGTTAGGGTGTGCTCCGAACCGGAAGGGGAATGTGGATGGGTTGGTTTGAAGCAGTCGTGCTGGGCATCGTCCAGGGACTGACGGAGTTCCTCCCGATCTCCTCCAGCGCACACCAGTCGATCGTCGGCCAGCTCTTCTTCGGCGGACGCGACCCCGGCGCGGCCTTCACCGCCGTCACCCAGCTCGGCACCGAGACCGCGGTCATCGTCTACTTCGCGCGTGACATCGGACGCATCATCAGCCGCTGGTTCGGTTCCCTCATCGGACGCGTGCCGCGCAACGACCCGGACGCCCGGATGGGCTGGCTGGTGATCCTCGGCTCGATCCCGATCGGCGTACTGGGCCTGCTGTTCGAGAACGCCATCGACACCAGCCTGCGCAACCTGTGGATCACCGTGGCCATGCTGGCCGGCTTCGGCATCGTGCTGTGGCTGGCCGACCGACTCGCCCGCAACCGGTACGAGCTCGACCAGCTCACCTGGGTGGACGGCATCGCGCTCGGCTTCGCCCAGGCCCTCGCCCTGATCCCCGGCGTCTCCCGCTCCGGCGCGACCATCGCCGGCGGCCTGTTCCTCGGCTACAAGAGGGAGGCCGCCACCCGCTACGCGTTCCTGCTGGCCATCCCGGCGGTCTTCATCTCCGGCCTCTTCAAGCTCAAGGACATCCCCGAGGACCCGATGCTGGCGTGGGGGCCCACGATCCTGGCCACCGTCCTCGCCTTCGGTATCGGGCTGGCCGTCATCCACTGGCTGCTGAGGTACGTCAGCAAGCACAACTTCTCGATCTTCGTCTGGTACCGGCTCGCGCTGGCCGCCGTGGTGGCCGCGCTGCTGCTGACCGGGGTCCTCCAGCCGTAAGGCGGCCAAGTCATGCAGCGACGGGCAGTCGGCCACAGCGGCCTCCAGGTCTCCCGGCTCGGCCTCGGCACGCTCACGTGGGGGCGCGAGACCCGGCTGGAGGACGCCCGTCCGCTGCTTCGCGCGTTCGTGGCCGCGGGCGGCAGCCTGGTCGACACCGCCGCCGCCTACGCCGCCGGCGACGCCGAACGGATGATCTCCCGGATGCTGCGCGCCGGCGACGTCCAGCGGGACGAACTGGTGCTGGCCTCGAAGGCGGGCTTCGGCATCCGCGACGGCGAGCGGGTGGTGGACACCTCCCGCACGGCGCTGCTGTCCGACCTGCGCGGTTCGCTGCGTCGTCTCGGCACCGAGCACCTCGACCTGTGGCAACTGCACGCCTGGGGGCAGGCCCCGCTGGAGGAGTCGCTCGCGGCCATCGACACCGCGGTCGCCGCCGGCGACGTCCGCTACGCCGGCGTGTGCAACTTCGTCGGCTGGCAGACCGCCCAGGCCGCCACCTGGCAGGCCGCGTTCCCCGGACGCACGCCGATCACGTCCGCGCAGGTCGAGTACTCGCTGCTCGCGCGCCGGGCCGAGGTCGAGGTGATCCCGGCCGTCCGGGCGCTGGGCCTGGGCCTGTTCCCGTGGTCGCCGATCGGACGCGGGGTGCTCACCGGCAAGTACCGCACCGGCCGCCCCCGCGGCTCGCGCGGCGCGTCCCAGCACTTCTCGTGGTTCGTCGAGCCGTACCTGGAGCCGCGCTCGCGCACCGTGGTGGACGCGGTCGCGACCGCCGCCGACGGTCTCGACCTCACCCCCGCACAGGTGGCGCTGCTGTGGGTGCGGGACGCGCCCGGCGTGACCGCTCCCCTGCTCGGTGCGCGCACCGTCGCGCAGCTCGAGCCGTACCTCGCTTGCGACGACATCGAGCTCCCGGCCGAGATCGTGGCGGCGCTGGACGACGTCTCCGGTGGCCCGAACGTCGGCCGCGACAGCTACGAGACCGGCACGATCGGTTGACACCTGCCTCCGCGCTGGTCGAGCCTGTCGGGACCAGGCGAGGGAGGCACCCATGGCGATGGCCGACGCGGAGCGCTACCACCCCGATTCGATCGGGGACTGGCACGACTGGCTCGTCGCGAACCACACCCGCCACGACGGTGTCTGGGTGGTCCAGTGGCGCCCCTCGTCGGGACGCGAGCCGGTGCCGTACGAGGAGATGGTCCGCGAGGCCCTGTGCTGGGGCTGGATCGACGGCCAGGTGAAGGTGCTGGACGACCTCCGTGCCCTGCAGTGGTGGGCACCGCGACGAGCCAACAGCGGTTGGTCGGCGTCCAACAAGGCGCGGGTCGCCGACCTTGAGCGGGAGGGACGGCTCCAGCCCTCCGGGATCGCGGAGATCGAGCGGGCGAAGGCCAACGGCATGTGGACGATCTACGACTCGGTCGAGGCCCTGGCGGAGCCGGCCGAACTCACCGCAGCCCTGGACGCGGACCCGGCCGCGCGCGCGGCGTGGGACGGCTTCCCGAAGAGCGTCCGCAAGATGGCGCTGACCTCGATCGTCCTGGCGAAGCGACCGGAGACCAGAGCGTCCCGGATCGCCGCGATCGCCGCGAAGGCCGCCCGCGGCGAGCGTCCGGTCTGATCAGGCGCGATCGAGGAAGTCGTCCAGCACCTGGCAGCCGAACTGGAGCGAAGCGACCGGCACCCGCTCGTCCACGCCGTGGAAGAGGGCGACGAAGTCGAGTTCGGGCGGCAGCCGCAGCGGCGCGAACCCGAAGCAGCGGACGCCGAGCCGCGACCACGCCTTGGCGTCGGTGCCGCCGCTCATGATGAACGGCACCGCGATCGCGTCCGGGTCCTGGGTGAGCAGGCTGGCGCGCATCGCGTCCACCAGGTCGCCGTCGAAGGTGGTCTCGACGGCCCGCTCCGAGATCGCCACCTCGTAGCGGACGCGCTCGCCCAGCAGGCCGGTGATGGTGTCGTAGAACTCCTGCTCGTAGCCGGGGAGGAAGCGACCGTCGACACCGGCTCCGGCGTGGCCGGGGATCACGTTCATCTTGTAACCGGCCTCGAGCATGGTCGGGTTTGCGGTGTTCGACATCGTGGCGCCGACCATTCGCGCGATCGAGCCGAGCCGGGCGAGGGTGGTCTCGGCGTCGTCGGTGGAGATCTGGACGCCGAGCGCCTGCTCGACCGCGTCCAGGAACTGGCGCTGCGCGGGATGGATGCGGACCGGCCACTCGTGGTTGCCGATGCGGCTGACGGCCTCGGCGAGGGAGGTGATGGCGTTGTCGTCGTTGCGCATCGAGCCGTGGCCGGCGGTGCCGTCCGCGATCAGGTTGAGCCAGGCGATGCCCTTCTCGGCGGTCTGGACGAGGTAGAGGCGCTGGTCGTTGACGGTGAGCGAGAAGCCGCCGACCTCGCCGATCGCCTCGCTGCAGTCGGCGATCAGGTCGGGGTGGGTGTTGGCCAGCCAGGTGGCGCCGAGCGGGCCGCCGGCTTCCTCGTCGGCGGTGTAGATCAGCCGGATCGGACGCCGCGGGGCGCGGCCCGCGCGCGTCCGCTCGCGCACCACGGCGAGCAGGATGGCGTCGAAGTCCTTCATGTCGACCGCGCCGCGTCCCCAGACGTAGTCGTCGATGACCTCACCGGAGAAGGGGTCCACCTGCCAGTCGGACGCGATCGCCGGCACCACGTCGGTGTGGCCGTGGATGAGCAGCGGCGGCAGGAAGGTGTCGCAGCCCTCGGGCGCCCAGTCGGCGACCAGGGTGGTGCGGCGCGGCTCGGACTCCAGCAGGGTGCTGGCGATGCCGACCTCGTCCAGCTTCGCGGCGATGTACTCGGCGGCCTCCCGCTCCCCCTTCGACCCGGACGGCCCGAAGTTGGAGGTGTCGATGCGGATCAGGTCGCTGCACAGACCTGCGACCTCCTCGGTCGCGGCGGGGACGGTGGTCATGAACGCCATCCTGCCACTGGTCGCCGTCCGCCCGGTCACCCGCGTTTCGCCAACGCGCGTCCCGATTGGGTATAGTCCTCTCGCTGTCCGGGAGACCGGACGGACACCCTGTCCGGGTGGCGGAATAGGTAGACGCGCTAGCTTGAGGTGCTAGTGCCCTTTATCGGGCGTGGAGGTTCAAGTC
>Ga0102832_1000720_pt1 | contig 39225 bp, 39 predicted proteins | sample EBPBio282013_DNA_FD_88942 | JGI IMG/M metagenome (GOLD analysis project Ga0102832, IMG submission 88942) | Wastewater treatment Type I Accumulibacter community from EBPR Bioreactor in Madison, WI, USA - Reactor 2_5/28/2013_ DNA (Illumina Assembly) | ecosystem: Engineered > Bioreactor > EBPR >... | reverse complement strand
CCCTGGCGCTGCTTGTGGCGCGGGTTGTCGCAGATCACCATCACGCGACCGTGCCGGCGGATCACCTTGCACTTGTCACAGATCTTCTTGACGCTCGGCTGAACCTTCATCGAGCAACTTTCTGACTCATCGCCGAGCGCAGGGATATCCCGTGGTCGGACTGGTGGTGGATTCTTGCGGACGTGCCTTACCGGTGCCGGAAGACGATGCGTCCACGGCTCAGGTCGTAGGGGGACAGTTCGACGACCACCCGGTCGGCCGGAATGATGCGGATGTAGTGCTGCCGCATCTTGCCGCTGATGGTCGCGAGAACCTTGTGCCCGTTGGCCAGTTCCACCCGGAACATGGCGTTGGGCAGGGCTTCGACGACGGTTCCCTCCAGTTCGAGGGCGCCTTCCTTCTTCGCCATTACTCCCAATCGTTGAGTGTGTGTGGACGCACGCCCGTGCAGGCACAGGTCATGCAAGGGTCAAGACTACTTCACAAGCCCAAGCGGCCCCAAATCGGGGCCGGCGACCACACCTTGCCGGGAATGCCGGCGGGATGCCTCCACGTTACCTGCTGTCATGCGAGCAGTGGTCTTCGACAGCTACGGTCCCCCGGACGTCCTGCACACCGCGGAGGTGGCCGCACCCACCCCGGCACCGGGAAGCGTGCGGATCCGGGTGCGCGCGGCCGGGGTGAACCCCTTCGACTACAAGCAGCGCTCGGGGATGATGTCCCGCGGCGCGGCACTCGAGGCACCGGTGGTGCCGGGCCTGGAGGCCGCCGGCGTCGTGGACGCGATCGGCGAGGGCGTCGAGGGGGTCGCCGTCGGCGACGAGGTGTTCGGCCTCGGCAGGGCGACCTACGCCGAGCAGGCGGTCCTCCGCGCCTGGGCACCGCTGCCGGCCGGCCTGGGCTTCACCGACGCTGCGGCCCTGTCGGTGGCGGGCGAGACGACGATCCGGATGCTCGACGTGCTGCGTCCGGCGCCGGGCGCGACGGTGCTCGTGCACGGGGCGGCGGGCGGTGTCGGCCAGGCGGCCGTGCAGATCGCCGTCGCGAACGGGCTGCGGGTGATCGGGACGGCGAGCACGCACAACCACGACTGGCTCCGGGAACTCGGCGCCGAGCCGGTGGCCTACGGCGAGGGGCTGGTGGAGCGCGTGCGCGCACTGGCCCCGGACGGCGTCGACGGCGTCCTCGACACGGCCGGCAGCCAGCTGGACGACCTCATCGCGATCGCGGGATCGCCGGCGAAGGTCGTCACCATCGCCAACTACACCGCGGCGGAGCGCGGCGTCCACGTCACCGGGGGCGGGGGCGACGCGTCCGCGGCCCTGGCCACCGTGGCCGGCCTGGCCGCGTCCGGACGCCTGCGGGTGCGGGTCGTCCGCACGCTCCCGCTGGAGCAGGCCGCGGAGGCCCACACCCTGAGCGAGGCGCGCAGTTCCGGCGGGAAGATCGTGCTGACCGTGAGTTGAGCGTTCCCTGCTGCGCCGCGGGAGTGCGGCGTAGACTTGTCCGTCGCGCACCTTTGCAGAAGGACACCACGTGGATTCACCCTCGTCACCCCCGAGCGACCTCGCGAGGGAGCTGGCCATCGAGCAGGCGCACGTAGACCTCGTCTACGAGCACCTCGAGGAGGCCACCCGCTCGGCCCGCAAGGTGGCATCCCAGGGCCAGGACCTGTACCGGTCCGACCGTGAGACCTGGGTTCGCGAGGAGGACGGCACCGCCCTGTTCGAGCGCGACGCGTTCGCTTTCCAGGCCGCACGCCGGCTCGCCATCCTCGACGCAGAGCACGAGGGACTCGTGTTCGGCCGCCTCGACCACACCGACGGCGAGACCCGCTACATCGGCCGGATCGGCGTCCGCGACGCCGACTACGAGCCGCTGGTGATCGACTGGCGGGCGCGCGCAGCGGAGCCGTTCTACCGCGCCACCGCCACCGACCCGATGGGCGTGGTGCGCCGGCGGGTGCTGCGCTGCCGCAACGACATCGTCGTCGGCATCGAGGACGACCTGCTCGACAGCAACCACGGCGGCGACGACCTGGTGATCATCGGCGAGGGCGCCCTGATGGCCGCCCTGAAGCGCGCCCGCGGCCCGCGCATGCGCGACATCGTCGCGACGATCCAGGCCGAGCAGGACGAGGCGATCCGCGCCGAGCACGCGGGCGTCACGGTCATCTCCGGCGGCCCGGGCACAGGCAAGACCGTGGTCGCGCTGCACCGGGCGGCCTACCTGCTGTACTCCAACCGGCGCCGGTTCGAGCGCGGAGGGATCCTCGTGGTCGGCCCGAGCGGGCTGTTCATGGACTACATCGAGCGGGTGCTGCCGTCCCTCGGCGAGGACTCGGTGACACTGCGTCCGATCGGCGGGGTGGCTGTCGACACGCTCGGCTTCAGCGCGTCCCGCAACGACGCCGCCGAGGCCGCGGCGATCAAGGGCAGCCTGCGGATGGTGCCGCTGCTGAAGCGCCTGGTGAACCTGCCGCTGCTCGACCCGGGCGCGGACCAGCCGCCGCTCCGGGTGACGGTGAAGGGCGAGGCGCTGACGCTCGACGCCGCCACGCTCGGCCGGATCCGCCGCGACGTGCTCACCCGCACGCGGGCGAACGCCGGGCGCCCCGCGGCGGAGACCGCGGTGATGGCCGCGCTGTACGAGCGGCTGCCGGGCGACCTCGAGCTCGACCTGCCCACGATGACCGAACTGGTGAAGGACTCCGCGCTCTACCGGATGTTCCTCCAGGCGTGGTGGCCCGACCTGACCGCCACCGACGTGCTGCGCCGGCTGGCGTCGCCGCAGGTGGTGGCGCGCGTGGGCGAGGGCATCCTCGACGGGACCGAGCAGGGCGCCCTCGCTGCGTCCTTCGCGTTCGCCGACTGGTCGGTGGCGGACGTGGCGCTCCTCGACGAACTGGTCTCCATGCTGGGGCCGATCGACGACTCCGAGGAGCCTGAGGAGCCGCTGCTGTTCCTGCCGGACGGGACGGAGATCACCGAGGTGGTGACGACGGCGGACCGGCTGCGCACCGTCCGCGAGCACGACCCCCAGGCCGACCTGCACGACACGTTCACGCACCTGCTCGTCGACGAGGCGCAGGACATCAGCCCCATGCAGTGGCGGATGCTGCGTCGGCGCGGGTCCCAGGCGAGCTGGACGATCGTCGGCGACCCCGCGCAGAGCAGCTGGCCCGACCCGGCGGAGTCCGAGCGCGCGCTGGCCGACCTGATCGGTTCCGCGCCGAACCGCCGGTACCGGCTCTCCACCAACTACCGCAGCCCCGCGGAGGTGTTCGAGCTGGCCGCGAAGGTGGTCCGTCCGGCCTTCCCGGACGCCGACCTGCCGGTGGCCGTCCGCTCCACCGGCGTGGAGCCCGCATTGCTCGCGGTGCCGGAGGAGGCGCTGGTCGCCGAACTCGACCGGGTGCTGGCCGACCTGGCCGGACTCGTGGAGGGGACGATCGGCGTGATCGCCGCGCCGTCACGGCTCGACGCTCTGGCCGGTGCGGAACTGCCGTCCGTGGACGGCGAGGCGGGACGGATCACGTTCCTCACCCCGCTGAACGCCAAGGGCCTGGAGTACGACGCGGTCGTGGTGGTCGGTCCGGACGAGATCGTCACGGAGTCGCCGGGCGGCGTCCGCGTCCTCTACGTCGCGCTCACCCGGCCGACGCAGCGGCTGGTGACGATCGATGTGGGGCGATCTCCCGGAGCCTGGCGAGAATCTCTGCGGTAGCCCGCGAGCGGTTCTGGGTGAAGAACTGCAGCCCCGGCGCACCGCCGGCCAGCAGCCGGTCGCAGAGCTCGACCGCGATGTCGACCCCCACCCGGCGCACCGCTGCGGGGTCGTCGGCGACGGCGTGCAGCCGGTCGACGACGACGCGGGGCAGGTCGGCGCCGGAGAAGGTGGCCATGCGCTCGATCTGGCGCACATTGGTGACCGGCATGATGCCGGCGATGACCGGCAGGCGGCAGCCCAGGGCCCGCACCCGCTCGACGAGGCGGAAGTAGGCGTCGGCGTCGAAGAAGAGCTGGGTGATCGCGAACTCGGCGCCGGCCTGCTCCTTCTCCGCGAGGATCCGGGCGTCGAGGTCGAGGTCGAAGTGCTCGGGGTGCCCGTCGGGGAAGGCGGCCACGCCCACGCAGAAGTCGCCGCTGGCCTTCACCAGCCGGACGAGGTCGGTGGCGTGGTCGAGCCCGTCCGGGTGCCGCTCCCAGGGGGCGGAGGGGCCGCCGGGCGGGTCGCCGCGGACCGCGAGGATGTGCCGGACGCCGGCGTCGGCGTAGGCGTCCAGGGCCCCGCGGAGGTCGGCGACCGACTGGCTGACGCAGGTGAGGTGGCCCATGGTGAGCGCCGAGGTGCGCTGCCGGATCAGGCGGGTGGCGTCGATGGTGCGGGCCCGGGTGGAGCCGGAGGCGCCGTAGGTGACGGAGACGAAGTCGGGGTGGAGCGGGTCGAGTCCGGCGATCGCGTCGAGGAGCTGCGCCTGGCCGGCGTCGTCCTTGGGCGGGAAGAACTCGAACGACATCGTGGCGTGGTCGCCTGCGGCGAGCACGTCGGCGATGGTCGGTTCGGGTCCGGGCATGGGGGCAAGGGTAGGCGAGCGCCTGCGCGCGGGGCAGTCTAGGCTCAGACCGTGGTCACCCTGGACGCCGCCGACCCGCTGTCGGACCCGCTGCGCGCCGCCGTCGGCGACGCGCTGGCCGCCTTCCTCGACTCGCGCGGACGGGCGCTCGGCACGCTCGGGCCCGAGGTGGACGACCTGGTCCGGCTGGCCGCGGTGTTCACCGACGGCGGCAAGCGGCTGCGTCCGGCGTTCTGCTGCTGGGGCTACCTGGCCGCGACCGGCGGCAGCCGGGTGCCGGACTGGGTGGTGCGCGCCGCCGCGAGCCTCGACCTTTTGCATGTGAGCGCGCTGGTGCATGACGACGTCATGGACGGCTCCCGCACCCGCCGGGGCCTGCCGGCGGCGCACGTGCAGCTCGCCGCGCGGCACGCCGCGGCCGGCGGCAGGGGCGGCTCGGAGGAGTTCGGCCGGGCCGGGGCGATCCTGCTCGGCGACCTGCTGCTGATGTGGTCGGTGGAGCTGTTCAACGAGTGTGGGGCGCCGTCGGGCGCCCTGGCTGCGGCGCAGCCGCTGCTGGCGTCGATGCGTGCGGAGGTGACGGGCGGGCAGTACCTGGACATCACCGCGCAGACGCGCTCGCCGCTGGACGCGCGCACCGACCCCGCGTCCGTCGTCGCGCAGGTGCGGCGGGTGGTGGAGTACAAGACCGCGCGGTACACGGTGATCCGTCCGCTGCAGATCGGGGCGGCGCTGGGCGGTGCGGACGCCGTCCTGCTCGACCGTCTGGAGCGTTACGGCTCACCGCTGGGCAGGGCGTTCCAGTACCGCGACGACGTGCTCGGCGTGTTCGGCGACGAGGCGGTCACCGGCAAGCCGGCCGGGGACGACCTGCGCGAGGGCAAGCTGACCGTGCTCATCGCCAACGCCATGGCCGGCAGCGGCGAGGAGGCCGCCGCGCGGCTGGACGCGCTGCTCGGCAGGGAGCTCAGCGACGCCGAGGTCGCGGAGGCGCGGGCGCTGATCGTCGCGTCCGGTGCGCGGGAGGCGGCCGAGGCGGAGATCGAGGCGGCGTCCGGCGAGGCACGGGCCGCGCTGGTCGGGTTGGGCGACCTCGCGTCTCGTGGCCTGGACGCCCTCGTCGACCTGGCGACGCGTCGCGACGCGTGAGGCGTTCGTTCGCCGGTGGCGAGGCGTCGCCCGGTTCCGGTTCTGATCGGCGTCCCTGCTCGTCTGCCTGCTCAGCGGACCACGAGGGCGTTCAGCTCGCCGACCGCGAGGGCCCGGGTGGCGGTGTAGCTGCCGGGAAGGCTCCCCGAGGCGCCCAGCGCCGACCAGCCGATCCGCCAGTTGGTGGTCGCGGTGACCGTGTAGCTGCCCTTCGGCAGTGACGCCTTCTCGTAGGTGTAGCCGCAGTCCGGAGAGGCCGTTCCGGGCCTGGCCGTGCGGGGGTAGGCGCGGGTGGCCGTGCAGGTCACGGTGTGGCCGTCCCCCATGTCGAAGGTGGTCGAGAGCCAGGTCGCACGCAGCGTGAACGTGATGCCGTACGCCCGCACCCTGCTGGTGACGGTTCGGGGGCCGTCCGTCCACAGCCACAGCGGGTAGCCGACAGCGGCCATCTTCCACTCGTTCGCCTCCGGGTCAGGACCGAATTGCGGGGTGGGGTCGGGCAGTTGCAGCCGCACGATCAGCGTGCGCGCCATCGCGCTCAGGTCGAGCATCAACTGCGCCCGCGACGGCTTCGTGCTCTCCGTCGGCGTGGTGCACGAGAAGGCCTGGTTCATCCGTCGGCAGGCTCCGATGAACGCGCGCCACTGTTCAGCGGTGAGCTTGGGTTCTGGGGAGTTGCTCGGCGCTTTCGCACGATTGTCGGATTCTCCCGAGCCTCCGCTAGCCTTTCGTCGCGGTCGCGAAATATCTAGGCGACCTTGGTAGCTACCTTGGCTGCCTTCAACAGTCACGTCTCCCGATCCGCCGTCAGCGGTGGCCATTGGTGCGGGACCGAGGGCCACCAGACCCGCTAACACCAAAGCCATGGTCAACCTGCGCACTTGCCCTCCTCCTGACCATCGGCGCCTTGGATCTTCAGAACGCCGTCAAACCGGCCGAAGTAGAGCAGATCCTCAATCAAATACCCCGGACCGACCTTCTTGCCGTGCTCAAGAACCGTTGTTGACCGCGCGTCGACGCAAGCTGTCATTGCCACGATCGAAGACTCCTTGGATACCCCGGCTCTGCGCTGAATGGACACAAGTCGGATCTCACCACCCTCCAGCCGCCGAGAGTCCGCCTTCAGTGACCGGTACAAAGCCATCGAGTCGCTTAGGAAGGCCCCTGTTGTTGTTTCAAGGAGCGTCTGAGTTGGTTCCGCGACCCCACCGGAACGGAAGATCCGAACGTCCTCGGCGAAGAACCTCCGGTACACAGCCTCGGCCTCGGCGTAGAGCTTGTCCTTGGCCACCATCTCGTCGTACTGCTGCTGCGAGCAGCTGAACTCCGCGCCTCCGGCCTCGGGCGTGCACGCGTAGGTGGGCACCGGCGTCGGAGGGGGCGCGGCCGGCTGGCACCCCGCCAGAAGGCAGGCAGCGAACAGTGTCACTGCGAGTCGCCCGGGCCAAGACAGCATGGGTACCTCCTGGGGGTGGCAGGAGTCTGGCACAGCCGCACCCCCTCGAAACAGGCCCCGAGGCGGTTATCCACACCAATCCCCGGAAAGTCGTGCACTTGTCCACAACCGCCGGGCGACGGGCGCGCGGATGGCTCCAGCTCCGGCTGATGTCAAGGGCAGGAGGCCGAATGTGGACAACTTCGTCCATTCAAAACCCCTTGTGGATAACCACTTTCCGGGTGCAGGAACTGTCAGTGGGGGCTCTTAGCGTGAGGTTATGGAAGCGGAGCTCGAGCACCTGTCCGACGGTGAGTTGCTCACCGTCATCGGGCGTGCCCTCGACGTCCTGCTGTCCGACCGCACGCCCGCTCCGGACGACCGACAGCTGCTCACGCTCCTTCGCGCCTCGCTCGGGATCGGTGCCCGGCTGGAGGCATGGCAGTCCGCTCTGGCGGCGCGCGCCGAGGCGACGGAGGCCGCGTGGCGCGAGCACGGAACCTCGACCTCGACGTGGCTGGCGGACGCGGCGAACCTCACCCGCCGAGAGGCCGCCCGGCTCGTCGCCTCTGGCCAGGGACTGCAACGCTTCGCGGCCGTGGGACGGGCGCTGTCCGCCGGCAGCGTCCTTCCGGGCCAGGCCGGAGCGATCACCGGGGTGCTCGACGGGCTGTCCGAGGACCTGCCCCCCGGATCCCTCGACGAGGCCGAGCAGCTCATGCTCGGGTTCGCGGCGAGCCACAACTCCACCGAACTGCGGCGTCTCGGGCACCGGCTGCTGGAGGTGCTCGACCCGGTGGGCGCCGAGCAGCGGGACGCCGCCCGGCTGGAGCGGGAGCACCGGCTCGCTATGCGCTCGCGCCACCTGACCTTCGCCCACGACCACCACGGGTCGGTGCTCTTCCACGGCAGCCTTCCGTCGGCCGAGGCCGAGCCGTTCATCCGCATCATCGACGCGTACGCCGCTGCGGCCCGGCGCGGACTGGACCGGGTCGACCCGGCCGCCGAGCACCTCACCCCCGCGATGTGGCGGGCTGATGCGCTGCTGGCGATGGTCGCCCAGCACTCCCAGCAGTCGCTCGCCCCCTCGCACGGGGGTGACCGGCCGCGCGTGGTGGTGACGGTGTCCTACGACACCCTCGCCACCGCGGCGCGGGATCGGGGGCTCCTGGCCGGCTCCGCGATCGGCGGACGCGAGCCCGTCCCCGCGTCGGTGCTGCGGCAGTGGCTGTGCGACGCCGACGTGCTCCCCGCGGTGCTCGGGGGTCCGTCCGAGGTGCTCGACGTCGGACGCGCCCAGCGGCTGGTGACACCGCCGATCAGGGCGGCGCTCGAAGTCAGGGACGACGGCTGCGTCTTCCCCGGCTGCGACAAGCCGCCCAGCGCCTGTCACGCCCACCACATCGTTCCGTGGTGGGCGGGAGGACGGACGGCGCTCGACAACCTGCTGCTCGTGTGCGCGCACCACCACGGCATCGTCGAGCCGGGCCACGACCCCACCGCGGACCGCTGGCAGGCGCGCCTCGGCGCGGATGGCGTGCCCGAGGTGCTGCCGCCGCTGCGCGTCGATCCTCGCCGGAGACCACGCCGGCACACCCGGTTCCTGAGCGCCGTGAGGAGGTAGGCCTGTGTGTGCGATACCCATGGGAAGAAGGACGAGGCATCCCAGCGCGGGCGAGCCTTCGCCTCGGGCGGTCAGGATGGCGGACAGAGGGCCCAGGAGGGGCAGTCGGCAGGCGGCGCTGCGGCCAGCCGGGGCCTGGGCGAGCAACCGCACCGATCCCGGGACTGGAGCGAGCCACGATCAGCGCCCCCGCCTCGGCGCGCGTCCAGGACGGCGCCACTGCCGACCAGGACGAACCACCGACAGCGGCCCCGGACGTGGCGAGCGGAACGGATCATGGCCGAACGCGCCGGCTTACCCGCCTCACCTCAGTGGCGGAAGACCTGGAAGGTCAGGCTCTGCATCGCCGGGTCGGCGTTCCAGGCCTGCCGCACGCGGTCCTTGAGTGCGATCGCGGCCGCCTCGGGGTCGGCGGCGGCGGTGATCGCGCGGGACACCGCGATGCGCTTGGCGCCGGCGTCGAGCACCCGGTCGAGAGTCGCTGCGGTGATGCCGCCGACGGCGAACCACGGCTTGGAGTCCGGGTCGCCGGGAGGAGCCACGCGCGTGGCGTAGCGCACGAGTTCGAGGCCGGCGTCGGGGGTGAGCCCGCCGAAGACCGGGCCGACCGTCAGGTAGTTCACCTCGGGGTCGGCCAGCGCGGCGTCCACCTGCTCGTTGGTGTGGCAGGAGCGGCCGATCAGCGCCCAGCGGTGCAGGTGCCCACGCGCGGCGGCCGGCGACTCCCCCCGCTCGGGAAGATGCAGCAGGTCGGCCTCGAACTCCTCGGCGAGCTCCACCGACTTGTACGCGCTCACCAGCCCCTGGTACCGGTACGACGCGCGCCTCATCGTCCTGAGCGCCTCGAGCAGGCGATCCTGGTCGGCACTGGGGTCACGCAGCTGGATGAGGTCCACCCCGCCGGAGAAGCAGGCGTCGACGAACTCCGACAGGTCGCCCTCGTCGGCCCGGGCGCCGGTGATCAGCAGCAGGCGGGCCAGCCCCAGGCGGGTGGAAAGGCCGAGAAGCGCGGTCATTGGACCAGACTACGGCCGACGGCGCGTTGAGAGCGACGAACTTGCGGCGCACTCCTACAATCGCCACTAGGTCTGGACGGCCTACTTCCCCGACTTGTCCGGAGCCAGCGTGACGACCATGAGCAACACCGACCCCCTCCTGGGGCACGTGCTGGACGGTCGGTACGAGATCCTCCGCAAGCTTGCCCGAGGCGGCATGGCGACGGTCTACCTCGCCACCGACCGGCGGCTGACGCGCACCGTCGCGGTCAAGGTGATGCACGACAACCTCGGCAGCGACCAGGACTTCGTCTCACGCTTCGACCGAGAGGCCCGCGCCGCCGCCCGCCTCTCGCACCCCAACGTCGTCTCCGTCTTCGACCAGGGCATCGACGACGGCCGCCCCTACATGGTCATGGAGTACGTCGAGGGTTCCACCCTGCGCAGCCTGATCAGCCGCGAGGCCCCGATGGAGCCCCAGCGTGCCCTTGACCTGCTGATCCCGGTGACCGCCGCCGTCGCCGCAGCCCACGAGGGCGGCATCATCCACCGCGACCTCAAGCCCGAGAACGTCCTGATCTCGAGTCGCGGCCAGATCAAGGTCGCCGACTTCGGGCTGGCCCGCGCGGTCACCGCGCACACCGCGACGGCCCAGGGCATGCTCATCGGCACCGTCTCCTACATCGCCCCCGAGCTCGTCACCCACGGCCACGCCGACACCCGCTGCGACGTCTACGCCCTCGGCGTGCTGCTGTTCGAGATGCTCACCGGCAAGAAGCCGCACACCGGCGACACCCCCATCCAGGTGGCCTACAGCCACGTGCACAACGAGATCACCGCGCCGTCCCTCAGCGCGCCCGCCCAGTGGCGCGACACCCGCGCCGCCGTCCCGCCCTACCTGGACGCGCTCGTGCTCGCCGCTGCTGCGCGCCAGCCGGCCGACCGCCCCGGCGACGCGAAGGTGCTGCTCGACCACCTGCGCCAGGCCCGCGAGGCGATCGGGCTGGGCGTAATGGACGACCCGCTCCTCACCGCGCGGATGCGCGAGACCAGCGTCGACCTCGCCAGCCAGGTGACCGAGCAGGTCCCCTCACTGGTCTCCCCGGTCCCCGAGGTGCAGCGGACGGCGACCCTCCGCTTCACCCCGTCCACGCCGATCAGCCCGAACCACCCCGGCGCCGCTGACGGCATGCCGTACTACGACGCTCCTCCCCCGCTACCCGTACCCAGCCCGGCCGCAGTTCCCCTCCAGCAGCGCCAGGCGAAGCGTCGCCGCCGCGGCGCGTTCTCGCTGGTGATGGTCCTGCTGGTCACGGCCGTCCTCGGCGTGGGCGCCTGGTACCTGCTCGCCGGACGCTTCACGACCACCCCCGACTTCGACAACCTGACCCAGGACCAGGCCATCAAGCTGGCCGCCAAGAACGGCCTCCTGATCAACTGGGACCACGAGTTCAGCGAGAACGTGCCGGTCGACCAGATCACCCGCACCGATCCCGCGGCCGGCGACCGGGTGCTCCGCGGCGGGACCGTCACCGCCTTCCTCTCCAAGGGCCCCGAGCGGTACGCCGTCCCGTCCCTGGCCGGACGCTCCCCCGAGGACGCGGCGCAGGCACTCCAGGACGCCCACCTGGAGGTGGGCAAGCAGGTCGAGGTCTATGACGAGTCGATCGCCGTCGGCACCGTCGTCAGCGGCTCCATCGAGGCCGGCAAGCTGGTCAAACCGGGGACGGTCGTCGACCTGAACGTGTCCAAGGGCCCCGCCCCCGTGAAGATCGTCAGCTACGTGAACAAGCCTTTCGCCGACGCCGAGGCCTACTTCACCAACGCGGGCCTCGTCGTCCAGCGAGCCGAGGACAAGTTCCACCCGACCATCGCCGCCGGCAACGTCATCTCCTCCGACCCCAAGAGCGGCAGCCTGGCCCGCGGCAAGACGATCACCTTCACCGTCTCCAAGGGACCGGAGATGATCGAGGTGCCCAACACCCGGCTGATGACCCAGTCGCAGGCGACCAAAACCCTCAAGGACGCCGGCTTCAAGGTGAAGGTCATCGACGCTGGCGGCCTGTTCAACCGCGTCGCCTACAGCGACCCCGGCGAGGGCAACCTCGCCCCCAAGGGCTCGACGGTCACCATCTACATCAGCTGACCGGCCGACCCGCCGGAGGGCCGGCACCGAACGGCCATGGGCGGCCGGCTCAGGCGGGCGTCCAGGCGCCCTTGCCGCGCAGGTCGGTGAGCGCGCACGGCGTCATGTCCCGCACCCGGTTGAAGACCAGCGACAGGCCGCGCTCGTTGAGCAGGCCGTCGTGGATCAGGAAGCCCTGCGACGCCCCCACTTCGCGGGCGAAGTCGACGGTCTCCTTCATCGCGGCCCACGGCCCGTAGGCGGGGACGGCCAGCACGTCCACCCCGGACGGGACCGCGGCCAGCGCGTCGCCGGGATGGAAGAACGTGGGCTCGCCCTCGGCGCTGAACACCAGGCCGACGTTGCCGATCCGCGGGATGTCGCGGTGGATCACGGCGTGCAGCCCGCCCACGGCCGCCACGCTCAGCCCGCCCAGTTCCACCCGGGTGTCGGCCGTGATCGCCTCCCCCCGCCCGAGGTCGACGGCGTCCAGCACCCCCGGCTCGACGAGGACGCGGGCCTGCGGATTGGCCGCCACCAGCGCCGGGGCCTGCGCGGGGTCGACGTGGTCGGGGTGCAGGTGCGTGATGAGGATCGCGTCGAGGTCGGTCAGCCCGTGCCACTCGTCGGAGAGGTTGCCCGGGTCGACCAGGACGCGCATGCCCGGCGTCTCGACAAGGACGGCGGCGTGCCCCAGGTGTGTGATCCTCATCTCACTCGCCCTTCAGTCGTTCGATCACGTAGTGCATGGCCATCGTGTACCCCGTCGCGCCGAACCCGGTCAGCACGCCGACGGCGATGTCGGAGAGGTAGGAGTGCCGCCGGAACTCCTCGCGCGCGTGCACATTCGAGATGTGCACCTCGCAGAACGGGATCGCGACCGCGGCGAACGCGTCCCGGATCGCCACCGACGTGTGCGTGAACGCGCCCGGGTTGATGATCACGAAGCGGGTGCCCTCCGCCCTCGCTGCGTGCAGGCGGTCGACGATGGCGCCCTCGTGGTTGCTCTGGAAGGTGTCGACCTCGAGCCCCTCTGCCGCCCCCTGGGCGACCAGCCCGGCCTCGATCTCCGCCAGCGTCGTGGCCCCGTAGATGTCCGGCTCGCGCGTGCCGAGCGTGTTGAGGTTGGGCCCGTTGATGACCAGCACGTCCATGGGGCCTACTCTCCCACGCCCGCCTCGCCGAGCGCCTCCAGGACCCGCGCGACGACCTGCTGGGGGGCGCGGGCGTCCACGCACACCACGATGTCGGCGGCCTCCCGGTACGCCTGCTGCCGCGCGGCGTACAGCTCGGGGAGGTCCCGGTTGCGCAGCATCGGGCGGGACGCGTCGTCGCCCACCCGCGCGAGCGCGTGCTCCAGGCTCACGTCGAGCAGCACCACCCGGTGGCCGGTGAGCGCCGCCCTGACCGACGCCGAGCCGAGCGTCCCCCCGCCGAGGGCGAGGACGGCCTCCGGCCCGTCCAGCAGGCCACGGACGACCTCCGCCTCGATCCGGCGGAAGCCGGGCTCTCCGTCGGCCTCGAAGATCGCCGGGATCGTCCGTCCCTCCGCGGCCTCGATGGCGGCGTCCGCGTCGACGAACGGAACCCCCAGCCGCGCGGCGAGCAACCGTCCGACCGTCGACTTGCCGGCGCCCATGAACCCCACCAGGACGATCACCGGCCCACCTCCAGCGCCGCCCGTCCCGCGGCGAACATGGCCTCCACCGGCGCGGGGCGCCCGGTGAACAGCGTGAACTGCCGCGCGGCCTGGTGCACCAGCAGGTCGAGCCCGCCGACCACGGCCATGCCGGCCGCCGCGGCCCGGCCGGCCAGTGGGGTCGGCCAGCCGGCGTACACGGCGTCGAACAACAGCCCCTCGCGCGCCCCGGCGAGGGCGAACCCGTCGGCCGCACCCCCCGGCAGCGTCGACAGCACCACCGGCTCCGGGCCGGACGACCACTCTTCCAGGGGCGCCGTCCGCACGACCACCTCCGGCGCCGCCACCCCGGCCCAGTCGCGCAGGCCCTCGGCACGTCCGCTCGCACGGGCGTAGGACGTCACCTCCCGCACCCCGAGCTCCGCCAGCGCCAGCACGGCCGAGCGGGCCGTCGCACCGGCACCGAGGATCGCGGCCCGCGTCCACCCGTCCCGCCACGCCGGGCGCAGCGCGTCCACCAGCCCGGGGACGTCGGTGTTGTGGGCCACCCAGCCGCCGGACGCCGACCGCACCAGCGTGTTGCCCACCCCCGCCCGCGCCGCCAGCGGCGTCACCTCGTCGGCCACCTCCAGGCAGGCCTCCTTGAGCGGCATGGTGAGGCTCAGCCCGCGCCACGCGGCGTCCAGCCCGGCGAGGAACCCGGGCAGCTCGGCGGCGACCAGCTCGACGCGGTCGTAGGTCCAGCCCTCGAGCCCGAGCGCGGCGTAGCCCGCGGTGTGCAGGACCGGCGACAAGGAGTGCGCGATCGGCGAGCCCAGCACCGCGGCCCTCACGCCGCCGGCACCCCCGCGAGCACGGCGCCGACCAGCCGTCCCGCCGTCGTCGCCTCGTCGATCGATACCTCCTGGTGGGTGACGCCGCGCACCTGGCGCGCACCCACGGCGGACAGCGCGACGCCCGCCCGCGAGGCGGCCGCCACCACCTCAGCAGCCGTCTGCCGGCCCGTGTCCATCACCACGATGTTCGTCGTCACCGCCCCCAGCCGGACGGCCTCCGGCGCCGCGGCGGCCACCTCCGTGGCGAACGCGGCCGCGGCGACATGGTCCTCACCCAGACGCGGCAGGTGGTGGTCGAGGGCGTACCCGGCCGCCGCGGCCAGCACCCCGGCCTGCCGCCAGCCCGCCCCGAGCCGCTTGCGCTGCACCCGCGCCCGGGCGATGTTCTGCCTGCTGGAGACGAGCATCGAGCCGACCGGGGCGCCCAGGCCCTTGGAGAAGCACACGTTCACCGTGTCGAACAGCCGCCCGTAGTCGGCCAGCGCCACCCCCGTGGCCACGTGGGCGTTCCACAGCCGTGCACCGTCCAGGTGGAGCCCCACTCCGGCGTCGCGGCACAGCGCGGACACCTCGGCCAGGTGCGCGAACGGTTGGACGGTGCCGCCGCCGAAGTTGTGCGTGTTCTCCAGGGCCACGGCTGCGGTCGAGACCAGGTAGGGACCGGCGTCCGGCGTGATCAGCCGCTCGATCGTGGCGGCGTCGGCCACCCCGTCCCGGGAGTCCCAGGTGCGCATGGTGACCCCGTGCAGCGCGCCGTGGGCACCCATCTCGGCCCGGGCGATGTGCGCCCGCACGTCGCAGACGACCTCGGCCCCCGGCGGCACGAGCAGCCACACCCCGAGCAGGTTCGCCAGCGAGCCGGTCGCGCAGAACAGCCCCGCCTCGTGGCCGAGCAGCGCGGCCACCCTCGCCTCGAGCGCGTTGACGGTCGGGTCCTCCGCGTACACGTCGTCGCCCACCGGTGCGGCCGCCATGGCCGCGAGCATGCCCGGGGTCGGCCGGGTCAGGGTGTCGCTGCGGAGGTCGATCATCTAGAAGTCCTCTGCCGAGTACTCCTGCACCGGGTTGACCCGACGGATCCGTCCATCGGTGAGGCGCTCGGCCACCAGGAACGCCAGCTCGAGCGACTGGTTGCGGTTCAGCCGCGGGTCGCAGGCGGTCTCGTACCGGTTCGCCAGGTCCGCCTCGGCGAGCTCGTCCACGCCGCCGACGCACTCGGTGACGTCGTCCCCGGTGAGCTCGATGTGCACCCCGCCCGGCCAGGTGCCCAGCTCCTGGTGCACGTCGAAGAACCCGTTGAGCTCGTCGGCCACCTGGCTGAACGCCCGCGTCTTGTAGCCGAGCGAGGTCTCGAAGGTGTTGCCGTGCATGGGGTCGCAGACCCAGGCGACCTTGCGCCCGGTGTCCTCGACGGCCTCGACGATCGGCGGCAGCACATCGCGCACCCTGGCCGCCCCCATGCGGGAGATCACCGTCAGCCGGCCCGGCTCCTGGTCGGGGTCCAGCCGCTCGGCCAGCGCCACCGCCTCGCTCGGGGTGACCGACGGGCCGAGCTTGATCCCGATCGGGTTGCGCAGGTGGCGCAGGTACTCGACATGGGCGCCGTCCAGCTGGCGCGTCCGCTCGCCGATCCACACCATGTGGGCGCTCACGTTGTACGGCGTGTCGGTACGCGAGTCGATGCGGGTGAGCGCGTGCTCGTACTCCAGCAGCAGCGCCTCGTGGCTGGAGTAGAAGTCGACGGTCCGGAACGACTCGTTGTCGACCCCGCAGGCCACCATGAACGCCAGCGCCCGCTCGATCTCGGCGGCCAGCTGCTCGTAGCGCTCCTCGACGTTGGAGTTGCGCACGAAGTCGGAGTTCCACGAGTGCACGGCGCGGAGGTCGGCGAAGCCGCCCTTCACGAACGCCCGCAGCAGGTTCAGCGTGGCGGCCGAGTGGTTGTAGACCTCGATCAGCCGCCGCGGGTCGGGACGGCGCGAGGCGGGCTCGAAGTCGAGGGCGTTCACCGCGTCGCCCCGGTACGCCGGCAGCGTGGTCGCGCCCCGGGTCTCGGTGTCGCGGCTGCGGGGCTTGGCGTACTGCCCGGCGATGCGTCCGACCTTGAGCACCGGCACCTGCGCCGCGTAGGTGAGCACCACCGCCATGCTCAGCAGCACCCGCAGCTTGCCGCGGATGTTCGCCGCGGTCACGGTGTCGAAGGTCTCGGCACAGTCGCCGCCCTGGAGCAGGAACGAGCGCCCGGCCGCCACCTCCGCCAGCTTGCCGCGCAGGTCGTCGCACTCCCCGGCGAACACCAGTGGTGGACGGTGCCGCAGCTCGGCGAGCACCCGGGCGACCTCGTCCACGTCCGGGTACGTCGGCTGCTGGGCTGCGCCCATCCGGTGCAGTTCGGCCAGCGACGGGATCGGTTCCAACACGGCGGTCAGGATAGTCCGCCCGAGGGCAACTCCGGCGCCGGGGTGCCGTACCCCGGACGCGGGAGCACTCGGGCGTCGGCCTCCTCGGCCGACAACGAGCCGCTCTTGAGGGAGGTTCCGTAGGCGTCGACGTAGGTCTGGCCGGAGAGGTCCTGGATCGCCGCCATCACCTCGTCGGTCACCCAGCGCAGCCCGTTGCGGTCGTCGTGGAGCTCCGCGTAGGCGGAGAAGTCGAGCGGCTCGCCGATCACGATCCGCGGCCGGCGGATCCACGGGATGCCGGTGCGGGTGCGCACGGCCGCGGTGTCGAACATCGCCACCGGGATCACCGGGACGCCCGCCGCGAGCGCCAGCCGGGCCACGCCGGTGCGTCCCTTGTACAGGCGGCCGTCCGGGGAGCGCGTGCCCTCGGGGTAGATGCCGACCATGCCGCCGTCGGACAGGACCTTCAGCACCGGGCCGAGGCCGTCGAGACTCACCCGTCCCCCCGACCGGTCGAGCGGTACCTGGCCGACGGCCTTGAGGAACCAGGCCACGATCTTCGCCCCGATCCCGCCCCGTCCGGCGAACAACTCCGCCTTCGCCGGGAAGGTCAGGGGGCGGTGCAGCATCGCGGGCAGCACGAAGGTGTCACCGGCGGCGAGGTGGTTGCTGGCCAGGATGGCCCCACCGGTGCGCGGGATGTGCTCCTCGCCCTCGATCCGGGCACGGAAGCCGAACCGGACGACGGGCCAGAACAACAGGTTCTTGAAGAGGCCGTACCACACGGCGGACAGCCTACGATGACCGCATGCAGGTGAGCGATCACGCCCAGCCCTTCCACACCGACGTCGGCTCGATCGGCGTGCTCTTCTGCCACGGCTTCACGGGGTCCCCGTGGTCGCTGATGGAGTGGGCGCGCATCACCGCGGACGCCGGCTACCGCGTGTCGCTCCCCCGGCTCCCCGGGCACGGCACGACCTGGCAGGAACTGAACCTGACCACCTGGCGTGACTGGTACGCCGCGGCCGAGCGGGCGTTCCTCGAACTGCGCGCCTCCTGCGACAAGGTGTTCGTCGCCGGCCTGAGCATGGGTGGTGGGCTCGCGCTGCGCCTGGCCGAGAAGTACCCGGACGATGTGGCGGGCCTCGTGCTGGTGAATCCGGCCGTGCTCGGCGCGCCGAAGATGCTGGCGCTTCCGGTGCTCTCGCTGGTGAAGGCGTCGTCGAAGTCGATCGGCTCGGACATCGCCCACGCCGGCGTCGACGAGTTCGCCTACGACCGGACGCCGCTGCGCGCCGCCAACTCCATGATGAAGATGTGGCTCGACGTCCGTTCCTGCCTCGACCTCGTCAGCTGCCCGATCCTGGTCTTCCGGTCGACCAACGACCACGTGGTGCCCGCGGCGTCCACCGCCTTCGTGCTGAGCCACGTGTCCAGCGAGGACGTCACCGAGCGCGTGCTCGAGCGCAGCTACCACGTGGCCACGATGGACCACGACAAGGAGCAGATCTTCACCGAGTCGCTGGAGTTCTTCGCCGCCCACTAGGGCTCAGGGCGTCGCGGCCCGCCGCGTGAGCTCGTCGAGGTACCACGTGCGCACCTGGTCCCGCTCGGCCTTGGTCGCCGCGTCCGTGCGGGCGAAGCGGTCGACCAGCTCGACCGCGTCGTCGTGGCCGAGGTGCGCGAACACCTGGCCGACGGCCACCGCTGCGAGGGCGTAGTCGGTGGTCGAGTCGATGGCGTCGGGGAGGTCGTAGGGGACACCGCTCGCGGCGAGGTGGGACCGGACGAGCGCCCGGTTCTCGTCCGCCATCACCGGGTACGCCTCCTGGCTGACCCATTCCGCCAGACCCTCGACCGCCCAGTGCTCCCCCGCGCTGCTGCACGGTGACTCCACCGCCGCGTGCACGGACTCGTGCAGCAGGACGGGTTCGAGCCACTCGTCGGTGAGCTGCGGACTGAGGGTGATCCGCGGCGTCCCCATGCCGCAGGCCGCGACGCCGCCGGTCTCTGCGGCGTTCAGCCCGGTCACGACGACGAAGTCCGCCGACGTGCGCGGCCGCTCGACCACGATGCCGCCGTCCCACTCGATCCCCTCGGGGACCACGTCTGCGCGTGCGACCAGCGCTGCGGCCGCGTCCAGTTGCTGCCCCAGCCGCGCCCGCTCGTCGGCCGTGAGGCCGGAGCTGAGCAGGGTGCCGTGGCTGGCCGCGGTGACGTCCAGCATCTCCAGCGTCCACAGCGGCACCTGCGGCGAGGTACGCAGGCCGGTGATCACCGGGCGGCCCGCCTGCGTCCCGAGGGCGACGTAGAGGACGTTGCTCGCCTCCTCGTCGTCGCCCGGGAGCTTCCAGGAGACCTCGAGCATCGAGCCGCCGGGCGGGACCTCCACCGACGCGCCGGCCGACGTCATCACGCGGTACCAGCGGGCGCCGAGGCGGTACCCGTCGGGATTGGCGAAGTTCGCCATGAACGCACCCGGATCCTTGTTCCGCGCGGCGAGGTTGAGCCGGGAGGCGAGGGTCTGCTCCGGGTGCGGATCGGTGGTGGTGGGCTCCAGGGGTGCGACGCAGCCGCCCACGAGCAGCAGTGCCGTCGCCAGCCAGGGCCCGGGGCGCCTCAGCCGACGATGCGACGCGCGCCGGCCCACGGTGCCGGGTAGGAATTCAGCGTCTGGATCACCAGGTCGGCCCGGGTGTTCCGCGCGTGCACGATCTTGCCGTTGCCGATGTACATCCCCACGTGGTGCACCGGGTGGTACCAGAAGATCAGGTCGCCGGGCTTCAGTTCGCTGCGCGACACCGGACGCCCGAGGCGCGACTGCGCGGACGAGGAGTGCGGCAGCGAGATCCCGACCGAGCGGTAGGCGGCGAGCATCAGGCCCGAGCAGTCGAACTGGGTGGGGCCGGACCGCGACCACACGTACTGGCCGATCTTCACCTTCGACACCGCGTACCGGATCGCTCCGAGGGCCTTGGCGTTCGCGGTCACGCCGTCGAGGTCGTTCAGGCTCCACGAGGTGGTGCCTCCCTCGGCCGCGTCCAGCTCCGCGCGCTGCTGGGCGGTCAGCTGGAGGACGAGGGCCTGCGCCTGGTCGACCTTGTCCTGCAGGTCCTTCTTCAGCGCGGCGAGCTTCTGCTCCTGCTCGCCCAGCGCCGCCGACTCGGCCGCCTCGGTGCGACGCATGTCGGCCAGGTTCGCCTGCTCGGCCTCGTGCTCGGCGAGCGTGGCGTTCATGTCCTGGTCGACCTTGTCCGCCGTGGACAGCCGGTCGAGCATCGTCTCTGGGTCGCCGCTGGTGAACACCTGGACGGTCGGGTCGAGGTCACGGTTGCGGAACTGGATCAGGGCGATGGCCCGCACCTGCTCCGCCAGCGCGTCGACCTTCGCCTGCTGGGTGGCGATGTCGGCCTGGAGCACGGCCAGCCGGTCCTTGCTCTCGGCGAGGGCCTGCGCCGCGGCGTCGTAGTCCTCACCGACCGCGCTGGCCTGCTCCTCGAGCGCGAGCACCTGCGCCTTCGCGTCCTTCAGCTTGGTCTCGGTCGCGCTCGGTGCGGACGGGGACGGGGACGGGCTCGGAGGAGTGGCCTGGGACGGGTCAACGGCCTGCGCGCCGAACAACACCAGCGTGGCGACCGCCACGGCGACCGCGGTGCGCGTGCTTCGCCGAGCCCCCACTGCATCCCCTCCCGCTGAAACAAAACTGAGAAAATCCTAAGGGAGGGCGGTGCCGAAGGCAACTCCGTCCGTTCGGGAGGGCGACTCGGACCGGACAAGGCGCAACGGCGGGAGGAGCCCCGACGCCGCCATGGCACTCAAGGCCGCCTGCTCCTCGTCGTCCAGCACCAGGGCGTCGGGGAGCGGACCGAGCAGTACCGACACCACGCAGTCGGCACAGGCCGGGCCCCTCGCCCGGCAGGTGCCGCAGTCGACATGCAGTACGTCCATGCCCACCATCGTGACGGCCCCCTCTGACACTCCCCACGGGTGCACCTAGGCTGCCCCCATGGGTGCCCGGATCGTCGCCGCGGCCATCGCCGCGCTGCTGCTGGCCGCCTGCACGACGCCGTCGCCCCCGCCGGCGCCCACCCCGGCCGCCGCGTCCCCCTCGCCGGCCGCACCCTCCCCGTCCGTGCCGCCGGCCACCTGGCAACAGGTCGCCCTGCCCGCAGGGCTCCGCCCCTCTGCCCTCGCCGCGGCGGGCGAGGACCTCCTTGTGGGCGGGCGGACGGATGCCCCGGCCCCGATGCTGGTGCGGCTGCACGACGGCTCGCCGGCCGCCCGGTTCCGGCTGGCGCCGGCCGACCCGAACGCCGAGGCCGCCGACCTCGTCCGCCTCACCGTGGCCGGCGACGACGTCCACGCGATCGGCTCGATGATCGCCGGCGCCCACTCCAACCCGCGCCTGACGGTGTGGGACGGCTCGCTGTCCACCTCCCGGCTGGCCAGCAGGCCCCAGGAGTTCTTCACCTTCGGCGGCCACGACGCCGGCCCGCTGCTCGGCACGGTGGTGGTCGACGGACGGCCGGTGATCGCCGGGAGCCGCGTCGGCGGCCGCGGCCCGTACGGGCTGCTGTGGACACGCAGGGGCCACACGTGGACCTCGCAGGAGCCGCCGTCCGGCCTGGCGTCCACGCCGGACCGGGAGTTCGGGTTCAGCGCGGTGGCCGCGTCCGGCGACCGCGTGGTCATCACCGGGGACGAGCTGGGCCTCGCCGGGGGGCTCACCCAGCTGCCCGTTGCCTTCGTCGGCGGCGTCGCCGGCCCGTGGCAGCACCTGCCCCTCCCGGTGCCGGCCGACCCCCCGCCCGTGCCCGGCCAGCTGACGCGGGCGACGTCGGTCGCCTGCACCGCCGCCGGCACGACCTGCTGGGTGGCCGGCTGGGCGCGCGGGCACGCCCTCGCGTGGCCGCTCACCGTCCCGGCCGCGGGCGAGGCGACGGCCGCGACGCCCGCTGTGCTCCCCGGGGATCCCCCCGGCGGGAACGACCCCACGGCCCTGGTGACGCTCGCCGGCGGGCGTCCGGTCGTGACCACCAACGCGAACGTGCCCACGACCGCGGTGCAGTGCGCGACCGGCTGGCTCGCGCTGCCCGGTCCGCAGGGCCGCACAACCGCCCTGGCCGCGGCCGGTGGTTCGGCCTACGCCGTGTCCGACGGCGTCCTGTGGCGGCTCGACCTGCCTTCCTGCTGAGCGCGACACGCCGCACGCTCGGTGCCGCCGGTGTCAGAGGGCCGGTCTAGCGTCCGTCCCGTGACCAGTACCGCCATGGCGCAGCCGAGCTTCGACGACCTCGGCCGTCCGCTGTCGCAGGTCACGTTCTGCGTCGTCGACCTGGAGACGACCGGCAGCACCGGGGAGGACACCATCACCGAGTTCGGCGCGGTGAAGGTGTGCGGCGGGGAGGTGCTCGGGGAGTTCCAGACGCTGGTCAACCCCAACACCCACATCCCGGCGCTGGTGGCCGTGCTCACCGGGATCACCGACGTCATGGTCGCGGGGGCGCCGAAGCTGGCCGAGGTGCTGCCCAGCTTCCTCGAGTTCGCGTCCGGCTGCGTGCTGGTTGCCCACAACGCCGCCTTCGACGTCGGCTTCCTCAAGCGCGCCTGCGCCGCCCACGGCTACCCGTGGCCGGGCCCGGAGGTGCTCGACACCGTCGCGCTCGCCCGGCAGGTGCTGCTGCGCGACGAGGTCCCCAATGTGAAGCTGGCCACCCTGGCCGCGCACTTCCGCGCGTCCACCACGCCCAACCACCGGGCGCTGGCCGACGCCCGCGCCACCGTCGACGTGCTGCACGGCCTGCTCGAGCGTGTCGGCAACCTCGGCTGCCACACCATCGAGGACCTGCTGGAGTTCACCCGACGGGTCTCCCCGGAGCGCCGCGCCAAGCGCACGCTGGCCCACGGTGTGCCTTCCTCGCCGGGGATCTACCAGTTCGTCGCCGACCTCGCCGGGCCGGACGGGCGTCCGCGCCGGCAGGTGCTCTACGTGGGCAAGAGCCGCAACCTGCGCCGCCGGGTGGCGAGCTACTTCACCGCGGCGGAGACCCGTCCGCGGATCGACGAGATGGTGCGGATCGCCACCGGCGTCGAGACCACGGTCTGCCGGACGCCGCTGGAGGCCGACGTCCTGGAGCTCCGGCTCATCGCCGCCCACTCCCCCCGCTACAACCGGCGCTCGAAGTTCCCCGAGCGCCAGGTCTGGCTGAAGCTCACCCGCGAGCCGTACCCGCGCCTGTCCATCGTGAAGGCGATCGCCGACGACGCCGCGCTCTACTTCGGCCCGTTCCGCCGCCGTGCCGCGGCCGAGCAGGCGATGCTCGCGCTCTACGACGCGTTCCCGATCCGGCAGTGCACCGCGCGGCTGTCGCCGCGACGCGCGACCAGCCCCTGCGCCCTGGCGGGGATGGGGAGGTGCTGCGCCCCGTGCGAGCTGGCGGTCACTCCCGCCGAGTACGCGGAACTCACCGACCGCGTGCGCACCTGCCTGACCACCGACGTCGGTCCGCTGGTGCGTCAGGTGGAGCCGCGGCTGCGCCAGCTCGTGCGGGCCGAGCGCTTCGAGGACGCCGCCGTGCTCACCGACCGCGTGGAAGGGCTCAGCCGGGCAGCCCTGCGCCACCACCGGCTCGCCAGCCTCGCCGGCTGCCCCCAGATCGTCGCCGCCTACCGCAGCGAGCGCGGCTGGGAGATCCACGTGATCCGGCACGGACGGCTCGCCGCGGCCGCGCTGGCACGTCCCGGCGAGGTGCCCCAGCAGGTGGCGAGGGACGCCGTGACCGTCGCGGAGTGGGTGGCGCCGCCGGTGGGCCCGGCCCCCGCGGCGATCGTGGAGGAGACCGAGCGCATCGCCGACTGGCTGGAGCGGCCGGGCGTCCGCATCATCGAGATCGAGGGCGAGTGGAGCTGGCCGCTGCGGATCGGCCCGGCGGCGTCGGTGCGGATTAGGATCAGCGCATGATCACCGCGATTGTGTTCGTCAAGGCCGATGTCGCCCGCATCCCCGAGGTCGCCAAGCAGATCGCCGACCTCGACGGCGTGTCCGAGGTCTACTCGGTGACCGGCACGATCGACCTGATCGCGATGGTCCGCGTCCACACCATCGACCAGGTGGCCACCACCGTGGCCGACCAGGTCAACAAGGTGCCCGGGGTGGAGGGCACGGAGACGCACATCGCGTTCCGCGCCTACTCCACCCACGACCTCGAGGCGGCCTTCGCGATCGGGGCCGACTAGGTCAGGGAGCCGGTCCCCCGCCGGGGCCGGAGCGTCCTCAGTCCTGCGTGACCTCGACCGACTCGAGGACCACCGGCTCGACCGGCCGGTCCATCCGACCGGTCCGCACCGCGGCGATCTTGTCGACGACCGCGCGCGACGCCTCGTCCGCGACCTCGCCGAAGATGGTGTGCTTGCGGTTCAGGTGCGGCGTCGGGACGACGGTGATGAAGAACTGCGAGCCGTTCGTGCCCCGGCCCATGCGGATGCCGGCGTTGGCCATGGCGAGCAGGTAGGGGCGGTTGAACACGAGGTCGGGGTGGATCTCGTCGTCGAAGTTGTAGCCCGGGCCGCCGGTACCGGTGCCGAGCGGGCAGCCGCCCTGGATCATGAAGCCGTCGATGACGCGGTGGAACGTGAGCCCGTCGTAGAAGTTGCCGGTGGTCGGCGCGCCGGTCTGCGGATCGGTGTACTCCTTGGTGCCGGTGGCGAGGCCGACGAAGTTCGCGACGGTCTTCGGTGCCTGGTCTGCGAACAGGGTCACCACGATGTCGCCGTGGTTGGTGTGCAGGGTTGCCTGGGCCATGTGGCCTTCCTTTCTTCTGCGGTCGCCCCATCCTGACAGATGCTGTGTTTCGCGGCGCCGCTACGGGTACGGTGGGTGCTAGCCGAGGATCGGGAGGCAGAGTGAAGACCAAGAAGTTGCTCAGGGTGGTCGAGGACGGCACGCAGACCGCGGTCGAGTACTTGTCGCCATACGTCGAGCAGGCCCTCCGCGAGGGCGGCGAGCTGGCCGACGAGACCTACCAGCGGATCCGTCCGGTGCTGAAGGACGCGCGCATCCGTGGGGCGAGGCTCGCCTCCGACACCTTCGAGCGGGTCCACCCCGTGATCGACGACGCCCTCGACCGGGTGTCCCCCGCGGTGGACGCCACCGTGAAGGCCGTCCGTCCCGCCGTGGACGACGTGCTCGGCCGCATCCCGCCGACCGTCGACTACGCGCGCGAGAAGGTGCAGGCCGACTACCTGCCGCGCGTCGCGGAACTCCTGCGTGACCTCGCCCGGCAGCCGCTGGCCAAGGAACTCAAGGTGGCAGTGGCGTCCGCGGCCCTGGCCAAGGAGCTGGAGAAGGCCTCCCGCCCGAAGAAGTCGGGCTGGAAGACCTTCGGCAAGATCCTGCTGGCCGGCGCGGTGCTCGGTGGGGTGGTCGCGGCGCTGCGCAAGCTGCTCGCCGACCCGTCCAGCGGCTGGGAGACCCACACCCCGAAGACCGCCTACGTCGCCGATCCCGTCGCCGACGTGGTCGATGACGTCACCGACAAGGCCGCCGACCTGGCCGACGCCGCCAAGGACGTCGCCGGAGACGTCGCGGACGCGGCGAAGGAGGCGGCCGGTGCCGCTGGTGCCGCGGTGGAGGACCTCGCCGACTCGGCCGCCGACGTCGTCGAGGACGTGAAGGACGCGGCCGCCGACGCGGGCGAGGACATCGAGGAGAAGCTCAGCAAGCTCGCCGACGAGGCCGAGGGGGGCGATGCCTCCCCTTTAGCCGGTAGCCCCTACGGTGACGGCTCGTACGTCGGTGACGAACCGCCGCAGGGGTACACCATCAAGGGCAACGACCGCTCGATGAAGTACCACGTCCCCGGGAGCGCCGCCTACGAGCGGACGATCGCCGAGGTGTGGTTCGAGACCGAGGAGGCGGCGCAGGCCGCCGGCTTCGTCCGCGCCCAGCGGTGACCGGCTCCCGCCCAGCGGCGGGATGCTGAAAAGACACTGAGAATCCGGGGTCCCGACTCACACGGGGCCCCGGATTCCGACCTTCCCGGGTGTGCAGGAAACCAATCACCACTGGGTGCAGGCCGCGCCGTTCCGCGCCCTTGTCCTCTGGCTCGTCGAGCTCACCGGGCTGCCGTGGGCCGTCCTCGCCGAGCAGGCCGAGGTGCCGCCGGCCGTCGTGCACCGGCTGCTCCACGGACGGGGCGGACGCCGTCCCGCCCGCATCCCGCGCGACTGCGCCGCCCGCCTGCTGGCCCTCGACGGGCACGCGCTCACCCATCTCGCCCGGCAACGCCGGTAGTCTGCGCCCGTGCCCACCCCGGTGACCGTGCTGGTCGCGGTCCTGCTGTCCGCCGCCGTCGCCCTGGCGACGCCGGCCCTGCTGCGCCGCCAGCCGCTGCCCACGGACGCCGACGACCTGCCTCCGTTCGCCGACCTGGCCACCCCCCGGTTCCGGCTGGCCGTCCTTGTCGTCTCCGCGCTGGCGACCACGCTCGCGCTGCTGCTCACCGCACCCGAACACTGGGCGGTCTGGGCGCCGTTCACCAGCCTTGGCGCCCTGCTCGTGCTGGTCGACCTCCGCACAACCTACCTGCCGCTGCGCCTGAACTACCTTGTCCTCGCGCTCGCCCTCGCCGGCGCCGGCGTGGCGGCCGCCCTCACGCGCACCTGGCAGCCGCTGGTGGGCGCGGCGGTGACGGGCGCTGTCGCGACGGGCGTCCTGTGGCTGGTGTGGCGGGCCAGCGGCGGCCGGCTCGGGTTCGGCGACGTCCGGCTGGCCGGGCTCATCGGCGTCGTGACGGGCACGCAGGGCCTGCCACTGCCGGTGTGGGCCTTCGTGCTGGGGAGCGCCACCGGGGCGGTGTGGGGCGTGGTGTCCTGGCTGCGGCGCGGTGGCGACGGCGCGTTCCCCTACGGGCCCGCCCTGTGGCTCGGCCCGCTCCTGGCGCTGCTGGTCAGGCGGGTCTTGCTGCCCGGGTGACGCGGACCCAGTCCTCGAGCACCCGCGCCGCTGCGCCGGAGTCGATGGCGGCGAAGGCGCGCTCCAGCGGCGCGGCGAGTTGCGTGGCCAACGGCGTGCCGAGGTCCGGCCCGGCGAAGGCCAGCTGCGCGGCCGCGGAGTTCAGGGCGACGATGTCGCGCACGGGGCCCGGCGTCCCCGAGAGCACGTCGTGCACGACGGCGGCGTTGTGGGCCGGGTCGCCGCCGACGAGGTCGTCCCTGCCCGCCGGGGCCACGCCCAGCTCGGACGGGTCCAGGCGGGTGGTGGACACCTCGCCCCCACCGATCACCCACACCTGGGAGGGGCCCGTGGTGGTGAGCTCGTCGAGCCCGTCCTCACCGTGGAACACCAGGCCCCGGTGCCCCCGACCGGCGATCACACCGGCCATGAGCGGCGCCATCCGCACGTCGGCCACGCCGACAGCGGAGGCGTGCGGGCGAGCCGGGTTGGCCAGCGGGCCGAGGAAGTTGAAGGCCGTCGGCACGCCGAGCTCGCGGCGGGCGGACGACGCGAAGCGCAGCGCCGGGTGGTACAGCGGGGCGAACAGGAACACGATGCCGGCCTCGGCCAGCACCCGTGCCTGGGCGGCCGGCGGCACGTCCAGCACCACGCCCAGCGCCTCCAGGCAGTCCGCCGTGCCGCTCGCGCTCGATGCGGCGCGGTTGCCGTGCTTGACCACGGGCACCCCGCAGGCGGCGGTCACGATCGCCGCCATGGTGGACACGTTCACGGTGTTCGCGCGGTCGCCCCCGGAGCCGACGACGTCGACCGCCTCCGCGTCGAGGTCGATCGGGGTGGCGCGGGCCAGCATGGCCTGGGCGAGGCCGGTCAGCTCGGAGACGGTCTCACCCTTGGCGCGCAGCGCGATCGCGAAGCCGGCGATCTGCACGGGGGTGACGTCGCCGGCGAGCACCTGGTCCATCGCCCAGGAGGTGGCCTCGGGCTCGAGGTGGTTGCCGCGGACCAGGTCGGACAGCAGGCCCGCCCAGGTGAAGGTCACGCGGTCGCCTTCTCCGCGAGCCGGGCACGCAGCAGGTCGGCGGCCGCCGCGGGCAGGCGCACAGGGTCGATCGGGTAGGGGGTGATGCCGTCGGCCTCCGACCAGGTGGCCAGCCAGGCGTCCGCCACGCGCGCGAGGAGCAGGAGCACCGGCGGGCAGTCGGCGATCTCGTTCTTGAGCTGGTGGCACAGCCCGATGCCGCCGGACGGCGTGGCCTCCGCGTCCAGGATCACCAGGTCGACGCCCCCGGCGTCCATGGTCTGGAGGACCACCGGCTGGGTGGCCACCTCGAACACGTCGAGCTCGGGCAGGTCGGCCGCGACCCGGCGTCCCAGCGCCAGGCGAACCTGCTCACGCGTGGTCCGGTCGTCGGAGTACACCAGCACCCGCGCGGTCGTCTGTTCGGTCATCGATCTTCCTCATCCGGCGTCGCCGCCTCGCGTCCACCTGTGGCGTCATCGTAACCGGTCGAGGGCCCCGATCCGGCGGCCGCCCGCTGCGCAGCCAGGCGCTCCTCCCGGTCGAGTCGCCGGTCCTCGCGGGCCGCCTCGCGCCGGCTGTCGGCGTACCACTGGGCGAGGAACACCGCCATGATGATGCCCATCGTGAGGTCGCCGGTGGCCCACATGATCGCGCCCGCAAGGTACTGGTCGTCGATCGGTGCCGGTGGCCAGGCGCGGTTGAACGCCAGGTACCACTCCTCGGCGATCAGCCGGGGCGAGCCCATGATCGTCACGCCGAGGAACGCCTGTGCCGGCATGGTGAGGAACAGCAGCAGCATGCGCATCGGGTAGGGCAGGCGGTTCGGCATCGGGTCGTTGCCCAGCAGCGGGAAGAAGAACAGGCAGCCGACGGTGACCATGTAGACGTGCAGCAGGTCGTGCGCCCAGTCGACGTCGAGGGTGAAGCGGTAGAGCTCGGTCAGGTAGAGCGCGAACGGTGTCGTGATGAGCAGGGCCGTCGCCAGCGCCGGGTTGAACAGCACCTTCATCGGCCAGGAGTGCAGGACCCGCATCACGCGGCGACGCCCGTCCTTGCCGAGGTTGCGCAGCAGCAGGGTCACCGGCGCCCCGATCGCGAGGAAGACCGGAGTGATCATCGTCAGGATCATGTGCTGCACCATGTGCACGCTGAACAGCACGGTGTCGTAGGCGCCGAGTGCGCTCATGCCGGCCACCGTCGCCGTCCCGATGCCGCCCACGCACCACGACCAGGTGCGCACCGCCGGCCACCGGACGCCCTGCGCGCGCAGCCGCCACACCCCCCACAGGTACAGCGCCAGCCCGAGGGTCGCGGGGACGGCGAACAGCCAGTCCCACTTCCACTCGGTGAGCAGGCGGAGCCAGGTCAGCGGCGGCGGCTGGTTGGTGGGGTCGGCATGCAGCGGCACGAGCCCGGCGAATCCCATGGGGCAATTATCGATGGATCGGGTGGTGCCCATTAAGGCAGCCGTTCGTCATAATGGCGCAATGGCCCACACCACACCGCTGAGCGCACCGACCGGCCTCCCCCACGGAGCCGTCCACGAGGTCGCGCCCAGCCGCTTGCAGGGCCTGCGCGGTCGCCCCGACGCACTGTCGGTGGGCGTCATCATCTGGCTCGCCAGCGAGCTCATGTTCTTCGCCGCCCTCTTCGGTGCGTACTTCTCGCTGCGCGAGACGACGACCGCGGCCGCGATCGCCGCCGGCACCACCCCGATGTGGGAGTGGGGGTCGAATCACCTACTCAACGACTGGTTCGGGATCAGCTTCCCGTGGTTCGCGACGATCAACACCACGATCCTGCTGCTGTCGTCGGTGACCTGCCAGCTCGGCGTGCACGCCGCGGAACGCGGTCAGGTGGGCCGTTCCGGCTCGCTGGCGCGGATCGGCGGCTGGGGCCTGCGGGAGTGGTACACGCTCACCTTCGTCATGGGCGCGGTGTTCATCGGCGGCCAGGCGTACGAGTACGCGACCCTCGTCAGCGAGGGCTTCACGCTCTCGGTGAATGCCTACACGTCGGCGTTCTTCCTCGCCACCGGCTTCCACGGCCTGCACGTGATCGGCGGTTTGGTGGCATTTTTGCTTATGTTGGGACGGACTTATCTGTCCCGCCGGTTCACCCATGAACAGGCCGTCCACGCCATTGTTACCTCGTACTACTGGCATTTCGTCGACGCGATCTGGGTCGTGCTCTTCGGCGTGCTCTACCTGCTGCGCTGACTTCCCAAGGAGGAACCCCTGATGAGATTCCTGACCCGCGGAGGTCGGTCGCCGAAACCCCGAGCATCGTTGCGCCGGCACCGCGCTGCGCGTCCCCTGTTGCTCGGCCTCAGCCTGCTCTTCGTCGGCACGCTCTACGCCGCGCTCACCCCGGCAGCGCCGTCCTCCGCGGAGGGTGCCACCGACCAGCAGCTCGTCGCGCAGGGCAAGAACCTCTTCGCCGTGAACTGCGCCTCGTGCCACGGCCTCAACGCCGAGGGCCTCGCCCAGCAGGGGGCCCCGTCGCTGACCAACGTCGGCGCCGCCGCGGTCGACTTCCAGGTGCGCACCGGCCGCATGCCGATGGCCAACCCTCTGGCCCAGGCCCCGCGCAAGGAGAACGTCTTCACCGACGACGAGATCGCGGCGCTGGCCGCCTACGTCGCCAGCCTCGGCGACGGCCCCGGGATCCCCACCGAGGACCAGTACAACCCTGCCGGCCTGAGCCCGGAGGACGTCGCCCGCGGCGGTGAGCTGTTCCGCACCAACTGCTCCGCCTGCCACAACTTCAAGGGCGCCGGCGGTGCCCTGCCGAACGGTCTGGTCGCCCCGAGCCTGCAGGAGTCGACCCCCAAGGAGGTCTACGAGGCGCTGCGCACCGGCCCCGGCCAGATGCCCGTGTTCGCCGCCGGCGCCGTCCCTGACGACGACGTCAAGTCGATCATCGGCTACCTCGAGCAGGTGAACGCGACGCCGTCGGCAGGCCTCACCCTCGGCGGCCTCGGCCCGGTGTCTGAGGGCTTCTGGGCATGGGTGGTCGGGATCGGTGGCCTCGTCCTGTTCGCCGTCTGGATCGCCTCCCGGGGAGCCCGCGCATGAACGACCCGCAGACCGACCTCCCCGTGCCCGACCCCGGGCTGGAGGAGCACCCGCCGCGCTTCACCGACGTCGACGACGCCGCCGCGGACCGCGCCTACAAGCAGATCGTCGGCATGCTGGCCGCCGTCCCTGTGCTCGTGGTCGCGTTCCTCGTGGTCTACTTCGCCGTCCCCAGGGACGCGGAGCTCGTGCTGTTCGGCGCCAACCTGAAGATGCAGACCACCCTCCTCGGCCTGACCGCGGGGGTGGCGACGCTGCTGATCGGCATCTCCGCGATCCACTGGGCGCGCATGCTGATGAGCGACGAGGAGATCGTCGGCGACCGGCACGGTGCCGCGTCCCCGCCCGAGGCGCGCGAGCGCGTGCTGACCGACCTGGAGACCGGCATCGAGGCGTCCGGCATCCGCCGGCGCAAGCTGCTCGGCACCGGCATGGCCGGAGCGCTCGGCATGATGGCCCTTCCGGCCGTGGTGAGCCTGGCCGACATGGGCCCGTGGCCCACCGCGGAGCTGCGTGCCAAGACCATCGAGAAGACGATCTGGGCAGAGGGTGTCCACCTGGTCAACGACGTCACCTTCACCCGGCTGAAGGCCACCGAACTGGTGGTCGGGCAGCTGGTGAACGCCCAGCCGGAGACGCTTCAGGAGTACCACGGGGCCGCGCTCCAGCAGCAGAAGGCGAAGGCGTCCATCATCGTCGTCAGGATGGACCCCAACAGCATCCGCATCCCCGAGTCGCGGCGGGACTGGCAGGTGGACGGGATCCTCTGCTACTCCAAGATCTGCACGCACGTCGGCTGCCCGATCAGCCTGTGGGAGCAGCAGACGCACCACCTGCTCTGCCCGTGCCACCAGTCGACCTTCGACCTGGGCAACTCCGGCGTCGTGGTGTTCGGCCCGGCCGCCCGCGCGCTGCCGCAGCTGCCGATCACGACGGACGCGGAGGGGTACCTGGTGGCCAGGAGCGACTTCACCGTCCCGGTGGGGCCGAGCTACTTCGAACGGGACTCGTCGAAGGACTTCCAGGAGGGTGACCGCTGATGGCCAAGCCAGCAGAACTCAACCCCGACTCCCCCGCGCTGGAGGTCCGGACGCCGCCCAAGGACGCGGGACCCGGCAAGCTCGCCGGACCGGCCACCTGGGTCGACGACCGGATCGGCCTGGCGAAGCTCGCCGGCAACATCCGCAAGGTCTTCCCCGACCACTGGTCGTTCCTGCTCGGCGAGATCGCGCTGTACTCCTTCGTGATCCTGCTGTTGACCGGCGTCTTCCTGACCATCTGGTTCAAGCCCTCGATGGCCGAGGTGGAGTACGCCGGCACCTACGAGCTCATGCACGGCATCCCGATGTCGGAGGCGTTCGCGTCCACGCTGAGCATCAGCTTCGACATCCGCGGCGGCCTTCTGGTCCGCCAGATCCACCACTGGGCGGCGATGCTGTTCGTGGCGGCGATGACCGCGCACATGCTGCGCGTGTTCTTCACCGGCGCGTTCCGCAAGCCGCGCGAGCTCAACTGGATCATCGGGATCGGCCTGTTCTCCATGGGCCTGGTCGAAGGCTTCGCCGGCTACTCGCTGCCTGACGACCTGCTGTCGGGCACCGGCCTGCGGTTCGTGGACGGGCTCGTCCGCTCGATCCCGCTGATCGGCACCTGGGCGGAGTTCTTCATCTTCGGCGGCGAGTTCCCCGGAGAGCTGGTGATCCCGCGGCTGTACATGGTGCACATCCTGCTGATCCCCGGGCTGCTGCTCGGCCTGATCAGCGCGCACATGGCGCTGCTGGTCTACCACAAGCACACCCACTGGCCGGGCCCCGGGCGCACCAACCGGAACATCCAGGGCTACCCGTTCTTCCCGATCTACGTGGCGAAGGCCGGCGGCTTCTTCTTCATCGTGTTCGGCGTGACGATCCTCATGGGCGCGCTGATGCAGATCAACCCCGTGTGGCTGTACGGGCCGTACAACCCGTCGCAGGTGACCGCCGGCTCGCAGCCGGACTGGTACATGGGCTTCGTCGAGGGCGCGATCCGCATCATCCCGAACTGGGAGTGGCACATCCTGGGCACCACCTGGTCGTGGAACATCTTCCTTCCCGGCGTGGGGCTGATGGGCCTGCTGTTCACAGGGTTGGCGCTCTACCCGTTCATCGAGGCCTGGATCACCGGCGACACCTCCGAGCACCACCTGCTGGATCGTCCGCGCAACGCGCCCGTCCGCACGGCCATCGGCGTGGCCGGGATGACCGCGTACGCGATGTTCTGGCTCTCGGGCGGCAACGACATCATCGCCACGCAGTTCCACGTGTCGCTGAACGCGGTGACCTACTTCATGCGGGTCGCCGTCTTCGTCGCCCCGGTGATCGCGTTCATCGTCACCAAGCGCATCTGCATCTCGTTGCAGCGCCAGGACGCCGAGCGTGTCCTGCACGGGTCGGAGTCCGGCGTGATCGTCCGCAGCCCCGACGGCGGCTTCTCCGAGGCGCACGTGCCGATCACCCCGGGTGAGGCCTACTCGCTGACCCGGCACCCGCAGCCCAAGGCGCTGGTGCCGAACGGGAAGAAGGTCGGACGGCTGCGTCGCCGGCTCTCCGCGTGGTACGCCGACGGGCAGCTGCCCAAGCCGACGGCCGCCGAGATCGCCGGGGCGGCCCACCACGGTGCCATCGAGGCCGACCACGGCACCCCCGCGGTGGACGCCGGCCACGACGCGCCCGCCCTCGAGGGCAGCGACGCCGGGGACGCACGCTGAGCCCCGTCGTCGAGGTCGCGCGCGCCGGGTCGACGCTGCCGTCGCCGCAGGAGGTCGAGCAGCTGTACGCGCTCGCGTCCGCCCGGGGGCCGCTGGCCGAGCCGGTCGAGGTCGCGGAGCTCTACGCGACGCTGTACGACCTCACGCTGGACCGGCCCGACCTGGTGGCGGTCACGGCCCGCGAGGTCGGCGAACTCGTCGGCTTCGCGTACGGGCACGCGTGGCGCTGGAGCGAGCAGACCGACGAGTGGTCGGCCGACCTGGCCGGGCGCCTCGGTGACGACGCGTCGGGCCTGGACGGGTCGTTCGCGGTCCAGTTGCTGGCCGTGCACCCGTCCTTCACCCGCAACGGGCTGGGCTTTGAACTGCTGAAACGCCTGATGATCGCGTCCGCGTCGGCCGTCCACTGGCTGGCGACCAGCGACCTGGACACCCCTGCGCGACGGCTGTACCGACGCATGGGCTACCGTCCGCTCGGGTACGGGCCCGAGACGCCCAGCGGAAGCCCGGGGCTGGTGCTGATCCACGGCTGACCCCCCGTTGGTGGCGCCCGGTACCCTTGTCCGGTGCGTTTCCTCACCGGCAAGCCCAGCTACGACCTGACCTACGACGACGTCTTCATGGCGCCGCGGCGCTCGTCGGTCACCTCCCGGCTCGACGTCGACCTCACCAGCACGGACGGGTTGCACCTGCCCCTGCCGCTGGTCGTCGCCAACATGACCGCTGTCGCCGGACGCCGGATGGCCGAGACCGTCGCCCGGCGCGGCGCCGTCGCGATCATCCCCCAGGACCTCCCCGTCGACATCGTCGGTGGCGCCATCGCGAAGGTGAAGGCGGCCCACACGGTGTTCGACACCGCGCTCACCATCGGTCCCCACGCCACCGTCGGCGAGGCGCTGATGCTGATGCCCAAGCGCGCCCACGGCATGGTCGTCGTTGTCGACGGCACCGGCGCACCCCTGGGCACGGTGTCCGAGGCCGAACTGGAGGGCATGGACCGCTTCGCCCAGGTGCACGAGGCGATGGTCACCGACCTCACGCTGGTCTCCCCCGACGCGACGCCGACCGAGGTGTTCGACGAGCTCACCACCCGGCGCCACAAGGCCGCCCTCGCCGTCTCCGACGGCGAACTGGTGGGCCTGCTGACCGTCCGGGGCGCCGTGCGGGCCGGCCTCTACGCGCCCGCCCTGGACGCCGCCGGGCGCCTGCGGATCGGGGCGGCCGTCGGCATCTCCGGCGACGTGGAGCACCGCGCGGAGTCCCTGCTCGAGGCGGGGGCGGACGTCCTGGTGATGGACACGGCGCACGGGCACCAGGAGCGCATGATCAGCGCCGTCCAGCGCTGCCGGGCCGTCGTCGCCGCATCCGGGCTGGACGTGCCCATCGTGGCCGGCAACGTGGTCACCGCCGACGGCACCGCCGACCTGATCGAGGCCGGCGCCGACGTGGTGAAGGTCGGTGTCGGGCCGGGCGCCATGTGCACCACGCGCATGCAGACCGGCGTCGGGCGCCCGCAGTTCTCCGCGGTGCTGGAGTGTGCCCAGGAGGCGCAGGAGGCCGGCAAGAGCATCTGGGCCGACGGCGGCGTCCGGCACCCCCGCGACGTGGCCCTCGCCCTGGCCGCCGGCGCGGGCGCGGTGATGATCGGGTCGTGGTTCGCCGGGACGCACGAGTCTCCGGGCGAGCTGCTGTTCGCCTCGGACGGGCGTCCCTACAAGGAGTCGTTCGGCATGGCCTCCGCCCGTGCGGTGCGGGCCCGGACCCGCACCCAGTCCGCCTTCGACCGGGCACGCGCGGCCCTGTTCGAGGAGGGGATCTCGTCCTCCCGCATGTACCTCGACCCCGCCCGACCCGGCGTGGAGGACCTGCTCGACTTCATCACCTCCGGCGTCCGCAGCTCCTGCACCTACGCCGGCGCCCGCACGCTGCACGAGTTCGCCTCGCAGGCGATCGTCGGCGTGCAGTCCGCGTCCGGCTACGCCGAAGGCCGTCCGCTGCACTCGAGCTGGTAGGACGCGCTCCCGTCCGCACGCTGCCCGCGAGCACGCTCACCTGAGGCTGGCCCGCCCACTTGAGGGCCAGCCCTCCCACTCGAGGGCCAGCCTTCGCGTCGAGGGCCAGCACCGGTGTGCGGGCCCTCGGCCGTAACGCTGGCCCTCGACGACGGAGCCGGGCGGACGTGTTCAGCCGGGCGGACGCGTCCAGCCGAGCGGATGCCCCGTGGACGTGCCGTGTGGACGCGCCGGGCGGCTCAGGCGCGTCCGGTGGCGAGGACGATCACGCGATCGGCGGGATCGAACGTGACCTGCTCGGCCTTCCTCGGGTTCACGCGGACGCCGTAGCCGTGCCGTCCGTGGTGGGCGTGCTCGGCGACGCGATACCCGATCGCGGTCTCGCCGCGGCGGCGGGCCGCCTCCAGCACCGTGTAGAAGTCCACGGGCCGGCCCGGGACGACGTACTCGGTGACCGGGTTGAGGTAGATCTCGCTGCCCTCGCTCTCGAAGAGGGTCTCGAACACCTCTGTCAGGCGACGGTTCTCCGACACCTGCGAGAGCAGCAGGGCGATCAGCTTGTCACTGACGATGAAGTCGTCGGCCTGGGTCACCTCGGCGAGTTCGCGGTTGGCGTCGTCCAGCATCTCGCTCACGATGTTCAGCGTGAACCCGCCGTGGCTGGAGAGGTCGCGCAGCTGGAGGAGGGTCACCAGGGTGCGGCTGTCCGCGCGCTGGAGGTCCGGATCGGAGGTGTCCGCGAGCACGAGGATGTGGTCGAACCCCGACACGTCGAGCGCCTCGAGCACCGAACGTCGGGTGGGTGACGCGTGCTGGACGGTCGCCTCGATGTTCACCAGGGCGGGCAGCTCCGGCGGCTCGGCCGGCGCCACGATGCGCACCTGGGAGCCGGGCGCGACGTACTCGTCGAGCTCGCTCAGCATCAGGGGCAGGTTCGCGTTGACGCCGAGCACCAGCGTGCGCTCCGGACGCATCGCGACCACCGCCCCGTCCGCCACGTTCTCCAGGTCGGGCGTGCCGGGCTCGGCCAGGCTGATCCGGCTGTCGTCCTCCGCGATCACGATCACCTGGTCGCCGTCTCCCAGGACGGTGTCGGGGGCGGGGTTGATCAGCACACGGCCGCCGGCCACCAGGCCGATCGCCGTGCAGTCGGCGAAGGCGAGCTGGGCGTCGAAGTAGCTCCTGCCCACCAGCGACGGCTGCTCGGTGAAGTAGATCTCGTCGCCGTCGAAGTCGAGCAGTTCGGAGTACACGACAGAGAGTCCGGACTGGCGGCAGGTCTGCACGGTGATCCGCGCGATCAGCTCCGACCCGAGTACCCAGTGGGCCTCGTCCCGGCCGACCAGTCGCGCCACCTCGAGGTTGGTCGGGTCCGCCAGCTCTCCGACGATGTGGTAGCGGCCGTCCGGGCGGTCGGGGTCGTTGGTGAGGGCCAGGGCCGTCTTGATCACCTCTGCGTCCGGCTCGTTCGACCCCTCCGGGGCAAGGATGATGATGCTGCGCGCCTGCGCCGGGCTGACGAGCGCCAGGTCCGCCGCACGCTTGGGGTCGCCGGTGCGGCAGACGACCGAGGTGCGTCCCAGGTCGCCGGTGGACGCACGGATCGCGTCCTCCATCTCGACCTTGTCGCGTTCGGCGAGCACCACGACGGATGCCCGGCGACGGGACTGGTTGGCGATCGAGAGCTCGTGGATGATCGAGTGGATCTTCGGGTTCCACCCCAGGATCAGCGTGTGGTCGTGCTCCAGCACCGTCGAGCGCCCCTTGCGGAGCTCCTCGACCTTGGCGTCGAACGCTCCCGAGACGATGCCGATGAGGCTCGCGACGATGACCAGGCCGCCGATCGTGATCACCAGCATCAGCAGCCGGAAGCCCCAGCCGGCGTCACCGCCCATGGTCCCGGGGTCCAGGGTGCGCATCAGGCCGCCCCAGAGGATGTCGATGAAGTCGCCCTCGCCGGCGTCGTCCGGGAACGCGCGGAACACCCACACCAGGCCGCTGACCAGCAGCACCAGGGCGACGGTGGCCAGTCCGAGCAGCCCCATCAGCGCGATCGTCCCGCGCGACATGACGTTGTCGAACCAGTAGCGGAACCGCTCGCCGGCGCTGTGCTTCATCGGCTTCTCCCCTGTCACGCTGCGGCAGAAGCCTATTGGGTGGGCGCCAGCGGACGCCTCCGTCCGGCCGGCGACGCGCTCAGCGCTCGGCGAGGGGATCCGGCATGGGGATGCCGAGAGCAAGGGAGAGCTGCCGGTAGCCCTCGACGATCTGCGCGTCGGGCCCGAACTCCGGATCCGGGCACACGTAGTCGTGGGGCAGGTGGGCCTCCAGGGGGACCTGGTAGACCTGCACCCGGTCGGGCGGGACGAGGCGGCGCACCAGCTGCTCGTTGAAGTCGTGGTCGATGCTGGCGTCCCCCGCGTTGCGCAGCAGCAGGACGGAGCCGCCCACCGAGGCGGCCGGCTGCCGCTCCAGCCACAGCCGTAGCCCCAGGAACGCAGCGATGCCCTTGAGGGAGTAGCGCGGGTAGACCATCCCGGCCACGTTGTCCGCGCCCTTCTCCGGCGCCCACCAGGCGTAGCTGTCCACCGGGGACAGCCGCAGGGCACGCGTCATCGCCGGCACCTGCCAGCTGGCGTAGCCCCCGGGGTTGAGCAGGGGCGAGATCAGCACCGTGTGGGCCACCTCCGGACGCGCCGCCGCGGCCCACATGGCCAGCGCCCCGCCGCCGGACAGTCCCATCACCTGGACCCGGTCGCCGAGCCCCGCGCCGGTGTCGATCGCCTGGTCGGCGAAGGCCCGGAGCTCCTCCACCGTCAGCCGGGAGAACTCGTCGGTCATCTTGTCGGCGAGCCCGTGGTGCGGCAGGCGCGGCACCCACACGTTGTAGCCCTGGTCGCGGTACGCCTTCGCGACGAGCCGGAACCCGTCGGGGGTGTTGGTGTAGCCGTGGAAGATCACCAGCGCCACCGGGGAGCGGGCGCCGGTCAGCGCGGCGATGCTGCCACCCCGCGCCAGCAGCGGCAGTTGCTTCTCCGCGGCGAGGACGGCATCGATCCCGGCGACCGCCTTCGCGTAGGACGCGTCCGGCTCGGGACGCGCGGTCAGGTCGGGATCAAGGACCGGGGTGAAGAGAACGAGCGCGAGCGCGGCGAGCAGGGCGAGCAACACCCACAGGACGCGCCGGAGGACTTTCCGGCGGCGACGAGCCATGACTTCAGGTTAGGACGAACGGATCTCCCCCACCGGGGAATCCGGACGGGGGCCGCTGCACGGATTCCCGTGCGCCGGCACCGATGCTCAGTGCTGGTAGTCGCGCCGGTAGTACTGGTAGGTCCAGCCGGTGACCGCCCAGATGCCCAGGCCCACCCCGAGGAGAGTGAGCCACCAGCCGAAGACCGGGCCGAGGCCCATCAGCATCACGGTGAGGGCGGTCCAGAACGGCCAGATGCTCGTGGAGGGGAAGAACCCGACCTCGCCGGCGCCCTCGATGATCTCGCCGTCCTTGCGGTCCTCGGGACGCGCGTCGATCTTGCGGGACTGGATCGAGAAGTACGTCGACAGCATCCCGAAGAACGCCAGGGTGAGCAGCAGCGCCACCGTCCCGATGATCTCGCGGGAGACGAACCAGTA
>Ga0102832_1000718_pt1 | contig 39353 bp, 37 predicted proteins | sample EBPBio282013_DNA_FD_88942 | JGI IMG/M metagenome (GOLD analysis project Ga0102832, IMG submission 88942) | Wastewater treatment Type I Accumulibacter community from EBPR Bioreactor in Madison, WI, USA - Reactor 2_5/28/2013_ DNA (Illumina Assembly) | ecosystem: Engineered > Bioreactor > EBPR >... | reverse complement strand
CACCCACGGCCGGAACATGGCCGGTGCCCGCGCGCTGTGGCGCGCCACCGGCGTCACCGACGCCGACTTCGGCAAGCCGATCATCGCTATCGCGAACTCCTTCACCCAGTTCGTGCCGGGGCACGTCCACCTGAAGGACATGGGCCAGCTCGTCGCCGGCGCGATCAAGGAGGCCGGCGGTATCGGCCGCGAGTTCAACACCATCGCCGTCGACGACGGCATCGCGATGGGTCACTCCGGCATGCTCTACTCGCTGCCCAGCCGCGAGATCATCGCCGATTCGGTGGAGTACATGGTCAACGCGCACCAGGCCGACGCGCTGGTGTGCATCTCCAACTGCGACAAGATCACCCCCGGCATGCTGCTGGCGGCGTTGCGGCTGAACATCCCCACCGTCTTCGTCTCCGGCGGGCCGATGGAGGCCGGACGGCTGCTGGGCGAGAGGGTGATCTCGGGTGCGCCGGACGAGGGCGGCTCGGAGCGGCTCGACCTGGTGGACGCCATGGTCAAGGCGGTCGACGAGTCGATCTCGGACGAGCAGATCGCCGCGATCGAGCAGAACGCCTGCCCGACCTGTGGTTCCTGTTCGGGCATGTTCACCGCCAACTCGATGAACTGCCTGACCGAGGCGCTGGGGCTCTCGCTGCCCGGCAACGGCTCCACCCTGGCCACCGCGCTGGCGCGCAAGGGGCTGTTCCTGGAAGCCGGGCGGTTGGCCGTCGAGCTCGCGAACCGCTACTACGGCGAGGACGACGAGTCGGTGCTGCCGCGCTCGATCGCCACCAAGGCGGCGTTCAGCAACGCGATGCGGCTGGACATCGCCATGGGCGGCTCGACCAACACCGTGCTGCACATCCTGGCCGCCGCCGTCGAGGCCGGCGTCGACTTCACCCTGGACGACATCGACGCGCTGTCCCGGGTGACCCCCTGCCTGAGCAAGGTCGCCCCGAACTCGACGAAGTTCTACATGGAGGACGTGCACCGGGCCGGAGGGATGCCCGCGATCCTCGGTGAACTCCGCCGCGGCGGTCTGCTGGACGAGTCGGTGCACGCCGTCCATTCCCGGTCGCTGGCCGAGTGGCTGGACGCCTGGGACATCCGGGGCGGCAAGGCCTCGGCCGAGGCGATGGATCTCTGGTACGCCGCGCCGGGCGGCGTCCGCACCACCGAGGCGTTCAGCACCAACAACCGCTGGGCCGACCTCGACACCGATGCCGCCGAGGGCTGCATCCGGTCGGTCGAGCACGCCTACACCGCCGACGGCGGGCTGGCCGTGCTCACGGGCAACATCGCCCCCGACGGCGCGATCGTGAAGACCGCCGGCGTCCCCGAACACCAGTGGGAGTTCACCGGCCCGGCGATCGTCACCGAATCGCAGGAGGAGGCCGTCGAGGCCGTCCTGTCCAAGAAGGTGCAGGCCGGCGACGTGGTGGTCGTCCGCTACGAGGGCCCCAAGGGCGGCCCGGGCATGCAGGAGATGCTGTACCCGACCTCCTACTTGAAGGGCACCGGGCTCGGCCCGAAGTGCGCGCTGATCACCGACGGACGGTTCTCCGGCGGCTCGTCCGGGCTGTCGCTGGGCCATATCTCGCCCGAGGCCGCCGCTGGCGGCGCGATCGGCCTGATCGAAGACGGCGACCTGATCCAGATCTCCATCCCGAACCGGTCGATCGACGTCCTGGTGGACGAGGCCACCCTGGAGGAGCGCCGGCTGCGCCAGAACCAGCTGGGCTGGAAGCCGAAGACCCGGCAGCGGGAGGTCTCGCAGGCCCTGAAGATCTACGCCGCGCTGGCCCTCTCGGCCGACAAGGGAGCCGCGCGCTCCCTCGACGGCGCGTTCACCCCACCGGTCACCACCCCGACGGACGCCTCCGCACTGCAGGCCTGACCTCGACGTCACCCGGCAGCCCCGCGCCGTTGACGGGGCTACTCGGCAGCGCCTTCATCGTCGGCGCGAGGGAAGAGATCCGCTACCTCGACATTGAGCGTGTTGGCGAATCTCGTGATCACGTCGAGGGTCGGGTTCCTGACCCCTCGCTCTATCCCACTGACGTAGGTTCGATCGAGGTCAGCCCGATGGGCGAGTTCCTCCTGCGACCAGCCCCGGTCCGTCCGTAGTGCACGCAACCGCCGGCCGAAGGCGAGGCGCGGCGAGAGCAGGGGCATGTGCCCACCGTTCCGCTATGAGTCAACGGACTATGAGTCACATTCGACACCGGAGTCGGACGGATCGCGCCTCCACTGTTGGGCGAGGTTCACCTTGCCACGCAGGTCGAATCGCGCTCCGTCCGGGCGCCAGCACAACCAAGGAGGAACATCCATCATGACCCGGCGCATCGCCACCTGGGCCGCCATCGCCATCGCCGTCTTCGGCCTCACCGCCTGTTCGGGCGCACCCAGCGCTCCGGAGAGCCCGGCCGCCACCACCACTGCCCCAGCGCCGCCCCCCGCCGCGGAGACCACCCCGCCCCCGGCGGCGGAGACCACGCCTCCGCCCGCGGAGGAGGCCCCGTCGGCCGAGCAGTCGCTCGCCGAGGCATGCCTGGAGCCCAGCGCGAAGCTCCTGGAGGCTTCCGCCCAGCTCACCGGAGCCAGCGCCGCGCTTGCCGCGAGCGATGGAAAGGACGCTCAGGCCGTGGTCGACGCCTTCAAGGAGATGGGCGACTACTTCAGCACCCTCGCGGAATCGGCCACCAACCCGGAGGTCAAGGAAGCCCTGACCGGAATGGCGAAGGGCTATGCCGATTTCGCCAAGTTCTACGGGAAGCTGCTCATCGATGAGGATCTCTCCGCAGCGGCGGACGCCATGGAAGCCCTGGCGGATCTCCAGAAGTCGCTTGGGCGTTCCAGACGCTCTGCACCGCCTGAGTCACCGTCCCCGAAAGCCCCGCGGCCACCGGCCGCGGGGCTTTCGCCTTTCCACCCGTGAAGCGGGCGTAGGGTGGCTGGGCGAGGGCTCGCCGGAAGTCACCGCTGCTGGAGGAGAACGGGTGACAGGCACGATCAAGGCGTTGATCCTGGATGCCGACGGCGTCGTGCAGCACCCGGCCCGGGGCTGGTGGATGGGCTGGCTGCGCCTGGGCGGGCCCGGCCTGCTGCCGGCACTGAGCCGGGCAGAGCACGCGACTCAGGACGGCAGCGCCGAACTGGCACCGCGGATAGCCCGGGTGCTGGCCGAGCGCGGCCTCGACCTCACGGTCGACGAGGTGGTGGCCCACTGGTGCCGGATCGATCTCGACCAGCGGATGCTGCAGCTGGTCGATCAGGTGCGGGCCGCGGGCGTGATCACCGCCTTGGGGACGAACCAGAACCCGATCCGGGGCCGGTTCATGCTCGAGAACCTGCCCTACGCCGAGCACTTCGACGCCCTCTTCCACTCCTGGCAGATCGGCAGGGCGAAACCCGATCCGGCCTTCTACACCCACATCGTCGAGACCCTGGGCGTCGAACCGCACCAGGCGGTCTTCGTCGACGACCTGCGCGCGAACGTGGTGGGCGCGCGCCGCGCCGGCCTGCAGGCCGTCCAGTTCGCCCTGTTCGACACCTTCGGTCACCTGCGGCTCAAGCTCCGCGGCCTGGGCGTCCCCGGGGTGTGAGTCAGGGCGCGAGGCGCTCCCTGATCCAGCGTCCGTCGTCCAGGCGGTAGCGGATGCGGTCGTGCAGCCGGGATCTGCGGCCCTGCCAGAACTCCCAGTAGTCGGGGACGAGCCGGTAGCCGCCCCAGTGCTCGGGGCGCGGCGGCTTCAGGCCGTACTTCGCCGAGGCGGCGGCCGCGTTGGCGAGCAGCACCGCGCGGGAGGAGATGACCTCGCTCTGCGGGGAGGCCCAGGCCCCGATCCGGGAATCCAGCGGCCGCATCGCGAAGTACTCCTCCGACTCCTGCGCGCTGGTCTTCTCGACCCGGCCCTCGACCCGGACCACCCGATCCAGGCCCGCCCAGTGGAACTGCAGCGCGGCGAATGGATCGGCCGCCAGTTCCCGGCCCTTGCGCGAGTTGTAGTTGGTGAACCACACCAGGCCCGCGGCGTCCACCGACTTCAGCAGCAGCACCCGGGTGGACGGACGCCCGTCCGCTCCGACCGTGGCCAGCGTCATCGCGTGCGGATCGGCCATGCCGGACTTCACGGCATCCGTCAGCCACCGCTGGAACTGCTCGAGCGGCGCGTCGGCCGCCTCGGTGAAGTCGGGATGGTCGTAGTCGGTGCGCAGGTTCCTCAGGTCCACCTTCGCAGCTTAAGGCTCAGCCCGCCGATGACGCGGCCGCTACGCACCGAGGCGCTCCGATCCCACCGCCCTGAGGCCCACCGGGAGTGCTGGGTCAGGGTTCGCCGCGGACGGCCAGGAGCGGCGGTCGATCGCCCCGGATGGACGCGACCATATCGGCCACCCGCCGGGTCGCGCGGACGTCGTGGGCACGGAAGACCACGGCGCCCAGCCACCCGGCGATCGCGGTGGCGGCCAGCGTCCCCTCCAGCCGGTCGTCGACCGGCAGGTCGAGGGTCTCGCCGACGAAGTCCTTGCGCGACAGCGACTGCAGCACGGGGAAGCCCAGCCCCACGAGTCGGTCGGTGGCCCGCAGCAGGCGCAGGGAGTGCCGGGTGGTCTTGCCGAAGTCGAGGGTGGGGTCGATCAGGATCCGCTCGGCCGGGATGCCGGCCGCCAGCGCGCGCCCGGCTCCCTCTCAGGCCGTCCAGGACCGCGGTGACCACTCCGTCGGGCTCGGGTGGGTAGGTCACCGCCACCGGATCGGTCCGTGGTGGCAGACCGCCGGTATGGGAGACGACGTAACCGGCCTGGAGGTCGGCGGCCACGCCGACCAGCCCCGGATCGGCGCCCGCCCAGGTGTCGTTGATCAGGTCGATGCGGGCATCCGCGCAGGCCAGCGCCACCTCGCTGCGCCAGGTGTCCAGGCTCAGCAGAATCCCCGGGTGACGCTCTCGCACCGCCAGCAGGAACGGCCGCACCCGCTCGATCTCCTCGTCGGCCTCCACCCAGGGGCCGAGCTACCCGGCCCGGACCCCGCCGACGTCGATCAGGTCGGCGCCGTCGGCCACCAGGCGGTCCACCGCCGCCAACCCCTCGTCGAGCGCGGTGAACCGTGCGCGGGCGTAGAACGAGTCGGGGGTGCGGTTCACGATGCCCATCACCGCCGGACGGGCGGCGTCGAAGAGCTGCTCCCGCAATACCAGGGCGGTCGGCGACGGCATGTCCATGCCGCTACTCTGCCTCACCGGACGCGATCCGGCCGGCTCTTGAGCCGGGGCGCCGGCTGCTAGACCAGGTGACGGCCGAAGGTGAAGGCGCGGATCAGCTGCACGATGCCGAGCGCGATCAGCGCGATCGCGGTGAGCAGGAAGAGCAGCTGGATACCCCACCACGGGCTGGTGAACAGCGAGAGGCCGGCCACGATGCTGAGCACACCGAAGAAGATCGCCCACGCCCGTGACGGCGCGTCTCCGCTCTGCACCAGGGTGACCACGCCTTCGATCACCCACAGGATGCCGATGTAGATGCCCAGGAAGATCCCGAGCACCATCGCGGAGTCGGCGGGATTGGAGGCGACGATGATTCCGGCGCCGACCATCAGGACGCCGAGCACGACATTGAGGATGCGCGTGCTGGTCTTCGTCCCCTTGGCGAAGAGGGCGACGGCCAGGTACACCACGCCGGCGATCACCCAGTAGACCCCCAGCAGCCAGGCCAGGGCAGCCGCCGTGCGGCTCGGCGAGAACGCCATCAGCAGGCCGATCACCAGGGTGGCCAGACCGCCGATCCCGAATGCGACGCGGACGGCGGTCACCGCCGATTTGGTGAGCTGCCGGCTGTCCAGGGCGAAGCCGGTGAACACCTGCTCCGACTGCTCGGCGGGCGATTGCTCGGTCATCTCGAACCTTCCATACTGCTGGGCGACGGGATCACGATACTGCGGCGACCGCGACCCGTCGCGACGTAGCCGGGTGGTGGCGCTACTCGATCACCAGCAGCAGGTCGCCGCCCTCGACGGCCTGGGCATGACCGATCGCCAACCGGCTGACCGTGCCGGCGACCGGGCTGGTGATCGCGGCCTCCATCTTCATCGCCTCGATGGTGGCGACCTGCTGGCCGGCCTTCACCGATTCGCCCGGCTCCACGATCAGCGTCACCACGCCGGCGAAGGGCGCGGGGATCTGGCCGGGGACGGACGGATTCGCCCGCTCCGCGGTCGCCACCGTGGTGGCGACCGATTCGTCCCGCACCCAGACCGCGCGCAGCTGTCCGTTCACCGCGCAGATCACCTGGCGCATGCCCCGGTCGTCCGGTTCGCCGATGGCGGTGATCGACAACAACAGCTTCTTGCCGCGCTCGATCTCGACCTCGACCTCCTGGCCGAGCTTCGGGCCGTGCAGGAAGACCGTCGTGGGCAGCACCGACAGCTCGGAGTAGTCGGCGACCGCCTCGTCGTAGTCGCGCGTCGGGCCGGGGAAGAGCAGCCGGTTCAGCGTCGGCCGCGGACGGTCGGCCAGCGCCGCCTCGTCCTCGGCCGCGAGCTCGCTGCGCACCGGCTTGATCGTCCGGCCGGCGAGCGCCTTGGTGCGGAACGGCTCGGGCCAGCCGCCGGGCGGATCGCCCAGCTCGCCGGAAAGGAAGCCGATCACCGAGTCGGGGATGTCGTAGCCGGCCGGGTTGGCCTCGAAGTCGGCCGGATCGGCATTGCGGCCGACCAGCGCCAGGGCGAGATCGCCCACCACCTTCGACGACGGCGTGACCTTGACGATGTTGCCCAGGATCCGGTTCGCCGCGGCGTACATGTCCTCGATGGCCTCGAAGCGGTCTCCCAGGCCCAGCGCGATCGCCTGCTGCCGCAGGTTCGACAGCTGCCCGCCCGGGATCTCGTGGTGGTAGACGCGTCCGGTCGGCCCGGGCAGGCCCGACTCGAAGGGCGCGTACAGGTTGCGGACCGCCTCGAAGTACGGCTCCAGGGACTCCACCGCCTCCAGCGAGAGGCCAGTATCGCGATCGGTGTTCTCCAGAGCGGCCACCAGGGCGGACATCGAGACCTGGGAGGTGGTGCCCGCCATGGACGCCGCCGCAACGTCCACCGCGTCCACCCCGGCCTCGACCGCCGCCAACAGGGTGCCCAGCTGGCCGCCCGCGGTGTCGTGGGTGTGCAGGTGGACGGGCAGGTCGAAGTTCTCCCGCAGCGCCCGGACCAGCTTGGCTGCGGCGGGGGCCCGCAGCAGGCCGGCCATGTCCTTGATCGCCAGGATGTGCGCGCCTGCCTCGACCAACTCCTCGGCTCGCCGCAGGTAGTAGTCGAGGGTGTAGAGGGTCTCGTGAGGGCTGGTCATGTTGCCCGTGTAGCAGACGGCAGCCTCGGCGACCGCGTGGTCGGTCTCCAGCACCGCCTCGATCGCCGGACGGATCTGGTCGATGTTGTTGAGCGCGTCGAAGATCCGGAAGATGTCCAGCCCCGAGCGTGCGGCCTCATGGACGAACGCGTTGGTGACCTTCAGCGGATACGGGGTGTAGCCGACCGTGTTGCGCCCCCGCAGCAGCATCTGCAGCGGGATGTTCGGCATGGCGGCGTGCAGCGCGTCCAGCCTCGCCCAGGGATCCTCCTTGAGGAACCGCAGCGCCACGTCGTAGGTCGCCCCGCCCCAGGCCTCGGAGGAGAACAGGTTCGGCAGCAGCCGCGAGATCACCGGTGCCACCACCACCAGATCCCGGGTGCGCACCCGGGTGGCCAGCAGCGACTGGTGCGCATCCCGGAAGGTCGTGTCGGTCACGGCCACCGCCGTGCGGGCGCGCAGCTCGGCGGCGAACCCGGCCGGGCCCAGTTCCAGCAGCCGCTGCCGCGAGCCCGCCGGAGCCTCGCCCTTGGGGACGGACGGCAGCTTCGCCTGCGGATCCAGCACCGCGCGGGGACCGCCGTGCGGCTTGTTCACCGCGACCGAGGCCAGGTAGCTCAGCAGCTTGGTGCCGCGGTCGGCCGCGATCCGGTGGTGCAGCAGATGCGGGCGCTCGTCGATGAAGGAGGTCGTGGTGCGGCCGGCCAGGAAGTCGGGATCGGAGATCACCGCCTCCAGGAACGGGATGTTGGTCGACACTCCGCGCACCCGGAACTCGGTGAGCGCGCGATAGGTCCGCCGGGCCGCCGAGCGCAGATCGCGACCGCGGCAGGTGAGCTTCACCAGCATGGAGTCGAAGTGCGCCCCGACCGACGCTCCGGCGTAGACCACGCCGCCGTCCAGCCGGACGCCGGATCCGCCCGGGGTGCGGTACACCGCGATCGTGCCGGTGTCGGGCCGGAAGCCGTTGGCCGGATCCTCCGTCGTGACGCGGCACTGCAGGGCGGCGCCCCGGACGTGGATGTCGTCCTGGCTCAGGCCCATCTCCGCCAGCGTCTCCCCGGCGGCGATGTGGATCTGGGAGGAGACCAGGTCGACGTCGGTGACCTCCTCGGTCACGGTGTGCTCGACCTGGATGCGGGGGTTCATCTCGATGAAGACGTAGCGGCCGTCCTCGCCCACCAGGAACTCCACCGTGCCGGCGTTCACGTAGCCGATGTGGCGGGCGAACTTCACCGCGTCGGCGCACATCCGGTCGCGCAGCTCCGGGTCGAGGTTGGGGGCCGGCGCGATCTCGACGACCTTCTGGTGGCGCCGCTGCACAGAGCAGTCGCGCTCGTACAGGTGCAGCACCTCGCCGGTCGCGTCGGCCAGGATCTGTACCTCGATGTGCCGGGGACGGACGACCGCCTCCTCCAGGTACATCCGGCTGTCGCCGAAGGCCGACTCGGCCTCGCGCATCGCCTCGGCCAGCGCGGCCGGGAGCCGCTCCGCGTCGGCCACCAGCCGCATCCCGCGGCCGCCACCGCCGGAGACCGCCTTGACGAAGACCGGGAAGCCGATCTCGCCGGCCGCGGCGAGCAGCGCGTCGGGATCGGAACTCGGCTCGGAGCCCCGCAGCGTGGGCAGGCCCGCCTCGCGGGCGGCGGCGATGGCCCGGGCCTTGTTCCCGGTCAGCTCCAGCACCTCGTGGCGCGGGCCGATGAAGGCGATTCCGGCGGCCTCGCAGGCCTGCGCCAGATCGGGATTCTCCGACAGGAAGCCGTAGCCGGGGTAGATCGCGTCCGCGCCGGCGTGCTGGGCGGCCTCGACGATTCCCTGGATGTCGAGGAAGGCTCGTACCGGATGCCCCTGCTCACCGATCTGGTAGGACTCGTCGGCCTTCAACCGGTACTCGGCGTGCCGATCCTCGTACGGGAATACCGCCACGGTCGTGACCCCGAGTTCGGTCGCGGCGCGGAATGCGCGCACGGCGATCTCGCCTCGGTTGGCAACCAGGATCTTGGAGAACATCGAACCTCCTCGTCTGCGTGGGGTCAATCTACAAGCTGCCACCCGCCACCGCCGCCCGGCCGTGGACACGGTGGCCGCTTGCCCGGCGGGCGCGCGGGCTGGATAGTCTGACGGGCATGTCGGTGCAGGTAGCGAGCGGGGTGATCGACGCCTACCGGGCGCATCCTGCCCACTCCGGCTACGACGAGCTGGCCGGCCCCCACGGCGTGCGCCCGCACCAGTCCGCGCTCGGCGAGACGATCGAATCGCTGGGGCTGAGCGGCCTGCTCGCCGCCCGTGCGGAGGCCCGCGGCTTCGTGGTGGACGAGGGCGTCGTCTACGGCTCTCCCGTCCAGCGCACCAGCCGGCTGTGGAACATCGACCCGCTGCCCGTCGTCCTGGATCCGGCGGAATGGGCGCAGCTGGAGGCCGCTCTCGACCAGCGCTCCCGGCTGCTGGACCTGGTGCTGACCGACCTCTATACCGACCGCACCCTGCTGCGTCGCCGGGTCATTCCGGCCGCCGTCGTCCTGGGCCACCCCGGCTTCGTCCGCCAGGCCGATCGGATCGGACCCGCGCATGGCCGGCACCTGCTGCTCACCGCCAGCGATCTCGGACGCGATGACTCCGGCGCCTGGCGGGTGATCTCCGACCGTCCGCAGGCGCCCTACGGCGCTGGCTACGCGATGGTGACCCGCCGGATCGTCAGCCGGGTGATGGCCGGGCTGCACCGGACGAGCGATCTGGCCCGGCTGCGCGGTTTCTTCCACGCCATGACCACCGCGCTGCTGGATGCCGCGCCCCACCACGCCGAGCAGCCCCGCGTCGTGGTGCTCTCACCCGGATCCGCCAGCGAGACCGCCTTCGACACCAGCTTCGCCTCGACCATGCTCGGCTTCCCGGTGGCCGAGGCCGACGATCTGCTGACCAGCCACGGACGGGTGTGGCTGCGCGCCGGGCAGCGGCTGGAGCCGGTGGACGTGGTGCTGCGCCGGGTCGAGGCGACGATGAGCGACCCGCTGGAACTGCGTGGCGACTCGCAGCTCGGCATTCCCGGGCTGATCGAGGCGGCCCGCAACGGGCAGGTCACGATCGCCAATCCGATCGGAGCGGGGGTGCTCGACAACCCGGCGCTGCTGGGCTACCTGGAGCCGGTGGCGCAGGCACTGCTCGGCGAGGCGCCGCTGCTGACCTCGCCCGCCACCTGGTGGTGCGGTTCGCCGTCCGCGCTCTCCCACGTGATCGCCCACCTCGACCAACTGGTGATCAAGCCACTCTCTCGCGGCACCGCGCCGGTGGTCTACGGGTGGGAGCTCTCCGACCGGGCCCGCGAGGGCCTGATCGCACGGCTGCGCGCCGAGCCGTGGCTGTGGTGCGGACAGGAGCCGCTGGAGCTCTCCACGGCCCCGGTGGTCACCGCCGAGGGGCTCGAACCGCGCCGCTTCGTGCTGCGCGCCTTCGGCGTCGCGGCCGGCGCCGGCTACACCTTCCTGCCCGGCGGGCTCGGCCGGGTCGCCGGCACGACCGGCGAACGGACGGTCACCAGCCGGCTGGCCAAGGATGTCTGGATCCCCTCCCAGGGCACCCGGCTCGCACCGCTCGCCCCCGCCCGTCCGCGGCCGGTGGTGATCTCGCCCCCGGCGCGGGTGGCGCCACGCGTGGCCGGCCGGCTGTTCGGGATCGGCGGACATGCCGAACGGGCGGAGTCGACCGCCCGCCTGGTGAAGATCGCCGACGACCTGGCCGAGGACTACTCCAGCCGCAGCGATTCCCCCGGGGCGCTCGCGATGGCCTCGCTCATCCAGGCCGTCGTCGCCACGACCGGTGTCGAGCCGCAGGAATGGGAACCCCGTGTCGACTACCTGCGCCGCGCCGTCCTGGATGCCGGCTCGCCGGGCAGCGTCGGTGCCCGGGCCGAGCAACTGGTGGCGGGTGCGCAGCACGTCCGCGACCTGCTCAGCGTCGACACCTGGAGCGTGTTCGGCCGCCTGGAGCGCACCCTCGCCGACGACCTGGCCCCGGACGATCAGCTCCAGCCCCTGCTGGACGACGTGCTGGAATCGCTGCTGGCCTTCGCCGGAATCCTCTCCCAGAGCATGGTGCGCGATTCCTCCTGGGCCTTCCTGGACGCCGGCGGCCGGCTGGAACGCGCCACCCGTACCGCGGTGCTGCTGCGGCAGACCCTCAGCGATCCTGCGGCCGGCGACCTGGTCGCCGAGTCGGTCCTGCGCGCGTGCGAATCCATCATCACCCATCGCCGCCGCTCCGCCGCCGGCACCGGACCGTCCGAGCCCCGCGAGTCGGCCCTCGTCCTGCTGGTTCGCGACGACACCAATCCCCGTTCGATCGCCCACCAACTGCTGTCCCTGGCAGCCGACCTCCGCCTCATCGGGGACGAGACGCTCGCCGGCCAGGCCGACAGCCTGCGGGAGCGGCTCGACAGCCTGCCCCTGGACGAACCGGGCGACTGGCTGGATCGACTGACCGACGAGCTCGCCGGCCTGGGTGCGCGGCTGGCTGCGCGGCACTTTGTCCCGCAGGCCACCCGGCACCTGGCGGAATCCTTCGGCTGGGGCGGTCGATCCTGATGTCCCGGCGCAGGCACCTGGTCGAACACCTCACCCGCTATCGCTACGACGCGCCGGTGGAGGCGGTCTACAACCGCGGCTTCCTGCGCCCTCGGGAGACCGGGACGCAGCGCGTCCTGACCAGCGAGCTGCTGGTGCGGCCCGAGCCGGATCAGCTCACCGAGCACCTCGACTACTTCGGGAACCGCTCGACCTACCTGGAGACCCGGTCGCCGCACACGGAGTTCGAGGTGCTGTGCCGCAGCACCGTCGAGGTCGACCAGCCGCTGCCCGACCTGAACCGGCTCAATCGGCACACCGTGGGCCAGGCCGCCCGGGAGCTGGCCGAGGTCGGCGACCCCGCGCTGCTCGCCGACTTCGGCCTGCCGTCACCGTTGGTCGCGATCGGTGACGCCGTGCGGGCCTACGCGTCCGCCGTCCTGGCGCCGGATCGGCCGCTGGGCGACGCCCTGGCGGCCCTTTCGACCGGGATCCACCACGACTTCGAGTACCGGACGGGGGCCACGTCGGTGGCGACCACGCTGGAGGAACTCCTCACGCTGCGCAGCGGTGTCTGCCAGGACTTCGCTCACCTCGCGGCGGGCTGCCTGCGCAGCGTCGGGCTGCCGGCGCGCTACGTCAGTGGCTATCTGGAGACCGATCCCCCACCGGGGGGAGAGAAACTGCGGGGAGCCGACGCCTCCCATGCCTGGGTGTCGGTGCTGACCCCGGCCCTCGGCTGGATCGACATCGATCCGACGAATGCCCAGTTCACCGACTCTCGGTACATCGTGACCGCCTGGGGACGCGACTTCACCGACGTCTCCCCGTTACGCGGCGTGGTCTACACCGAAGCCGACCAGTCGGAACTGACCGTCGAGGTGGACGTCACTCCGCTGGACAATCCCTGACCTCGCACCTCGCTGAGGCCGACCGATCCCCGACCGCCGGTGTCGGTGCGGTCGCACCGCCTCAGCGCGCGGATTCCACCAACAGGTCTGCGTACTCCCGGTGGCGCTTCGCCCACGCGATCACATAGGGGCAGGTGGGCAGGATCGTCCACTGACCGTCGGCGCGCACCTGGTCGAAGGCGAACTGCGCCAGCCGCCCGGCCAGGCCGGTGCCGCGCGCGGAGTCGGCGACGTAGGTGTGGTTGAAGTTGGCGACATCGCCCTGCAGCGCGTAGGTCATCTCGCCGGTCAGTTCACCGTCCACCCACGCCTCGAACCGCCGCTGGTCGCGGTTGTGCCTCAGCTCCTCGGCCATCACTCCTCCGGCTCCAGCGCCTGATCGAGCTTCAGCTTGCGCGGCGGTGCTTGGTCGACATCGCGCCGGCGGCTGACCAGCACGTCGCACTTGGCGTGCTCCACCACCTGATCGGTGACCGAGCCGAGCAGCAACCCGGTGAACCCACCGAGACCGCGGGTGCCGACGACCAGGGCTCGCGCTCCTTCGGAGGCACGCACCAGTTCACGACCGGCGGCGCCGTGCGGCACCTGCAGTTCGACCTCGACCTCGGGGAACTCGGCGAGCCGATCGGCGATCTGCGCCTCGAGCTGCTCGCGAACGGCGGCTGCGAAATCCTCCACCGGCGGGACGTAGCCCGGCGACCAGGTCGCCGGGCGGGGCGCGGTGCTGATCGTCCAGGCCCGGATCACCGTGGCCTTGACGCCCAGCCGGTCGGCGAGCCACAGGCCCTTGCGGAGGGCTTCGTCGGCGAACACCGAGCCGTCGTAGCCGATGACGATGGGAGCCGATTCATCCATGACCCGACCTTACCGAGGCTGACGGAGCAACGCAGTAGCTGGAGCGCACTGAAAACCGGGCGACCCCGGCCTGGCTGCCGCCTCGTGGGCGCGGCCGGCCGGAATCGCCCGGTTACTGCAGGTCACGGCGGTTCGACCCGCCGTCACGGTCCGACGGGGCCCGCCTCTCGTCCACACAAACCCGGTGATATCCCCCCGGTGACTGGATTATCCACTCAGCCATCCCGGATCACCCGGTTTCTGCGGATCAGGGCCCAGCTGGCCTGCCGCCAACCAACCCGCTGTCCGCCGCCAACCAACCCGCTGCCTGCTGCAGCCAGCCCGCTACCTGTCGCCAGCCGGCCGCTGCCGCCGTCCTACCGGACTCGACTCTCTTCCACCGAAACCGGGCAATTCCGCTCCGACGGCTGGATTATCCACTCAGCCACTCGAAATCACCCGGTTTGCGCGAGAGAGGGTCAGGCGGACTTGATCGCGGAGACCTCGAGCTCGAGGGTGACCTTGTCGCTGACCAGCACGCCGCCCGCTTCGAGCGCCGCGTTCCAGGTGAGGCCCCAGTCCTTGCGGTTCACCACGACCGAGCCCTCGAAGCCGACGCGCTCGTTGCCGAAGGGATCGACGGCGACGCCACCGAACTCGAACGGCACGGTGACGGAGTTGGTGACACCGCGGATCGTCAGGTCACCGGTCACCTCGACGGTCGCGTCGTCGGTGATCTGGAAGCCCTTGCCGACGAAGGTGATCGTCGGGTTGTTGTCGGCGTCGAAGAAGTCGGCCGAGCGCAGGTGGGCGTCGCGGTTGGCGTCGCGGGTGTCGATGCTGGCGGTCTGGATGGTGACCTCGAGCGAGGAGGCCGACGGGTTCGCACCATCGATGGTGGCGGAGCCGGTGACCTCGTCGAACGACCCACGGACCTTGGCGATCATCGCGTGCCGGGCAACGAAGCCGACCCGCGAGTGGCTCGCGTCAAGGGTGTAGGTGCCGGACAGGCCGCGGACGCCCTGGGTTTCGACGGTGGTGCTCATGAATGTTCCTCTCGTGGCAAAGCTCAACACTAATAATGTACTTCTAAATGATTTACACGTCAACTACTTTGGTCTTCCCCCGCGAGACTACGCCGGACATCCCCCCGCCCGGCGCGTGTATCCTGCCCGCAGTAACCCTTCGCAGGGCCGCGGACCGGTTTGCCACTAGGGCAGGAGGAAACCAGATGACCCACGCTGTGTTCAGCCGTGACGACCTGACGCTCGAGTTGCCGAAGGTACCGGCCAGCCTGGGGAACAACGGTTACGACATCTCCAAGCTCCTGTCGTCCACCGGCGACACCACGATCGACGTGGGGTTCGCGAACACCGCCTCCTGCCGTTCGGCGATCACCTTCATCGACGGCGACGCCGGCATCCTGCGCTACCGCGGCTATCCGATCGAGCAACTGGCCGAACAGTCGAGCTTCCTGGAGGTCTCCTACCTGGTGCTCCACGGCGAGCTCCCCAACACCGCGCAGCTGGCCGAATTCAGCGGCAACATCGCGAAATACCACCTCATCGACGAGCGCCTGCGCGAGATGTTCCGCACCATGCCGCGCAAGTCGCACCCGATGCCGGTGCTGGCCGCGGCCATCAACGCTCTCTCCACCTTCGCGGTCTCGCGCCACGGCGACGACGCCTACGATCTCGACCGGGCCACCTACACGCTGATGGGGTCAGTGCCCACGCTGGCCGCCTACGGCTACAAGAACTCCGTCGGGCAGCCCTTCCTCTACCCCGACGACTCGCTGACCTACATCGAGAACTTCCTGCGGATGTCCTTCGGCCTGCCCTCCGGGCCGTACCCCTTCGACGAGAGCATCACCCGCGCGCTCGATGTGCTGCTGATCCTGCACGCCGATCATGAGCAGAACTGCTCCACCTCGACCGTGCGGATGGTCGGCTCCTCGGGCGCCAACATCTACGTCTCGGTAGCGGCGGGGGTCAACGCCCTGTCGGGGCCGCTCCACGGCGGCGCCAACCAGGCCGTCCTGGAGATGCTGCAGGGGATCCGCACCGAGGGCGGGGACGTCCGGGCCTACGTCAACAAGGTGAAGGACAAGAAGGACACCACCAAGCTGATGGGCTTCGGCCACCGGATCTACAAGAACTACGATCCGCGGGCGGCCATCGTCAAGAAGCACGCCGACGCCATTCTGAAGACCCTCACCGGCTCGGACGAGTTGCTCGACATCGCCGTTCAACTGGAGGAGGCCGCGCTCGCGGACCCGTACTTCCAGGAGCGAAAGCTCTACCCGAATGTCGACTTCTACACCGGCCTGATCTACCAGGCGATGGGCTTCCCGCAGAACATGTTCACGGTGCTCTTCGCCCTCGGCCGGCTCCCCGGCTGGATCTCCCACTGGCGCGAGCAGTTCGACGATCCGTCGACCAAGATCAACCGGCCCAGGCAGGTCTACACCGGCGAGGTCGAGCGCGACTACGTCCCGATGGAGAGCCGCTGAACTCAGCCGGGCGCGGCCGTCCGGTGTATCAAAGCCCGCTGAGCTGGGCTCTTTCCGGTACCACCCCATAGGAGGCACCATGAAGATCACCCGGTTGGCCGCTCTCGCCTCAGGCCTGGCTCTGACCGGCACGCTGCTGGCACCCGCCACCGCGACCGCAGCCCCGGCGACTCCGGAGTTCGCACCCACGGCCGCCAAGCCGGTCAAGGTGAAGGTCGACGTGGACGGCGACGGCCGCAAGGACACCGTGAAGGTGACCCGGCTCTCGACGAACCGCTACAAGGTGGCCGTCACGACCGCGAAGGGCCGCAAGAAGTCGATCAAGATCACCTCGACCATCCAGACCGACTGGGGCATGGATCCCTACTGGGGTGCCGCGAAGCTCGACAAGGTGAAGGGTCACGAGCTGCTGCTGGCCACCGGCGCCGGCGATGGCTACACCACCACCGTGCTGACCTGGCGTAAGGGCAAGCTGGTCAAGCAGGCCGCGCCCAAGGCCCGCTCGGCGAAGTACGCCTGGTACTCACTGGGCACCGACTGGGGACGTCACGGCTACCGCTTCTACAGCAAGAACGGGAAGCGCTATCTCGAGCAGTTCAGCCTGTTCAAGCAGGGCACACCGCGCTGGGAAGGCACGCTGGTGACCTCGAAGTGGACGGCCAAGGGCTGGAAGAAGATCAAGACCAAGCAGGTCTCGCTGACCACGACCAAGGCAAAGAAGTACACCACCGGCGGCTTCATCGGAGTGAAGATCGTCGCTCGCCCGTGAGCCGAGGCCCACGTCCGATCCGCTCGCTATGATCGGAGGGAGTCGCATCGCTCCCCCCGATGGCGACGCTCCACGAGGAGGTGGTGATGTTCGGGCAACCCCGCTTCGCCGACATCAATTCCCGCATCAATGACGCATTCGCGCAGGCCGGAACCCTCATCGTCGCTCACCGCGGCACGGGCCACGGCAGCATCGCCGACAACACCGCGCTCGCGGTGAAGGCCGCGTTGCTCAGCGGCGCGGATATGGTCGAGATCGACGTGGCCGCTTCCCGCGACGGCGAATTCTTCTGCTTCCACGACGGCTACGAACCCGAAGTGCTCGGCATCGACACCAACCTGCAGACCCTCACCGCCGCCGAGATCGACCGGGTCTCCCATATCTGGGTGGACAGGCCGGGACGCCGCGCGCAGGTCGAACGCCTGCTGCCGCTGCTGGAGTCGTTCCGCGGACGGACGCTGTTCAACATCGATCGCTCCTGGTGGCGCTGGCCACAGTTGCTGCGGGCACTACGCGCGCTCGGCATGACCGACCAGCTCATCCTGAAGTGCCCGGCCTGGGAGGAGGCCGCCCTCTCCCGGCTGCGCGAGTTCTCGGTGAAATTCCCGTTCATCCCGATCTGTGCCTCGCCCGACGATGTCTACCGAACGGTGGGCGACCCCGAACTCAACACCGTGGGCGTCGAGTTGATCACCACCACCTCGCATCACCCGTGGTTCTCCCCCGAGGTGATCGAGGAATTCCACGGCCTGGGCGTCTTCTGCTTCATCAACACCGAGACCCTCACCACCGGGGTTCCGCTCTTCGGCGGTTACGACGACGAGTTGGCGATCGTCGAGGGCCCGGCCGCCGCCTTCGGCCCGCTGTTCGACCTGGGAGTGGACGCCATCCAGACCGACTGGCCCTGGCTGGTGCGCGACTATCGCGCCACCCGGCGACGCCAGGACGGACCGGAGGCGGCCACCGACATCGCGGCGGCCCTGTCTCCGGCGTCCTGACGTTGCCCGGCATGGCGTGGCGCCCGGCACGTCCCGGCCGGGCCGGCGCTCATTCCAGCACCTTCTTCCACGCTCCCTCGTAGGCGAGCGGGACGAAGCCCAGCGCCTCGTTCACATCGAGCATCGGCCGGTTCTCCTCGGCGTTGTAGGTCATCACCCGAGGTGAAAGCGGTGCGACCGAACGCCAGGCCAGCAGGTTGTCGCACTTCACCAGGGCTCCGAGGCGGTTCCCGCGGTGGTGCTTCAGCACCAGCGTGTCCTCCTGGTGACTGGTGGCGGCGGCATCCCCGCGGATGGACAGCTCGCTGAAGGCCGCCAGTTCGCCGGTCTCGATGTGCTGCGCGGCCGCCACCCGCACCGTCTGACCGCCTTCCAGATAGCGGCTGTCGTGCAGCGCGACGCGCGCGGCGTCCCACACCTCCTCGTCGAACTCCAGGCCGGCGGCCGGGGCATCGGTCGCCATTCGCGACTTCATCCAGGCGTAGCCGTCCACGTACTCCGAAGGCGTGGGCAGGAACCAGCTCACCAGCCGGTACCCACGCGCCGCGGCGCGCGCCTCGGCGAACAGTTGCTCGATGGCGTCGAACGGCTCCCGCAGATCGAGCACCGAACACCGCTCGATCTGTTCCAGGACGTAGCCGTGCTTGCGATAGAACCGCACGCCGGCGTCCTGGGCCGGCACCGAACCGAATCCGGTCGGCGCAGCGAGCCGCTCCCCGGGTGCCTCATTGTGCTGCGCCCAGGATTGCAGGACCGTTCGCCCGTGCCGGCGCGCGGTCCGTTCCACCTCGGCGTAGGCCTGACTGCCCAGGCCACGGCCGTGCGCCTCACGGAGCAGCTCGACCAGCCAGTAGCCGACTCGCGAGCCCTCCTCGTTCGGCAGGTCGAGCCCGGCCCGTCCCACCGGCCGGCCGTCGTCGAGCAGCAGCCAGCAGTACCTCTGCTCGTAGGCATTGGGCTGGTAGTGCGGCAGCAGCTCGCCGGCGGTCACGGCGTGGTCGTCGTGGCCACAGAGTTCGCGATAGACCTGGTTGCGCACCGTCACCATGGCGACGAAGTCGGCGGCGTCGGACGCCTCCAGCGACGCTGGGATGACGAGGGGCCTCAGTTCGAGGCCGGCAGCGGTGGTGGTCATGGTGATCCTCCTAGGTGTGGGGTGCGGCATGCCACACCTCAGCGCAGTTGCAGGCGCAGCAACGCTTCGCGCTGCGCCGGGGTCGATACGTCCTGGTAATCCGCCACGCGAGCCAGGAAGGCGCGTACCCGCGCCCACCAGGAGACCTCGGTCGAGGTCTGCTTCGTGACGACGACGGTCTTCACCGTCGGTCGGACGGTCGTCTCCTGAGGCGGAGACAGGGTGGTACTCATGGTTATTCTCGTTTTCCGCTTGATCTGGGTGTGATGGGGAGGCGTCGTGGTTCCGACGCCTCCGGCGCGCGTACCGCGCCGTCGTTCATCGATGGCAGGTGGCTCCAGCAGCTCGATCGCCTCTGGACCCCGCAACATTGCGAGCAAGGACATGGAAGTTCCTTCGTCTGGTTGATTGGTAGCGAACGCGAGGAGCGTTGTGAGGTCACGCGCGCGTGCCGAAACACACGTCAAACGTGGATTCTCAGATGCGATTGGAGGCGGCCCGTCAGCGGGCAGACTTCTCCCCTGCGCAGATCAGCAGGTGCCGACCGCGCCGACGCCGAGGACACGGATCCCCTGGCGCAGCACAGCCGCTAAGGCGAACTTCTGATTGATCATCATCGGGGACCTCCTTTCATCCTCGTCATGGCTAGGGAAGAAGCTACGCCCCTGACCCCCTCGCCGTCAAGGAGCGGGCCCGGGGGCGCCCCTCCATAACCTGCTGGCACAGCATCACGGTCTCCGGCATCAGGTCGACTCCGAGCAGGCGGGCCTGCTGCGTGAGGCGCAGGACGTGCCTCTCCACGCCGGGCCGGTTGCCGGCGGCATGCTCGGTGCGGATCCGGGCGCAGACCAGCAGCTCGTCGTCGGGAGCGACCGCCAGCGCCCGGTCGGTGGCCCAGCGCGCCGCGTCCAGTTCGCCACGTCGCAGGGAACGATCGACGAGAACGAGAGCGGCGTCCCTCAGGGTCGCCGCGACGTCGCTGCGGAGCTCCTCGGCCCAGTACCACTGGCCCGGGACGGCATCGGCGAGAAGGCCGCCCCGCACCAGGTCGAGCGCGGCCACCAGGCCCTCGGAGCCGATCCGGTTCACTCCCGGGCCGGTGAGCAGCCGCAGCTGCTGGACGTCGGAGGTCACCTGCGGGTGCAACCGGATCCGTCCCGAATAGGCGTCCGGCAGGTAGGGCTCGCCCTGCGCATCGGCGCCCAGCCAGCTGCGGAGCCGGCTCAGGTTGGATCGCCGGGTGCTCTCGGCCATGCCGAGGCCGGCAGCCATCTGGGTGGCGGTCTGACCGGGATGCTCCAGCAACCAGGTGGCCATCTCGATCAGCTGGGCGCGGGAGCGAGCCGGCTCGGGGCCTGCCGCGCCCGACAAGTCGACCGGCCCGATCAGCATCACGGTCGGATCAACGCGCACGGCGCGGCGCAGGCTGACGATGTCCACGGCATCCTCACTGATTTGTTCCGGATCGGGCAGGCGGTCGTGCGACCACCACGGGGCCGGCTCGGTCGCGGTGGAATCGGCGATTCGGCACAGCGAGGCCACGGCGTCGCGGGTCGACTCGGGAATCGCATGAGCGACGAGATCGGGGGCGCCTGACAGCCGTCCGGACGGGCGCAGCGGATCGCCGAAGAGCTCCCACTGCGCCTCCGTCTCGGCTGCGGCGAGCAGGACTGCGGCGATCCCCAACGACGGCGCGGTCAGCAGCGCGTCGAGCTCGTCCCGCTGTTCGTCGGTGACCGGGTCGTGGAAGACGAAGACCTGAGGTGCCACTGCCTCGGCCCGTTCGGGATCCACGCGGAACCGGCGGAGATCCAGCCCGGCCAACTCCCGGGCACGTTCGGCGCGGCAGGCCCGCAGCCGGGTCAAGGCCGTCTCCGTGTCGGGCATCCAGGTGACGGCTTCGCCACCCGCCGCCCGAGCCAGCGAACCCTCGCCGCCGACAGCGGTGAGCCGGAGTTCGGCGGCCCATGGGGCACAGGCCAGTTCCACCGCCATGGCGGCCAGGCTGGCCCGTTGCAGTTCGTGGGTGTCGGCGGTCACGCCCAGCACCCCGGAGCGTTCGAGATCGATCATCATCGTGGCGCCGTCCGGGTCGGTTCCCAGGCTCACCAGGGCGGGAAAGGCGCATGGATGATCGCTGCGCGGCCATCCCGCGGCTCGCAGGTAGGGAACCTGCCAGACGGCCTGGTCGCCGTCGAAGCCCTCCGGCGGCGCACCCGCCGGCCCCGCCCACTGCAGCAGGAGGCGGTCGTCGGCCAGGGTGACCTGCGCCAGCTCGGGCCGAAGTTGCGCGGTGCGGTGACAATGCTGGCCGACCAGCCGCAGCACAAGGTCGAGGATGCGGGCTCGATCGGGTTCCTGACGCCGCCCGACGGCCACCTGGATCCGGGCCAGATCGTCCGCCGGGTGCAGTACCCGTCGTCCGGGCGGACGGACGCGGCTCTGCAGCAGCCGGCGGGCCTGCCAGCCACCGGCTAGCCCGGCCGCTGCCATGGCACCCAGCCCACCGAGCAGCAGAACGTCCGGCGAGCCCTCATCGGCCGATGCGGAAGCGGCCTCCGGGGGAGGGCTCGCGGCGGGAGCGGGCGTCGGTTCGGTGGAGTCGGGCATGACGGCCGCGCTCGGTTCGACGGAGTCAGGCGCGGCAGTCGCGATGGGTTCAGTGGTGGCGGACGGAGCCGGCGGGGCCGGTTCCGGGTCATCCCAGCTCGGTTGCTCGGGCTGGGTCGATCCCCGATCGGCCGGTTGCGGCGACGTGGCCACGGTCGTCGAGGCGGTCGGCTCAAGCACCGGAATCGTGAGTTCCCAGCCGACCTCGATGTGGTCGGGATCGGCGATCAGGTCGGCATTGGCGGCGGCGATCCGCGGCCACCGTCCGGCTTTCCCCAGATGTTCCAGGGCCAGTCCGCTGAGGGTGTCCCCTCGCTCCACGGTGATGGTCGCGGGCTGCTCGTCGGCGGGGATCCTCAGGCTGGTGCCCGCGGTGAGTTGCGCCATCGGGTCGGAGAGCAGTTCCGGGTTGAGCCGGGCGAGTTCACGCCAGCGGCGTCCATCACCCAGCAGGCGCTCAGCGACACTCCAGAGGTCATCGCCGGTCGCGACAGCGTAACCAGGTGCGGAATTCTCCGGTTCCGTCGACGGTGTGGGCGAATGGTCGGCGAGGGGGTGGGCGACTGCCTGCGACGGCGCGGCCCGTGGCTGCCGGGGCGTCTCCACCGGGTGCGAATCCGACGGTGCCGCGCTCTCCGTCGGCTGCTGGGGCGGCGGTCTTTCGGCGTCCGCCGTCGGTGCGACCGCGGTGGGCCAGCCGGCCACTCCGACGACCGCCAGCACCAGCGCGGCAGACAAGGCCTGCAGCCCGCCCAGCAGCGGCAGATCCGGCTTGTACCGGTTGCCGCTGGCGTAGCGGACGATCTCGGCGCCGATGGCCAGCACGAAGCCGAGCCAGGCAACCCATCCGGCCAGCGTGAGCACGGTCAACAGCAGGGAGCCGTCACCGACCCGCCACCACCCGTCCCCGCCGAGCCGTCCCCAGCCGAGCAGCAGAACCGGGGCACCCAGCACCACTGCCAGCAGCGCGACCATGGCTCCGACCGCCCTGACCCATCGCATCGCTATCTCCCTCGATAGGTGTCGACCACTGCCACCGCGCGGGCGGTGACCGTGATCGCACCGGGCCAGCCCGGCACGATCACGTCCGCCAGCGGGACATCGCAGGACACCACGACATCGATCTGAGCCGGCGTACCGGGCGGACCGGCCAGGGTACGAGCATCGACCTCGATCCCCCACTCACCGCAGCGCATCCCGTCGCCGGCGGCCTGAGCAAGAGCGAGTTCCCGCGAGTGCGCCACCGCCTCCGCCGGAGACCGGGCCAGTGAGCCCGCCCGCGCGGCAGCGGCCGCCATCTGTTCGACACCGGCCCGGGCCAGCCAGACTCTCGCCCCGCCCACGACCACCCCGAACAGCAGCATCAGCACCGGGACGATCAGCGCCAGTTCGGTGGCGGCGTGGCCGCGCTCGTCCGATCTCACGGCGCTGTCACCCGTTCCACGGGCAGCACCGCGTGCCCGCTCACCGTGGCCTGCCCGAAGTCGAAGAACATCGGGACCCGGCCGGTCACGGTCACCTTCACTCCCACTCCGGCCCGGTCGGTGCGCACCGTCACCTCGTTCAGCCCACCGCTGGAGGCGATCGCCAACGCCGCCTGCCTCGCCGCGTCCGCGGCGGCACCGGTAGCCCTCAGATCGGCGGCCGTGGCAGCGGCCTGCGCGGCCACCGAACGACCGTGCAGCCACACCCCGGTCTGAACCAGGCCGAGCACCATCGCCAACAGGGTGGGCAGCACCAGAGCCCACTGCGTCGATTCGGACAAACCTCGTTCGTCCTTCGCCCGCGGCAGGGCGACAAGAACTCTGGCCACGCGATGGGTGAGCATCGCACTCTCCTTCGACCGGACCCTGGCTGGAGAAACCTGGGGTGGGTTCGGAGTCCGGTAACTGCGGACTCTACGAGCCGATTCCCGCGGTGGAAAGAGGTGCCAGCAGATCTGTGGATAACTTCGCGTCTGTGCACCGGGCAACGCCTCCGTCGGAAGCGTCGTCCCGGGAGCTGTGATCGAGAACCCAGCGAGCTGGTCCTCGGCAGGCTCAATCCAGGTTCGGCCAGCTACCCGTCAGGTACGCCTCCACAGCCCGGTGGCGGAACGTGTACAGAGTGCCGCGTCCGATGATTCCTCGGACGGTGTCGAGACGCTGCGATGTCGGGCCGGCGTCGGTGGCCTTCACGTACCCGGCCTTCTTGGCGATTCGAGTGAGCGAGCGCTCGTGCGCGGGGAGTTCTGCCATCGCCTGCACGAACTCACTCTCGCGCTTGGGCAATCGGGCGAGGATCCGTTCGACATGCGCGATCGCTTCCGATCGCGCCGTCCGCCACCCATTCAGGACGTGCTCGCGCGTGATCGTGTCACCGGTGCCGGCGTACCACGCCCGTTCCCCAGCCAGCTGGAACAGGAACGGCTCGCCGCGACAGAGCTCGACGACTGCGGCAGCGGCATCCGGCTCCATCCGAATGCGACCCACACCGCCGTTGCCGTCGGGCACCTCCCAGCCACTGAGCACGAAGACCTGCAGAGCGGCCTCGATGTCGTCGTCGTCAAGGGCGGTGAGCGTGGTCGTCTTGAAGCGGCGCGCAAAAGTCGCGCCCTTGCGCGCTCCCGCCATGTCCTCGAAGTCGGGCAGGCCCGTGAGGTAGACCGCCAGGGGCAGCGAACGGTTCAGACGAGCGCCGCCGGGAACGGTGACGCTCTCTTCGTGGGTGAGGGCGTCACCAAGGGCGATCAGCAACTGGGAGAGCGCACTTTCGTCGGTGATGTTCTGCACCTCGTCGATGTGGATCAGTGCGACATTGCCACGCACGATCGCAGCGCGTCCCACTTCCACGAGCAGTCCGCTCAGGACCGTGTACGGCTCCGGCCCATCCTTCTTGTGCAGCGTGAGGGAGATGCCGCTCGCCGCAACGGCCTGCACCCTTGCGAGCGTCTCCGCGATCCGTTTCTCGCGTGAGGAGGGCAGGCCCGCTTCGTCGGCGAGCCTCAGGATCGCGCTCGCCACCAGCTTCAGCGGGTCCGCCCCCGATGGGATGCGCAGTTGAGGGGTCACCCAATCTCCGGTGGCCGCCGCCTCCTGCGCGATGCGTCGCACCAGAGAGGACTTTCCAAGACCGGGCTCACCGAGGACGGTTCGACCCCGCTCGGGCAGACCCGCGAGGCGGCGGGGTCGAATCACGTCCCGCCAGTCGCTGAGCTGCTCGGTACGACCAGCCCAGATATCGGGCACGGTGTCCGAGCCAGGACTGAACGGGTTGTCAAGTGCGCTACGCATGACGATAACTTTATCGCGATAGTAGTGCGTTGATAAACTTACCAGGGTTCCGCACGACCAACTCGGGCTCGTGCGCAACCGGTGAGTGGGTCATCCCGTGCCCATCGGGTGGGCTCTGCGAGCCCTCGCTCGTTCACGGCTGGGGCAGTTTCGCCTGCACATAGAGCGTGATCGCCGTGATCACGCCGACCGCGATGGTCACGGCGCCGGCGAGCAGGATCGCGTTCTCAGTCGACTGGCTCAGACCGGCCTCGTCGCGTCTTGGCGCGGGCGAGGCCAACGCGCCAATCAGACGATGGAGGAACTTACGCATGACACTCTCCTCGATCACCGGACACTGGCAGGAGACACCCGGGGTGGGTTCGACGTCCGATAACCGCGGACTCTACGAGCACGGCCCCAGCCGTGGGAAGAGATGCTGGAAAATCTGTGGATAACTTCCCATCTACAGACCGCGGTGGGCTTTGCTGGTGGAGGCGAACGTTTCGCCGGCCCAAGCGACCATCTTTGCTGTTGTCTGCGTACAGCCCGCTCAGCCACTGAGGAGTCTGAGGAGGGGTGGGACGAGGAAGAACAGGCCGAACAGCAGGGTGGGAACGACCATCAGGATTCCCATGCGTTCGGAGACTTCAGTCGCGTGCAGCTTCATTCCTGTCACGTGCGCGTCGCGGAGTTCCCGGACGCGGGCCCGCAAGGCGCTCGACAGCGCGGCACCGGCCTCGTCCAGGCGCATCACATTGGCGACATCGGTCAGCGCCGGCAGCTCCAGTTCGGCGCCCAGCCGCTGCAGTTCGCCGTAGGGAGCGCGCTGCTCCAGGCGGGCTCGCTCCAGCGCGTCCGCGATCGCGCGGAAGACCGCGACCTGCGACACCGATGCCGCCGCCCAGAGCGCCTGGGTTCCGGATCGGTTGGCCAGGCGTTCCAGGGTGACCAGATCGAAGAAGGTGAGCAGGGCCTCGGTCGCGTCCTGCGTCACCGCGACATCCTGCTTCCGCAGCCACAGGTCGGGCGCGAAGAAGCCGAGCACCCCACCGGCGACGGCGAGAACGGCGGGCAGCGGCGCCGCCGCTCCGAAGAGCCATACCAGCCACCCGCCGAACAAGGCGGGAAGCACCGCTCCGAGGAGGGCACCGATTGCCTTGTGAGCGAGGTGGCGGTCGACGCTGGAGCCCGTCATACGGAGCCGGCGGCGGTTTCCCTCACCGATCCGCAGACCGCTGTTCCGTCGCATCCAGCTGCCCAGACCACTGACACCCGGTTGCTCGGCGACCTCCTCGACCCGCCGGCCGTCGAGCAGGTCGAAGGCATCGCTCAGCCGAGGGTGTGGCGGCATCCGGACCAGCGCGAGCGATCCGATGCCCACGACGAGCAGGCATCCGACCAGGGCCGCGAACACGGTCATGGCGCCTGCCTCTGCAGGATTCGCTGCCGGGCCCGGGGAACCGCCATCCGCCGTAGCCACAGCAGGGAGCCGAGGTACGCCGCGATCAGCGCCGTGAGGATCACCTGGCCCGCGGGGGTGCGGTAGGGCTCGAAGAAGCCTCCGCTGAACAGCATCGCCGCACCCAGCACGACGAGCGTGATGCTGGTGACCTGCCGCACCACGATGCGCGGCTTGGCCCGTTCGGTCTCGATCTCACGCAGCGCACGGACCCGATCACCGATCGCGTCGGCGAGCGCGACGAGCGTGGCGTGGCCGCCGGTGCCACCGCGCTCGGCAGCGAGCGCCAGGGCTGCGATCACGGCATCGGCGTCGGCGCTGTCGAGCTCATCGGCCATCGCATACAGCGCCTGTTGCAGGGTCCACCGATCGTCGAGCCGCTGCACCAGGAGCCGCAGCGGGTCCGCCAGCGGCTCCGGCGCCTGCCGGACGGAGGCCCGGACCGCATCTGAGATGGATCGGCCGGTCGGCAGGATCGCCGCCAGCCCCCGTACCCACCGATCCAGCGCCGTCAGCAGTTCCAGCTGACGATCCGTGGGCTTGCCGAGCAGGTAGGGAACGGCGAGGCCGAGCGCCGGTCCCAGCGCGACGAGCAGCGTCCAGCCGCTCACGGCCGCGGCCACCGCGCCGGCCGCCAGCCACCCGGTGAACGCGATCACCCGTCGTGAGCCGAAGCGTCCGAGCAGGGTCGATCGCACCCCGCGCAGCACCGGTCGCCGCGGAGCCGACGATCGTGGCCGCCATCCCAGGGCGATCAGCCCGACGCCACCGACGACCAGCAGCCCGCAGCCGGCGGCCAGGAGCGCGCTCACGACGACCGCCAGCCGGCGGCGAATGGGGCGAGTTCCGCCATCAGGCCGGGATCCGGGGTGTAGCTGGGCCCTCCGGAGTCGGGCTCGGCGCGATAGACCAGATGCGTGACCGGCCGTCCGGCTTCGATGCCGCCAGTGAGCTGACGGACCTCGGACACCACCCGGGTACGGAGACCTCCGCGCCAGGTGTCGTCGATCAGGCGGACGTGCACAAGCAGGTGGAGGTGGTGGGCGATCTGCCGATACGCCTCCTCGATGCTCAGCACGCCGCCCTGCGCGACGCGGGACGCGAGCCGGTCGATCGTGGAGGCCGCCGAGTGGGAGTGGGTGGTGCTCATCGTGCCGCCGATGGCGGTCATCGCCTCGAACATCGCGCCCGCCTCGCCGCCGCGTACCTCGCCCACCACCAGCCGGGAGAGATTCTGCCGCAGCGCCTCGGGGATGAGGTCGGCCACGGTGTACTCACCCAGCCGGCGGCCGTCCTGGATCTCGCCCATTCCCACCCGTGACTGCAGCGCCAGGATGTTGCCGCGGCCGGGCTGCAGATGGGTGAGCAACTCGTAGTCGGTCTCCAGGGTGCCGAACCGCTCATTGGCGGGAATCGAAGCCAGCAGGGCCCGCAACAACGTGGTCTTCCCGGCGCCCTGGTCGCCGGAGATGACGATCGACTTCTTCGCCAGCACGGCCGCGTGCAGCAGGCGCGCCAACTCCTCGGTCAGCATGCCGCCGTCCGCCAGCTCAGCCAGTGTCACCTGCACGAGAGTGTGCTGCCGGATCGTGATCGACGGGCGGTAGCTCAGGCCGAACCCGATCGCGTGCAGCCGGAACCGATCGCCCAACGCCAGCGTCATCGTCGGGTGCGCGTCGTCGAAGGGACGCGAGGGGCTCACCGACTCACCGAGGAAGCGGATCGCCTCGACCAGTTCCTCGTCGCTGTCGGCGACCGGCGGATGCTGCTCGCGGCGGCCGTCGCCGTACTGGACGACCACCGACTCGCAACCGTGGATCTCGATGTTCTCGGCATCGGCGATCTCGAACAGCGGCTGGAGCCGACCGTAGCCGAAGATCGCGTTCTCCAGCGCCAGGGCGTAGGCCTGCTCGGTCTCCACCGGCCACAGCGCCCGGCCACCCGCGGCGAGCCGCTGGGCGTGCTCGGCGACCACCGTCCGCACCAACGAACGGCCGAGCAGGCGGCGATCGAGCGGCGAGAGCGGTGCGCTGTCGGTTTCCGCGAGTTCCGCGAGCCGCCGGGTGATCCGGTCGGACGCGGTGCGGCGCAGCCCGACCACCACCGCCCAGTCAACGCCGGGTGTGACCGCGGTCGCCAACGACGGCACGGCCATGACCTGCTCCGCAGTGAAGAGCGAACTCGGTGCGTCGACGGGATTGATCAGCGCGACCTCGGCGAGCGGCCTCATCGCGGCACCCCGATCTCCACCCTGCGCTGCTCCAGCCGGGCCATCAGCGATGCCGCCGACTTCCGGATGCTGCGAAGGTAGCCGCCGGCGCGGAATCGGCGATTCGCCGGATCCCCGTGCGACCAGATCCGCGCGTCACGAGGTGCCCAGGCGATCGGCTCCTCGATCGGTATCTCGAACTGCCTGGCGATCTCGCCTTCGGTGTACGGCCGTCCCGGGCCGATCACCAACAGACTGAGCCGCTGCGAGGGCGCGGCGTCGATCAGCCCTGGCAGGTGGATCCGCAACGTCACCAGATCGACCAGGCTGCTCCCGGTGACGACCAGGATCGCATCGGCCGCCTCGAGCAGCGCGGGCGGCAGGCCTCGACCGGACACGCGCCCCGCGTCCACCACGACGTCGGACGCGCAACCCTTAATGGCGGTCATGAACTCCGGCCAGACCGGAGCGAAGAGCTCGGCCATTCCGGGGTTGGCGAACCCCGGTAGGAACCGTCGTTCGGGGGCGTCGGGCAGCTCCAGCAATGCGGCCTCGAGGGCTGCGTACAGGGGCCGGCGCTCCCGGTGGGCAGCCAGCATCGCCCACAACCCCCTACCGTACGGGTCGGCACCCTGCAGATAGCCGGCCAGCACCGACTGCGAGGGGTGCGGATCGGCGTCGACCAGGATGGCGGGCTTTGGCCAGGCCAGGGTCAGGCCGAGGGCGGTCGTCGTGACCCCGGGAGCGTGCCCGGCGCTGGTGAGGACGATCGTGCTCATCGCGCTGACCCCGGTTCCCGCACCACCACCAGCTGGTCGGCCGCGGCCAGTCTCGCCACGTACTCGGCGTGCTCGCGCGGCACATCGACGTCCAGCAGGACGGAGCCGTCCGGCTGCTCCGGCCCGGTGAACGACACCCGCGCCAGCACGCTCGCCCCGGTCGGCGGTTCGGACCCGTCCCGCGAGACCGCGACCAGCAGCACCTCTGTTCCCGCCGGCAGCTCCCCTGCCGGGATCCGTCCCGGCGCCAGGCGCAGCCCGAGCTGCGACCTGCCCGCCTCGACGATCGGCTCGCCGTAGGAGCGCGGGGTCAGCAGCGATCCCGCCGCCAGATCGAGGTGCGCCGTCCTTCCCACCACCGGATTGAAGAGAGCCGCCGAGACGGTCGTGAGGCCTGGGACGGCAGGTACCGCGATCACGTCCAGATCCTCGGCGGCGATGATCTGATCGCGGTGCACCGTTCGGGTCACGGCGATCACCGAGGCGACGTCGGTGACCGCCGAGTAGAGCCACATCGCGCCCAGCCCACCCAGGCAGATCGCGAGCACGCCGATCGCGATCAGGCGGAGATCCCGCCTGGGACGCACCCGGGGAGCCCGGGCGTCGGTCATGGGGTCGGCCATGTCGGTTCGCCTCACTCGCCGGCCGTGGCGAAACCCGTGGGGGTGGGTAAGGTCCGTGGCCGGTGCGGAGAATCTAGAGCGCTCGGGACGTGCCTGCCCAGCCCTAACGACGAATCTGTGGATAACTCGGCCGGTTATCCACAGATTCCACGTGATTGAGCCCAGATCGGCGCAGTATCGTTCCGGCATGGCCCATGTTCTGGTGACCGGAGGGGTTCGCAGCGGCAAGTCCCGCTATGCCGAGCGGTTTCTCGCTGCCGCGGACGCGGTCGCCTACGTCACGCCGGGGTATCCCGCGGATCCGAACCAGGATCCGGAGTGGGCTTCCCGGGTGATGGCCCACCGACAGCGGCGGCCGGCCCACTGGCGCACCGACGAGACCCTGGAGCTCGCCCGCGCCGTCGACGCGGCCCACACCCCGGTGCTGATCGACTGCCTGGGCACCTGGGTCACCCGGCTGCTGGACGGCTGGCAGGCCTGGGACGCGCCCGCCGCGGAATGGCAGCCGCGCCTGGACGGGGAGGTCGCCGCGCTCACGGCGGCGGTGGCCAGGGCACGGGTCGACATCGTGATGGTGACGAACGAGGTCGGCTGGGGCGTGGTCTCGGAGCATCGCTCCGGACGGATCTTCGCCGATCAGCTGGGCCGGGTGAACCAGGCCGTCGCGGCGGTCTGCGACGAGGTGGTGCTGATGGTGGCCGGACGACCGCTTCGGCTGCCGCTCAGCTCAGGCTGAGCGCCGCCACCACCGCCAGGACCGTCACGGCCGTCTCCACCAGCGCTCCGAGCACATCCCCGCTGATGCCGCCGAACCGCCGGACGCATCGCGCCAGCAGCAGCTGACAGCAGCCGACCGTCGCCGCCGCGGCCAGCAGCCCCTGCCACCAGGGCTGCCCGGCCAGACCACCGGTCGCCGCCAGCAACGCAGCCATTCCAGCCCAGAGCGCTAGGCCTGCCAGGCGCGGCACGGTGGAGGCGAAGAGCGCGCCCAGGCCGTCCGGGCGCGCCGCCGGGATGTCAGTGGCGCAACCCAGCGCCAGCACCGCGCGGGCGGCCATCAGCAGCGCGGCCACCTGCAGCCACCCCCAGGGCCGGGCGACCAGCACGCCGAAGACCGCGGCCTGGGTGAAAATCACAAGCACCAGCGCCACGACCCCCATCGGGCCGATGTCGCCCCGCCGCATCACCTGCAGCGCCCGGTCGCCGGCCGCGCCCGAGCCCAGCCCGTCGACGGTGTCGGCCAGGCCGTCGAGGTGCATGGCGCGGGTGCCCCACGCGACGGCGCCGACGACCGTCGCGCCGGACACCAGGTCGGGCAACCCCAGCAGGTGGGCCGACCATCCCAGCACCGCGGCCAGCAGCGCCATCGGCGCCACGGCCAGCCAGCCCAGCAGCATCGCGGACCGGGCCAGCCGCGGCGTGATCTCCTCGGTGGCCCGGACCGGAAGGGTGGTGAGGAAACCGGCCGCGAGCCGGAGGCCTGCGATCACGATCGCGCCACTCTGCGCTGTCGCAGGCCCATCACATCACTCCGTTCCGCGGTGCCCTGGCCGGCCTCGACCAGCCGGGGCGCCGCCGGATCAGTTCTACTTCTCGACCTCGACGACCTCGGCGCCGGGAGCGTTCTTCTTGATCGACTCGATGCCGTTGAGCGCGTTCGCCTTCGACGCGTAGCCCTGGCTGGTGGCGATCACCTGGCCGTTGCTGGCCTTCAGGTTGAATCGCCAGTCGCCGCCCTTGTCGACCCAGAGTTCAAAGGTGCCCGCCATAGCTCGTTCCTTTCGGTTGTGTGTCGGCCCTCGGCTCGACGCACCAACGCTAGCGGGTACGGCACGCCAGGTGAATGTCGGCCCGCCGACGTCGATCGCCAGTTCGCCCGTCCGGCTGTCAGCCGGAGGGCATAGCATGAAGGGATACCGAAGCGGACGGCATCGCCCGATGCTCCCGCGTTGTCGAACCGAAGGAGTCGCCCGTCATGGCCACCGCTAAGTCGAAGTACACCGTTCCGGGTCTCGATAAGGGCACCAGCGAGAAGGTCATCGAGATCCTGCAGGGTCGTCTGGCCGCCTACAACGACCTCCAGCTGACCCTCAAGCACGTCCACTGGAACGTCGTGGGCCCCAACTTCATCAGCGTCCACGAGATGATCGACCCGCAGGTGGACCAGGTTCGGCTCTACGCCGACGAGGCGGCCGAGCGCATCGCGGCCCTGGGCGGCGCCCCGCTGGGCACCGTCGGCTCGATCGTCGCCGCTCGGACCCTGCCGGAGTACTCGCTCACCCGCAACACCGCGATGGCGCACCTGGCGGCCCTGGACGAGGTCTACACCAAGCTCATCTCCGACAACCGCGAGGTCTTCGAAGCGCTGGAGGACGATCTGGTCAGCCAGGATCTGCTGATCAGCGCCACTGGCGAGCTGGAGAAGTTCCAGTGGTTCATCCGCGCCCATCTGGAGAACGTCGGCGGCCAGATCCCGACCCACTGACCCACCGGACGATGAGGGCCGGCCTTCCTCGTGGGGCCAGCCCTCGGCGTCCACGTGACTAGGAGGCGGGCGTCCAGCCGGTGACCGTCGGGTTGTGGCCTTCCTGATCGGCCGCGCATTCCCACTGGTACGCCACGGACGTGACGCCGTCGACCGTCTGGCGAACCTCGCCGGCCACGAACCAACCGGCCGAATCCTCACGGACGAGGGTGTGCACGGCTGCCATCGAGGCATCCGCGGCCTTCGCACGGGCGGCCGCCTCGCAGCCTTCGGTCGCCCGGTCGGCGGGAGTCGCGGTGAGCAGGCCCCAGGCGCCGGACCCCAGGAACCAGAGCCCCAGCCCCACCGCGACCACCCTGAGGATCTTCCGGTTCCGTTCCGGATCCGGTGGCTGTGCTTGCATGGCGGGCACCCCTCGTTCTGTGCGGACCTTCCGGCACGCTGACCATTCTTCCCGATCCCGCGCCCGGACGCGGCGTCACCACGCACCAGAAAACGGCGGTGCCGCCGGGTCGCCCCGGCGGCACCGCCGTTCTACCGAAGGATCTACTCCTTCACGTCGTCGTCGACCCAGTCGAAGGTCTTGGTGACGGCCTTCTTCCAGTTGCGGTACAGGCGAGCGCGCTCGTCCTGCTCGTCCGACGGCTCCCAGCGCTTGTCCTCGGCCCAGTTGTCGATGACATCCTGCTCACCGTTCCAGTAGCCGGTCGCGATGCCGGCCGCGTAGGCGGCGCCCAGCGCGGTGGTCTCGGCGACCACCGGACGCACCACCGGCACGCCCACCTGATCGGCCTGGAACTGCATCAGGGTGTCGTTGGCGGTCATGCCACCGTCGACCTTGAGCTCGGCCAGCTTCACACCGGAGTCGGCTTCCATGGCGTCCAGCACCTCGCGGGTCTGGTAGGCGGTGGCCTCCAGCACGGCGCGGGCGATGTGGCCACGGTTGACGTAGCGGGTGAGACCGACGATCGCACCACGGGCATCGGCCCGCCAGTACGGTGCGAACAGGCCGGAGAACGCCGGCACGAAGTAAGCTCCGCCGTTGTCCTCCACGGAGGCGGCGAGCTCTTCGATCTCAGGCGCCGAGGAGAACATCTTCAGGTTGTCGCGCAGCCACTGAACCAGCGAACCGGTGACCGCGATCGAACCCTCCAGGGCGTAGATCGGCTTGCTGTCGCCGATCTTGTAGCACACGGTGGTGAGCAGGCCGTTCTTCGAGGGGACGATCTCCTCACCGGTGTTCATGATCATGAAGCAGCCGGTGCCGTAGGTGTTCTTCGCCATGCCGGGCTCGAAGCAGGCCTGGCCGAAGGTGGCCGCCTGCTGGTCGCCCAGGTCGCCGGCGATCGGGACGCCGGGCAGCAGGCCCTCCTGCCGTCCGTGGCCGTAGACCTCTGCCGAGGACTTGATGGCGGGCAGCATGCTCAGCGGAATGCCCATGTCGGCGGCGATCTCCGCGTCCCAATCCAGGGTGTTCAGATCCATCAGCATGGTGCGGGAAGCGTTGGTCACGTCGGTGACATGCACGCCGCCGTTCACCCCGCCGGTGAGGTTCCAGATGACCCAGGTGTCCATGTTGCCGAAGAGCAGCTTGCCGGCGTCGGCGGCCTCACGGGCGCCCTCGACGTTGTCGAGAACCCACTTGACCTTCGGGCCGGAGAAGTAGGTCGCCAGGGGCAGGCCGACGCGGGCCTTGTACTTGTCCTGGTCACCGCCGCCGAGTTCCTCGACGATCTTTCCGGTGCGGGTGTCCTGCCAGACGATGGCGTTGTAGACCGGCTCGCCCGTCTCCTTGTTCCACACCACCGTGGTCTCGCGCTGGTTGGTCACACCGACGGCGTGGATGTCGTCATGGTTGAGGTTCCCCTTGGCCAGCGCCTCGGCCACGACCTCGCGCACGGCATCCCACACCTCGATCGGGTTGTGCTCCACCCAGCCCGCCCTCGGGAAGATCTGCTCGTGTTCCTTCTGGCCCACGGAGACGATCTGGCCGGAGTGGTTGAAGACGATGGCACGCGAGGACGTCGTCCCCTGGTCGATCGCCAAGATGTACTTGTCAGACATTCAGATTTTCCTTCCACGACACTGTGACTAGCGGTGTTGGTGAGTAACGCGTCGGGACCGCCGGCCCAGGCGCTGCCTTGGGGGTGGGTGCGGGACGACTCCGCCGTCCCGCACCCGGATTGCTACCTATCAGAGACCCGGCAGCAGAACGCCAGCCAGCACGCCGGCGAGCACGCCGCCGATGATCGGGCCGACGACCGGAACCCAGGAGTAGCTCCAGTTGGAGTCACCCTTGTTGGGGATCGGGAGCACGGCATGCGCGATGCGCGGGCCGAGGTCACGAGCCGGGTTGATGGCGTAGCCGGTCGGGCCGCCGAGGGAGGCGCCGATACCGACGATCAGCAGCGCCACCGGAAGCGCACCGAGCCAGCCGATGCCGTCCGTGGTGCCGGTGAAGTAGCCCAGAGCGATCACGAAGAGCACCAGCACGAAGGTGCCGATGGCCTCGGTGACGACGTTCCAGCCATTGCTGCGGATCTCGGGGCCGGTGGAGAACACACCCAGCTTGAAGCCATCGGGCTGTTCGGCATCGAACTGCTTCTTGTAGGCCAGCCAGCACAGCACAGCACCCAGGAAGGCGCCGATGAACTGCGCGACGATGTAGATCGCCACGCCGCCCCAATCGACGGCCTGACCGATGGCGAGGTTACGAGCAGCCAACCCGAGCGTGACGGCCGGGTTGAGGTGTCCGCCGGACTGGTAGGCGACCACAACGCCGGTGAAGACTGCCAAACCCCAGCCCCAGTTCACCATCAGGAAACCAGTGCCCTTGCCCTTGTTTCCATTGAGGATGTTGTTGGCGACCACGCCACCACCGAGGAGGAGCAGCATCATGGTGCCGACTACCTCGGATACGAAGATGGTTCCGTAGTCCACGATTGCTCACTTTCCGACACCTGACCTGGTGTCAGTTAGGGCGTCTATTACGACGCGATTGTTGTCTTTTCAACACGTGAGTCGGGATACCGACCGCCGACGGCTATCCGCGAGCCCGCGCGATGGGCGGGGTTCGCAGCCGACGACGGAGACGACCGGGGAGGCAGGCCCCGGACCTACAGCGCCTCGGGTTGGGCACCGGGGCCGGACGCGACGATCCGCCCGCCGCGGCCCGGCGGCATGAGCGGAGTACCGGCCCAAGGCCGAACGGAGGGACCGTCACCGACGTAAGGCAGAACTCCCGCGTGCGCCTGCACAGCAACCGCCGGGCTCATAGGACTCCTTCGTACGACGAACCATCCGGAAAGGTCGAGACGGCAACACTCCTTGTGTCGCTCCCCTTCAGGTCACATCTTGCTAACGAATGAACGAATGCGCTAGACCTGTGAACGAACGTGCAGCGAGAGGGTGAGGGCATGAACGACCGGTACGAGGACATGTACCAGGCCGCGGCGCGCTACTACATCCAGGGCGAGACGATGGAGTCCATCGCGCGCGCCCTGCAGCTCTCGCGATCGTCGGTGTCGCGGCTGCTCAAGGAGGCCCGGGACTCCGGATTGGTGCGGATCAGCCTCGCCGACCACATCGGCTCCCAATCCCCGCTGGCGGCCAAACTGGCCAACACCTTCGGCGTGAAGGTGCACCTGGTTCCGGTTCGCGACAGCGCCAACGAGAACCTCCGTTTCGACCAGGTGGCGAAGCTGGCCGGACGGATCGTGACCGAGGCGGTGGGCGATCACCAGCTGATCGGAGCAGCCTGGGGTGTCACCCTGGCGCACCTCTCACGCCACCTCGGACGACGGCCGCTGGTCGGCTCCACCATCGTCCAGATGAACGGCGGAGCGAACCAGCGCAGCTCCGGCATCCCGTACATCGGCGAGATACTGCAGACCATCGGCGACGCCTTCGACTCGCGCGTGGTGCTCTTCCCCGTGCCGGCCTTCTTCGACTACGCCGCCACCAAGGACGCCATGTGGCGCGAACGCTCCGTGCAGAACGTGCTGCGCCTGCACGCCAAGCTCGATCTGGCGGTCTTCGGCGTCGGTTCCTTCCAAGGGGTGGTTCCCTCCCACGTCTATTCGGCCGGCTACATGGACGCCAGCGACATGCAGCGGCTGGCCGCCGACGGCGTCGTGGGGGACGTCTGCACCGTCCTGCTGCGCGAGGACGGCTCGTACGCCGACATCGAGTACAACGCGCGGGCCACCGGGCTGACCCCGGCCGAGTTGCAGAACGTGCCACGCCGGATCTGCGTGGTGGCCGACCCCTCCCGGGCCCCGGCCGTGATCGGTGCCCTGCGAGCCGGCACCGCCACCGACCTGGTGATCGACGAGGGCACGGCGCGCGCGATCGAGGAGCGCGTCCGGCTCTGAGCCGCAGCTCCACCGCGGCCCGATTCCGCCTGGTCACCGCGTTTTCCCACACCACTGGGGCACACGTGCACGTCTGCACGATGTTCGCGGCGTCAGTGGCCGGTTGCAGCCGGCTGTCCTAGTCTGGCGCTGAGGGCACCTCGAAGAGGAGTCCCGGACGGAGTTGTCCAGGCTCGGATCGGAGGTTTCGTGCGCAAGTTGGCTGTCGATGTCGTCGTCATCGGAGGCGGCTCAACCGGCGTCGGAGTGGTGCGCGACGTGGCGATGCGCGGTTATTCCGCGGTGCTGCTCGAACGCGCCGATCTCGCCCAGGGCACCTCGGGACGGTTCCACGGGTTGCTGCACTCCGGCGGACGCTACGTGGTGAGCGACCCGGGCTCCGCGACGGAATGCGCCGAGGAGAACGTCATCGTCACCCGGATCCACGCCGACGCGGTGGAGCCCACGGGTGGCTACTTCGTGACCGCGCCCGGGGACGATCCCGAGTTCGCCGACAAGTTCTTGGCGGGCGCGGCCGCGACCGGCGTCCCTGCCCGGGAGATCAGCGTCGCCGAGGCACTGCGCAACGAACCGCGGTTGAACCCGGGCATCCTGCGCGCGGTCGAGGTGCAGGACGGCACCGTCGACGGCTGGCAGATGACCTGGGGCGCCGCCCGCTCGGCCATGGAGTACGGCGCGAAGGTGCTGACCTACCACAAGGTCACCAAGATCGACCGGGCGGACGGGCGGGTCTCCGCCGTCCACTGCGTCGACCTGAAGGACGGCGAGGACGTCCGGATCGAGTGCACCTTCGTGCTGAACTGCGCCGGCCCGTTCTCGGCCACCGCCGCGCCGATGATGGAAGCCTGCCTGCGCGCCCATGCGCACTACCTGGACATCACCGGCGAGATCGCCGTGTTCGAGCAGGCGCACTCGCTGGACGCCCGCGCGCGGGAGGCCGGCGTCGTGCTGTGCCCGGGCGTGGGCTTCGACGTCATCCCCACAGACTGCGTGGCCGCCGCGCTGAAAGAGGCGCTGCCGGATGCGACGCATCTCGCGCTGGGCTTCGATTCGCGCTCCGGTTTCTCGCCCGGCACCGCCAAGACCTCGGTCGAGGGCCTGGCCCAGGGCGGCAAGGTGCGCCGCGACGGGAAGATCGTCAGCGTGCCGCTGGCCTACGCGGTGCGCCGCATCGACTTCGGCGACGGCGAGAAGGACGCGATGACGATCCCCTGGGGCGACGTGTCCACCGCCTACCACACCACCGGCATTGCGAACATCCAGGTGTTCGTTCCGGGCTCGCCGCGCATGATCGCCGGCGCGAGGCGCGCCAACTGGGTGCGGCCGCTGCTGGGGCTGCCGTGGGTGCAGGCGCTGATCAAGGCGCGCATCGCCAGGACGGTGAAAGGCCCCAGCGAGGAACAGCGCGCGCAGATGCCCACCTTCGTCTGGGGCGAGGCCACCAACGCGCGCGGGCAGAAGAAGACCGCGCGCATCCGCACCGCCAACGGCTACAGCCTGACCATCACCGGCTCGCTGGCCGTGGTCGAACACCTGATGACGGCCCGGCCCGCAGGCGGCGCCTACACGCCGGCCAGGCTGGTGGGCGCCGACCTGGTGACGCGCCTGCCCGGATCAGGGCCGCTGCAGATCGTCTAGCCGGATCCGTTCCAGGCCTTGCCGATAGGTCGTCACGTCGAACGCGGGGAAGCGATGCTTGAACTTGGCGGAATCGAAGAGGTTGTCCTGCTCGTAGCGGGGCAGCAGTTCCCTGATCTCGCGCACCGGCTTCGAAAGGAGCCCGGCCGCGGTCAGCATCCACTTGGCCATCACCGCGTAGGAAGGCTCCCGCCCCCACACCTCGCTGGCCATCGCGACGAACTCCTTGTACGTCGGCCGCTCGTCGCAGCAGGGCAGATGCCAGGTCTGGCCGAACGCATCGGGCGCGTTGCCCAGGGCCGCCAGCGCGCGGCTCGCGTCGGGCGTCCAGATGAGCGTGCGCCGCGTGTCGTCGCGCACCGGCACGAGCGGCTTCTTGCCGGCCTGCAGTCTTTCGATGACCAGCGCGTTCGTGAAGCTCTGCGTCTTGCCCGGGCCGTAGAACTCGGGCGCCCGGCCGATCAGCACCGGAATGTCCCCTCGCGCCATCTCCTCGAGCACCATTGCCGCCATCGCGGCGCGCACCTTGCCCTTGCGGCCCACCGGCGCGAACGGCGTTTCCTCCGTCTGCAGCCGCTCGTCCTGCGGGTACATGTAGGTGTTGTCGAAATAGGCGAAGCTCGCGCCCTCCGCACAGCAGGCAGCCAGGGCGTTCTTCAGCATCGTCGGGAACTGCGCTTTCCACAGTTCCGTGTCGGGCGGCAGGCCGGCGGTGAAGTAGACGATGCGGCTGCCCTTGACCGCATCCGAGGTCTGCTTCGCATCGAGCAGGTTGGCGGACACCAGGCTGTCGGTGGCGTTGACCTTGCGCGGGTTGCGGCTCACGAGCCGCACATCGTTCGTGTATCGGCGCTGCAGCTCCCGCGCCAGTTCCGTC
>Ga0102832_1000717_pt1 | contig 39419 bp, 25 predicted proteins | sample EBPBio282013_DNA_FD_88942 | JGI IMG/M metagenome (GOLD analysis project Ga0102832, IMG submission 88942) | Wastewater treatment Type I Accumulibacter community from EBPR Bioreactor in Madison, WI, USA - Reactor 2_5/28/2013_ DNA (Illumina Assembly) | ecosystem: Engineered > Bioreactor > EBPR >... | reverse complement strand
GCCGGACAGCTCACCACTGGTCGAACGACCGATGCTGAATTAACATTCCGATCGGACCACCCAATGGGGGCCGGTCAGTTTGGCGGGGTAGTTTTTCTCTTCCTTAGCACTGTAATTGTATCCGGCATCACCGCCATCGTTATGGGCAACAATGCCCGCCATAGTGACGCAAGCGGCGCTCGGATTGCTTCTCGGTCGGCGCCAATATCCCTTGCAGAATTATGGAACCAACTTTCCCACGCGCAACGTACCGAAATAGCTGGCATTGTCGTCGGCGCTGTACGGGACAAGGCAAAGACCATTCCTCATGAGCGCTCTGCGGCGGAATATGTGCAAGCAATAGAACAGCGCATCGCACAAGAGCCGGCTGCGACGGCACGATCAATACCGCACGCCATGTTGGACGTTATCCGAGCCGACCACAAAGGAAACGCGGCGCTGCTGCGTGAAATCGATCTTGTGGAAATGAACCACTCATGGACTGAACCGGCAGGTTCTCCTTCATCAGCGAAGAGTTCAAGGACCACGGTGCGACAGGTAGCGAGTACGTCAAAGGACTATGAAGAGATTATTCGGCTAACGCTCGAAACAGTATATGAACAGGGCACCGGGTGGATACCGAAGACGCGGTCGCCTTCGGAGTACCTGCGCGAAATCGAGCGCCGCTATTCGGAGAGCGCAGCAAAAACTCCCATCCATCTGAGCCAAGCTGTGCTCCAAATCGTCCGGGCGGATTGCGAAGGATACGCGAATGTCATCGCCGCCGTCGACAGAGCTTCAAAAATCGAGCCGACGATGGACGCAGTTCTGTTTCAAGAAGCCACGACGTAGCGCCGATCTGCGGCGGGCTGTCGATTTGGATTGCCTGGAAGAACCGTGGTGACCAGGATTGGCAGCCGTAAACGAACGATTACGGATGTCAAAAATGAAGCCGATAGTGGGTTACGTCCGGGTTTCCACCCGCCGCCAGGGTCAATCGGGCCTCGGAATTGAGGCCCAAAAAGACCGTATAAGGGCCTTCTGCGAGCAATTCGGGTTCGTCCTAGCCAACACCTACACCGAGATCGAAACCGGCGCGGGGGAGAACGCGATTGAGGCCCGTCCCCAGCTTCGTGAAGCCCTTCGGGAGGCCAAACGCCGGGACTGTGCGGTGGTCGTTGCCAAGTTGGACAGGTTAAGCCGCGATGTGGCGTTTATCAGCGGCCTGATGGCTCGGAAGGTGCCGTTCATCGTCGCGGAGCTTGGGCCGGACGTGGGCAATTTTCTCTTGCACATTCACGCCGCCGTTGCGCAGCAAGAGCGCGAACTGATCTCGCAGCGAACTCGTGCCGCGCTCGCGGCGAAACGGGCGCGGGGCGAACATCTCGGCAATCCACGAAATCTTTCCGACGCGCAAGCGTTGGGCCGTCAAAGCCAATCCACTGAGGCTAAGCGGAAAGCCGGAGAGCTTGCACCGGTATTGGACGAGCTTCGCCGCGCCGGTGTCACGTCATTGCTGCGAATTGCCGAAGCACTCAACGCGCGCGGCATCTCAACTCCGCGCGGTGGCAAGTGGCACGCAAAATCCGTGTCGAGACTTAGCACGCTACTCGCGCTGGAAGCCGCATAGCGCCGATTTTTGAAAATCGCTCTGATCGCGTATCATATGTGCGGTGGATTTGACCGAAGACATAGGTGCGACCATGGTCAAGCGGATCAAGATGCGACATTCGATCACACGGCAGTTGTATGAGAAATCGCGGCGTAGGCTTCGCCGTCCAGATCAAAAGATCGGCTGTCTTGAGTATACAGGCTTTTGCGGACGAGGGAGTTACCCCGTCATATACGTCGCGGGCAGACGCTATACGCTGCCAAAATTGCTATGGATTTTGCGCCATGACGATCCTCCGCCGGAGGGCCATAGGATTACGCCCACCTGCGGCAACCACCGATGCATGGAAGAAACCCATTTCCTTCCCAGAAAGATCATCGATCTAGACAGGGAACGGATACATACGCGGCCACCGGGCCAGAAAGGGTTCCTTGGGCTGAAAGGGGAAGCAAACCCTGCCTCCGTCCTGCGCGATGAAAACGTGCTAGATATCCGGCAACGCCATGCGAAAGGCACATCGATCCGAAAATTGGCGAAGGGTTATGGCATCGCCTATTCACATGCCCACGCCATCGTAACGCGCTCTATATGGGCGCATATCTGACCTCGACCTTTAGCGCTATCTTTCAGATAGATAGGGGGTTGCCGGGGTAGATAGGCCCTGTAGCTCGATTAGATAAGGCCTGTAGGTTCTTTATCTAATGTAGCGGCAGCGGTTTGCTCACGTTGGCAAACTGCCGCTGGCAAATCCGCCCGCATCTCGGAGCCGCATTGATGCACATCGGGGAGCCCCAATCCCCGCACCCGGCCCCATCCTATTGTTGCGCCCAAGCGAACCGTTTGCGAAAAACGGAGGCAGACCCCTTGACCCCACCATGATCAATAGTCGCCCAAATCTATGGCACTTCGCCGACGTTGGCCGCAGGCTCGCCCGATAAGAAAACCCCAGACGACGGTTGGGCCGTTCCCGCGACTTCCTTTGGGCTTCGAGGAATTTGCTCGTCTCGTTCCGCGTGCCACTGCATTCAAATCCGTTCCGGCGATTGAAATTGCGCGAACCAACCTTGCAAAAGACGCACGCGCAATCTTGGCAGCCGAGACGCTAGCTTATTTCCTCATTCTGACAGAGTACGTGATCAGGAACACACAAAACCGCGATGCCCTTCGAAGGCGGCGCGAGCGCTTCTACAATCTTCAGCGTCGAAGCGAGGCGATTGAAGATGAGAATGCAAGAGAACTCGCCGTGACCCTTCGGCAGCAGCATACAGTGCAAGGCATCCGTATGGTGCAGAAGCAGTTATTTACTGCGTATCCCGTCTGCGCTGGCCTTATGACACTGACGACGCTGCGCGCTATGGATCAGGAGGACTACAAGGTCATGCCCGCCCGCATTTGGAAACCTCTTGGGGAACTACTCCTGGCCGTATATCCGACGAATTTTGACCGCGACACCGGTAAGATGGAGTTACGGTCTACGAAGGGCGTGACCGATTTACTACGGAGACGCCTCATAAGTCTTGCGGGGAAAACCCCGGCGGGGATGGTGCGGGCAATTGAACGCAGCATTCCCCTCTTCGAAGACGCGCGCCGCGTCTATTTAAGCCACGCAACTTGATAAGTTGCGGCTGCTTTAAGCTCCCTAAAAATCTCATACAACTCCGCACCATCAGAACGTGCGCTGCCGACGATCAGCGCACGTTCAGCCAACAGCGCCCAAGACGTCTGTCTGTTTGGCTGTCTGCATGTGAGCAACAGGGTAGGAGTTGAAAATGCCATTGCCAGAGATGACCACACCGATAACACCACGCGCCCTCGTGTGCGATAGGATCACTGTTTACGTGCAAGTGCACGTCTACAATCTTCCTGCAAATTTTTTGCGAGCCTTGCGTGATGCCTTTGGTTTCGAGCGGATGGTGACGGAGGACGGGGATTGGGGATACTGGCTAGATGATCTTACATTACGACCTGATAGCATCCCCACGCGCATTCAAGCGTCCATCATAAATCGGGAGAGTGTCGGTTTTGCCGTGGAGATGTCGCCGCTTAAAGCTATTCACCGGCGAAGCAGGGCGAAGATCAACGAGCACGGACTTCCGGGTCAGGACAACTGGATCAAAGCTGCCGACATCCGCGCCGACAATTCATGGGCCATTCGCGCTGTAGCACGACTTGCGCCGACGATGGGCACGTATTGCCAGGACATGGTTCAGCAAATTTTAGACAACCGATCTGTGGCGGGCGTGCCGCGTAATCAGCGCCCGAGAATTGCAAGCACGCAGATCACGCTTCGTCGTATTGAGATCGCCTACGATTTCTTCTCGCGGCAACCTAACCTTACAGTAGAGAGATTTTTGCCTCAGATAGCGGCGCTGTGTCCCGAGGTCTCATATAGGCGATATCCTCGTTCACGGTATCAGCGTGCAATAAGCCGTCAGGGAAGTATGGTTGAAGGCTATATTCATCCAAATGAGCGTATCAAATGCTACGTCAAAGCCTGGCCAAACCGCGTGCGGTGGGAATTGACGTTATCGGAAGATAGACTTCGTCTCTACGCGCATTCCCGGCTCGTGCGCAGCCGCTCAATGTCGATCCACACGGAACAGGCATTCCTGCAATTATTTGCCAACCTATCGCAGCACGCGGCGGTCCGGTTTCAGGACCTTGTGCGCGCCCGCATGAGTGTCGTTTGCGATGATGCCACGGCTGTCCAGCTTTACGCGGAGCTTGTTGCGCGGCTCCAAGATATTGAGTTGGTCGATGGCGTGCTCGACAGACTTGTTAGTCATCGACGCCTACTCTCTTCAGAGGGCCGGGACATAATTCGCTCATTACGCGCTGGTGGGATTATTAGTTCCCCGCGCCGTCACAGCATCTACCCGGTATCGGACCGTTTTAGGAGGGCGGTCGAGCTTATCGCAAACACGCCGGGTTTTTTGCGCCGTTCGAAGGTTAGGCGTCGTTTCCTCTGATAGGGGCACTCGCTATGACCAGCTATCTCGTAGGCCGATTGCGGTGTCGATGGCCTTCGGTGCTTCGCGCAGGTCGGCAAGCGGCTATTTCGGGAGGCGCGACTTCTGCGGCTCTTGAAATAACCGCTGTGGCAAGCTGCGCGGATCAATGTGGTCCCTCCCCGCGCGTATCGCTTGCCTCTGAACCCCGTCCTAGCCGGGGTTTGAAGCATCAAGGACGCTCAACTTTTCAAGAGGCTGGGTCGATAGCCAGCCAATCGGCTTCGCAATCCTTGGTGCTCAAAAAGGCACCTACGCGGCTCAATCGCCCCCCAAAAGCCAAATCGAAGTTTTCGGTGAAAACAAATCTGCCAAACCAGCTTCCGATCTTGAACGATGAAATTGCGCTCGTTGGACCGGCGCTGGCAGAATTACTTAGGACAGCGACCGCAGGGAACGACAACGGCGGTCAGGACTAACTGCGACATGAGCCATCAATATGCGCGCCGCACTCTACATCCGCGTTTCGACAAGGAAGCAAGCGGAACAAGACCTGTCGATACCCGATCAGCAGCGCCAGCTTCGCGACTATTGCCGACGAAAAAATTATAAGGTGGTGCGGGAATATATTGAGCCCGGCGCTAGCGCGACCACTGATGACCGGCCAATGTTTCAGCGAATGATAAGTGATGCCGAAGATGCGCGGCATCCATACGATATCATCCTTGTTCACAGTTATTCGCGCTTTGCCCGTGAAGCAATAGATGCGGAGCTTTACATCCGCAGCCTTGCCAAAGCGAATGTAAAACTTGCTTCAATCACTCAAGAGATGGGCGATGACGCCGGGGGACACCTTGCCCGCCGTATGATCGCCCTCTTCGATGAGCATGCAAGCAGAGAGGGCGCGAAGCACACGCTGCGGGCCATGAAAGAAAATGCCAAGCAGGGGTATTGGAACGGCTCCGCACCACCCTTCGGTTATAGGGTTGTCGATGCGGAACGGCGTGGCGACAAGATCAAGAAAACCCTAGAAGTCTACGAGCCGGAGGCGAAGATTGTTCGACAGTTCTTCACGTTGTATCTCGCAGGCGACGGCAAAACTGGGCCAATGGGTATTAAGAATATTGTCAGTTACCTGAACGGGCGCGGGAGAACCCAGCGTAACGGCAAGCCCTTTCACATCAAGTTCGTTCACGAGGCGCTTAGGAACACCGCCTACATCGGCAAGCATTACTTCAACAGAAAGGATAGCCGCACCAATAAGCGCAAGCCCATGACTGAGTGGGTCGAAATGAAATGCCCCGCGATTGTTGACCACAAAACCTTTAGTTCGGTGAAGAAGCTCTTGGCTGAGCGCAATCCGCGTAAGACGCCGACGCGGGTAACGAGTAACAGCATACTGCTGAGCCAGATAGCGCGCTGTTCGTACTGCAACGGGGCGATGACATTGCGCGCTGGGAAGAGTGGCCGCTACCGCTACTACGCATGCAGCACATGGGCTCGCGTTGGTGCCAGTGCGTGCAAAGGTAACAAACTCTCAATGCCGACGTTGGACGCCTTGGTTACGGATGCGCTCCTAGACCGCATCCTTACGCCGGAACGCATGCGGGCACTTATTCAAGAAGTGCGCCAATCATTGAGGTCAGGTAATGGGGATACAAGGCGGAAGCTCAAGCAACTCCACGGCCAGGAACGGGCGATCACGCTCAAGATCAACCGACTGTATGAAGCGATCGAGAATGGCCTAGTCGGGGATGTTGAGGTCTTCAGGGGAAGGCTATCGACCCTGCACGCCGAACTGGAAGAAACGAAAAACGAGATCGAGGCGACCCGCGAAGCCTCGAAGGGTATTCTCCCGGTGTCGTCTGCTGACCTTAGCTCTATTGCGTTGGCCTTCGGGCGCTTGCTTAGGGAGGGCGACTTGCAACTCCGCAAAGCTTACTTCCGTCTATTCATTCAGGAAGTGGAGGTGGGCTCCCGCCATATCAATATCGTCGGGTCCAAGGAAGCCCTGGCCCACGCGACCGCATCGATGCGCGGAAAGCGCCCAAATACGGTTCCAGTTTCTATGGCAGGTTGGCGTCCCCGGCGCGATTTGAACGCACGACCCCCAGATTAGGAATCTGGTGCTCTATCCAGCTGAGCTACGGGGACCCGGGCGAAGTTCTATCACAGCCGCCCGCCCCGTCCCAAGAAACCTCAAATAGGCGCAGTCGGTTCGCGCGCCAGTTTCAAGACGCCCACGGTGAAGAGGAGGTGGTAGCCCGCCATTAGGAAATAGAGCGCGAGGGTCACGGGATTCGAGACCGCATCGCCGATGGCGCGGAAGCTCGGCGGTGCGCCGGGCGTGAAACCGTTCGAAAGCAAGCGGTCGGCGAGGCGGCCGATGAAAAGGCCGGCGACCGCGAGACTGATATAGGGATGCGGGGTGTAGAACTTTCCCTCCGCCGTCGCCTCGAGGCGTGTGTGCTTCAGCGCATAGAACCCAAGCGCGATCCCAACCGCCGCGCCCAGGATCTCGGCTTCAACGCTGAGCAGCGTGGGATGCAGACCGGCACATACGAGGCACACAAGCGCGAGAATGCCGGCGCGCAGGCTCATGCGGATCGGATGCAGCGGCTGGCGGCCGATGCTGCGCCGGACGCGTCTATAAACGGCGAACGAAATCCCAACCGTCATCGCGGCGGTGGGGCCGAGCGTGCGCAAATCCCAGGTCATACGCAGTGTCCTAGAGCGTGTTGAAGTAATGTCGAATCGCCAACGCGCCCGAGATTCTTATTTGGTCGCGCGTTCTACGGCGAACCGGCTTCCGCTTCGCCGGAACGCGCTCTAGCACATCCATGCGCGCAAGTGAGCCGTGCAAACAAAAAGGGCGCCGCTGAATGCGCGGCGCCCTCTTCGTCTCCACCCGTCCGCGGGGGGCGGTTTTACATTTTAATGAACGCGTGCGGGTTCCATGTCGTGCTGACGCACGGCGCCCCAGGCTTGGTCGAAGGTCTGTGCGGCGCCGATCGGTTCGCCCGAGGCATTGAAGATCGCCCAGACTTCTTCGTCGTTCACGATCGCCTGACGGATATAGGCGATCTCATTGAGTCCAAGGCGCGCGAGGTCGATCGGCGTGGCGCCGGCCGTTGCGGTGCTTTCGGTCTCAGAGGTGTTGGTCGCGGCCGGGACGATCTCGGTGTCGGCGGCTTTCGCTTTGATGTCTTTCTCGAACATATGATCCTCCTTTCGAGCGATCATGAAAGGCGGCATCCCTTGAGGCGATACCGCCGGTGGAGCGTCTTAAATCTGGCCCGTCAATGTGGCTATTTTCGGGTGTCGGTGCGTCCGCCGTGTGATCCGGCGTGCGGATCCACGTCGATGGTCTTCGGCGCGATTTTCTTCTTGGTCGCGCTTTTGATCTCGACGTGAGTCACTTTGGGTTGCGGCACGGGTCTTTCAAGGTCCACATGTAAAAGGCCGTTCACCATCTCCGCACCGCGCACTTCGATTCCCTCGGCGAGAACAAAACTGCGTGTGAACTGGCGCGCGGCGATACCGCGGTGGAGATAGATGCGATTCGCGCTGTCGTCTTGCTGCTTGCCACGCACGACGAGCTGATTGTCTTCAACCGAAACGGAGAGATCGTCGTCGGCGAAACCTGCGACAGCCAGCGTGATGCGCAGGCGGTGCTCGCCGGTCTGTTCGATGTTGAAGGGCGGATAGCCTTCGCCGGCGGTTTTCGCCACACGGTCGAGCACACGTTCGATGTGATCGAAGCCGAGCAGATGGGGGCTTGAGAAGAGATTCACTCTGGTCATACGTACTCCGAGCCCGCCGCGCGGCGCTCAAAAGCCCTGCCCAGGATTGGCGCAGCGGCTCCTCTTATTTTGGGTGTTTAAGGGCGCCCGTCAAGGGCTGTAAGTCATTGGCGCGTATCGTTATTCGCGGTGCTTTCCGCGAAAGGCGATCAGCGCGAGGCCGCCGGCCGCCAGCGCCGCGGCCACCAGGTAGGGCAGCGTCATCCCGGCGGCGAACAGGCTGCCGGAGACGGAAGGCCCCGCGACGCGGCCCAAGGCGGTCGCCGATTGATAGGCGCCCATCACCGCGCCGCGCTCGCGGCTTGCGGCTTCCTTCGACACAAGGCTTGTCACCGACGGATTGAATAGCGCCGAGGCAAAGGCGAGCACCGCGCAGGACATGAGAAGCGTGGTTGGCGATGTGCTCACGGCGACCGCGAGGTACCCTGAAACGAACAGCGCTCCGGCAACGAGCGCGAGGCGCCGCTCGCCGAAGCGGCGCGTGAGCATTCCCATCAGCGCCCCTTGCACCAGAACGTTCACTGCGCCCATGAAGCCGAACACAAAACCGATCTCGCGCGGCCCGAACGCAAAAACCCGATGCACCCAAAGCGCAAACACCGTCTCGAATTGCGCCCAGGCGGTGATGATCAGAAAGCCGGTCACGACCAGCACAAGTAGCGCCTGACGCTGAAGCGCGATGCGCATTTTCTCGGCGAATGTCGCGCGCCGCTCCATGTGCGTGCGTGCCTCGGCCGATAAACTCTCTTTCAGGAAAAATACCGCGCCGGCGGCGGCGGCGAAGCTCAGGGTCATCGCGGCAAGGGCGGGTGCTCGGTAATCGGCGCCTTCAACGGATGCGCCCGCAAAAAGCCCACCGATACTTGGGCCCACGATAAAGCCGAGCCCGAAGGCCGCGCCCAGGATGCCCATGCCCTTCGCGCGCGTTTCCGGCGACGTGACATCGGCGACGTACGCCTGCGCGGCGGCGATGTTGCCGGCCATGAGTCCGCCGATGATGCGGCTCGCGACGACCAGCGCGAGTGAATCGGCAAATGCCAGCACAACGTAGGACAGCCCAAGGCCGATGCAGGTGAACGCGAGAACCGGTTTACGCCCGTAACGGTCGCTCACGCGGCCCCACACCGGCGCGGCGATCACTTGAGCGAGGGAATACAGGCCCAGGACCGCGGTAATGACTTCGGGCCCCGCGCCGATCCGCTGCACATAAAAGGGGAGAAGCGGCAGCAACAGGCCGAAGCCAAGAATGTCGACAAAGACGATCAGGAACAGAACGGGCATAAGGTCTCGTGGAAAACCGAGCCCTCGCAGGACGGCGAGGGGCGGCGAAAAGCGCGCGGCACGATAAAATCCACTTCGCGAAAAGTCGATATCGGCGCGGCCGCGCTATATACTGGATTTCGGTTGCCGCGCGCACATAAGGAAATGGACCCATCGCCGCGTTAGAAAACACCGGTCTTGAGAGCGCCGGGCGCCTGCTTTTGAAGACCGGCGACGAGCGGCCGTTGTTTCCGCCGCTGGATAGCTACGCCTCCGGCATGCTCGATGTCGGCGCGCCGCATCGCATTTATTGGGAGCAATCCGGTAATCCCAAGGGATTGCCCGTCGTGTTCGTGCATGGCGGCCCCGGCGCGGGCACCGCGCCCGCCTATCGGCGTTTCTTCGATCCCGCGCGCTATCGCATCATTCTGTTCGATCAGCGCGGCGCCGGCCGCTCGTTGCCCGAGGCCGAACTCACCGATAACACCACCGGGCATCTTGTCGCCGACATGGAAGCCTTGCGCCGCCATTTGCGCGTCGAACGATGGGTGGTGTTCGGCGGCTCCTGGGGCTCAACGCTCGCGCTGGCATATGGCCAGGCGCATCCCGAACGCTGCGTCGCGTTTGTGCTGCGTGGCATTTTCCTGTTCACCGACGACGAGGTGTCCTGGTTCATCGGCCATGGTCATGGCCAGGTCGTGCCCGCCGCCACCGGCATGGGCCGCTTCTTTCCCGAAGCGCACCGCGCGTTCCGCTCCTTTATTCCCGCGGCCGAACAGCCCGACCTTCTGGAGGCCTATTACAAGCGGTTGATCGATCCGAGCCCGCTGGTTCACCGGCCCGCGGCCGCGGCGTGGTGCGCTTATGAAAACGCCTGTTCACGCCTGATTCCGGCCGCCGGGCGCGGCGGCGACAATGACCAGTACTACACGGGCGCCCTCGCCATGGCCCGGATCGAGGCCCACTACATGGCGAACCACGGCTTCCTCGGGCCCGATCAGCTCATCAATAATATGCATGTCCTCAGCCGCCATCCGGCGGTCATCGTCCAAGGCCGATACGATATGGTTTGCCCGATCGCGGCTGCGGACCGTCTGGCCCGGGCTTGGCCCGGGGCGCAGTACCGCATCGTGCCGGACGCCGGTCATTCGTCCATGGAACCAGGCGTCCGCGCCGCCCTGGTGAAGGCGACCGAGGACTTCAAACACCTCTGTTAAGCGTGGCGCCCGGGCTCCTGTGGAAAACCCGGCCTGACCTGTCAGAACAGACAGGCCGTTTTGGCGCCGACCTGTCAGAGTTCGCAGGTCCTTGAATCCACTCACTCTGTCAGAAAAAGGGTGTGCCGCAATCCGGAGCGACGGGCGGCGGCATAACTGCTGACAAGTTCCATTACCCCAACTTTCCACCCCGCCTTTTGGGCGGGGTGTTTTTTTTGTCACAAAGACCCAGGCTCCGGGTGGCGACGGAAGTTTGCGGGAAGGTCGACAATTTTTAATGTGAAAAGCGACGGAGTGGGGCGGTCCTCACGTTCCTGTCACTGGGCGGGGCCTTTAAAAACCGCCATACATTAAAAAATCGAGGTTTACCCGAGCGTTACCAATGGTTACATCCGGCGCCATGGCTTCGTAACCGGCCTCTGGTATAAACCTTAAACGGCGATAACCCGGGGTACGGCGAAGGGCCCTTAAGGGTCACGCGTCACCACGTTTGTACGGGTTTTGCTTACATGGCTTTGCCACAGCTGCCACGCCGCCTGACTGTCATTGGTCTCATCGCCGTCGTCGCCGTCGGAGGTTGGGCCATGTTTATGCGCGGCGGAGGTGGCGACGGCCCGCGCCGCCAGATGGGCCCGCGTCCGGTGAACGTCGCCGCGGTCACACGCGAGACCTTCTCCGACCGTATCGAAGCCCTCGGCACCGTGATGGCGCAAGAGTCGGTCAACGTGACGGCCAAGGTGCAAGGCATCATCCGCTCCATTTACTTCGACGACGGCGCCACGATCGAGAAGGGCCGCGAGATCGCGGCCATCGACGCCGGCGAACAGACGGCGCAGCTCAACGTCGAACTCGCCAACCTTGAACAGCAGCGCAGCGAACTTGAGCGCACGCTGGTTCTCGCCAGGGACAACCACATCTCTCAGGCGCGTGTCGATGAACAAACCGCCGCGCTGAAGAAGGCCGAAGCCAACGTCGCGGCCGCGCGCGTTCGTGCGGGCGACCGTCTCATCACCGCGCCGTTTTCCGGTGTCGTCGGCACCCGCCGCATCAGCGTCGGCGCCCTCGTCAGTCCGGGCACGGTCGTCACGACGCTCGACGATATTTCCAAGGTGAAGCTCGATTTCGCGGTGCCCGAAACCTTTCTCGCATCGCTGAAGCCAGGCCTTCCGATCGAAGGCACCACGGCTGCCTATAACGACGCGACCTTCAAGGGCACGGTGATCGCGGTCGACAGCCGCGTCGATCCCACGACCCGCTCGGTCAGCGTGCGTGCCGAAATCGACAACAAGGATCTGCGCCTGCGTCCCGGCATGCTCATGGTGGTCGAGCTGATCAAGGATCAGCGCGAATCCCTCATGATCCCCGAAGCCGCGCTCGATCCGGCCAACGACAAGCAATACGTCGTCATCGCCAACCTCGAAACCAACACCGCGCATCGCGTTGAAGTGAAGATCGGCCGCCGCCGCCTCGGCTTCGTCGAGATCCTCTCGGGTCTGAAGGAAGGCGACATGGTCGTCCGTGAAGGTCTCCAGGACCTCAACGAAGGCGCCAAAATCGAGATCATGAACCGGGCCGAAACGGCCGATCAGCACGCCTCGCGCCTCGTCGAGCCGAGCTGAACCACGCGCAGTCCGCCGCGTTAGGCGGGAGGGCCAATTATGGTTTTATCCGACATCTCTATCCGGCGTCCGGTCGTCGCGATCGTGATCAGTCTTCTTCTGGTCGTGTTCGGTTTGTTCGCCGGCATGCGTCTGCCGGTGCGCGAAACCCCCGACATCGACACGCCGACGATCTTCGTCAACGTGCAGTACCCCGGCGCCTCGGCCGAAGTCGTCGAGACCAAGGTCACCAAGATCGTCGAGCAGCAGATTGGCTCGATCACCGGTCTCAAGACCATCCGTTCCTTCGCCCGTGACGGCTTTGCCGGATTCAACCTCGAATTCGTCATCGGCCACAACCTCGATGAAGCGGCCAACGATGTCCGTGACCAGTTGGGCCGTATCGTCAACCGTCTTCCGGTCGATGCGCAGCCGCCCGTACTCCAAAAGATGGACGCCGACGACGAGCCGATCGTCACCATCGCCGTGTATTCGGATAAGCGCTCGCAACTCGAAGTCGCCGATTACCTCAATATCAATGTCCTTCCGCAACTCGCGACCATTCCGGGCGTCGCCGCGGCCGAACTGCGCAACGCGCGCGAGAAATCCTTGCGCGTGTGGCTGGATCGCCGCGCCATGGCGGCTCGCGAGATCACCGCCGCCGACGTCGAAGCCGCGCTTCGCCGCGAGAACGTCGAACTCGGCGCCGGCATGCTCGAATCCGCCGAGCGCAATTATACCATGCGTACGATGCGCACGTTCCGTACGCCGGAAGACTTCGCCAACCTCGTCATTACGCGGAGCCCGGCGAACAACTATCTCATTCGCCTCGGTGAAATCGCCAAGGTTGAGATCGGCTCCGTCGACGACAAATCCCTGTTCCGCCAGGACGGCTCCCTTGGGACCGCAATCGGTGTGACCAAGCAGCCCGGTGCGTCGACCCTCGACGTAAGCGAGGCGATCATGGCGCACGTTGATCGACTGCAGCAGACGATGCCGTCCGATTTCACCGTCGTTGCCAGTAATGACCAAGCGGACTTTATCGAGCGCGCGCTCCATGAGGTGACGATCGCTTTCATCGTTGCCGGCGTTCTCGTCGTCGGCGTGATCTATCTCTTCCTCGGAACGATCCGCGCCGCGCTCATCCCGGCCGTCACCGTGCCGATCTCGCTGATCGGCACCGCGATCGTGCTCGCGCCGCTCGGCTTCTCGATCAACATCCTGACGCTTCTCGCCATGGTGCTCGCCATCGGCCTTGTGGTCGACGACGCCATCATCATGCTGGAGAATATCCATCGCCGTATGAAGCTGATGAACGAACCGCCGCTCCTGGCGGCGTTCCGCGGCGCCAAGCAGGTCGGGACCGCCATCCTGTCCACGACGATGGTGCTCTGCGCGGCTTTCGTGCCCGTCATGCTGATGCCGGGCACTATCGGCAAGCTGTTCTTCGAGTTCGCCGTCACGATGGCCGTGGCCGTCGCCTTCTCGATGTTCGTTTCGCTGACCCTCACGCCGGTCATGTGCAGCAAGATCCTCACGCCCGACCTGGACGAAAGCAAGCTTGCCCATAAGGCCGAAGAAGTGTTCGAGCGCCTGAAGAGCGCCTACGAACGCAACCTGAACAAGGTGCTCGATAAGCCGAGACTCGTGTTCGCCGCGTTCGGGCTGGTCACGCTCGCGGTCGTGGTGCTGTTCAAGGTCCTGCCGCAGGAGTTCCAGCCGAAGGAAGACCGCGGCGCCATCGACGTGCAAATCCGTTCGCCTGAAGGCGCGACGCTGGCCTACACGCAAAAAATCGTCGAGCAGGTCGCCGCTGCGATCAAACCGATCGCCGAAAAAGGCGAGATCATGCGAATGATCGAACGCGTGCAAAGTCCGGGTAACGACGGCGGCGTTTCTTTGCGCCTGGTCGATTGGGACGAGCGGCGCTCGGCGCAGGACATCATTGCGGAAATCGCCCCCGCGATCGCGAAAATCCCCGGCGCACAAATCTCTCCGCAGTTGCGCGGCCGGTCCGGCCGTGGCGGCGGCGGCGGCAACTTCATCAGTTTCTCCGTGTCGGGCCAAACTTTCGAAGAGCTCCGCGATTGGCGCGACAAGTTGATGCCGGCGCTGCAGAAGAGCCCGATGATCGCCCAGGTCCGGAACAATTTCATCGAAACGAAACCCCAGGTCCGTATCCGCATCGATCAGGAACGCGCCGCCGATCTTGGCGTGTCGGTCGGGGCCATCGGGAACACCTTGGCCGCGATGATGGGCTCGCGCCGTGTCACCACTTTTGTCGATAACGGCGAAGAATATGACGTGCTGCTCCAGGGGTCGTTGGCGGACCGCCGCACGCCGACGGATGTCTCCAACATCTACGTGCGCTCGGACACCACGCGCGAATTGATCCCGCTCGCCAGCGTCGTGAAGCTCGAAGAGGGCACTTACGCCGAGAACCTGTCGCGTATCGACCGTAAGCGCGCGATCCAGTTCTTCCTGAATCCGCGCATCGACGTGAAACTGTCCGAGCTCGTGACCGAAGTCGAAGCGATCGCGCAGCCCATCCTCCCTCAGACCGCCGAGCTGGTCTGGCGCGGTGAAGCGCAGGACTTCAAGGAAACGGGCTATCTCATCTACGTCAGCTTCGGACTCGCGCTGATCGTCGTGTTCCTCGTGCTCGCGGCGCAGTTCGAAAGTTTCATCCACCCGCTGGTGATTATGATGACCGTGCCGCTCGCGGTGTTTGGCGCGCTGCTCGGCCTCGCGCTGTTCGGCCAGAGTATCAATATCTACTCGCAGGTCGGCATCATCGTGCTCGTGGGTCTTGCCGCGAAGAACGGGATTCTGATTGTCGAGTTCGCCAACCAGCTGCGCGATGCGGGCCGGTCCTTCCGCGAAGCCCTCGTGGAAGGCGCCATGACCCGCCTGCGTCCGATCATCATGACCGCGCTCGCGACCGTCATGGGCGCCGTGCCGCTCATGATCTCCACGGGCGCCGGCTCCGAAGGCCGCCGTCCGCTGGGCGTGACGATCTTCACCGGGGTGTCCTTCGCCGCCTTCGTGACCCTGTTCGTGATCCCGGCCTTCTACATGCTGATCGCCCGTAACACCGGTTCGCCGGGCCGTGTCGCGGCCGAGCTGCGCGACTTCGAACGCCGTCATCCGCTCAAGGGCGAGGAAGCCGACGAACTGGGCCATCAGCCCGCTGAATAGCCTTGATCCGCCGGGCGGCATTGATGTGGTGCCGCTCGGCTGGACACTCCCCCGTCAAAACTCCTATACCAGTTGTGTACCGGGTCGCGTCTGCCCGTGCTGGCGGCTAGCGCCTGGTTTCCGAAGTTCGCCCGCTCGCGGGACGTATCGGACTGCGAACTTCGGAAACCAAGAAGGCGCTAGAGACTCTCTTGAATTGGTGCCGCTTTATAATTTGAAGTCGCGATCGCTGACATTTGCGAAAGCACGGACAGGGACTTCAAATTGGCGGCGCCATGGGGCGGCGGCCGTTTGAAAGAAAAAGAGCTTCGGTTTGCGTTGGTGTGTTACGGCGGCGTCTCGCTGGCCGTGTATATGCATGGGATCACCAAAGAGATCCTGAAGCTTGTCCGCGCCTCGCGCGACTTCCACACCTATACCAATAAAGGCGACGCCAGCGTCGCTCATGCCGACGTGGCCCAGCCGCGCAAGGACCCGGTCGATACCGAGGCCGTTTACTTCGAGCTGCTCCGCCAAATCGGCAAGACCTTGGATCTGCGCATCGTCGTCGACATCATCGCGGGCGCGTCCGCCGGTGGGATCAATGGCGTCATTCTCGCCCGCGCCCTCGCGCACGATCTCGAAATCGATCCCTTACGCGATTTCTGGCTGAAACATTCCGACGTCGCCGAGTTGATGCCGGACCATGTGAAGGCGGGGCCCTGGCGCAAATGGTACTTCCGTCCCTTCGTGTGGATGTTCCTGTGGAAGTTCCGCGAGGATCTTGGCGAAAACGCCGAGCTTAAGGCGAAGCTGTCCATGTTTCTTCGCTCGCGCTGGTTCAAGCCGCCGTTCGATGGTTACAATCTCACGAAAGTGCTGTTCGACGGCTTCGGCGCCATGGGCGACCCGCACGAGCCCGGCAGCTCGCTCATCCCCTCTGGCCTCCAGCTCGACCTCTTTGTCACGGTCACCGATTTCCGCGGCTACGTCACCGACACGCCGATCCACAATCCGCCGGTGATCCGCGACCGCGAACACCGTCAGGTGCTGCGCTATTCCTATCGCCACTGGCCGCGTGGTCATGAAACAAGCTCGTTCGACCGCGACGGGTTACCCGCGCTGGTGTTCGGCGCGCGCGCGACGTCCTCGTTCCCTGGCGCTTTTCCGCCGATGCAGCTGCGCGAGATCGACACCCTCATCACCGAGCGGGGCGTGTCCTGGAACAGCCGGGTGGATTTCCTCTATCGGAACTTCAGGCCTTACTTCCTCGCCAATCTCAACCCTGGCGAGGCGGCCTTCATCGACGGTAGCGTGCTGAACAACAAGCCGTTCGCCCAAGCCATCGAGTCCATCCGCGGGCGTCCGGCCTACCGTCATGTCGACCGGCGCCTGCTCTATGTCGACCCGCACCCGGAGACCACCAAGGACCGCTCGTCCATGCATGTGCCGGGGTTCTTCACCACGCTCAAGGGCGCGTTGTCCGATATCCCGCGCAACGAGCCCATTCACGATGATCTCGCCTGGGTGAACACCTACAACGCCGAAGTGCGCCGTCTGCAAATGGTGGTCGACGGCGCGCGCTCACATATTCGAGCCATCGCTGAAGCCATTGCCGGCGAGGAGCTCGACCCTAACATCACGGGCGAGGAGATCGGCCGTTTCCGCGAGCTGGCAAACAACCGTGCCCGCGCCGAAACGGGGTTCGCTTACGAAGGTTATCTACGCCTCAAGCTCACCGCGGTCATCGAGGACGTGGCCGCCATGGTGGCCGAGGTCTGCGGCTACGGTCGCGACACGACCGAGGCCAGCCGCATCATCATCATCATCGAGCGCTGGGCGACGCTTACGGGCGTTTTCCCGTCGCCTGAAGCATTGAAAAAACCCTCGGCCCCCGGTGAACCGCCGGCGTGGGTGCAGTTCCTGTTGCGCTTCGATGTGAGATACCGCCAGCGCCGCGTGCGGTTCGTCGTGCGCGCGGTCAATCATCTCTACATGCGCCTGTCCGATCCCGCGCTCGAGGGGTTGAAGGCCGACCGTCTGGACTATGTTAAAGCCGGCCTCTATGACGCGCTCGCGCTCTTGCAACCGATGACCGCGCGCGCGGCCGCTGTCGACGGTAAACACGGTCTCTCACGCCGCACGGCGGAAGCGGTGAAAGCGGTGGTGCGCGACATCGTCAAGGCCATGGACACCGATCCCCTGCTGGCGGTGAACTCGACCGCCGTGGCGCAGAAATTCGAATCCCGGATCACCGAGACCCTGGCCTCACTGGCCGACGAGATGGCGCTGGAAGCGGACAACGCCCGCACCGACGCGTTGCTCGCCACTCTGGTGCGGGGCGCGGGCGCGATCCCAGCACTTCCGGCCGCCGCCGCCCGCGAACTGATCGAGCATTACGTCGGCTTCGCGGTGTGGGATGTGCTCACCTTCTCGATCACCAACTGGCGCGACTTGGACGAATTCGACGAAATCCGCGTCGATCGCCTCAGCCCCGACGACTCGCAGACCTTACGGAAAGGCGATGCCTCGGCGACCCTCAAGGGCATCCAATTCCATCATTTCGGCGCCTTCTTCTGCCTTGCGTACAGGCAGAACGACTATCTGTGGGGCCGTCTGCACGCGGCCGAACGCCTGATCGACATCGTGCTCGATGCGGCCAAGATCGAAGGCGCGGGTGATGATATCGACGCCGTCGCGCTCAAGGCTTCCGCGTTCGAAGCGGTCCTGCGCGCCGAAGCCAAAGTCCTCAGCGAATGCGGCGATCTGATCTCCACCTTGAGCGCCGACGTCGCGAAACTGCGCCAAAAAGCCTAGGCGTCATATATAATCGTCGGCGCATGCGGTTCCGGTTTCTTTCCCTCGTTATCGGCTTTTGTGCGGGCCAGGTTTCGCCGGTCTCGGCGCAGGACAGTTTTGCCGACGCCTTCTGGCGCTTCAAGGCGACGACAGGCTTCGATTTCAGCTCGGGCAAATACGGCGCCGATAAACCTACTGAAGTCCTCTATGTGCCGCTCACGGTGCAGGCGACGAAAGGCCCTTGGACCATCAAGGGTGATGTTTCGTGGCTGCGGGTTTCGGGGCCGGCGCTCCTTCTGGATGGCTCGTCCGTCGGTACCGTGCCGGTGCGGACGTCAGGCTCGGCGTCCGGCGCCGGCGACATCAATCTCTACGGCCGCTACTCGGTCGAAAGCCTGTACGCCCATAACGTCTTCATTGATCTGACCGCGCGCGTGAAGATCCCCACGGCTAGTTTTGCCGACGGCCTCGGCACCGGCGAATGGGATCAATCGATCCAGATGGATATCGCCACGGTGCTTGGGAAATTCGCGCCGTTCGCCGCCGTCGGCTATCGTTTCACCGGCCAGCCGGCGGGGTTCACGTTGCGCGATGTGGTTTATGGAACGGCGGGCGTGCAGTATGGCTGGACGCCGCGAATCTCGACCGGCGTCTACTATGATGTGCGCCAGTCCTCGATCCCCACGGCCGCGGCGCCGCAGGAAGGCACGGTCTACGCCAACTTCAAGCTCAGCGACCGCGTATCGATGAACATCTACGGCGTTCTTGGTTTTTCCAAGAATAGCCCGGATGCCGGCGGCGGCACCTTCCTCACATACCAGTGGTAACGGCGAATCCCGCTTAAGACGTCCGCGTCTTAGGATGTCCGCTTTTTTAAGATGTAGGGCCGATGTTCTGCGGGCGCTCGATCTGCGGGCGCTCCGGTACGGTCGGACGCACGACATCCGGCTTCGGTGTGTCGAGGGCTTGGGGTCGGTCGATCGGCGGACGTTCCGGCGGCGCGACGCGGTCCGGGCGCTGGCGCGTGTCGGGACGCATCGCCGCGGGACGCAGCGAGCCGTTCGCCTTGTTGATGGTCACGACGGTGCGGACTTTCGTAATGGCCGTCGCCGCGATGGTATTGTCGCCGGCGATGTGACCGGTCACGACGATACGGTCGCCCGCGGACGTGCCGGCGGGCAGCGCGCCCTGCACCGCGATCCCCTGGATGGAGAGCGGATTCGCGCGCGCCGGCGCATAACCTTCCAGCGAGACATCGCGGACGTCTTTGCCGAACGGCAACGCCTTCGCGCCCGCTACCACATCGGCGACGAACTGACCGTTGATCATGCGGCCCGCGACGAACACCTGAGCGCCGTTCGCCGGTTGCGAAACGATGGCATCGGCGCCCGGCGTCACGGTCAGATCGCCGATCCGCACGCTCGCGCCGCTCACATTCGCCATGCCGCGCAGAAGCACGCGGCCGTCGTCCTTCGACTGCTCGTCGACGCGGCTCGCGACAATCGTGCCATCCTCAAGGCGCAGGCCCGAGACGCTCACGGTGTCGCCGGCCTGCAAAGTGCGGAAGGCGTCGATCGCGGCTTTATCTCCGGCCAGGTTCAGTTTCACCTTCTGGCCGAGCACGGTCATCGTCTCGCCGGCGTGATCGACCGCGCCGATCGGACCGGTGACCGCGTGCTGGATCTCGAGCGTGTCGAGGAAATACTTTTCGCCCCGCAGGCGCGCGACGCCCTGGATCACCTGGCCGACTTTCAACTCTTCCAGCGACGAAGGTTTGCCGTCGGACTCGACGGCGGTGTGACGGTCGAACTCCCAGGCGATGCCGTTGACGATCACCGAGCTGAAGCCCGAGATGGTGCCGAGGATTCCGGTGCCACCGATGCCGTCGCCGTTCTTCTTGCCGTCGGCCGCGGCCGTCACGGTATTTGGCGAACCCGTGCCGCCGATGCCATCGCCGTTCCGGCGCTCGGCCACTTGCGACGGCGCGGTGCCCGTTGTGGAGCAGGCGCCCGCCAGGCAAAGCACGGCCACGACCGCAAGACGATGCAGTCCACTCTCCCACAGCCGCAGGGTATCAACCCCAGTCATTGCCCCAGCTCGACGTCTTTCGCGGGTTGGCATTCGGTCAACCCGGCTTAGTCCGACTCTTTTTCCGGTACAGGCTCGCCCGGCACATCGGAATCCGAGCGTAAGTTATTGAAATTTGCAGCGCCATCAAAGAAATACAAGCCGAAATTAATGCGCCGTGTAGCGGTCGCGCGGCCCTTATCCTTTTCGGCAAGCTCCAGCGCTAGACGGTTCATTTCCAACAAAGCCTTCATCCCGGTCCGCTCCGCGGCTTGCGCGAGTTCTCTGGCAGACTCATCCGTAAGTCCTGTGTAATGAACGCTACGTTCGAGAGTCGGGTTGCCTTCTTCCAAGAGGTTGTGGGCGGTCGCCGCCAGGTGGTCATGGATATTGCGGCCGAAGTAGAACGCCTTCTCCTCGAAGCCTTTTTCCGGGACGAAGGCGGAGCGGTTCAGCACCACCCGGCCATCTTCGTCCAGATGCGCGACTCCAAGGCGCAGCCATTCATCCAGCAGCGCACGCGGGCGGACGTCCTTGGAGACGTTCGAAACCAGCGAATCGAAGGACGGGCCGCGCGACTCGGCCTTGCGGGGCAGCGGCAGCGGCTGTCCTTTCTTGTCGGTCGTGTCCTTCGAGCCCAGCCAGCGCGAAACGATCTGTGCGCCAAGCCCGATCGAGCGCGGCGCCGCCATCTTTTCGGTGGGTCTTTCGCGCAGTCTTTTCACGTCTTTCCGGTGCACGCCCGTCAGGAGACTGACGCGGCTATCGGTCTGTTTCTTCCCATCGACCGGAAATTCATTGAGCGCGACGTCGACGTAGGCCTCTTTCAAGAGTTCCATCAGCGCGGCCAGGCCCACACCCTTGGCGATCAGCAGCCGCGCCAAGGGACGCAGGAGCCGGCGAAGGGCTGAGATCAATGGCTTTGGGAGGCCGGCGACAGGTTCTTGGGAAGGCATTCGAGGCGGAGTCTTATTTCGCAAGCGGTGACGTCTGACTCTCTCTATACACGGTCGTGGGAATTTTTCCCACTTTTTATTTGACTCATTCCGGCGGACGGAGTACGCTTTCTCCTATTCGTGGGAAATTTTCCCACATAATTTCAGGGGAGCGTAGCAACTCTACAGATACAAGCCAACCTCGAGACCGTGTTCAGGAAGACTTTGTGATCCGCCTCGAACGTCATCGCCACGAGTCAGATCCTACCCCGATGACCTTCTGAGGCTTTTATCTTCTCCCGCCCGGTTTCGGGCCTGACCCAAAGCGGGCGGGAGAAGATCTTTCTGAAACGAGAGTGGCGCGATGTATCCCCGAGGAAATTGAGGTCAGGGTCGAGGTTAAACTCGACCCATCAATAACCGCCCGTCCGCGTAGATGGACCCTAGTTCATCTCGGCCCTGACCTGAGCTTCCTTCTCAAGTTCCTTGAGACGCTGCTTCAAATACCGCGACGCGCGGGATACCCCACACCCCCCGCTACTCACCCATCCCGCGTGTCGCGGCCCCAATCCCCAGGAGTATTTCGGCGCGGATTCGCGTTCCTAGATTTCGCGCCGCTTTAACTCGCGCACGAGGAAGCGCGCGGGATGTAAGGCCGTGACAAGATCGCGCTCCAGCGGCCATGGCTCACCGGTGATGTGGCAGGCCAACAGCTCCGCCGCGAGCGGCGCGGAAACCGCACCGCGTGCGCCCAAGGCCGTAAGCACATAAAGGCCGGAGTGATAACGCGCGTCCGGATAGCGGGCCCAGGGATGGCCGTGACGAAGACTCGCGAAGTCTTCAAGGTAACGGCCGTGTTCGGGCACGGGGCCGACCATGGGCAGATGATCGGGCGACATGCAGCGCACGGCGGCAAAGCCGCTGAAATCGGCGGAGGGATCGAACAGGTCCGGCGCAATGCGCGCCAGATCGTCGAGGTTGCGCTGATGATCGCTCGCGCGCACATCCGTGCCGGTCTCCATGTCGAACGTCGCGCCCAGCTCGTGCACGCCGTGATGCGCGGGCGTCAGAAACCCGCCATAGAGCAGTATTGTACGCAGCGCCTCGGCGCGCGCATTGGTCGGCGCCAATGTCAGTTGTCCGCGCCGTGCCTCTAGCGGTAACCATGCGGTTTCCCGGAACCGCTTCAAACCCAGCGCATTGCCGAGGATCACGACATCGGCGTCGGCGATCGCATGGCCCGCCGCGTCATCGACGCGCCAGCGTCCGGCCGTATGTGTAAGGGCACTTGCGGCAACGCCAAATCGCATCTGCGTCTGCGCCGTGAGTGGACCGCAGGCTTTGCGCGGTTCCTGCCAACCGCCCTGTGGAAAATAAAGTCCGCCCTGTTTCAGCGCGAGGCCCGCGAGATCGGAAGCCTCCGCGGCGTCCACATGGGCGATGTAGGAACCGGGCAGTACACCTGCAGCGACGATTTCGGCGAAGCGCGCGGTGTCGTTCCCGCCGTCGAGCTGCAGGCTTCCGACTTGCGCATGAGATTCGGCGCGCATCGCCAGCGCGTATCTCCACGCGGCCGCGTAAAACCGCCCATCAAGAGCGGGTGCCGCCGTCAGCCGCGGCGCCATCACCGCGCGGGGAACCCCGGAGGCTTCGGCGGCGAGGGCGTCGTGCCGTTCGATGAGCGTCGTGCGCCACCCACGCCGTGCCAGCGCCGCGGCGGTGTGTGCGCCGGACAGGCCCGCGCCGATAATGGCCGCATGACCGCGCCCGGCGGCGTGCGGCGCAGGCGCGAACCACGGCTGCAAAGCGGACGTCTGCGGGCCGTCGCGAAAGCGCGCTTTCAGCATTTCACGTTTCGCGCCAAACCCGGGGGCGCGTACGGTGTCGAACCCCGCGATGTCGAGGCCGCGCCGCACCGCGCCCGCAACGCTATAAGTCGCGGCGCTCGCACCGTGCTTTGAGAGACGCGCGACGTGCGAAAAGACTTTTCCGCTCCACATCTCTGGGTTTTTGTCCGGCGCGAATCCGTCCAGGAACCAGGCGTCGACACGGGCCTCCAGTTGGCCGAGCATTTCTGCGGCGTCGCCATAAAGCAGCGTGAGCGCGACGTCCCCGGATTCACCGCGATCCACGGCGGGGAAGACACGATGGAAGCCGCGCTGCGGCTCCGGATAAACGGCGACCAGGGCGCGCGCCAGCGTTCCCACCTCATCCCACGGCGCAAGGCAATCGCGTACTTCAGCGCCGGTCAGTGGAAAGCCTTCGACGGCGATATAATGAAGGCGGCTATTGGGTGTGCGCGTGCTTCGCCACATCTCCCATGTCGCAAGGAAGTTGAGCCCGGTCCCGAAGCCGAGTTCGGCGATGCAGAAGCATTCCTTGTGCTGCCAAGCCTGCGGTAGCTCATTGCCGGCAAGGAAAACGTGACGGCTCTCCGCGAGGCCACCGTCGCGGCTGTAGTAAATATCGCCGAATCGCTCCGCGACCGGCGTATGCCCGCGTTCCCACGCGAGATCGGGAGCAGGCAGGGGCCGTCCGCGCCGGCCGAACGCGCCGGTCATGGTCTTTTACCGTTCTGGGGTTTGGTGTGCGTGCGCATCATACTTTCGCCGTACTATAACAAGAAATTCACCCTCGGCTTTCAGTGATGCGTCGTTTCACACTTGTGCGCGTAAAGACCTTTGCCGCACAAGGACGCGGGAGACGACCTGGAAGAGTGATGAGGATGACGCGGGCGGCTCTGACCCTGTTTGCGCTTATGGGCATCGTGCTGCCGGACCTGGGTCCGGCTGCCGCGCAGGTTCCTGCGCAATCCTCCACACAAACGCCAGTACAAGCCCAGGCGCGGGCGCCGGCCGATGCCGCGCCGGCCTTCGAACTCGGCACCGTCACCACCAACGACGGTGTCACCTTACCCATCGTCATGACCTATCCGGCCAGCGGCGTGAACACCGGCGGCGCGGCGATCCTGCATTTGCCCGACGGTCCCGGCATCAACGCCGTTCAGCCCAATGTCACTTCACGTTATGTCGCGACCGGGCTCGCGCGCCTCGGCTATACAAGCCTGAGCCTGGAGCCGCGTTATGCGCAGTCCTACGCGTTCAGCCGTTTCGATGACACGATCAACGATGTGCGCGCGGCGGTTGATTTCCTCCAGGTGCGCGGGTTCTCCAATATCGTGCTCGCGGGGCACGGCCTCGGGTCGTTGCTGGCGACGCGCTACATGGCCGAGACCGCCGACGGACGCATCAAGGCGGTTGCGGCGTTCGCGCCCAGCACGGATATCGCCGAAGCTTGGCGCGCATCCATGGGCGAGGAAAAATATTGGGCCACGGTCGAATCCGCGTCGAAGGCCGTGAGCACCGGCGGACGCGGTGAATTCATCGATCTCGGCGACGGGCTCATCTTCACGCCGGCAAGTTTCCTTGATTGGTATGGTCCGACCGCGAAGACGTCGCTGACCGCGAACATGGCGGGCGTCGACAAACCGCTGTTTCTCGCCGCCGGGGACCGCGACGCCGCCGTACCGAAAGGCCGGCTGGAGCGTCTCAAGGCCGTCGCCTTCCTCTCAAAGCGGATAGAGATCAAATACTATCCCGGCGCCGGTCACGATCTCACGGCAGCCCGCGATCCCTTGATCGCCGACGTCGGCGCATGGCTCGCGAAGCTCGGCCTCGCCCCGCCGCCGCGCGTGGTGATGACGATTGTCGATGCCACCGCCAAGGATGGGACACCCCTCGCCGGCGTGCTCTATACGCCGGCCGCTGGCGCCGACCGCACGCGGCCGGCGATCCTTATCGCGCACGGTTGGACCAGCGACATTATGCGCGGTACGCCGCATTGGTTGGGCCAGCGTCTCGCGCAGCGTGGTTATACGGTGCTCGCGTTCGAAACCCGCGCCTCGGGTTTCCGCGGCGTGGTGAAGGGAAAGCTCGAAGACATCCCCCAGGACATCGCGGCGTGGGTGAATTTCATGAGCGCGCGCGGTCACGGCAATCTCGTGGCCGCCGGTCATTCCACCGGCGCTTTATGGTTCAGCTACTACCTCAGCGAAACCAAGGATACACGCCTCAAAGCGGCCGTCTATCTTGCGCCGATGCGCGATATGCCCACACACGCCCGCACGGCCATGGGCGAAGATCGCTATGCGCGCGCCGTGCTCGAAGCCGGCGAGGCCGTGCGCGATGGCATGGGGTCCAGCCGTCTCATCAACACACCGTTCCCGCAAGCGACCTATGAGGAAGACGCCCGTCAGCCGATGGTTCTCTCGGTGCCGGGCTCGGGCTTCACCTATTATTACGCGGACAGCTTCCTCAGCTATTGGGGTCCCAATTCCAAGGCCGTACACACGCGGCTCGTGGCGAACGCGCCCATTCCAATCCTCGCTGTCGGCGGTTCGCGCGATCCGCTCATGCAGGGTGCATATTTGATTCAATTCACCCAGGCGGCGGGCGAGAAAGCCACCTATATCTTCTATGGTGGCGCCACCGGCGCCACCAACTCCTTCGACGGCTACGAGACCCGCCTGACCGACGACATCATCAGCTGGTTGCGAAAGACACTTTAATAGGCATGTTCCGGAAAAGTGTGAGCGGTTTTCCGATAAGAACATGCCCCAAAAAAAGAAAGTAGCGGGTGCGCTTGATTCAATTTCCCGGGGGTAAACGCTAAAACGATGACTGCCATTGCTGACATCGCCGCGCGCTTCGCCGCCGTGGCTCCGGCGTGCGACGCCTGGTCCATTCGCGTCATGCGCAGCCGCAGCGAATCCCTGTCCGTGACACGCGGCATTGTCGACCCCGTCAGCCTTGGCGACGACCTCGGCGCCATGGTGACGGTGCAGGCTAAAGGCGGCGTTGGATATGCGGCAACGTCGGACATTAGTTCCGCCGGCCTCAAGGCCGCGGGCCGCGCGGCGCACGCGTGGGCGGAATGCGTCGCGGGCCGCATGGTCGCGTCGGTGGACCGCAAGACAACGGCGCCGGTCAAATTTGATCATGAGGATCGTCCGCGCCAATCGTGGGATTCGCTCAGCCGCTCCGCCAAGATCGAGCGTTTGAAATCCACGGCCGACGCCTTGAAGCGCGGCGACAAAATCGTCGACTGGGCCGCTTATGTCGCCTACGCCGATGAAGATGTGGTTCTCGCGACCTCCGATGGCGACTTCATCCGCCAGCGGCGCGGCCTCGTCATTCCCGGCCTTTCTGCCAGCGCCTCCGACGGCGCGGAGACCCAGACGCGGACGTTGGCGCGCGGCGGCGTGATGCGTCAGGGCGGCTGGGACGTGCTCGAGGACGTCGGCTTCTGGCAGGCGCCGGAGCGCATCGCCGAAGAAGCGCTCGAGCTGTTGGCCGCGCCCGACTGCCCGGCCGGCACGATGGATCTCCTGCTCATGCCGGACCAGATGTATATCCAAATTCATGAGTCCATCGGGCATCCGCTCGAACTCGACCGCATCCTTGGCGACGAACGCAATTACGCCGGCACCAGCTTCGTGACGCCCGACATGTTTGGGGCCTACCGCTACGGATCTGAGCTTCTCAATGTCACCTTCGATCCGGGCGTCGCCGGTGAAACCGCCTCCTATGCCTTCGACGACGACGGCACCCCGGCCGCCAAACAGTTCCTGATCCGCGCCGGCATGCTGGAACGCGGCCTCGGCGGCGCCACCAGTCAGGCGCGCATCAACATCCCCGGTGTCGCCAATTCGCGCGCCTGCAATTGGAACCGCCCGGCCATCGACCGCATGGCCAATCTCAATATCGAGGCGGGGAGTTCGTCGCTTGAAGATCTCATCACCCAGGTGAATGAGGGCATCGTGATGGAAACCAACACCTCCTGGTCCATCGACGACAGCCGCAACAAGTTCCAGTTCGGCTGCGAGCGTGCGCGCCTCATCAAGAACGGCAAAGTCGGTCAGGTCGTGAAGAATCCGAACTACCGCGGGATCTCGGCGACCTTCTGGCGCAATCTCAAAGGGCTTGGCAATGCCGCCACCGTCAGCGTGCACGGCACGCCAACTTGCGGGAAAGGCGAGCCGAACCAGGCGATCCGCGTCGGCCATGCGACGCCGCCGGGTTTGTTCGCCGACGTGCAAGTTTTTGGCGGCGGCTGATCATGCAACAGCAGTTCTCCGAAATCGCCGACCTCATCCAGTCTTCGCTGCGCGGCGAGGAAGGGTTTCTCGCCAATTTCTCCGGCGAGAGTTCACAGTTCGTGCGCTTCAACCGCTCGGCCGTGCGTCAGGCGGGCGCCGTCGAGCAACGTTATTTGTCGCTCGAGCTTTTCATTGGCAAGCGGCACGCCTCGCAATCCATCACGCTGACCGGCGCTGACGACAGGGATGCCGTGATCGCTGCGGTTGTCGCGCTGCGCGAGGTCTTGACCGACACGCCTGAAGATCCGCACTTCCTCATCAATGAAACGCCGTCTTCGTCCGTACGGGTGTTGCCGAATCAGTTGCCGGGCGACGATGAGGCGGTGTCGGCGATCCTCGAAACCGGCAAAGGGCGCGATCTCGTGGGCCTGTATGCGTCGGGTCCGATCCATCGCGGCTTCGCCAACAGCTTCGGCCAACGCAATTGGGATACGGCCCATGCCTTCGCCGCCGACCTCAGTTTCTACCTGCAAAGCGACAAGGCCGTGAAAGTCGATCACGCCGGCACGGCGTGGGATGCCGGCGCGTTCACCGCCAAGATGGACGGGGCGAAGATGCGCCTCAAAGCCCTCGCGCGCGCGCCGAAAACCATCTCGCCCGGCAGTTACCGCGTGTTCCTGGCGCCCGCGGCGCTCGAAGAACTATTCGGCCTTCTGTCTTGGGGCGGTTTTAGCTTGGCGTCGGAAAAGACCGCGACCACGCCTTTCATTCGCATGATCGCCGAAGGCGCGAAGCTCGACCCGCGTGTGACCCTGGTGGAGAACGCGGCCGAAGGTCTCGCGCCCGGCTTCCAGGAAGAAGGCTTCGTCAAGCCCGCGCGCGTGCCGCTCATCACCGCGGGCGCCTACACCAGTGCGCTCGCGTCGCCGCGGTCCGCCGCCGAGTTCGGGGTTCCGCAGAACGGTGCCGACGGTAGCGAATCGCCCGTGGCGCTCGACATGGCGGCCGGCGCTCTCGCCGACGCCGACGTGCTGAAGACGCTTGGTACGGGCGTCTATGTCGGCAACCTTTGGTATACGAATTATTCCGACCGGAACGCCTGCCGCCTGACAGGTATGACCCGCTTTGCCACGTTCTGGGTCGAGAACGGCGAAATCGTCGCGCCTTTGAATGTGATGCGGTTCGACGACACCCTCTACAACATTTTGGGCACGAACCTCGTGGACCTCACGGCGCACCGGGATTTGCGTCTGTCGACCAGCACTTATGAGTCGCGCTCGACCCAGTCCATGCGGCTTCCGGGCGCGGTCGTGGCCAACCTCGCGATGACCCTATAGACGGCCTAAAGGCGCTTTCGCCGCATAAGCGTCATCCGCAACGCGCCTGACTCCGCGTGCCAAATCCTGCTAAAATGGGTCTTCATCTCCCATCTCTAGGAGCCCCTCATGACTGTCTCGTTCCAACTGAACGGCAAAGCGGTCGCGCTCGATGTCGACCCGGATATGCCGTTGCTCTGGGCGATCCGTGAAAAAGCCGGTCTCACCGGCACCAAATTCGGCTGCGGCATCGCAAGCTGCGGGGCCTGCACCGTGCATGTGGACGGTGTCGCGATGCGGTCCTGCACGACGCCCGTGTCCTCGGTCGAGGGCATGAAGGTCACGACGATTGAAGGCATCGAAGGCAAAGCCGCCGACGCGGTTCAGGCGTCGTGGCAAAAACTCAATGTCGTGCAGTGCGGCTACTGTCAGTCCGGCCAAATCATGTCGGCGGTGGCGCTGTTGACGCAGAACGCCAAGCCCAGCGACGCCGATATCAACGACGCCATGAGCGGCAACATCTGCCGCTGCGCCACCTATCACCGCATCCGCGCCGCGATCCACGACGCGTCGCGCACGATGGAGGGCTAAGTCATGAACAAGTCGGTCTTCGCGCTTCCTCAGGACCAAACCGTTTCCGAACCCAGCCGCCGCAATGTGCTGGGCGCCGGCGCCGCCGGACTCCTGCTCGCGTTTTCCTGGACGCCGATGGGGTCGCGCATGGCGCGCGCCGCGGCTCCGGCCGTGCTCGCGCCCAACGCGTTCGTACGCGTGGCGCCGGATAACACCGTCACGGTGATCATCAAGCACCTGGAGATGGGGCAGGGTGTTTACACCGGTCTTTCGGCGATCGTCGCCGAGGAACTCGACGCCGATTGGTCACAGATGCGCGCTGAATCCGCGCCGGCCGATGTGAAGCTCTACGCCAATCTCGCTTTCGGCATGCAAGGTACCGGCGGCAGCACGGCCGTCGCCAACTCGTGGGACCAACTGCGCAAGGCCGGCGCGACCGCCCGCGCCATGCTGGTGAACGCCGCGGCGCAGATGTGGAAGGTGCCGGCGAACGAAATCGCTGTGAAGAATGGCGTCGTCAGCCATGCGGTCTCGGGCAAGACGGCGACCTTCGGTGTACTCGCGCAGCGTGCCGCGACGCTGACGCCGCCGGCCGACGTGCAGCTCAAAGACCCGCGCGCCTTCACGCTTTTAGGCCGCGAGCTCCCACGTCTCGACAATGAAGGCAAGACCACGGGCACCGCGATCTTCGCGCTCGATATCGTGCAGCCCGGCATGGTCTATGCCGCCGTGGCTCATCCGCCGCGCTTCGGCGGCGTTGTGAAGAGCGTCGACGATAAGGTCGCCAAGGGCGTCAAGGGCGTCATCGCCGTCACGCAGATCTCCAGCGGTGTCGCGGTGGTTGCCGATTCCTTTTGGACCGCGATGAAAGCGCGCGATGCGTTGCAGATCGAATGGGACGACAGCAAAGCGGAGAAGCGCTCGACTCCGCAGATTTTCGCCGAATATCGCAAAATCGCGGAAAGTCCCGGCCAATCGGCGCGCAAGGAAGGCGACGTCGCCGCCGCGCTCAAGGGCGCGGCGAAGACCATCACCACGGACTTTGAATTCCCTTATCTCGCCCACGCGCCGATGGAGCCTTTGGACGCGGTCGCGCGCATCAATGCCGATGGCGTGGAGGTTTGGGCCGGCTGCCAGTTCCAGACCGTCGACCAGGGTAATGCCGCGAAAGCGGCCGGCGTGCCGGTGGATAAAGTGCGCATCCATACACTGCTCGCGGGCGGAAGTTTTGGGCGCCGCGCCAACTTCGCTTCTGATTTCGTCGTCGAGGCGGTGGAGGTCGCAAAAGCCCTTCCGCAAGGTACGCCCGTGAAACTCATTTGGACGCGCGAGGACGACATCAAGGGCGGGCGCTACCGTCCGATGTATCTGCACCGCTTCGCCGCCGGTCTCGACGCCAAGGGCGAACTCGTGGCCTGGCAGCACCGCATCGTCGGTCAGTCCATCATGAAGGGCACGCCCTTCGCCGGTCCCGGCGTCGATGCGACGACCGTTGAAGGCGCGTCCAACCTTCCTTACGCCGTCGCTAATCTGTCCGTCGAAGCGCACACCACCGATGTCGGCGTGCCCGTGCTCTGGTGGCGGTCCGTCGGCAGCACGCACACAGCCTACGCAACCGAAGTGTTCTTCGACATGGTGGCGCGCGCCGCCGGCAAGGATCCCTTGGAGGCGCGCCGCGCGATGCTCAAAGATCATCCGCGTCACCGCGCGGTCCTCGACCTCGCGGCGGAGAAGGCGGGGTGGGGAACTAAGCTTCCCGAAGGCAAGGCGCGCGGCATCGCCGTCGCCGAATCCTTCGGCAGTTATGTCGCCCAGGTCGCCGAGATCAGCCGCACCGCGAATGGCGGGATCAGGATCGACCGTGTTGTCTGCGCGGTGGACTGCGGCATCGCCGTGACGCCCGATGTCATCCGCGCCCAGATGGAAGGCGGCATCGGTTACGGCCTCAGCGCCATCTTGAAGGGCGAAGTCACCTTGAAGGACGGCATCGTCGAGCAGGGCAATTTCAACAACTACGACGTCCTGCGCATCAACGAGATGCCGAAGGTCGAAGTGCATATCGTCCCGTCCGCCGAAAAACCGACGGGCGTCGGTGAACCGGGCGTGCCGCCCATTGGTCCAGCCGTCGCGAATGCCATCCTGTCGCTGACCGGAAAGGCGCCGACGAAACTTCCGCTGACCGCCTCTGGCGTATCGGCCTAACCCGCCTCATATGAACGGCCCGGCTTTACGCCGGGCCGTTTTGCTTTTTAAGGGGCGAATCGCGCCGGATTTCCGGTCAAATGTCTTATTATGTTCAATAAAATCAATTCATTAGCACTCCGGCCCAGACTCTGCTAACAGTCTGGCCCGAATCTGGAAAACTGCCGCCTGAAGGCAGGCGAAAACCTGGAGCGAAAGAACATGGCTGCTAAAGACGTAAAATTCTCCCGCGACGCCCGCGAGCGCATGCTGCGCGGTGTCGACATTCTCGCCAACGCGGTGAAAGTCACCCTCGGTCCCAAGGGCCGCAATGTGGTGCTGGAAAAGACCTTCGGCGCGCCGCGCATCACCAAGGACGGCGTGACCGTCGCGAAGGAAATCGATCTCGCCGATAAGTTCGAGAACATGGGCGCCCAGATGGTGAAGGAAGTTGCGTCCAAGACCAACGATCTCGCCGGCGACGGCACCACCACCGCCACCGTTCTCGCCCAGGCCATCGTGCGCGAAGGCGCCAAGGCCGTGGCTGCGGGCATCAACCCGATGGATCTCAAGCGCGGCATCGACAAGGCGGTCGCGGTCGTCATCGCCGACGTGCAGAAGCGTTCGAACCCGGTGAAGACCAACAAGGAAATCGCCCAGGTTGGCACCATCTCCGCCAACGGTCAGTCCGAGATCGGCGACATCATCGCCAAAGCGATGGACAAGGTCGGCAAGGAAGGCGTCATCAGCGTTGAAGAAGCGCGCGGCATCGAAACCGAGCTGGACGTCGTTGAAGGCATGCAGTTCGACCGAGGCTACACCTCGCCGTACTTCATCACGAACCCGGACAAGATGATCGTCGAGCTGGAAAGCCCGTACATCCTCATCCACGAAAAGAAGCTCTCGAACCTCGCGCCGATGGTGCCGATCCTCGAAGCGGTCGTGCAGACCAACAAGCCGCTCCTGATCGTCGCGGAAGACCTGGAAGGCGAAGCGCTCGCCGCTCTGGTCGTCAACAAGCTGCGCGGCGGCCTCAAGATCGCCGCCGTGAAGGCTCCGGGCTTTGGCGATCGGCGTAAGGCCATGCTGCAGGACATCGCGACCCTTACCGGCGGCGAAGTCATCAGCGAAGACGTTGGCATCAAACTCGAGCAGGTCACGCTCAAGATGCTCGGCCGCGCCCGTTCCGTGCGCATCGATAAGGACAACACCGTCATCGTCGACGGCGCCGGCAAGAAGGCCGACATCACCTCGCGTTGCGACCAGATCCGCCGCGAGATCTCCGAATCCGATTCCGATTACGACAAGGAAAAGCTGCACGAGCGTCTGGCCAAGATGGCCGGCGGCGTCGCGGTGATCAAAGTCGGCGGTGCGTCCGAGCTCGAAGTGAAGGAAAAGAAGGACCGCGTGGACGATTCGCTGCATGCCACGCGCGCCGCTGTTGCTGAGGGCATCGTGCCGGGCGGCGGCGTTGCCCTCCTGTACGCCACCCGCGCTCTTAAGAACCTGAAGGTCGACAACGACGAGCAGAAGGTCGGTGTGGACATCATTCGCCGCGCCCTGGAAGCCCCGGTCCGTCAGATCGCCGCCAACGCGGGTTATGACGGCGCGGTCGTCGCCGGCAAGATTCTCGAAGGCAAGGACACCGACTTCGGCTTCGACGCTCAGGAAGGCGAATACAAGAACATGGTGAAAGCCGGCATCATCGACCCCACGAAGGTCGTGCGCGTCGCCCTGCAGGACGCCGCCTCGGTGGCGGGCCTGCTCATCACCACCGAAGCCATGATCGCCGACGCCCCGGTGAAGCCGCGTGCGGCCGGCGGTGGCGGTGGTGGCATGCCTGGCCAGAACTACGGCGAAGGCATGCACGACGACGATCACGACCATCACCACTAAGATCGATTTCCGGGTCTCCGGATGCGAAAGGGCCGCCCGACGGGGCGGCCCTTTTTATTGGCGGCGGTCGGAAAATCTTACAGAAGGCGCGATGCCCGCCAGGCTTCTTTCGCCGTTAAGCCCCGGGACAACGTCATTTTACCGGGGCCTTCCGGTTCAGCATGAGCGTTGCGCTTTGTTACGGGCTGGCGTCGGGAATGATAAAATGGGAATGGCGGCGTGCGCGCCTCGTCGTCCCGCGGCTGATCGCGATCTTCCCCCAGAGCGCGTTCCGGCGAAGTGGAAGCCGGTTCGCCGTAGAACGCGCGACCAAATAAGAATCTCGGGCGCGTTGGCGATTCGACATTACTTCAACACGCTCTAGAAGTGTTTTCTCCAGAAAGCGCGACCCATCAAGAATCTAGAATTTGTGAAACAAGTTCTAGAACCAGAGATCTTTGACGCACCGGCCGTCGCGCGGCAGGTCGTCGAAGCTGTCCAGCCCGTCGAAGTGATCGATCGGGATGTCGGCGATCAACGCTGGGTCGGCGAGCCTCAGGTTGACGGCCAGGCGCCGGCGGCCGCGATCGTCCACCGTCTGTCCGCGCCAGTACGCCATGCAGCCGCACTTGGGGCAGAAGTGGAATTCCACCGCTTCGCCGCGGACAAACATCTTGGTCTTGCCCGAGACGTCCACGCCTTCCTCCTCGTAGCCATAGGCCCATAAAGTGCCGTAGCGGCGGCAGGCCGTGCAGTTGCAGGCCGTGGCCCCGTCGGGTGTGCCCGCGAAGGTCCATTTCACGCTGTTGCAGAGGCAGGAGCCGTGGATCATTTCAGAGCATTTCCTTGGGGCCAAAAGGCGGCGGCGGCCGCCGCCGCCCATTCAAAAATAACCTGTCTCATGCCCCTAAAAAGGCAACGAAAGTTGATTGCGGGGCAGGGGGCGCTCGGTTAGGTTCTGCGCCTTCTTTCAACCGAGTCGCGCCGGAGGGATGGCCGAGTGGTTGAAGGCGCACGCCTGGAAAGTGTGTATACCCCAAAAGGGTATCGTGGGTTCGAATCCCACTCCCTCCGCCATTCTGCTACGCGCCTCACGGCGCTTCGCAGAATTGCCCATATGAAGACGCGTAGCAGAATGCCCTGCGGAGCCTCAGCGAAGCAGGGCCATTACCACCCTGCTCCGCCGCTTCGCAGGATTGGATAGCCGACCCCTGCGTAGCCTTGGCGATGCAGGGGCATCGCAATAGAAAGCCGAGTCGCACCGACTCGCCTATTGCGAGGCGGTCTTTTTGCACGGAATCGGGCTTCGCCCCGGTTTTGGCCCCGGGATCTAGACGGGATGGAAGCGCCTGAAGTTGTCCCCGTTATCCACAGCCTGGGGGACAACGCCCCCATTGCCACTATGGGTTGATTGTTCGCCCTCAAAACCAAGCCAAAAAGCCCTGTAATTCAAGCGTGTTATCGGGTATACCTCATGCTCGGGGTAAGTTCTGAGCGTGGGTGTGGGGTTCCTGTGTTGTTCGGGCGCGTAAGCGGCTGGATTTTCATGGTTTTAGCCATCTTGATGGCCTCTGCGGAGGCTGTGATGGCATTGGGCATGGGCGCGTATGACAGCCTGGCCACCGTCGACCTGTGGACACTTCTGGTCGGCCAAAGCCCGTCCTTCGATGCAGCCGACGGTTCTGCTGAAATGATCGCAACGGCTGGTGCAGGCATCATGCAAATGCCCGCGTGGGTCGTGCTCGGTGTGGTGGGCTTCGCGCTCACGCACTTCTGCCGCAAGCGCCGCGCGCGCCGCCGCGTTTTCCAGCGCGGCTAAGACCTTCCTCAATACGAAAGAAGATAGGCGGCTATTAGAGGCCGCCTTTTTTATTCGTCGTTCATCCTGAGCGCGGCGATGAAAGCAGGTTGCAGCCCGGCGACGAAGGTCGCCAAGCTAAAGATGCAGCTCACTCATCATTCATGCGCAGAGCCGCGATGAAAGCAGATTGCGGCCCGGCGACGAAGGTCGCCAAGCTAAAGATGCAACTCACTCATCATTCATACGAAGAGCCGCGATGAAAGCAGATTGCGGAATATCCACGCTGCCGAACTGGCGCATGCGCTTCTTGCCTTCCTTCTGCTTGTCGAGAAGCTTGCGCTTACGCGAGGCATCGCCGCCGTAGCACTTCGCCGTCACGTCTTTGCGCAGCGCGTTGATGGTTTCGCGCGCGATCACCTTGCCGCCGATCGCCGCCTGCACGGGGATCTTGAACAGGTGACGCGGGATCAGGTCCTTCAGGCGTTCGCAGATCTGACGGCCGCGGCCTTCGGCCTGGCTGCGGTGGGCCATGAACGACAGCGCATCGACCAATTCATTATTCACGAGAATGCTGACCTTCACGAGGTCGGACTCGCGGTACTCGGAGACTTCGTAATCAAAGCTGGCGTAACCGCGCGAAATCGATTTCAGGCGGTCGTAGAAATCGAACACAATTTCATTGAGTGGCAGGTGATAGACCACCATCGCGCGGTTGCCGACGTACGTGAGATCGATTTGCTCGCCGCGCCGGTCGGTGCACAGCTTCAGAACCGGCCCCAAGTGTTCATCGGGCACCATGATCGTCGCCTTCACCCACGGCTCCTCGATCATGCGGATGCGTGTCACGTCCGGCATGTCGGCGGGGTTGTGCATCTCATGCGATTCGCCGTCGGTGGTGTGAATCTTATAAACGACGCTCGGCGCCGTTGTGATGAGGTCGAGGTTGAACTCGCGCTCCAAGCGTTCCTGGATGATCTCCATGTGCAGGAGGCCCAGGAAGCCGCAGCGGAATCCGAACCCAAGCGCCGCGCTGCTTTCCATCGCGAAATGGAAGCTCGCGTCGTTGAGGCGTAACTTGCCAAGGCTCTCGCGCAGCACTTCGAACTGCGCCGCATCGGTCGGGAACAGACCGCACCACACCACCGGAACGCTGGCCTTGAAGCCGGGCAGGGGCTCTGCGGCGGGGTTGCTCTCGTCGATGACCGTATCGCCGACATTGGCGTCCGCGACGGCCTTAATGCTGGCGGTGAGGAACCCGAGTTCACCGGGGTTCAGCGACGGGATCTCTTCGCGCTTCGGCGTGAAGACGCCAACGCGTTCGACCTGATAGGACGCGCCCGTGGACATGAACTGAATCTTGGTGCCGCGTTTGATGATGCCGTCTTTCACGCGAACAAGAATCACGACGCCGAGGTACGGGTCGTACCAGGAGTCGACGAGCAGCGCCTTCAGCGGCTTGGTCGTTTCGCCTGTCGGCGGGGGCAGGCGCATGGCGATGGCCTCCAGCACCTCCTGGATGCCGATTCCGGTCTTGGCCGAGGCCAGGACGGCGTTGGAGGCGTCGAGGCCGATCACGTCCTCGATCTGCTGACGGATACGCTCGGGGTCGGCGGCGGGCAGGTCGATCTTGTTGAGAACCGGCACGATCTCGTGGTTGGCGTTGATCGCTTGATAGACGTTGGCGAGCGTCTGGGCTTCGACGCCCTGGCTTGCGTCCACCACCAGGATCGAGCCTTCGCATGCCGCCAGCGAACGGCTGACTTCATAGGCGAAGTCCACATGGCCCGGCGTATCGACGAGGTTGAGCTGATAGGTTTCGCCGTTCTTGGCCTTGTACATCAGGCGCACGGTCTGCGCCTTGATGGTGATGCCGCGCTCTTTCTCGATGTCCATGTTGTCGAGGACCTGTTCGGTCATCTCGCGCTCGGTCAACCCGCCGCAGTATTGGATCAAGCGGTCGGCGAGTGTCGACTTCCCATGGTCGATATGGGCGATGATCGAGAAGTTACGGATATGCGCGAGATCGGTCATGACAACTCTAAAAGGAGCGTTTTCAGGAAAAGGAGCAGCCGGTTTTCCGTCGAAAAGGCGACATTAAACAAATTTTCTAGGCGCGCAGTTTCGCGCCGCAGGTTTTCTCGGCGGCGGCGATGATCTTCTTACCCACCGCGTCGATCTGTTCGTCCGTGAGGGTCGTGTCCTTCGGTTGCAGCGTGACGGCGATGGCCAGGGATTTTTGGCCTTCGCCGACGTGCGGGCCTTCGTACACGTCGAACAGGCCGACATCGGAAATCAGTTCCCGTTCGGCGCCGCGCACCGCGCGGATCAGCGATTCCGCCGAAACGGTGGTCGCGACGACAAACGCGAAGTCACGCTCCACCGGCTGGAAGTTCGAGGCCTTTAGGAGCGGACGGGCCGCGCCCGTGCCTTTTTTCTTCACCGGCGGGATGCGCTCCAGGAAGACTTCGCAGGCCACCATCGGGCCTTTCACGTCCAGCGCCGTCAGGATCGCCGGATGCAATTCGCCGAAGGCGGCGAGAATCTGGTTGCCGAGCTTGAGCACACCCGCGCGGCCCGGGTGATACCAGGCCGGCACGCTGCTTCCATGTCCAGAATACGTCTGCAGGCCGGCAACGCCCGCACCCGCCGCTTCCAAGGCAATGATGGCGTCGGCCTTCGCGTCCATCGCGTCCACCGGGCGGCGCGAGCCGTCCCAATGGCGTGCGCTGGTATGGCCGGCGCGTAGGGCGCACGCGACCAAGGCCTGCTGGCCGGGCTTCATGCCTTCGAACCGCGGCCCGACTTCAAATAAGCCGACGTCGGCCATGCCGCGCGCGGCATTACGTCCGGCGGCGGTGGCGAGGTTCGGGATCAGCGACGGACGCATGGCGTCGAGATCGGAGCTGATGGGGTTGGCCAGCAGCACAAGCGCGAGGTCCCCAAGGAATTTCTCGGCGTGGGCGCGCGCCAGGAACGCCCAAGTCACGGTCTCGTTGAGGCCACGGCCCGCGAGCGCGCGGCGCGCCACTTCCCAGCGCTTCTGATCGGTCGAGAGGACTTGTTTCGGCATCGATGCGCGCGGCATCGGCACCGGCGGGATATTGTCGTAGCCGTAAATGCGCAAAATCTCTTCGACGAGGTCCTGCCAGCTTTCGACGTCGGTGCGCCAGGACGGCGGCGCGACGTGCCAGTCGGCGCCGGTGCCGGACACCGTGAATCCGAGACGCGTCAGAATCGATTTCATTTCGGCGTCGGGCAGCTCAACGCCGCCGAGCGATTTCACGCGCGCCGGATTGAACGCGATGGCGCGGTTCCAATCGGGAGCTTTGCCGCCCTCAACCACTTCGGCGGGTTCGCCGCCGCAGAGTTCGAGGATCATGTGCGTCGCGACTTCGATGCCCATGTGCGCCGAGGCCGGATCGACCCCGCGCTCGAAGGCGTAGCGGGCGTCGGTATTGAGCAGCAGCTTGCGGCCCGTCTCGGCGATGTTCTTGGCGTCGAACAGGGCCGACTCCAGGAAGATCGCCGTGGTGCCTTCGGTCACGCTGGACGGTTCGCCGCCCATGATGCCGCCGATGCCGAGACCGGCGGCCTGATCGGCGATCACGACCATATTTTCATCGAGCGTATAACTCTTACCGTTCAGCGCGGCGATCTCTTCGCCCGCTTTGGCAAGGCGCGGACCGATATCGCCCGACAGCTTCGCGTCGTCGAAGGCGTGCAGCGGACGGCCGAGGTCGATGGTCAAATACTGTGTGACGTCGACGATCACCGACACCGGACGCAGGCCAATCGCTTGCAAGCGGTCCTTCAGCCACGCCGGGCTCTCGCCGTTCTTCACGCCGCGGATGGTGCGGCCGACGAACTGCGGGCACTTGTGTTCATGACCGGCGGCCAAGCCCATGTGGATTTTGCGCGCGCTTGCGCCCTTGCCGGGCACCGGCGTGTTCTTGAGGGGCTTCAGCGTGCCAAGGCCGGCGGCGGCCAGATCACGCGCGATGCCGTAGACGCCAAGGGCATCCACGCGATTCGGCGTCAGATTGATCTCGATGACGGGATCGAACTTCAGCACCTGCGTCACCGGCGCTCCCACGGGCGCGTCTTCCGGCAACTCGATGATGCCGGCGTGATCTTCGCCCAGCTTCAGCTCACGGTAGGAGCACATCATCCCTTGGCTCTCC
>Ga0102832_1000713_pt1 | contig 39671 bp, 40 predicted proteins | sample EBPBio282013_DNA_FD_88942 | JGI IMG/M metagenome (GOLD analysis project Ga0102832, IMG submission 88942) | Wastewater treatment Type I Accumulibacter community from EBPR Bioreactor in Madison, WI, USA - Reactor 2_5/28/2013_ DNA (Illumina Assembly) | ecosystem: Engineered > Bioreactor > EBPR >... | reverse complement strand
AATCACTGGTCGCGACACCAGATGAGCCGTCCCGGGTCCCGCCGCCCCCACTCGCTCATTGATCAGCGTTTCCCTAGAGTCCGCAGCATGCTCACCCTGGACGATCTCGAGGACGCAGCCCGCATCATCGCCGCGCAGATGCCGGTGACCCCCGCCTACCGCTGGCCGCTGCTGGAGCACGTGACCGGCACCCCGACCTGGGTCAAGCACGAGAATGCGACCCCGACCGGTGCCTTCAAGGTGCGCGGCGGCCTGGTCTTCGTCGACCGCCTGCTGCGGGACGGTGCGACCGTCCCCGGCCTGATCGCGGCCACCCGCGGTAACCACGGCCAGTCGGTCGCCTATGCGGGTCGGCAGCGGGGGCTACCGGTGACGATCGTGGTCCCGGAGGGGAACAGTCCCGACAAGAACGCCTCGATGGCGGCCTTCGGTGCCGAGTTGGTGGTGCATGGCCGCGACTTCCAGGAGTCGCTGGAACACTCCCGTGCGTTGGCGCAGGAGCAGGGGCTGGTGTTCGTGCCGTCCTTCCATCCCGACCTCGTCGCCGGGGTGGCGACCGGGGCGGCCGAACTCCACGCGCAGGCCGGGCAGCTGGACGTCGTCTACGTGCCGGTCGGGCTCGGCTCGGGCATCTGCGCCCACGTGGCCGTGCGCGACCTCCTCGGCGTCGACACCGAGATCGTGGGGGTGGTCGCCGACCGCGCCCCTGCCCACGCCCTGTCCTTCGCGGCCGGACAGCCGGTGAGCACGCCGGATGCCGATACCTTTGTCGACGGAGTCGCGACCCGCACCCCCGTCCCCGAAGCGGTCGCGGCCATGGTCGCCGGGGTCTCCCGCTTCGTCCGGGTCCCCGAGGACGAGGCCGAGCGCGCGATGCGGGTGCTCTGGCAGACCACGCATCAGATGCCCGAGCCCGCCGGTGCGATCGCGCTGGCCGGTCTGCTCAACGATCCCGGACGCCGCCCCGGCGCGACCGCGGCCGTGATCATGTCGGGCGGCAACTGCGACACCAGCCTGGTGCTGCGGGTGCTGGCGAACGGTGAGCAGTCCGGGCAACTAACGGACAGGCTGGCCGAGGGTCGATGACGCCAGCGCTGAGCCTCACGGAGGCCCCGCACGGCATCAGCCGGACCGCCGAACCGGGGAACGCACGGTTCGCGCGCCTGCATCACGTGCATCCGTCGGAGTGGTTCTGAGAAGTCCGGGCATGCCGCAAGGACAGGGCCACCGACTTCTCGTCGGCCAGGGCGAGCGTTCCTCCGGATTCATCCCCAATGGGAGCGCCGGTTTACGAGCTGCCGGTCAGTCCATCGCTTCGATGCCGAGTTCGGTCAGCTCGGCCATCCGCTCGCGCATCCGCTGGATCAGCTGGGGTGGCGGCGGTTCCCAGCCGTGGAGTTCCTCGACGATCCGTATCGGCTCGGTCGTGCGGTACGACCGGGTCGGGTTGCCGGGGGAGCGCTTGTCGGTGACGTTGGGGTCGTCCTCGATCGTGCCGAGCGGCTCGACCCGGTAGACGTGGCCCGGCCCGTCGCCCTGGGCGAGCGCCGCGGCCAGCGGAGCCCCCTCCTGGCTCGCGGTGAGGTAGATGTGGTTGGCGGCGCGCCCGGTTCCGTAGTTCGAGCGCCAGCCCGGGGTCAGTAGGTCACCCGGGCGCAGATCGGCCTTGGTGCCGTGGAAGAACGGGCCGGGGTCGTCGACCGGCCGCGGCGTCGGCGGTGGGTCGCGGAGCAGGCTGTCGAGCCGCCGGGTGAGGACGGCGACTCGGCTGCGACCGCCAGGGGCCCGCGGGTACCGCGCCAGCACATCGTGGACGACCGGCGTCGCCCGCTTGGCGGCGCCGTCGATCATGTACTCCGCGACCACCGGGTCGTTGTCGTAGGCGAGTTCGGCCGCCCTCGCCGCGTGGGCTGCGGCGCCCAGGATGTGGCGCACCTGGGTCGCGTTCGCCAGGGGATGGAGGTACGCCGCCGCCGCGGCGGCGCCAGCCGCGTAGGCGGCATGCCGGGCGGCCTCATCCGCCGTCTCCTTCGCGGCGCGATTGGCATCGGTCGCGGCAGTCCGCTGGAGTCGGGAACGCGCCGCGCCGTCCGCGAAGATCGTCGCCGCCTCCAGTGCCGCCGCTGGGCGCGTGTCGTCGGGCGAGGCCTTCCGGAACAGGGTGAGCACCGGCCGAGCGCAGGCCGTGGCGAACCGGGCGACCGCCCGCAGCTCGTCCATCGTCAACGCGAAGTCTCCCGAAGCCGTCTGCATCCCATCGAGTCTGGCACGACGCGGCGCTTCGCGGGAGTGCCCGCCACCGCCGGTTCGACCAGCGGCGTGCACCCCTCTTGGTCCGCTGGACGGGCCGATGCGGCTGTGGCGGGCGACGGATTAGCATCTCCCCATGGCACTCTCCCTGGGCATGGTCACCACCGATTCCACCGATCCCCGTCCGCTGGCGCAGTGGTGGGCTGACCGTTTCGGCGGCCAGATCGTCTCCGATCACGACGGTTGGTTCGTGATCGTGAAGATCCCCAACCTCACGCTCGGCTTCCAGAAGGTGGACGATCCGACGCCGGGCAAGAACCGGATCCACCTCGACCTGCACGTCGACACCGACCTGGACCAGGCGGTTCAGGATTTGGTCGATGCGGGCGCCACCCTGGTGGGCGACCGCGGTGACGAGAGCTTCCGCTGGATCACCCTGGCAGACCCGCAGGGCAACCAGTTCTGCGTGGCCGGCGGCGAATAGCAGCCCACGTCGGGCACCCCGGTAGCCGGCCCGGACGAGCTCGGCTATTCCGGCTGCGCCACCCGGATCGTCGGTTCGTGCCGGATGGGGAAGGCCACCGACGAGGCGATGAAGCACAGCCGCGCGGCTTCGGCGTGAATCCTGCGCGCGAGGTCGGCGTCGCCCGCCGCGATCGTCACGACCGGACGCAGCACGGCCTCGGTGAACGCGCCACCGTCGCCGACCTGGTGCATCGTGGCGACGGCATCGTCGGAATAGGCGGTCACGACGATGCCGTGCCGGGTGGCAACGTGCAGATAGCTGAGCATGTGGCACTGGCTGAGCGCGGCGAGCAGCAACTCCTCCGGGTTCCAGCGCTCCCGGTCGCCGTGGAAGGTCCGATCGCTCGAACCGGCGATGGCATGCGCCTTGCCGGCGGCGGTGACCTCGTTGGCGCGCGAGTAGCGCAGGTAGCCGCTCGTCCCCGTCCCGAGATCGCCCTGCCACACCACCCGGACCGCGTAGTGGTGGTCGAGTTCCATGCGACCATCTTCCCCCGAGCGGACGGCTCGTCCATAGAACGGCCTCCCACGGCGGGTGATCTCTCAGTGGTTCCGCAGCGCGTCGATCAACTGGGCCTTCGACATGCTGGAGCGGCCCTCGATGCCGAGTTCCCTGGCGCGCTTGGTCAGCTCCGCCTTGGTGCGCTCGTCGTAGTCCTCGGCGTTGCCGCCCTTGCGGCCGACGGACGACGGGGACGAGGCCGCGGCGGCGTTGGCGATCCGCGCCGCCTTCTCCTTGCTCGCGCCGTCGTCTCGCAGCGCCTCGTACAACTCCTTGTCCTTGACCGATGGCCCGGGATCCCGCTTTGGCATCGCTCCTCCTTCGTCCCCCAGGCAGTACCCACCGGGCGTCAACCCCAAAACCCGGGATCGCCAGCGGTCTCACGTACCGGAGATCGGGGCGACGGCGGCCTAGTATCGGCGGGTGGCTCGAACGATGACGTCCTCGCCCATGGCGCTGGGGTCCGGCGTCATCACGCGCTATGCGATCGGCTCCATCGGCACCGGCGGCTTCGCGACCCTGCCCGGTCTGGTGCTGGTCTTCTACCTCACCGACACCCTCGGCGTGGCCGCGTGGGCGGCCGGCATCGTGGTCACCGTGGCGAAGATCTGGGATGTGCTGATCGACCCGGTGATCGGCGGCATCTCCGACACCTCGCTGCACCGGACGGGCTCCCGCCACCGCCTCATGACGATCGGCGCGCTCGCCCTCCCGGTCTTCTTTCTGGCCACCTTCGCCGTCCCGGCGGGCATCGGGCCCGCTGCCGCGGCGGTCTGGGTGGGGCTGGCCTTCGTGCTGGCGTCCACCGCGTTCAGCCTCTTCCAGGTGCCCTACATCGCGCTGCCCGCGGAGCTGTCCGCGCGCTACGACCAGCGCACCCGTCTGCTGACCGCGCGGGTGGCGGTGCTGAGCCTGGCGATCCTGCTGTTCGGTGCGGGCGGGCCGATGCTGCGCGCCATCGGCGACCCGTACACCGGCTACGTCGTCATGGCACTGGTGGCCGGCGTGGTGATCGCGGCCGGCATGCTGGTCGCCACGACCATCGCCCCGCGGGGAGCCGCCAATCCGTCCGCGCCCCGCAGTTCCTGGACCTCCGGATACCGGGACGGGATCGCCGCGCTGCGGCGGAGCGCTCCCTTCCGGGCGCTGCTGATCACTTTCGGGCTGCAGGCTGTCGCCACCGGCATCATGCTGGCCGGAGCCAACTACGTGGCGGTGTGGGTGATGCGTTCCGACGACGCGCTCACCTTCCTGTTCGTCGCCCTGATCGCCCCGGCGATCGTCTGCTCGCCGCTGTGGAACACCGTCGCCCGGCGCATCGGCAAGGAGCGGGGGTTCGTGGTGGCGTCGGTGCTGTTCGCGGTGGCCACGGCGTCGCTCACCGCCGCGGTGTGGACGCCCGGGAGCTGGATGTACGTCTCGGTCGCCGTGGCCGGCGCCGCCTACGCCGGGATGCAGGCATTGCCGATGGCCATGCTGCCCGACGTGATCTCGCACGACGCGCGCACCTCCGGGCCGGCGAATGCCGGCATCTTCGGCGGCGTCTGGACGGCGGGGGAGACCACCGGCATGGCGGTGGGCGCAGCGGCGCTGACCCTCATCCTCACGGTCACCGGCTACGTCCAGACGGTGGCCGGCACCACCGTCACTCAGCCGGCCAGCGCCGTCGCCGGCATCGCGTTCGGCTTCAGCCTCGTCCCGGCGTTGCTCACCCTGGTGAGCCTGATCTTCCTGGCCGGCTACCGGCTGCGCCGGGCCGACATCGACCAGCCAGAGGACGCATGAGAATGGACGCGGAGACCGTACTCGCCCGATTGGCCGCCCTGCGCGCGCAGGACGCCCCGACCCACGGCGGACGCCTGCTGTCGTACGTGTACGACTCCGGCCGGGACGACCTCGATGACCTGGCCGCGGCGGCGATCCGCGCCATGCAGCCGGTGAACGGGCTGGATCCGACCGCGTTCCGCTCCGTCGCGGTGCTCGAACGCGAGCTACTCGACTTCGCCCGCGAGGTCTTCCATGCCGGGCCCGATGTCGCCGGCACCGCGACCTCGGGCGGCACCGAGAGCTGCCTGCTCGCTGTGAAGACGGCCCGCGACAGCTGGCGGCAGCGCGGCGGCACCGGACGTCCGCGGCTGGTCGCGCCAACGACGGTGCACGCGGCGTTCCGCAAGGCGGCGGCACTGCTGGATCTCGAGCTCGACCTGGTTCCGGTCGATCCGGCCACCGGCCGGGTGGCGGCCGGCACGCTGGCGGCCCGGTTCGCTCCCGATGTGGCGCTGGCGGTGGTGAGCGCGCCCAGCTACCCGTTCGCCGCGCTCGACCCGGTGGCCGAGGTCGCCGCGGCCGCCCAGACGGCCGGTGTCGATCTGCACGTGGACGCGTGCATCGGCGGATTCGCGCTCGCCTTCTGGCCGGACGAAGGAGCACCGCCCCAGCCGTGGGACTTCGCCGTCCCCGGGGTGACCAGCCTGTCGGCCGATCTGCACAAGTACGGCTATGCGCCCAAGGGAATCTCGGTGCTGCTGCAGCGCGGCCTGGATCGGCAGCGCCGGCAGTGGTTCGCCACGAGCTCATGGCCGGGCTATCCGGTCGTGAACGCCACGCTGCTGGGGTCGAAGTCGGCCGGGCCGCTGGCCGCCGCCTGGGCGATCGCCGCCGTGCTGGGAGCCGACGGGTTCGACGAGCTCACGGCCGCCATGGCCCGCTCCACCGCCCGGATCGTCGAAGCCGCCCGCGCGATCGACGGCATCGCGGTCGTGGGTTCGCCCACCGGGCCCATGGTGGCGCTCGCCGCCGACGAGGGCGATCCCGCTCGTCGAGTCGACCCGCACCTGTGGGCGGACGCGATGCGCGCCCAGGGCTTCGTCGTGCAGGGGCAGCCGGCCTCGGCCCAGCCGGATGGCAGCAGGCTGCCGGCCACCGCGCACCTGACGATCACCCCGGTGACCGAGCGGGTGCTGGACGAGTTCCTGGCAGCCATGGCCGCGGCCGCGGACAGCGTGCGGGGGATGCCGCACCTGGACGGTTCGGTGCTGGCCGCCGGCCTGCTCGGCGGCGCCGACCCGTCGGCCCTCGCCGCCCTCGACGCCGACACGGCGTTCGGCCTCCTGGGCGCCGCGGGCCTGCTCGAACCCACCGCCCTCCACGCGATGGCACCCGTTCTGGCGCTCGTGGAGGCGCTGCCGCCGCCCGTCGTGGAGCGGCTTCTTGTCGAGCTGCTCGCCTCCGCCCTCGACCGCTGACCGTGGCCCGCGAGTGGGCGGACGGAACCGGGCTAGGGTGAGCCCATGGAGACCGCGAAGCTTGGGAAGACCGGATTCGACGTCAGCGTCGTCGGGCAGGGGTGCTGGCAGTTCGGCGGGAACTGGGGCGAGGTCAGCAATGACGAGTCGCTGGGCGTCCTGCACGCGGCGGCGGACGGCGGAGTCACCTTCTACGACACGGCCGACGTCTACGGCAACGGGCACAGCGAGGAGCTCATCGGACAGTTCCTGCGCGAGCGTCGGGACGACTCGCTGGTGGTCGCCACCAAGCTCGGCCGGCGGGCCAAGCCGCTGGTCGCCGAGGCCTTCACCCGGGAGAACCTGCGCGCCTGGACAGAGCGGTCGCTGCGGCTGCTCGGCGTGGACGTGATCGACCTCACCCAGCTGCACTGCCCGCCCACCGTGGTCTTCTCCGACGCCGCCGTCTACGACGCCATGGACGAACTGGTCGATGACGGCTGGATCCGCAACTACGGCGTCTCAGTGGAGACCGTCGAGGAGGCGCTCACCGCCCTGGAGCACCCCGGCGTCGCCACGATCCAGTTGATCTGCAATGTGTTCCGGCGCAAGCCGCTGGAGCAGGTGCTGCCGGCGGCCAAGGCGGCGGGGGTCGGCATCATCGCGCGCGTCCCGCTGGCCAGCGGCCTGCTGAGCGGCAGGTTCACCGCCGACACCACCTTCGTGGCCACCGATCACCGCACCTACAACCGGAACGGGGAATCCTTCGACCAGGGCGAGACCTTCTCCGGAGTGCCCTATGAGGTCGGTGTCGAGGCCGCCCAGGAGTTCGCGGCGCTCGTCCCCGAGGGCGTGACGCCGGCGCAGTACGCCCTGCGGTGGATCCTCGACCAGGACGGCATCTCGACCGTGATCCCGGGCGCCAGCCGTGCCACGCAGGCGGCGGCCAACGCCGCGGCCGCGGATCTGCCGCCGCTCACCGCGGAGCAGTCGACCGCCCTGGCGGAGCTCTACGATCGCCGGATCCGCGAGTACGTCCACGGCAGGTGGTGAGCGCGCCCCCTGACGGGTCGTTCCCCACTAGGATCGTGGCCATCCTGCCTGGTCGGCTGTCATCACCGATGAGCCAACCGACCAGCCGCACCATCCACTGACAAGGAGTCAACCGGTGACCTCACCGTACGAGTACGACATCGCCGACCAGCCCAGGGCCCTGACCGCTCTCCTCGACGCCGGGTTGCCCGACCTCACCGAGCTGCGCGACTCGGGCTTCGAGCGCATCGTGCTCACCGGCATGGGCTCCTCGCACTACGGCTCGTACTCCAGCTGGCGGACGCTGCTGGGCGTCTGCCCGGCGTGGTGGCTGCCCACCTCCGAGCTGCTCGACGTGATGGACGTGATCGACGACACCACGCTGCTGTGGATCACCTCGCAGTCCGGTGCCAGCGGCGAGGCGGTCGAGTTGCTGAAGCGACTGGACGCCGCCGGTACGGCGCCGCGCGCGATCCTGGTCACGACCAAGGAGCTCGACAGCCCGCTGGCGCAGCGCGCGGACGTCGTCCTCGACCTGCGCTGCGGCGAAGAGAACACGGTGTCGGCCAAGAGCTACGTCAACACCCTCGTGGTGCACGCCCTGGCCTCCCGGCAGCTGGCCGGGCTGCCGGCTGACGACCTGCTGGCGGAGGCCCGTGAGCTGCCGGGCGTGATCCAGTCGATCCTGGACGATCCGCTGCCCGAGGCGGTCATGGAAGCGCTGGCCGACGCCACCTCGCTGGCCATGATCGGCGGGGTCTCCGGCGGCATCACCGCCCAGACCGGTGCCCTGATCACCAAGGAGTCGTCCAAGACGGTGGCCGAGGCCTACGTCGGCGGCGCCTTCCGGCACGGGCCGTTCGAGTTGGCTGGACGGCCGGAGGTGGCCGTCGTCCTCTTCACCGGGGACGCCGACTACACCTCCACCTCGCTGCGCCAGCTCTCCGACGACCTGGTCGCGTGCGGCACCCAGGTGATCACGATCGGCCCGCAGGTGTGGCCGGGGGTCACGCACGTCCCGACGCCGGCGACCGGCGGCGAGCTCACCCAACTCGTGACCGGCATCCTGCGGGTGCAGCAGCTCACCGTGCGGCTGGCGCGCCGCGCCGGCCTGGTGCCGGGCCAGTTCTTCCACGGTGGAAAGGTGACCTCGACGCTGTGACCGGGTTCGGCGCCGCGCGCATCGGCATCGATCTCGGCGGGACCAAGACCAGGCTGGTGGTGCTGTCCCCGGACGGCGAGGTGCTGGCCAGCAGCACCCGCCCGACAGCAGACTACGGCGCCGGTCCGGAGGCCCTGGCGGCGCTGGCCGCCGACGTCAGGCAGCTGCGGGGCGCGCTGGAGGCCGGCTTCATCGGAGTCGGCGCCAGCGGGCCCGTCCTCCCCGACGGGACGATCGACAACCCTGACACCCTGCCCGGCCTGACCGGGCTGAACGTCGCTGCCGCGCTGCGCGACAGCACCGGCATCGACTGCCGCGTGGAGAACGACGCCCTGTCGGCGGCGATCGGGGAATGGCACTTCGGTGCCGGCCGGGGAGCCCGCCGATTGCTGATGGTCACCCTCGGCACCGGCATCGGGGTGGGCCTGGTCGACGACGGCCGTCCCTACACCGGAACCGACGGCATCGCGCCGGAGGCGGGTCACATCCCGATTCCGGGAGCCGGCCATCCCTGCTACTGCGGGCTGGAGAACTGCTGGGAGCAGTCCGCCTCCCGGTCGGCGCTGCAGCAGCTGGCGCTGGCGGCGGTCCCGGCCGACATCGCGGCGGCCGGACCGCAGCAGGCGGTGGCCCACCTGGCCGGCGCACCCGACGGGGATCGGGTCCTCACCGAGTACGGAGCCCGGATCGGGCGCGGGCTGAGCACCCTGCTCACCGTCCATCGTCCCGATGTCGTGGTGTTCGGAGGCAGCGGCGCGGAACAGTTCGACCGGTTCCTGCCGGGGCTGCGCGCCGGCCTCACCGCCCGGCCGGAGTACCACGGACGATACGAGCTGCGGCCCGCCGAGTTGGGCGATCTGGGCGGCGCCATCGGGGCGGCCTGCCTGTCGTCGTAACGGGTCCGTCCGGCCGACCTTGATTGAGCCAAAAGGCTATACATGATAGCGTCGAGGGCAGTGGTCGGCACGGATGCCTGGCCCCCCGCGAAGGAGATCTGGTTATGAAGCCGTCCAAGCCCGCCGCCCAGATGTCGGTTGCCGAACTGGCCGCCTACATCGATCACTCCGTGCTGAAGCCGGACTTCACTCCCGACGAGGTGCGCCGTGAGGTGGAGGCGGCCGTCGCCTTCGGGTGCAGGACGGCCTGCATCAACCCCGCGTCGATCGAGATTGCGGCGCCGCTGTGCGAGGGGACCGACACCGGCATCTGCGTGGTGGTGGACTTCCCGTTCGGCTGCTCCAGCACCGAGTCGAAGGTCGCCCAGACCAGGGTCGCGCTGGAGGCCGGCATCCAGGAACTCGACATCGTGGCCAACTACGGCTGGATCCGGGGCGGCGAGCTGAAGCGGGTCGAGGACGACCTCCGCGCGGTGATCGACCTCTGCCACGAGCAGGATGTCCTGGTGAAGGTGATCTTCGAGACCGACGCCCTCACCACGGATCAGATCCGGGCGGCCGCCGAGGCCGCGATCGCCGCCGGAGCCGACTTCATCAAGACCTCGACCGGCTTCTTCACCGGCACCAACCAGCACGAGGCGACCGGCGCCTTCGACGAGATGGTCGCCCTCATGATGGAGTGCGCTGACGGCCGATGCCAGGTCAAGGGCTCGGGCTCGATCCGCGATCGGGAGCACTTCCTGCGCCTCATCGACGCCGGCATCGACCGGATGGGCATCGGCTTCCGCTCCACTCCCGTGGTGCTCGGCATCGCGACGGACGGCGCTCCCGTCGCCGCTGCCACCAGCGGCTACTGAGCCGCGGCCGTCAGGCTTGAGCGGGGTCGCTAGGCGATGCGGGGCTCGACCCCGTCCATCGCCAGCAGCCCCGCTCCGATCGCGCCCGCGATCGAGCCCAGCTCGGCCGGGCGCAGGTGAACGCTCTCGGGATGGTCGAAGGTGATCAGTGCCCGGATCTGCCGCAGCAGCGGATCGAAGAGCTGAGCGCCGGCGGCGGCGATCCCGCCGCCGATGACGAACGCGTCGGGACACAGCAAGGTGTGGACGTTCGCCAGGGCGACCGCCAGGTGCGCGATGTAGGAGTTCACCGCTGCGGCCGCGACGGGATCTCCCTGGGCTGCCTGGGTGAAGATGGCGTGGACCGACGGCAGCCCGGTGGCCTCCAGCAGCGTCTGCGTCCGGACGAAGGTCTCCGCGCAGCCGAGGTTCCCGCAGCCGCACCGCTCCCCGCCGATGGCGAGGATCTGATGGCCGATCTCACCGGCGAAGCCGGAGGCGCCCTCGTGCAGGTGCCCGTTGATCGCCACGCCGCCACCGAATCCGGTGCCCAGCGTGACGCCCACCACGGTGCCGAGGCCACGGGCCGCGCCGAGCCGGGATTCGGCCAGGGTGAAGGCCCGGGCGTCGTTGACGACCGACGTGGGCAGGCCCACGAGATCCTCCACGATGCTCCGCACCGGCAGGTCGTGCCAGGAGCCGGGCAGGTTCGGCATGACACCGGCCGTCCCGGCCTTGCGGTCGATCGCGCCCGGTAGCGAGAAGCCCAGCCCGCCGACTCCGGTGGTCTCGCCGGCGAGGCCGAGGGCGATCTCCGCGATCTGCGCGAGGATCTCCTCGGCGGTCTCGCCGAGGGTGCGGCATTCGGTGCGGTTCGTCACCGTCGGGGTGCCGTCGATCTCGGTGAGCACGATCGCCTTGATGTTGGTCCCGCCGACGTCGACGCCGAGATGGCTGAGCGGCCAGGGCTCCGGTGTGGGGACGGATGTCACGGCGTACCTCCGGATATGGCTGGGTGGGCGGCTACTGACTGCAGCAAAGTATAGACAAAGTTGAGCGGGATTCCGCGGAATCAGCCGGCGGCCTTCGCGCCGGAGCCGTTCGGGGCGGCGACGAAGGAGCCGGTGTCCATGACCCAGCGGGAACCGACGTAGGCGCTTTCGGTGCTCTCAATCGGGCGGCCGGCGAGGTCGGTGACGAGGCGGGTCTCGACGAGCAGGGCGGCCGGCACCACGAGGTCGAGCAGCCGGGCCTCCTCGTTGGTGGCCAGCCGCGCGGTGACGTAGCCGCTCGCGCGCCCCATCTGGCGCCCGAGGTCGGCCAGTGCCTGATGGAGCGATCCCCGTTCCAGATCGGCCTCCAGCACCGGCGCGAACTCGCCCGGCAGCGCGGTGCGTTCGAGGGCGACGGCCACGTCGTCGGCGTAACGGACGCGTTCGATCGTGACGACCCACTGGGCCGGTGACAGACCGAGCGCCGCGGCCGCGGCCGGCGCGGTGCCGACCTCGGCGCGGAGGATCCGCGAACGCGGGGTGAGCCCGCGCGCCAGCATGTCCTGGGTGAAGGAGTGCAGGACCGATTCCTCCCGATGCAGCGGCGTCGGCAGGACGAAGCTCCCGGCCCCGCGGCGCCGCTCGATCATGCCGAGCTGGGCGAGCCGCTGGAAGGCCTGGCGCGCGGTCATCCGGCTCACCCCGAACTGCTCGGCCACCTCGATCTCGGTCGGCAGGCCGGATCCCGCGGGCAGCGCGGCGCACTGCGCACGGAGCCACTCCTCGATGTCGAGATGGCGCGCTCGTCCGCGGGTCTTGGCCACGGCCCCATGCTTCCATGAGCGGAGCGAAGCTCGCCACCGGCTGAAATGCCGGCCGCCGTCCAGGCCTGCGACACCGGCGGCCCTATGCTCGCCGGTGTGGATTCCCTGGTGCTCGGGCTCGCGATGGGGCTGGCCGCCGGCATCAGCCCCGGGCCGCTGCTGGTGCTGGTGATCGTCCAGACCCTGCGGGCGGGGTGGCGGGCCGGAGTGGTCACGGCGCTGGCTCCGCTGGTGGGCGACGCGATCGTGGTCGGCCTCACCCTGGTGGTGCTCAGCCGGCTGCCGGGATGGACGCTGCCGATGATCGGCGTCCTCGGCGGCGGCTACGTGATCTGGATCGCCTGGGAGACCTGGCGGGGCGCGACCGGGCCGATCGGGGACGACGTCGAGCCGCTCAGTTCCGGGGCTGCGCTGCGTCGCGCGGTGGTGGTCAACCTGTCGAGCCCGCACCCCTGGCTGACCTGGGGAACCGTGCTGGGGCCGCTCGTCCTGGCGACCGCCGAGGACGAGCTGGGCCTGGCCGTACTCCTGGTCGCCGGCTTCTATCTCACCCTGATCGGCTCGAAGGTCGTCCTCGCGCTGGTGGTGGCGCGCGGACGCCGGGTGATCACCGGCGGCGTCTACCGCTGGGTGATGCGCGGCTCCGCGCTCCTGCTCGCGGGGCTTGGCGTCCTCCTGATCTGGGAGTCGGCCGCTCGGCTGGCGGACGCCGTGGGTTAGCCCGCCGGCCGAGGTTCGGTCAGGCGACGTCCCGCCAGCTCAGCGCCCGGCGGGCGTTGGAGTGCTGGATCTTCTCCAGGACGCTGTCGGGGATGCCGAGGCTTCGCAGCACCGGCGGGAAGCCGGCGGCCAGCCAGGCCAGACCCGGTTCGCCGCCCAGCGAGGTCCACAGGCTGCGCCGGGCGCCGTCGGTGCCCAGCACGATCTGATCCTCCAGGCCGGCCTCGACCAGGCGCACCACGGCCTGCGCCGTGATCGACTCGGTGCCCTTGGCGCGTTCCCGCAGCGACTGGTCGAGCTCCACGAAGACACCGCCCTGGGCGAGCTCGCTGACGTAGCCGAGATCCTGGGTCTTGTCGACGTGGCTCAGGATGATGGCCGACGCCGGAACCCCGGCCGAGGTCAGGCGCTCGACCTGGGCGGCCCCGCCCACGCCGCCCTCGCAGTGGGTCAGCACCGGTGCGCCGGTGGCGACGCTCGCCGCCGCCACCGCCTCCAGGTTGCGCTCGTCGCGGGCGTCCAGTTCGGCTCCCGAGGTCGCGACCTTGGCCACCCCGGCGCGATGCTCGGTGCGACGGATGATCGGGCTGGTGTAGTCGAACTCGTCCACGCCGGTGGTCAGTTCGGCGATGAACAACTCGGTGAGCTCGTCGACCCGCACCTTGTTCGACCAGTGCAGGGGGCCGTAGTAGCGATCGTGGTGGAGACCGGTCACGGCGACGATCGCGACACCGGTGCGGCGCGAGATCTCCGCGAGCCGGACGATGTCGCGCCCGGCCGACACCGGCATGGTGTCGACCATCAGCCCGGCTCCGGCGTCGCGACAGGCCCCGACCTCGGCGACGGCTGCGTCCACGTCGTAGAGGTGGATGTGCTCGAACCGGTCCGCGATCAGCGGAGAGTCGATGATCAGGTGCTCGTGGGCGTAGGCGACTCCCTGGAAATCCTGGATGTCACCGAGCACGGTGCGAATGAAGCCCGTCACAGGATCACTCCGTCCTCGCTGAGCTGGGTGCACAGGGTGTCGATGTCGATCCCCCGCAGGCTGGTGCCGCTGCTGGTCGCCAGAGCGGCTGCCGCCCCGGCGGCGTGGCCGTAGGAAAGGCACTGTGCGATCGAGCGGGCCGAGGCGTGCGCATCGTGGGTGGCGGACAGGCAGCGCCCGGCCACCAGCAGCCCCTCGACGTCCTTCGGGACGAGGCACCGGTACGGGATCCCGTAGGAGCGGCCGGTCGGCTCGCCGTCCTCGGCCGCGGCGACGTACCGCCAGATCGTGCTGGCGCCGCCGTCGTGATCCTCGATCGGCGCCCCGCAGAGCCCGATCGCGTCGTCGAACTGCCGGGCCTCCAGCACGTCCTCCTTGGTGAGCACGTACTCGCCCAGCAGCCGGCGGGTCTCCCGGGTGCCGGCCCAGACCGAGGTGTTGAGCAGGTAGGAGTTCTCGTAGCCGGGCACCCGGTCGTGGAAGAACCGCGTGTACTCGGTCGCCTGTTTGCGTCCCTCGATCTCCGCGGCGGTGGCGGCCCAGGGGTTGGTGGCGTCGATCCCGGAGATCCGGGTGACGTTGGTGTGGTAGACCCCGGCCAGCATGGTCGGATGGGCGGAGCCCTCCAGCCGGGGCAGCCGGTAGTCGCCGCTGGCGTCGGCCTCGCGCATCAGCCGGTGGAGTTCCGGGGTCTTGACCGGCTCTCCCACGCCGCCCAGCCGGAAGGTGGTGGTGAGCGGCTGGACGCGGCTCTGGGCGCTGGGCATCTCCAGCGAGCAGCCCGCGGCCCAGGCCACATTGGCGTCGCCGCTGGCATCGATGATCCGCGGCGTCCGGATCTGGAACGGGCCGCGACGGGTCAGCACCACCAGGCCGCGCACCGTGTCGCCGTCCATGATCACCGACTCCATCCGGGCGTGCAGCAGCGGGCGAACGCCCGCTTCGACGATGCGGCGGTCCCACTCGAATTTCAGCGCCTCGGGCTCGTAGGTGACCCCGGTGCCGGCGCCGTAGGTGTTGCCGCGCAGCATGGCCTCGCGGGAATCCAGCAGGGCCTTGGCCACCTCCCAGCCGATCCCGCCGACGATCCGCTGCTCGCTGCCGGCGGGGAAGAAGCCGTACATCGTGTCGAGCACGGCAGCGGCGGTGCCGCCGAAGAACCCGCCGGCCTCGATCAGGATGGTTGCGGCGCCGTGACGGGCCGAGGCGACCGCGGCCGCGCATCCGGCCGAGCCGCCGCCGACCACGGCGACTTCGGCCTCCCACAGCACGGGGTAGCGGTCGGCCTCCGCGGTCGTCAGGCGCAGCAGGCTCGCCGGGGTCTCGGGCGGGTCGGTGATCAGGTGGGCCAGCGAGGGATCGATGGACATGGGTGGTGCTCCTTGGGATCGGACGGGGTGGTGGCTCAGCGCAGGAGCCAGCCGCCGTCGACGGGAATGGTGGCGCCGGTGGTCTGGACGGACTGGTCGCTGGCGAGCCAGCGAACGGCCGCGGCGACCTCCTCCGGGCTCGCCGGACGCCGGGTGAGCGGCATCAACTCGGGGAAGCGGGCGATGATCTCCTCGTTGCCGAGCGCCCGGGCGGCCATGCGGGTGTCGACCAGCCCCGGGGCCACGATGTTGAACCGGATGCCCTTGCGTGCCCCCTCGTAGGCGGCCGCTTCCAGCAACGGCGTCATCCCGGCCTTCGCCACGCGGTAGGCGACGGTGAGGAAGTCGGGATCCAGCCCGCGGGCCAGCGCCGAGCCGATCAGCACCACCGAGGAGCCCTCGGTGCAGTGCCGCAGGCAGGCGCGGACGAAGTAGAACGCGGAGGTCAGGTCGACCCGCAGGATCTCGTCCCAGCCCTCGTCGGTGCAGACCGACGCCGGGCCGTCGCCGAGCCGCCGTCCGCTCATCCCGATGGTGTGGACCGCGGTGGCGATCCGGCCGGTGGCCGCCAGGCGCTCGGCCACCTCCTCGGCCACGCCGGGCTGGGTCATGTCCTCGGCCGGGCGGTCGGAGGTGTGGACGGTGAACCCGTCGGCGGCGAGCCCGGCGGCGCAGGCGCCGCCGATTCCCCCGGTGCCGCCGATCACCCAGGCGATGTCGCTCATCAGCGCTGGGACTCGGTCACCCGCAACACGGAGGCCTTGCGGCGGGCGTGCTCGAGGTAGGCGGATTCGAAGAGGGCGGCGGAGGCCTCGGCCCCGATGACCTGGGCGCCGGTCAGAACCGGGAGCTCGATGCCGCGGTCGGCCAGCTTCTGGGCGGTGACGGTCTTGATCATGTTCACGATCGCGATGTTGCCGATGCTGCTGACCGGCCCGACCTTGTTGGCCCAGCCGTCGATCTCGACGACCGCGTCGCCCAGCGGGGTGCAGATGTCGATCACGACGTCGGCGTGATCGGCCATCACGGTGCCGGAGGCGTGGGTGGGGGGCACCGAGCGGGTGTCGGTGACCGAGGTCACCACGATGACCTTCAGGCCGGCCTGCTTGGCGAGCATGGCGGTCTCGACCGGGACGGCGTTACGCCCGGTGGCGCTGAAGAGGATGATCGCGTCGGTCGGACGGAGTTCGAAGTTGGCCAGGATCACCTCGGCGAAGCCGGGAACCCGCTCGATGAACATCGCCTGCCGCTGGCCGTTCGAGCCCGCGATCTCGGTGTGGAAGGTGGTCGACTGCTCCACCAGCGGGTGCCAGCCGGGGTAGGAGCCGTAGCGCGGGAACATCTCCTCGACCGGCATCCGGGAGTGGCCGGTTCCGAAGGTGTGGACGACGCCGCCGCCGCCGATCGCATCGGCCGCGATGGACGCGGCCTGTTCGATCGCGTCGGACTGGGTCGCTTCGATCTCGTCGAGAACCTTGCGTGCCTCGTCGATCCAGGTCATAGATGGTGCCTTTCGGTGTGGGTGGGTCAGGAGGTGGTCAACCGGGCGCGGGCGAAGGTCGCCGCCCCGATGGAACCGGCTTCGGTGCCGTAGTGCGCGCTGCGGACCTCGATCGGGCCGGTCAGCGAGATCCGGGCGTCGAGTGCGGCCTGGACGCGGGGGAGGTAGAGGTCGGCGGCCCGCTTCAGCCCGCCGCCGATCACGACGGCGTCCAGCTGCAGCAGGAGCCCGATCATGCTGGCCGCCTGGCCGAGCGCGTCGGCCGCGCGGTCGAAGGCGTCGATGGCCCAGGGATCGCCGGCGCGGGCCGCCTCGGCGATGAGCTTCGCGGTGAGCGGCTCGGTGCCCTGGCGGGTGAGCTCGACCAGGGTCGGCGATTGGGCCATGGCGTGGGTCCGGGAGAGCCGGCCGACGATCGCCGAGCCCGAGGCGAAGGTCTCCAGGCAGCCTCGTCCGCCACAGGCGCACAGTTCCCCGCGGGGATCGACCGGAACGTGCCCCATCTCGCCCACCGAGTCGAGGGCGCCGACCAGGATCTGGCCGTTGAGGGCGATCGCGCCGCCCACGCCGGTGCCGAGGGTGAGGAAGACGGCGCTGGCGACATCCCGTGCCGCGCCGCTGGTGTGTTCGGCCCATGCGAAGGCCCGGGCGTCGTTGAGCAGTGCCACCGGCGTTCCGGCGATGGCTTCGAGCTGCTCGGCGACGGCCAGGTCGCTCCAGTCGCCGGGCAGGTTCGGGATGAACACGCTGCTGCGCCGCACGGGGTCGACCAGGCCCGGCACGGCCACCCCGATCCCGGCGACGGGATTCGGTAGGTTCGCCGCGATCTGCGCGACGGCCTGGAGGACCGCGGTGTGATCGATTCGAGGGGTGGGAACCGAGCCGGTGTCCTCGAGAACCCCGTCGGCCAGCACGGACCACTTGATCGAGGTGCCGCCGATGTCGACGCCCAGGTACCTCGAGGTGGGCAGGGGCTGCTCGGCGACCGGTAGCGCGCCTTCAGGGCGTTCGGTGGCAGACACGGCAGATCCTCTCATTACGCCGGAATCGACAACCTGGCCAACCGGCATGGGTTAAGTGTATATACAAGTAAAGAGAATTGACTTGTACGTCTCAGTTGGTGGACATGATCTGCTCGGCAGCCAGCGACAGCTGCCGATAGGGGTGGTCGGTGCGGCCCTGGCGGCACAGCTCCAGGAAGGCCTCGATCGGGTGGTGCAGGGTTTCGCGGGGATGCCGGGGTGACCCGGTGAGCAGGGTCTCCACCTCGCCGTCGAGGCCGACGTACTCCACCGCGCCGGGCTCGGCGACCGAATCGATCCGCAGCGAGCCCTGCTCGCCCAGGATCACGCTGGGCGTGACGGAGTTGGCGACCTTGGAATAGGTGCAGGTGACGCTCAGGTCGCCGTAGTCCAGCAGCAGGCTGCCACCGGCCTCGAAGCCGTTGGGGAGTCGGTAGCTGGCGCGGTGGGTGCCGAGCGGGGTGCCGAAGAGGAGCAGGCTCGGGTGGATGCAGTAGACCCCGATGTCCCGCAGCGCGGAATTGCCGCTCGCCGGATCGAGAGCATTGAGCACCTCGCCCCGCAGGAAGGCAGGATAGCGCGAGGAGTACTGACACTTCTCCAGGTGCGCGTGGCGCAGGGTGCCCAGGCGCGGCAGGGCCGAACGGATCAGGTCGTAGACCGGGTCGTGGTTCGGGCGGACGGCCTCCAGTAGCACGCAGCCGGCGCGATCCGCGCGCTCGAACAGGTCGGCGACCTCGTCCGGTGAGGTGGCCAGGGTCTTCTCGCAGAGCACGGGCTTGCCGTGATCCAGCACGGCTGCGGTCTGCCGGTGGTGGGCGGCGATCGGGCTGGCCACGTACACCGCGTCGATCTCGTCGGAGGCCGCGAGCTCTTCGACGCTGCCCACCACCAGGCTCAGCCCATGGCGGTCGGCGAAGGCCTGACCCCGCTCCAGATCGCGGGAATAGATGCCGATGGGGGTGCCCCCGGCCAGCCGGCAGGCATCGACGAACCAGTCGCTGATGAAGCCGGTGCCGATGATTCCGAATCTCATCGTCTTCTCCTGCGGGTCGGGACGTCAGTCGCTGATCGAGGCGGTCACGCCGTGGCTTTCCAGCCGGCTGCGGAACTCGGTGAGATCCTCGGGAGTGAGGGACGGCGAGTCCTCGAAGCCGTAGGGGCGGTCGAGATCGGCGTATTTGCCCTTACCGTACTGGTGGAACGGCACCAGTTCCACGGCGGTGATCCCGTACTCGGTCAGCATCTCGGCGAAGCCCTCGGCGTCGTCCGGCGTGTCGTTGACCCCGGGGATCACCGGGATGCGGAAGACGTGGGGCGTCCGGCTGTTCTCCAGGTAGGCGGCGTTCTGCAGGATCAACGGCAGCCGCGCCCGGGTGACCTCGACGTGACGCATGGGGTCGTAGTGCTTGACGTCCATCATCACGAAGTCGAGCTGGTCGACGATGCTGGAGAAGACGGCCGGCTGCGCCAGGCCCGAGGTCTCCCCGACGACGGTGATCTGCTGCCGATGCGCGGCCTCGATCAGCGCCAGCGAGAACTCGGGCTGGATCATGAACTCGCCGCCCGAGAGGGTCATGCCGCCGCCGGAGTGCTCGTAGTAGTCCTTGTCGCGCAGGACGACGGCCATCACCTCGTCGACCGTCATCCAGTCGCCGACGGTCGTGGAGCGGCCGGAGCGCCGATCCCACATCAGCTCCGGCTGGCGGCCCTGCGATTCCGGATTGGAGCACCAGGCGCAGCGCAGCGGGCAGCCCTTGAGGAAGACGCAGGTGCGGATGCCCGGCCCGTCGTGGATGGAGAACCGCTGGATGTCGAAGACCAGGCCCTTTTCCTCGGGGCTGGCCTCGGCGGCGCGGCTGACGGTCATTCCTTGTTCCTTCCGTGGCGCTGGGGAGTGCGTCGTAGCGCCGCCCCCAGCGCCGTTCCGGCACTAGCGTCCGTACAGTTCCCGGCTGATGACCTCGTCCTGCACGTCCTTGTCGAGATTGACGAAGATGGCGCTGAAGCCACTGACGCGCACGATCAGGTTCGGGTACTTCTCCGGGTGGAGTTGGGCGTCCTCCAGGATGCCGGGGTCGACCACCGTCACCATCAGCTGGCACCCGCCGCGGTCGAAGTAGGTGTCGAAGAGGCTCTTCACCTTCGGCCGCTGGTGGTTGAACATGCGGGGCGTGAACTTGATGTTCTGCACCGAGCCCCCGTGATAGCGGGCGCGGAAGCGCGACAGCGAGTTCAGCATCGCGGTCGGGCCGCTGCGATCGGCGCCGCCCTGGGGGTTGTTCGCGGGGTTCATGAACTTGCCCCGCGACCGGCCGTCCACCGAAGCCGCCGTCCGCCGGCCCCATTCGGTATTGGTCTGGTTGTTGCTGATCACGATCAGGTAGTAGTCCATGCCGCGAGTCAGACCGCGCTGGCGGTTGCCCTTGGCGACGTACTCGTAGAGGTCGTTGGCCAGTTCGTCGACGTCGTCGAGGTCGTTGCCGTACTTGTCGCAGGCCAGCAGATCCTCGCGGAGCGCCTCGTAGCCGACGAAGTCGGCGCAGGCGGCCTCGTTGAGCTGGGCCAGCGTGTACTTGCGATCGGTGAAGACCAGCTTCTTGATCGCGTACAGGGCGTCGCTGGTGTTGATGTTGCCGTAGGTCTCGTTGGTGCCGCCGAGGTAGCGGATGCCACCGTCGAGCATGCTCCTGCCCCGCGCGACGCAGTCGTCCATCCACAGGCTGCCGAAGACGAACGAGGCCTCCCGGTTCATCACGTCGTAGCTGTGGTACTGGGCGTCGGCGCCGAGATCGAGGAAGTGGTCGAGCAGCACCTTGTACTGGTCGTAGAACTCCTCGAAGCTGCGGAACTCGGAGACGTCCTTGAGCTTCACCGAACCGGCGCGGTGGACACCGTCCATCGGGTCGATGCCGCCGTTGAGCGTGATCGTGAGGATCTTCAGCAGGTTGATCAGGACATTCGGCGTACCGATGCTCTGGCCCTGGATGACGAACTCACCGCAGCCGAACGGGACGTACTGCTCGGCGGTCTCGCGATCCACCCGCATGGCGTACATGACCGCCGGGACGTTCACCTCGTCGTTGTAGAGGGTCGGGAAGGTCGCCCCGGAGCCGAGGCAGTCGAGCGCGGCGTCCCAGATCTCGGTCGGCGTGGTCTTGTTGAACCGCAGCGTGAATTGCGGCTCGACGTACTTGCATTCCGCCGTCACCTGCAGCGCGAGCTTGGCGAACTCATCGCCGGCCTCGGGGTTGCGCCGGCCGTAGCCGCCGACGATGATCCGGCCGTTCACGGTGGTGCGCCGGTTCTCGATCATGGTCCACAGCGAGACCAGGTAGTCGTGAGCCTCCTGCTCGTCGATCCGGCCCGCCTTCAGGTCGGCCACCAGGTAGGGCCCGACGTAGTCGTCCAGCCGTCCGTAGTTGATGCAGCCGGCGAGCAGGGCGAACAGCCAGGCCTGCTGGATCGCCTGATGGAAGGTCTGGGCCTTGCCGTCGCGGATCTGGCGCAGGGAGGCCGCGATGGTCTCCAGCCTGCCCCGGTGGTCCTCGGCGAGGTCGGCGGTGAGTGCTCCGGCGATCTTCTCCAGGTAGGAGTCGATCACGCTGCGGTAGATGTCCAGGGCCGCCCGTCCGGCCAGCAGGAACTGGTTGTCGGGCTCGTCGGCCAGCCGCGTGCGGAGCCGGGAGTCCATGCCGTCGGCGCCCAGTTCCAGCATGGTCGCGTAGTCGAGCATGACGCCGCTCAGCCGCGCCGTGGCCATGAGCGGGAAGTCGGGCGCGATGAACCGGCCGATGGTGGTGTCGGTGAGGACCTCGGCGCAGTAGATCGCCTTGGTGTCGTGCTCGGTCCAGTAGTCGTACATCGCGTCCACCCGGGCGCGATCGTCGGCCGATTCGAGACCCTCGCCGAACGCCTTCAGCTTGTCGAAGACGCAGTAGTGGCCCACGCCGCCCACCGAGGTGACCGACCCGAAGCCGATCGGCAGGAAGTCGAGCCGGCCGGCGAACCAGTCGGTGGCCTCGATGCTGCGGAACAGGCTCGGGTAGAGCACCCGCAGGCAGTTGATCTCGCGCTCCTCCTTGGAGAGCGGGAGCGACTCGGAGTGGACCCGGGTGTACGCCTCCATCAGCTCGAGCTGCTCGGCCGGAGTCTTCTCGATCGGCAGCTTCTTGCTGACCTCGACGTTCTGGGCCCCCGCGACATCGACCTTAGGCATTGGGATGGCTCTTCCGCTCGGCCTCGCGCCAGTTGCTCTGGTAGCCGCCCAGCAGGTCCGTGAACCGCTTGGTGATCAGGTGCGGGCGGGTGATCGCGCTGCCCACCACCACCGAATGCGCGCCGACGTAGATCGCCTTCATCGCATCCTCGGGGGTGTAGATGTGGCCTTCCATCATCATGTAGACGTCGTTGCCGAAGTCGCGGCACATGCGGGCGAACTCGCGGTAGTCGGCCTCTTCGATGTGGGAGGTCTCGGGGGTGTAGCCGCGCAGGGTGGGGCCGACGATGTCCGCGCCCAGTTCGACGGCGTGCTTGGCCTCCTCATAATTGGAGACGTCGGCGAAGATGATCGCGTCCGGAATCGCCTGCTGAACCTCGGGCAGCAACTCGCAGGCCCGGCGTCCGTCGGAGTTGAGCTGGAAGGTGCAGTCGAGCGCCACGATCTCGGCGCCGGCCTCCCACACCTGCAGGGCCGACTCGAGGGTGGGCGTGATGAACACGTTCGTGTCGGGCGACCAGATCTTGAACAGGCCGATCAGGGGCAGGTCGACAGCCGCCTTGATGTCACGAATCTGAGCGGGGATGTTGGCCCGCAGACCGGCGGCGCCGCCCCACTGAGCGGCCTGCGCCATCTTGACCACGAAGTCGGGGGAGAAGGTCGGATCGTCCGGCTGCACTTGGCACGACACCACCAGCCCCTTCATGGAGTCGAGGATCGCCCGCTTGGTGGGGTCGGTGGTGTTCACTTATTCGCCTTTCTTGGGTGTTTCGCAGATCACGAAGTTGTCGGGCACGGGGGTGCCGTCGGGCATCTTGTTGACGAAGACCTTGTCGAAGTCGTCGAGCATCGCGTACCGGCAGACGCCGGTGTAGTCGAACTTGGTGTCGTCGATCAGCAGCAGGGAGCGCTTCGCGCGATCCAGGACGTTCCGCTTGATCTCGCCGATCTGGTACTCGCTGACGTACGCCTCGCCGAAGGTGAGGTCGACGCCGTTCGCGCCGAACACCGCGATGTCGAAGCGGAAGTCCTGGATCTCGCGGATGGTGATGGCGTCCATCGTGGCCTGGTAGCGGTTGTCGACCCGGCCGCCGAGCAGGTACACCTCGGCATGGGAGCCGCTGGCGAGCCGGGAGGCTGCCGCGAGGCTGTTGGTCACCACGATGACGCGGCGTTCGGCCAGGGCCGGCAGTGCGTAGAGCGGGGTGCTGCCGGTATCGATGAAGACCAGGTCGCCGTCCCCGATCTCCTCCAGGGCCCGGGCCGCGACCAGCCGCTTGGCCGCGGCATTGCGATCGAGCTTGATCTCCAGCGCGGATTCGTTGAGGCTGCTGATGATGGTCTCGTCGTTGGGGCGCATCGCGCCGCCGAAGTGGCGCTGGATCTCACCCCGCTGGTCGAGGGCGCGCAGATCGCGCTGGATGGTGGAGCGGGAACAGCCCAACTCGTCGGCCAACTGCGTCGCCGAGATGGCCGGCAGCAGTTGCAGTTTCTGCAGGATGTAGATCTGCCGCTCCCTCGCCAACATGCGTCCTCCTAAGAACTACACGCGATAGGACTCATTCTAGTCACGCACTGGGTCAAGTCAAGCCACAAGTGGGCGAAATTGGTCAGATCGACGGGCTGTTTGAACGACATTGAGCCTCCGGCATGGCCAGTTCCGGCGATTGGACCCCGGATAGCCAGGATTGGTGCAACCCCAAGAGCGAGGCGCGCGGCGCGCTCTGGACGCCTGTGGAGCGCGCTTCCGCTCGTTGGCCTCGGCGCGAACTCCGCGAGGCTGTAGAGTCGTCCCGCTCGTGATGCCGCGGGCAGAGCGACCACTACAAGGCATAGGACTCATTCGAGCCGGATCGGTGCCCGATTGTCTCAAACCTGTGCAAAGATGGTCGTTGGTAACGATTTGATGAACACGTTTGACACGACGTAGTGCCACGCTTAGTGTCGTGCCGGACGCGAGACGGCGCGCGAGCGTGCCAGAGCAAAGGAGCCGTGGGCAGGTGGATCAACCGGATTACATCCTCTCGATGGAGCACATCACGAAGGATTTCCCCGGCGTCAGGGCGCTCGACGGTGTGTCGTTGCGGGTCCGGCGTGGTGAGATCCATGCGATCTGTGGTGAGAACGGTGCGGGTAAGTCGACGTTGATGAAGGTGCTCTCCGGGGTGCACCCGCACGGTACCTACGGTGGTGAGATCCACTACGACAACCGGTTGGCCGAGTTCGCGAACATCCGCGACAGCGAGCATGCGGGGATCGTGATCATCCATCAGGAGTTGGCGTTGATCCCGGAGTTGTCGATCGCGGAGAACATCTTCCTGGGCAATGAGGTGCGGGGCCGGTTCGGGATCGACTGGATCGGTGCGCGTCAGAACGCGCGGGCGTTGATGGAGCGGGTGGGGTTGCAGGATGACCCGGATGCTCAGATCAAGAGCATTGGTGTGGGGAAGCAGCAGTTGGTGGAGATCGCGAAGGCGATCAGTAAGGATGTGCAGCTGCTGATCCTGGACGAGCCGACGGCTGCGTTGAACGAGACGGATTCGGCGCATCTGCTGGATCTGATCCGTGAGTTCAAGACGCACGGTATTACCTGCATCATGATCAGCCACAAGTTGAACGAGATCGCGGCGATCGCCGACTCGATCACGATCATCCGCGACGGCCACAGCGTCGAGACGATCACGCTCGCCGAGGGGGAGAGGGTCAACGAGGACCGGATCATCCGCGGCATGGTGGGTCGCGAGCTGACCTCGCGGTATCCGGATCGGGCGCCGAACATCGGCGAGGTGCTCTTCGAGGTGAAGGACTGGACCGTCCTCCACCCCGAGATCTCCGAACGCGTGGTGTGCAAGGGATCGAACTTCGAGATCCGGCGCGGTGAGATCGTGGGCTTCGCCGGCCTGATGGGCGCCGGTCGTACGGAGTTGGCGCGGTCGCTCTTCGGACGTTCCTATGGCACCTACGTCCAGGGCCAGATCTTCCTGCACGGCGAGGAGATCGTGCCGAAGAATGTCGAGCAGGCGATCGGCGTGGGCATGGCCTACGTGACCGAGGATCGCAAGGTGCTGGGCCTGAACCTGCTGGATGACATCCGCACCACCGTCGTCTCCGCGGCGCTGAACAAGATCTCCCCGCGCAACGTGGTCGATCGCAATGCCGAGTTCATCGCTGCTGAGCAGTATCGGACGGATCTGCGGATCAAGACGCCGAGCGTGAACGAGGGCGTTGTGAAGTTGTCGGGTGGGAATCAGCAGAAGGTGGTGGTGGCGAAGTGGTTGTTCACCGAGCCTGAGCTGTTGATTCTGGATGAGCCGACGCGAGGTATCGATGTGGGTGCCAAGTACGAGATGTACGGCATCATGAATGCGCTTGCTGCGCAGGGTAAGGCGATCATGATGATCTCCTCCGAACTGCCCGAATTGCTGGGAACCTGTGACCGCATCTACACCGTGAGCCAAGGCGCGATCACGGGCTGTCTGAACGCGGCGGACGCCACACAGGAAGACCTGATGCGCCTGATGACCCTTGTCCCCAACACAACGATTAACGCGGCCTGAGCCCGCGAGAGAACGAGTAACGACAATGGATGCTGTGAAGAGCCTGAAGCAACTCTTCGGCGGGAGTCTTCGCCAGTTCGGGATGTTGTTTGTGTTGGTCGGGTTGGCGATCTTCTTCCATCTGATGACGGGTGGCCTGGTGGTCACGCCGACGAACCTGATGAATCTGTTGAACGGCAACAGCTACATCCTGGTGTTGGCGATCGGCATGGTCATGGTGATCGTGATCGGTCATATCGATCTGTCGGTGGGTTCGGTGGCCGCGTTCGTCGGCATCGTGGTCGCGATCGCGATGCGGGATTGGGGTATCCCGTGGTGGGTCGCGGTGTTGCTGGGCCTGGTGATCGGCGCGATCTGTGGCGCGTGGCAGGGTTTCTGGGTCGCCTACGTCGGCATCCCGGGCTTCATCGTCACGCTGGCCGGCTACATGTTCTTCCGCGGTGCGAACCAGTTCGTGGGCAAGAGCCTGACGGTGGCGGTGCCGAAGGACTTCCAGTTCCTGGGTAACGGGTATCTGCCGGAGTGGGGCCCGAACACGGGGATGAACAACTCGACGTTGCTGTTGGGCCTGGTCGCGATCCTGGCGCTGTCGTGGGCGCAGTTGCGGCAGCGGGCGGCGTTGGCGAAGGTGAATGCTGCGGTGCCGCCGTTCGGTGTGACGATCGCGCGGATCGTGCTGATGGCCGTGGTGGTGGGCTGGCTGACCTGGATGTTCGGCACGGGTCGTCCGGGGACCTCGTTCCCGGTGCCAGGTCTGATCCTGGGCCTGTTGGTGATCCTCTACAGCTTCGTGACGCAGCGCACCGTGACGGGCCGTCATATCTACGCGGTGGGCGGGAACCGGTTGGCTGCGGAGTTGTCGGGTGTGAACACCAAGCGGACCTACTTCCTGGTGATGCTGAACATGTCGGTGCTCTCGGCGTTCGCGGGGATCATGTTCGTGGGTCGTTCGACCGCCTCGGGCCCGTTCGACGGTGTGGGCTGGGAGCTGGACGCGATCGCCGCTGTGTTCATCGGTGGCGCCGCGGTCTCCGGTGGTGTGGGCACGGTGATCGGGTCGATCATCGGTGGCCTGGTCATGGCCGTGCTGAACAACGGCCTGCAGCTGATGTCGGTCGGTTCGGACTGGACCCAGATGATCAAGGGCCTCGTCCTCCTCGTCGCCGTCGCCGTCGACGTGTGGCAAAAGTCTCAGGGCCGGCCGTCCGTGTCGGGCCTGTTGTTCCGCGGCAAGGGAGCCAAGAGTGTGACTCCCACTGAAGCGGATCTGGTTGAAGAGTCGTTGTCCAAGGCGGACGGCGCTCACTGATTGCAGGACTTCCCGGTCGAACGAGATGCGGCTGGGTGGAGCCGGGGTTAGCCAGGGCGGCACCCGGAACAGTAAGGAAGTTAGGAAAGAGGTAGTGATGACGAAGTTCGCAAAGGCCGCCGTTGCGCTGGCCGCTGCGGGTGCGCTCGCTCTGACCGGGTGCGGTGGGGGGCGTGCGGCGGAGACGCCTGCGCCGGCTCCTGAGCAGTCGGGTACGGCTGCGCCGGGTACTGAGGCTCCGTCGGCGGGTTTCCCGGCTGACTCGGTGATTGGCGTTGCGCTGCCGCAGAAGACGTCGGAGAACTGGGTTCTTGCTGAGGGCTTGTTCAATGAGAAGTTGGCTGAGGCTGGGTTTACTCCGATGGTGCAGTTTGCCAATGGTGGTGTGACTGAGCAGCAGAATCAGATTCAGGCGATGATTGAGAAGGGTGCCAAGGTTCTGGTTGTGGGTTCGATCGACGGTTCGCAGCTGGGCACCCAGCTGGCCACCGCGAGAGAGAACGGCGCCTTCGTCATCGCCTACGAGCGTCTGATCACGAATACACCCGATGTCGACTTCAAGGTCGGCTTCGACGCCTATCAGGTCGGCGCCCTCCAGGGCGAGTCGCTTCTTGCCGGCCTGGCGGCGCGCAAGGGGGATGGGCCGTACAACATCGAGCTGATCGCCGGTTCGCCTGACGACGCCAGTTCGAAGGACTTCTTCGACGGCGCGATGAGCATTCTGCAGCCGAAGCTGGACGACGGTTCGCTGACCGTTCCTTCCGGCCAGATCACCTTCGAGCAGGTCGGAACGCAGGGCTGGAAGGCCGAGAACGTGCAGAAGCGCTTCGACTCCCTCATGTCGGGCTTCTACCAGGAGATCGATCTGCACGGAGTCCTGTCGCCGAACGACACCTTGGCCCGGGCCGCGATGGCCTCGGTCCGTGCCGCCGGCAAGGACGTTCCGGTGCTCACCGGTCAGGATTCCGAGGTCGAGTCGGTCAAGTCGATCATGGCCGGAGAACAATGGTCGACCATCTACAAGGACACCCGCACCCTGGTCGCGCAGACGGTCGATTTCGTCAAGCAACTGCAACAGGGCCAGACGCTTCCGACCAACGCCGACCCGGTCAACAACGGAACGATCGACGTCCCGGTCTACCTGATTCCACCGGTGATCGTGACCAAGGAGAACGCCGCCGAGGCCTACGCCAATGATCCGAACCTGGGGCCGTTGACCAAGGGCTGACCAGTCGCGGGTGGGGTGGCGAGCTGATCGGCGCCCCACCCGCGCTGTGCGTCCGGTGAACGATCCGCGAACCCTCGGGTCAGGCTGGCGGTGCCGGAATCCCGGGGATCACCGGCCCGTGATAGCCGGCCTCGCCGAGTGCTTCCAGGCTGCGTTGCAGTAGTGCCCGTTTGACTCCCCACTGCTGGTTGGGGGCAGTCTTGGCGGTGATCCGCAGGGTGGTGCCGGCACTGGTCACCGCGTCCACCCCGACCACGGTCGGGCTCTCGATCAGCACGTCGGCGAACTCCTCGTCGGCCCCGATGGAGTCGGCGACGGATTGCAGGATGGCAAGCGCCTTCGCCGCGTCCTCGTCGTTGCCGATCGGGACGTCGGCGATCGCGGTCGACCAGCCCTGGGTCTGGTTGCCGACCCGTAGGATCTCGCCGTTGCGGACGTACCACACCTGGCCGCTGGAATCCCGTAGCCGGGTGACGCGCAGGCTGACCTCCTCCACGGTGCCGATCACCTGGCCGGTGTCGATGGTGTCGCCCACCCCGTACTGGTCCTCCATGATCATGAACATCCCCGACAGGAAGTCACGCACCAGCGACTGGGCGCCGAAGCCGAGCGCGACCCCGCCGACGCCGGCGGTGGCCAGCAGCGGGCCGAGCGGCACCTCGAAGATCGCCAGGATCGTGAGGACGGTGATGGTGAACACTCCCACCGCCACCACGCTGCGCAGGAGCGAGCCCATGGTGGCGGCGCGCTGCTGATAGCGCTCGTCGTCCGCGCCGGTCACCGCGGCGATGATGCGTCCGGCTGCCTTGGGAGCCTTGCGACGACGGGCGCGTTCCACCATGCCGTGGGTCGCCAGGCCGATGGCCCGTACCAGCAGCCAGCGCGCCACCAGCGCCACCACGATCACGAGCAGGATCAGCAGCGCCTTGTCGAGCCAGGGGATCTCGTAGCCGAAGAGCATGACCCTATTGTCGCCTCAGCCCTCCCGATCCGCCTGCGAGGACACGAACCGGGTGCGGACGAGACATTACTTCTTGGCGTCCTTGAGGGTTCCCTCGATGCCGCCCTCGGGGGAGCCGACGCTGCACACCAGGCGGCGATCCTTGACGTTGGCCCAGAGCTCGGCGTCGGCGAGGAAGTAGGTGTACTCGTAGCGGGACTCGGCCGCCTTCTTGCCGACGAACTTGGCGAACTCGGCCACGCAGACGCTGTTGAGCAGCTTGGTCAGCGCCTTGGCGTCCGGGGCCTCGTCGGAGTCGATCTCCTTCTCGGCGTAGACCTCGTAGTAGTGCTTCTGGTCACAGTCGATGAGGTCGAGTTCGAGCACGGGCACGTCCTGCGGCCCGGTGCACTCGCCGATCTCGGGAAAGAGCCGGGTGTCGTTGCGCGCGCTGGCGTTCAGGGTTCCGTCCGATGATCCGAGCAGGCAGGTGATCCGGCGCAGCTCGGGCGATTCCCAGGCCTTCTCGTCCGGCACCAGGAAGACCGAGGTGTAGTGGCTGTACTCCGGTGCGACGCCGACATAGTCGGCGAAGGCCGGCAGGCAGCGGTTGTTGGCGATGGCCTGGAGCGCGTCGGTGCTGGGCAGGAGGTCGCCGGTGAGCGGCACCACCTGGAACACCTCGTAGGCATGCTCCTGGTCGCAGGAGACGGCTTCGATCGGGGTGCTGCTGGTGACGCTGGACGCCAGCGGGCCCGTGCAATCGCCGACGGCCAACTGCGGGGCCGGCGGGACGGCGGGAGTCGACGGGGACAGGCTCGGCTCCGGCGTGGTGATCGACGGCGCGCCGGCAGGGGTGCACCCGGCGAGGGTGACCAACGCGGCAGCGGCGAGCAGCAGACGCTTGAGCATGGATTCCCTTCGACGACCTGCCCATCGTAACCGGACGGCCAATCCCGGGGAGTACCCTCACCCCATGGCCGAACCCAGTCAGCGCCACGCCGACGCGCAACGGCGGCTGGAGTTGGCCGCTGCCGCGGCGAACGCCGAGGCCGCTGCCGCGCAGCCGCAGCTGGATGCGTTCGTGGCACAGGCGCGGGCGCGTGGCCTTGCGCCGGAGCCCCTGCAGGCGACCCTGCTGAGCGGTCGGCGGGTGAAGACACCGCTGAGCGGGTGGTACCTCAATGCCGCCCGGACGATCGCCGTCGGTACCGGCGCCGAGTTCTACAACCTGGTCACCTCCGGCTCCGCGCTGGCCCGGTTCACCGGCGTCACTCCGCAGCCCGCGCGGCCAGTACTGGAGATCGGGCGCGGCGGGCGGGACGGCGAGACCGGCCCGTTGGCCGACTTCCTGGCCCGGGCGCTGGAGAACTACGCCGCACGCTGAGGGTGGCTGCGGAGGTGGCCGGTGGCCGCCGGGGAGCCGTCGTCCGGGGCCGAACATGGCACCAGGGGGTTGCTGGATATCCGGAGCAACCCCCTGGGCGATCAGGGATCGGCGACGTTGAATCGTCAAAACCGATAGTCAAAGTGTGGGGCAGCAGGTCTGGCCACGGCCACTTGAAACGTCATTTGTGACCAGATCGTTAGCAAACCTACACAATCGTTCGTAGTTCAGCCGGACAACACCTGGCCCGGAGCCGACAACACCGCGTCGGGGTGCTGACAACACCCGCGGCAACACCCGGCCGCCAAGGTGGCGTCATGAGGAATCCTCACCCCAGCCTGACCCGGCTGAACCGGGAATGGAGCGACCTGGCCGAGGAAACGGTGCCGCGCTCCTGGCGAGTTGAGCCCGCGCTGTCCGACCTGCCCGATCTGGGTGCCGTGCTGGCGGCCGTCCGCCCGGCGCCGGACGAGGTGCTGGCCGCGCTGCTGCGGATCGGCGAACCCGCTGCCCACCGGGTGGTGCTGCAGGCCCTGCTCGGCCGGCTCGTGCTGGACGCCGCGCGCGATCCGCATCATGACTTCGACGACTACCTGGCGGAACTCTGGTTGCTGATCGCCGAGTACCCGCTGGCCCGCCGGCCGAGCCGGATCGCTGCCAACCTCGTTCTGGATGCCCGCAAGCGGGTGCGTGCCCAGCGACGGGAGCGGCCGACCGATCCCGTCCGGCTGGGCGAACTGGCGCGCGCCGCGCCCATCCCCGCTCCGAACCCCGCTCTGCTGTTCGCGCGGGCTCGCCGGGTCGCCCTGATCAATCCCGGAGCCGAGCGCGCGTTGCGGCTGGTCTACTCCGAGGGCTACGCCAGCCAGGAGGCGGCCGCCCTGCTGGGCGTGACGCCCGCCGCCCTGCGCCAGCGCTGCCACCGCGCGCTCCGCCGGCTCGCGGCGCGCCTGGCCGATTTCGAGGAGTTGGTCGCCTGAGTTGTCCACAACCGCTGTCCACAGTGGGGATAACTACATCGGTGTTATTCCCGGACGATGGCGCTCGCGACGCGCGGCTGACGGGCGCCGGAGGGCTTGGGGAATGCCGCCTCGTCACCTACCCTGTACCACTCGCTCCCACTGACCTGGAGGTCTCGTGATCATCGAATCGACCGCGCTCTCGCTCAACGTCCCGCGTCCCCGGGAGTCGGCGGACTTCCTCCAGCGGCACCTCGGCTTCACGATCGCGATGGAGCAGGACGATTCGTTCATCTCGCTGGAGCACCCCTCCGGTGGCCCGAATGTGATCTTCCTGCAGACCGGGCTGGCCACCTTCAAGCCAGCGCACCGGGCAGGGACGGCCGGCGAGGGGCTCCTGCTGGTGTTCGTGGTGGACGACATCGACGCCGCCCACCAGCGGTTCGCCGACGCCGGTGCCACCGTCGTGACCCGGCCCGAAACCGAGCCCTGGGGTGAGCGGTTCAGTCAGTACGAGGATCCCAACGGGATCATCGTGCAGCTGGTGCAGTGGGTCTGATCGGGCCTCAGCGGGTGAGGCCCAGCTCGGCGAAGGCCTGGGCGACGCCTTCCACGGCGGGGCCGGGGATGGTGCGCTGGGCGACGGCCAGCACCTCGGGCGGGGAACCTTCGACAGCGATGCCAAGGCCCGCGTAGGCGAGCATCTCGATGTCGTTGGTGCCGTCGCCGATGGCGATGATGTCGCGGCGACGCAGTCCCAGGTGGGCCTCGACGACGGCGATCCCGGCCGACTTGTCGACGCCGAGCTGGTACAGCTCGCCGCCGCTCCCGCTTCGTCCGGTGACCGAATCGGGCAGGGCGCCGACCTCGGGCCCGATCGCCTCCGCGAGCTCCGTGACCGGCACCGGCGAATCGACCACGACAACCTTGGAGAACGAGCAGGTGCTCAGGTCGTCGGGCGTGTGGATGTTGGCCAGGAATCCCTCGAGCCCCATTTCCGGATCGGCCGCCCACAGCGCGCGTCCGTAGAGCTTGCGGATCCGCTCGAGGCCGGAGTCCGTGCTGAACAGGGCCTGCGGTGCTTCCAGGAGGAAGGCGGCATCGTGGGCGAGGAGTTCGGCGAGGGTGCGGGCAGCCAGCTCGGGTGGGAACCTGACATCCGAGAGCACGCGCTCCTTGATCTCGACGTACCCGCCGGCGGTGCAGACCACGCCGTCGAAGAGCGAGCCCAGGGCTTCGGCCGGCACGGAGATCTTGGGCCGGCCGGTGCACAGGAACACCCGGTGCCCGTTCTCCCGCGCGCGGTGCACGGCTTCGAAGTGGCCTGGTGGGACGAGTCCGCGATCGGCGAAGGTGCCGTCGAAATCAATGAAAACAGTCTTTGTCATAGGTGGCTGTGACGCTATCAGACCGCATCTGCGGGGCTTCGCCAGGCCCAGCCAACGTCCGCCGCCGCGATGACTCCCGGATTCCCGATGGGAGAGTGGCTGGACGGGGCCTGGGGGTGAGGCAGTCGGACAGGAGTGGATTCGACCACCGTCGACCCAGCATCATGGCCGGATGCGGCATTTCTCGGACGAGCAACGGCGGGCCAGGCTGGCGCGCAGGCACGGCATCCACCCCGGGCACCGTCATCCCGACCCGCTCGCCGCGACCACGGCCATGACCGTGCTGCACGCCACCGAGCCGCCGACCGTCCACCTCGCGCTGGCTGCCCGGGTGGATGGGATCTCGATCGCCGACGTCGAGGCGGCGCTCTACGACGACCGAGTGCTGGTCAAGCAGTTGGCGATGCGGCGAACCCTGTTTGCCTTTCCGCGCGACCTTCTTCCGGCGGCCTGGGCGAGCGCCTCAGCCCGGGTTGCCGGGACCGAGTTCAGACGCCTCGTCGCCAGCGCGGACAAGGCCGGGGTCGATCCCGATCCTGCCGCCTGGGTAGAGGCTGCCACCCAGGCCGTGCTGCAGCAGTTCGCCGCAGGAGCCGAGTTCGACGCCGTGACGATCCGGAAGCGGGTGCCGATCGCGGAGACCCGCCTGACCTGGGGCTCGGGCAAGTGGACGCAGGAACTGCCGTTGGGCCCTCACCTGCTCACCCTGCTGGGCGCGCGCGGGGAGATCGTCCGGGGACGCAACGGTGGTCACTGGCGGATCTCCAAGCCGCGCTGGACGGCGATGACCAGCTGGCTCGGTGAGCTCCCGTCGCCGGTCGACGGGGCCGCCGGCTACGCCGAACTCGTCCGCCGCTGGCTGTGGACCTTCGGGCCCGGCACCGAGGCCGACCTGGTCTGGTGGCTGGGATCGACCAAGAGCGCCGCGCGGCGTGCGCTGGTCGAGGTCGGCGCGGAGCAGGTCTCGCTCGACTCCGGTGAGATCGGCTGGGTGCTTCCCGGCGACATCGAGCCGGAACCGGATGTGGGTCCGTGGGCGGCGCTGCTACCCACGCTCGACCCGACCACCATGGGCTGGAAGCAGCGCGACTTCTACCTCGACCCGGCCGACGTGCCCTATCTCTTCGACAGCGTCGGCAACGCCGGCCCCACCGCCTGGTGGAACGGCCGGATCGTCGGCTGCTGGGTGCAGGAGCCGGATGGCCGGGTGCAGGTGGTGCCGCGTGGTGACCTCGGACGGCGGGCTCGGGCCGCGCTCGACCGGGAAGCCGCCCGGCTCACCGACTGGTTCGGCGGCGAGGTGGTCTCCTCCGTGTTCGGCCCGCGCCAGGCCCGCGGCGAGCGCCTGGGGTAGCGGACCGGTTCCCGCGCCGCGGGACCCCAGACGTGGTCGACCCCGCGCCGAGCCCCGCTATCCCCCGGATGAGGATGTTCCGGCCGCGGCCCTCCGCCGCCGTGGACGCCGGGGTGCTGCGAGCAGGTGCTCAGCGCAGCGGGGCGAGCGCCTCGCTCAGCTTCACGATCTCGTTCAGCTGCGCCGTCAGCACCAGTCGCTGCTGCTCGTTCGGCTCGAACTCACCGCCGTCGTTCAACTGGCGCTGGGGGAAGTTGATCTCGACGTTGCCCTTGGTGAGCACCAGGCCGAGCGCGGTGACGACCACCCGGAACGCGACCTGGGCGCGGGTGCCGCCGGAGTTGCCGCCCCAGTTCACGAAGCCGACCGGCTTGCGGTTCCACTCGTTGTGCAGGTAGTCGACAGCGTTCTTGATCGGAGCCGCGTAGCTGTAGTTGTACTCCGGGAACAGGAAGATGAAGCCGTCGGCGGCCGCGACCCGCTCGCTCCAGGCGATGGTGTGCTCGTGGGTGTACTTCTTCAGTCGCGGATGGTTCGGCTCGTCCATCAGCGGCAGCTTCAATTCGGCGAGATCGGCGTAGTCGACGGTGAAGCGGCCGTCGGCCTCGGCCGTCTGCTTCACCCACTCGCCGATCGGGGCACCGATGCGCCCCTCGCGAATGCTGCCATTGACGATGAGAAGGTTGGTCACGAAGAACTCCCGGACAAAGTAGTTGAGTATGCAACTACCTTACTCGTCCGGTCGAACGGTGACGACCACGTCCGCCGCGCGTGCGGACCTGAGTCCGCGCGCCACTCCGAGGCCCCGCGAGCAGCATCCGCTGAACGCGGCGGACCTCGGGGTCCGGTTCAGCTGGCGGTGGCGTAACGGCCGGAGCGGACGGCCCGCTCCCGGGCCTTGGCCGCCTCGGCTTCGCGGTTCTTCGGTGGCGCCGTGGTCACCAGATCCTCGAGCAGGTGCTGGGTGGCGTGGGCGATCGCTGCCACCGCGCGGTCGAAGGCCTCCTGGTTGGCCTTGGAGGGCTTGGTGGTCCCGGCGATCTTGCGGACGTACTGCAGCGCCGCGGCATGCACCTCGTCCGAGGTGGCCGCCGGCTCGAAGTTGTGCAGGGTGTGGATGTTGCGACACATGCTCCCGACCTTACGTCCGGGCGTTCCGGAGCTGAAGGCCCCGCCTCGGGACGGCCTGCCGTCAGAGGTGGGAGGTTTTGCACTCTCGACGTGGTGATCCCGCTGCGGCGGGCGGTTCTGGCGCCTGTTCAGTGCAAATCCTCCCACCCGCTCTCCAGGCGGGCGAGCAGACCGTCGCGGACGCGGGGCCAGTCGGCGTCGATCACGCTGAACACCACGGTGTCGCGGAAGCTGCCGTCCTCGCGGCGGCTGTGGCGGCGCAGCACGCCTTCGCGGGTGGCGCCGAGGCGTCCGATCGCGGCGGCCGAGCGGGTGTTGATGGCGTCGGTCTGGATCTTCACCCGGCCGAGGCCGAGATCCTCGAAGCAGTGCCGCAGCAGCAGGTACTTGGTCTCCGGGTTCACCACCGAACCCCAGACGCGCGGGTGGTAGAGCGTCCAGCCCAGGTGCACCCGTTCCTGGGCGAGCACCGCCTCGCCCAGGCTGGTGGTGCCCACCACCTCGCCGGCCGAGCCGAGCGATGAGTCGGTGAGCAGCCGGACGACGAAGACCACCCGACCCTGGCCCCTGCCGTCACAGGCCGGGGCGTCCAGGTACTGCTCGCGGGCGGCGACCAGCGCCTCCGCCACGGTCTCGGGACGCAGCCGCATCGCATAGCCGGACTCGTACACCGCCGGCTCGAGGAGGATCTCCGCCAGCGCGGGGATGTCCTCGGCTACGACCGGATCGAGCCGGAGGTGGCGTCCGATCAGGGTCACGGGAACGGGCACTCTCACCATGCCCGGGAGTCTAGGAGACGAAATCCCATCCCCGGGATCGCCTGCCCTCCGGCCATCGGGACCGCGCTAGAGTGGCGGCAGGCGGTGGGGCTCGCCTCGTCAGAAACCGTCGCTTCGGCGACCAACGGTCCCTACCTCGTGCACAGCTCGGCTGGACACGGAGGTGGGGCTTTCGCTCACTTTCCGCCCAGCCTTCGCGTCCGGCCGGGCTGTTGCCGTTACCGGGTTCCAGAGCGGAACCCGAGGTGACCGGAAAGGTGACGGCGATGGCTTTCGAGATCGAGCGAGTGCAGGCCCTCGAGGTGCTGGATTCCCGCGGACGTCCCACGCTGAGCGTGACGATCGAGTTGGCGGACGGAACCCACGCCGAGGCGGGCGTCCCCTCCGGGGCATCCACCGGGACGCGGGAGGCGGTCGAACTCCGCGACGGCGACCCCGCCCGGTTCGGCGGGGCCGGGGTGCTCACCGCGGTCGGCAATGTGAACGGCGAGCTCAACGCGACCTTGTCCGGTCGCCCCTGGGACGATCTGGCCGAGGTCGACCAGGCGATGCGCGACCTGGACGGAACCCCGAACAAGGCCCGGCTGGGCGCCAACGCGATCATCGGAACGTCGATGGCGCTGGCCCGGGCGCTGGCGACGTCCGCGGGCAGGCCGTTGTACGAATGGCTGCCCGGCTTCGGCCAGCCGGCCCGGCTGCCGGTGCCCTGCTTCAATGTGCTGAACGGCGGCGCGCACGCCCCCAATCCGCTCGACTTCCAGGAGTTCATGGTCTGCCCGCTGGGCGCGCCGTCCATGGCCGAGGCGGTGCGAGCTGGCGCCGAGGTCTACCAGGCGCTGCGCAGGCGGCTGGTCGCCGGCGGGCACGCGACCGGGCTGGGGGACGAGGGCGGCTTCGCCCCCGACCTTGCCGAACCCGAGGAGGTGCTGGAGCTGATCGTGGCATCCATCCAGGACGCCGGCTACCCGCTGGGCACGACCGGTGTGGGCATCGCGCTCGACCCGGCGGCCTCCGAGTTCTACGCCGACGGCGGGTACACGGTGAGCGGCTCCCGGCTCTCCAGCGCGGACCTGATCGCCCGCTACGCCGCGATGCTCGAACGGTTCCCGATCTGGAGCATCGAGGACGGCCTGGGCGAGCAGGACGCCGGCGGCTGGCAGCAGCTCACCGCCGCGCTCGGAGAGCGGGTGCAACTGGTCGGCGACGACAACTTCTGCACCAACCCGGCCATCATCGCCGCGGCGATCGAGGACGGCATCGCCAACGCCGCGCTGATCAAGGTGAACCAGATCGGGACGGTCACCGAGACCCTGGAGGCGATGCGGATCTGCCACGAGGCGAGCTACGGCCAGATGGTCTCCCACCGCTCCGGCGAGACCCCGGACACCTTCATCGCCGACCTCGCGGTGGCCACCGGCTGCGGCCAGCTGAAGACCGGCGCCCCCGCCCGCGGCGAGCGCGTGGCCAAGTACAACCGCCTCATCCAGATCGCCGCCGAGCGGCCCGACCTCCCCTACGGGCTCGGGCGCTAGGGGGCCACCGGCGACGGGCAGGCTCAGCACCACTCCTGCCCGCCGCCCGGGTCGGAGGACCCGCGGACCGTTCAGAGCGACGGCGACGCTGCCACAGCCTGCAGGGTGCCCGCGCTGAGCTGCCGGACCGTGGCCAGCTCGCGCTCCAGACCGGGCAGGTCACTTGGTTCGCCGGCCAGCCGCTGGTAGGTGTCGACCTGTTCGGCCAGGAGTTCCAGGTAGGCGTCCAGGCTTCGCGCCAGAGCGGCGGACGCTTGTCCGGCGGTGACGTACCCGGCGCGGTAGAGGTTCTTCTCCACCTGCCAGCCGACCGTCCTGCGGAAGTGGCGATGGACCAGCGGACGGAACAGGATCATCGGCACCGCCCAGGACAGCAGCTCCAGGTGGCTGTCGAAGACCGTGTTGAGGTGGATCTCCGGAGCGGTGAAGCCGACCGCGGACGGGGTGGGAACCGGGAGCCTCAGCTCGACGCCGAGCGCCGTCTCGATCCGCGCCCGGAGGCGCTGGACGAAGGCCTCACCGGTCTGCCGGATCGACTCCAGACCCTCCTCCAGCAAGGGAGCCAGCGCGGCGGCCGTGGCCTCGACCAGCGGTGCCAGGGACGTGGTGAGCTCGAGCTCCAGCCAGCTCCGGAAGGCGCGGGTCTCGCCCGCCAGGGTGCCGTGCCAGGCCGGCATCGCGGTTTCGAGCCGGCTCCCGACGTGCCGGACGAGGCCGGTGAGTTGGCGTCCCAGCAGCTTGTCGGCCTGGGCACCGATCCGCTGGATCGTCGGCCGCAGCTGCGCCTGGGCCCGGACGCGAACGCCGGTCAGCCGCGTCCGCTCGTCGGCCAGCACCCCGCGGAGGTCGGCGACCGCCCGGTCGTGACCGGAGGCGGCGGCCTGCGCAAGTTCGAGACAGCCCAGCACCTCGCCCGCGATCCGTCCGATCCGGTGCCGGGCCAGCGCGTCCCTGGCCTCGGCGCGATGCCGGTCCAGTTCCCGCAGGTGCTCGCGGAGCCGCTCCCGCGATTCCGCGTGACCGGGCCGAGTGGAGAACGGCAGCACCGGCGGTGGGTTCGGCAGCCGCGCGGCGAGCTGCTGACGGACATGCGCGGCCACCTCCCGTGCGTCCGGTGGGGTGAGCAGGTCGATCTTGGTGAGCACGATCGTCAGGCTGGGCGTATGCGGGCGCAGCAGGTCGAGCAGCCGCTGCCAGGGGGCGAGGTAGAGGTCGTCCATCGGCTCGATCAGCGGGCTGTCGGCGAAGGGGGAGATCGCCTCCAGCGTCTGCAGCGTCCGCCGCGCGGAGGAGACGAGCACGACATCGGGCGACAGGCCGAGGTCGCGCATCGCCGCCGCCATTGCGGTCGCGGAGCGGCGCCCGCGCGCATTCAGCGGCCGGGCGTGGTCGGCAAGCAGCGGATCGTCCCAGGAGGACTTGGCATGGCGCAGGAGGAGGAGCTGACGCATATCCCGCCCATCTTGCCATGGACACACGCGCCTGTCGCGGTTGCCGGGGCGCCGCCCCCTCGCGCTGCGCCGCCGCGACCCCATCTGCGGCGGGAATGATGGAGGCCGGGACTCATGCCGGAAGCGACCGCGCCGATCGGCGCCGCCCACCGCGGGGGTGCCGTGCCGCTGCGGCGGCGCGCCGCCCTGCTGCTGCCCGCCCTCGCGGCACCGTGGCCCGCCGCCGCGGGAGGCGAGGACTACGCCTTTCGCGTGATGCGCCGCGGCGATGCGGTCGGCACGCATACGGTGCGGTTCGCGATGCGCGGGACGGCCCGCGTCGCGACCTCGGAACTGCTGATCCGCCCCTCGGTCATGGGCATCACCGTCTATCGGTACGATCACATCTATGAGGAAGTTACCGAGGCCGGGCGCTTCCGCAGCGTGGTCTCGCGGCTGAACCGCAACGGGCGCATCGTCGAGGTGCGCGGCGAGGCGGTGGCCGGCGCGGTGCTGCTGGACGGCAGCGAAGGCCCGCAGCGGTTGCCCGCCGATGCGGCGCCGCTGTCCTGGTGGGAGATGCGGCGCCTCGGCGGGCGCCTGCCGCTGTTCGGCAC
>Ga0102832_1000712_pt1 | contig 39728 bp, 44 predicted proteins | sample EBPBio282013_DNA_FD_88942 | JGI IMG/M metagenome (GOLD analysis project Ga0102832, IMG submission 88942) | Wastewater treatment Type I Accumulibacter community from EBPR Bioreactor in Madison, WI, USA - Reactor 2_5/28/2013_ DNA (Illumina Assembly) | ecosystem: Engineered > Bioreactor > EBPR >... | reverse complement strand
GCCATCAACACCATGATTTATATCGGAAATATTGAGATCCTGACAGCAAAATCAGCGATTTACTTGGGGAATGTGGGAATAGACGACCGCCGACATGCCGTGGTCGATCAGCTCGCGCCCCTTGCGCACCAGGGCGTCGAAGTTCGGGGTCCGATCGGCGTTGCAGGGGGTCATCAGCGCGGGGATGCAGCCCGCGAAGGGAGATTCGATCATTTGTGTCCTCGTCTGAGCTGGCGTCCACCGCCACCCGGGTCCCGACCTCGGGCCCCTCCGATACCCTTCCCTAGCGTTTGGCCGACTACTTGTCGACTGAAAATATGTAGTGATACTGGGCGGTGATGGCTCGCAGTCGCCGTAAATCGACTTGAAGTATTTTTTCTGTCGACAAAACTGCCATCGAGAGGCAGGGTCGCTCCGAACAACGAAGGAGTTGGTCATGGCGCTGGATCGAGCGGCCCTGACCCTGGCTCGCATCCACGAATCCGTACTGGGCACCCCGCTCGAAGGGATCAGCATGACCGCCACCTCGGACACGCGGTTCTACGACCTCTACTACGGCATCCCGGCGCTCTGCTACGGCGCCAACGCCCGCGGGATGCACTCCCCCGGCGAGGCGGTGGAGCTGTCGAGCCTCCAGGCGACGACCGAGGTCATCGCGCTGTTCGTTGCCGAATGGTGCGGGCTCCGGTCGTGCTCCTAGAGCGCGAGGCCGGCGTTCGGCCGCGTGTCGGCGGCGATGTAGGACCGGACCTGCCGCACGATCTGGTCGGCATGGGCGGCGGCCAGCCGGTCCGCGCGCTCGACGTCGCGGGCCACGATGGCGGCGATCATCTCGTCGTGTTCGCTCACGTACTGGCGCGGCAGCACGTCGTTGAAGGACGAGTAGTAGAGCCGCAGGATGCGCAGGCCCTCGTCGAGCAGCCGGGCGAAGAGGTCACAGTAGTAGGGGTTGCCGCCTGCCCGCGCGATGGCGACGTGGAAGTCGCGATTGACGGTGATCATAGCGACCACGTCCCGCGCCTCGACGGCGGCATCGTAGCGGGCCTGCAGCTCGCGAATGCGGGGGAGGTCGCTCTCGGCGCGATTCGCTGCCGCCAGTCGCGTGGTGACGCGGTACATGAGCGTGAGCGCGTCGAAGAAGTGCGGCAGCTTCAGGAAGTCGATCTGCGAGACGATGGTCGCGCGGTTCGGCAGCGTGGTGATGAGGCCCTCGCTGGCAAGTCGCACCATAGCCTCGCGGATCGGGGTCCGCGACAGGTTGAAACGTCCGGCGAGATGCGATTCGTCGATCGTGCTGCCGGGGGCGAGCTTGAGTTGGATGATCTCGTTCTTCAGCGTCTCGTAGACGTGGGTCACGCCCGAGCCGCGGGGCGGCCCCTCGGGCGCGGGGCTCTTGCCGGCTGCCTTGCCTCTGGGCATCTGCGTGTCCTGTCTCGCTCCTGCTCGATGGGGCTAGCATAGATGAAGGAAATGTGTCGATCCAGTATATGTTGTGTGTCGACAAAGAGCATTCTAGGCGATAGTCATGTCCGGGCACAGCAACGGGTGGAGCGATGCGCGTCGGGGTGATCGGAGCAGGGATCGTCGGTGCCACCTCGGCGTTCGCCCTGGCCGCGCGCGGCCACGAGGTCACGCTCATCGACCGCTCCGACGGCGAGGAGTCGGCCGCCCTCGGCAATGCGGGTGCCTTCGCCTTTGCCGACGTCATCCCGCTGGCGACGCCCGGGATCATCCGCAAGGCGCCGCTGTGGCTCCTGGACCCCGACGGGCCCCTGTCGATCCCGCCCGGCTACCTGCCGCGGATCGCTCCCTGGCTCCTGCGCTTCTGGAGGGCGAGCTGGCGCGACCGCTATGCCGGAGCCGTGGCGGCGCAGTCCTCGCTGATGGCGCTGTCGCGGGCCGCGCTCGACCGGCTGGTCGCGGCCGAGGAGCTGGAGCATCTCCTGCGTCGCGAGGGCCAGCTCCAGGTCTATGAGGGCGAGACCCGCTTCCAGGCCAGTCTCCCGAGCTGGGAGGAGCGGCGAGCGGCGGGCGTGCGGTTCGAGCTGCTGCGCTCGCCCGAGGCGATCGCGGCGATCCAGCCGGGGCTCGCGCCGCGCTTCACCCGTGCGGGCTGGACCCCGGACTGGATCAACGTGACCGATCCCGCCGTCTGGACGCGCGAGATGGTCGCGCGGGCACGGCGGAAGGGTGCCCGGACGCTCCGTGCGGGAGTCGGGACGATCCTTCCGATGGACGGCGGCGTCGAGGTCGCGGCCGGCGGCGAGCGTCTCGTCTTCGACAGGCTCGTCGTCTCGGCGGGCGCCTGGTCCCGCCCGCTCGCCCGGCAGGTGGGCCTCGACCTGCCGCTCGAGACCGAGCGGGGCTACAACACCACCCTGCCCGAAGGCGCCTTCGACCTGCGCACGCATGTGACCTTCTCGGATCACGGCTTCGTCGTGTCGAAGGTCGGGACGGGCATCCGCGTCGGCGGCGGAGTGGAGCTCGGCGGCCTCCGGCGCCCTCCCCGCACCTCGCGGGCGACGACCCTGCTGGACAAGGCGCGGGCCTTCCTGCCGGGGCTCCGGGCCGAGGGCGGGCGAACCTGGATGGGCTTCCGCCCCTCGATGCCCGACAGCCTGCCGGTGATCGGCGTTGCACCCCGGGCGCCGCAGGTGGTGCTGGCCTTCGGGCATGGTCATCTGGGCCTGACCCAGTCGCCCGGGACCGCCGAGATCGTCGCCGACCTCGTCGAGGGACGCCGGTCCGCCATCGACATTGATCCCTTCCGCCCCACGCGCTTCGCAGGACCCCGCCCATGAGCGTCCACACCTTCTTCTGCCTCGATGGCCACACCTGCGGGAACCCCGTCCGCCTCGTCGCCGGCGGCGGCCCTCGGCTCCAGGGCGCGAACATGATCGAGAGGCGCGCCGACTTCCTGGCCAATTGGGACTGGATTCGCACGGGCCTGATGTTCGAGCCGCGCGGTCACGACATGATGTCGGGGTCGATCCTCTATCCCCCCACGCGCGAGGATTGCGACGTGGCCGTGCTGTTCATCGAGACCTCGGGCTGCCTGCCCATGTGCGGGCATGGGACCATCGGCACGATCACCATGGCCATCGAGAACGGTCTCATCGTCCCCCGGGTGCCCGGCCAGCTCTCCATCGAGGCGCCCGCCGGCAAGGTTGACATCACTTACCGGCAGGAGGGCCGCTTCGTCGAGGAGGTGCGCCTGACGAACGTGCCCTCCTTCCTCCATTCCGAGGGATTGACCGCCGAGGTCGAAGGCCTGGGGGAAATCGTCGTCGACGTGGCCTACGGCGGCAACTTCTACGCCATCGTCGGGCCGCAGAAGAACTTCCGCGACATGGCCGACTTCACGGCCGGGCAACTGGTCGGGCTTTCTCGGAAGCTCCGGGCGGCGCTGAACGCCAAGTACGAGTTCGTCCATCCCGAGCACCCCGAGATCAACGGCCTGTCGCACATCCAGTGGACGGGCGCGCCCACGCAGCCTGGGGCCCATGCCCGCAACGCCGTCTTCTACGGCGACAAGGCCATCGACCGCTCGCCCTGTGGCACCGGAACCTCGGCGCGCATGGCCCAGCTCGCCGCGAAGGGGGAACTCGGGGTCGGGGACGAGTTCGTGCACGAATCGATCATCGGCTCCCTCTTCAAGGGAAGGGTCGAGGCGACGACGACCCTGGCCAACCGCCCCGCGATCATCCCCTCGATCGGCGGCTGGGCCCGCCAGACCGGGACCAACACCATCACCATCGACGACAGGGACCCCTATGCCCACGGCTTCGTCGTGGTCTGAGGCAACAGGAATGACGACAACAGCCTTCATCAACGCCCGCCTGCCCGATCTCCACCGCGGCGCGCTGACCGCGCCGACGACGCTGGTCGTCCGGGACGGCCGCATCGCCGGGCAGGGGACGCCGGTTCCCGAGGGGGCGGAGGTCGTCGACCTCGGCGGCCTCGCGCTCCTCCCGGGGCTGATCGACTGCCACTTCCACGTCGTCGCCCATGGCCTCGACCTCTGGGGCAACGTCATCGCCCCCGACAGCCTGGCGGCTCTGCGCGCCGCACGGGTCATGGAGTGGCTCCTGTCCCGGGGCTTCACGACGGTGCGCGATCTCGGGGGGGCCGACCTCGGCCTGGTCCGGGGCGTCGAGGAGGGCCTGATCAAGGGCCCCGACCTGGTCATCTGCGGCAAGGGCCTGTCCATGACGGGCGGCCACACCGACCTGCGCCAGCGGTCCGACATCCGCCCCGACGCGATGGGCTGGCGTCTGGGCAACATGGGCGTCCTCGTGGACGGCGTCGACGAGGTCCGCCGCACCTGCCGCAAGCTCATCAAGGAGGGCGCGCGCTTCATCAAGGTGATGGCGAACGGAGGCGTGTCCTCGCCCAACGACCCGATCGACGGGCTGCAGTACTCCGACGACGAGATCCGCGCCATGGTCGAGGAGGCCAGCAACGCGAACACCTACGTCTCGGCCCACGTCTACTCCGATGCCTCGATCCGCCGCTGCGTCCGGCTGGGGGTCAAGTCGCTCGAGCACTGCAACCTCATCACGCCCGAGACCGCCCGCATGGCGGCCGAGGCGGGCTGCGTCGCGGTCCCGACCCTGGTGGCCTACGAAGGGCTCAAGCGCGAGGGCGCGGCCCTGGGCCTGGGCGAGGCCGAGCAGGCCAAGATCGACGTGGTCCGCGACGGCGGGCGCAACTCGCTTGCGGTCATGCGCGACGCGGGCTTGCCGATGGCCTTCGGGACCGACCTCCTGGGCCAACTCCGCAAGTACGGCGGCCTGGAGTTCGACCTCCTCGCCGAGGTGCTGACCCCGACCGAGATCCTCCGGGGCATGTACGAGGCGGGCGCCCGCCTCTGCCGCCGCGAAGGCGAGATCGGCATCCTGGCGGCCGGGGCCCGGGCCGACCTCGTCGCCGTCGAGGGCGACCCCTTCGCCGACATCACCCTCCTGGGCCACCCGGAGGAGAGCCTCCGGCTCGTCGTCAGGGCCGGCCGGATCGCCCACGACAACCGCACCGCCCAGGAAAAGCGGAGCGCCGCATGACGGTCGACCTGAACCATGCCTTCGCGCTCGCCACCGGCCCGGAGGCCGCCCCGCGCGTCTTCGCCTATGCGGTCGAGGGGATTCGCGCCGACGCGGGATCGCTCCTGACCACCGCGTCGGTCTACGACCTGGCCGGGATGCGGTCGCGCCGGGTCTTCACCGACGACCCCGAGGCCTACCCCACGGGCAACTTCAAGCGGCTCGACCGGAACCGCTACTTCGAGACCGTCATCCAGGGCCGGAAGCCCTTCTCCTCGACCACGATCGAGGAGATCGCGACCGTGTTCTTCGACTGGGAGAAGATCCGGGCGCTGGGCTGCGAATCCAACATGAACCTGCCGGCGGTCGTGGACGGCGAGGTGATCGGCACGGTCAACCTCCTGCACCGCAAGGGCCACTTCACGCCGCCCGTCGTGCAGGCGGCGCTGGCCTGGCAGCCGGTCGTGATCCTGGCCTTCCTGCTCCTGCACCGTGCCGGCGCGGAGACGGCGACCTTCCATTCCGGCCCCCAGGCGGCCTCGCGGCCGGCGATGGAGGGCTGAGCGCATCGACCGGGCCGCCCTCCGGCGGCCCGCAAGCCGGAGCGGCCCGGACTAGGCCGGTGTCACGTAGCCCTTAATTAGGCTCTGCCTCAATCTGTGTGGCGGAGGGGCAGCATTCTTGCCCTCAACAGTTCTGGCCCGGCTCGGCCGTACATGGCGCGTTTGAGGGTCTTCAGACGATTAATCTGACCTTCTGCTTGGCCGTTGCTCCAGGGCATCTCGATAGCGTTTTTTACCGCATCGAAATCCCGGTTCAATGTGCGTGCGAAGCGCACGATGGGCGCCAGGTCGGTTTCGATCGCGTCGTCGATCCATGCAGGGAGCGGGTCTGCCTCGCGGCCACGCAGGATACCGTTGAACCGCATGACGAGGCAGCGCATCGTTGCGAAGGCGGGAGAGCCAGCCTTGAGCGCGTCGACTTTCCGCGCCTGATCCGGGGTGAGTTTTCCGCGGGGTTTGATACACAGCGCTGCCGCGATGACCGGGGAGATCGCGTGCCCCGTTTCCGGGTCCCGGACCGGTTCCAGGATCTGGTGCTCCAAGGCAGGGCCCTTCGCTTGCTTTTCGGCTCTGCGCCACCCCGCCAGCAGCCGCTGCAAATGCGTCGGGCTCCCCTCGTAGCCACGCTCTCGGATCAGACGGAACAGGGCGCTTCCAGTTCGAATTCCGCCCTTCCAGCTTTGGCTCAGGAACTCTTCAAAGTACCACGGCGAAGTCGGCTTCAAAGCTGCCCGCCTGCGGTCCGGCGGCGTCTCGAACTGCAGCCATTTCGCGATGCTGCGACGAGGGAACCCTGTTCGCCGCCCAATCTCGCTGCAGGTAAGCCCCTGATTTCGAAGCGCATGGATGGTGGTGAAAATCTCTTCCCGAGACGTCCTGTGCGCAAGGCGGGACTTCAGAAGGCTTCCCTCTGCGGTGATATTGTCGGCGTCGGACAGCAGCGCCCTGCCGGTCGCACGGCCGTGAAGGTTCATCTGCTCCTCGATAGCCTGCCGCAGGTTCTGCACGATATGAAACCGGTCGGCGACCTGTTCCGCTTGCGGCGCGCCTTGCCGGGCAGCCTGGGCGTAGAGACCGCAGCGATCTCTGCTGATCACTTCCACCTCGGGATGTCGTTTCAGCCAGTCGGTGCAGGTGACCACATCACGATCTTCGAGAACATCGATGACCGCGCGACGCTCCAGATCGACAATGATCGTGCCGTAGGTCTGCGACTTCCGCCAGCTCCAGTCGTCGATCCCGATGACGGTCGGCGGCTCGGCAGTGTCTTGAGCACGGTTCTTCAGCTGCCTAAGCACCGTGTCATCACTGACCCCAAGGCCCAAGCGGTGCAAGAGCCGCTCGGCAGGCCGCCCGCCGGTCGCGTGCCCAAGATGGCTGACAATTTCCCCGACACGCGAAGTGCGCCGCGCAAAAGGACGCGCAATCGAGCCGATCTGGTCCGAGAAAGTCCGGCGCGGGCAGGCGGGTGCCAAACATCGCCAACGGCAAACCCAGAGGGTTACCGTAACCCCGTCACCATGGGCGGGATAATCCTGCAGCCGCCTACGCCGCCAGCCGTGACGACGTCGCGATTGCAATCCACAGTCTGGGCAGATGCCGTTTGGTGTCAGACTGCCGGATACAGTCCACCCGCCGGAATCGCGCCGCTCAACGCTTTGAACGGAAACATCGCTCCCGGGCGACCAGTGCTTCCTTGAAATCATCACTATCCCTCCTGAATCTTCCCGTTCTCAGGATAGTGCGCCACACAGATTGAGGCAGAGCCGATTTAAAGGCAACGCGACAGCTGGCTGGAGGGCATGGAAACGGCGTGTCTGACCGCAATGCGCTACCTGGACGACATCGAGGACTGGTCAGCGCGGGCGAAGTCCGCGACGGTCAGCCTGTCGGGGAAGACGCCGCCCGCTCTGTGTCGGGCGCTGACCGAATGGCCGATGGTCTCGGCCCCCATGGCAGAACAGCTGACTGGCAGCAGCCGGGCCGCCGTGCAGCGCAACCTGGCCTGGATGGAGGCGCAGGGGTTGATTCGCGAAGTGACCGGGCAAGGTCGTTTCCGCATATGGAAGGCGGCGTGACGGCGCGCCGTGTTTTCTAGCCGTCGGTCTTCGGAATGAAGGTCACGCCCGGTAGCCCCTCGAAATGCGCGTCGCAGGTTAGGAGCGTCGCGGCACGGGAACGGGCGGTTGCGAAGATGATAGCATCGGCGGTCGCCAGTTTGTGAGCGCGGCAGGCCTCGGCCGCCGCGAGGGCAATCTCGGTGTCGAGTGGGACGACCTGACAGACTTGGGTGAAGGCGATCACCTGGTCCGCCTTGTCTTCACCCAATTCACGGGTCAGCCATTTCGCGAGCTCCAACTGGACCATGGTCGGCACCAGCCAGTCGGACTGCTGCGGCAAATGCTCGGTGAGCCGGTCCGCAGTGCTTGAGCCGATCAGCCATTCGATCCAGGCGGAGGTGTCAACCAGGACCATCAGAAGCGGTCAGTCCGGTCACGATATTCCGTTGGCACAGCCCCACGCGCAAGGCCCTTCAGCGCCTCGCGTTTGGGGACCGGAACCAGCAGGACGCCCGTGCCTTTAGGGATGAAGGCAAAGGTAAGCCCTGCCTCCCAGTGCTGGGCCGAGCGGATCGCCTTGGGGATCGAGATCTGGAATTTCGAGGACAAAGTGGCGGTCTCTGGCATTGTCGTACTTTCTGTTGATCGATGTTGAAAACGTAAGATAGCCGATGTGAGATTTCAAGCCTTCGCCGCTCGGACCCGTTGCGGTGGTGAGTGCTGCCTTGCGTTTTCGTCTCGTATTTCAACGCGTGATCTCTCCTTCCAGAACCGCCTGGCCGTGCACAAACAGTGTCGCCGTGAACGTTGAGCAGCCGTATTGGGCCGAGATTGCGAGCACCCGCCCGGCATAGGCGGCCGAACCGATGGCGCGACACAGATCGGAGGCATGGAAGTGCCGGTTGGTGATGGGGGCCGCCTTGATCATATCTATAATCTCTGTCTCCTGTGGCGTCGGATTGTGGCCTGCGGCGCCGCGAATTTCGCCTGCGGTAGCCTGGTTGGGTTTGGCGCGCCACTTCCGCATGAAGCCCAGCAGGTACCCAGCCGGCACTTCGGCGTTGCCTCTTGCTTGGTTGAAGGATCGGAATGCGTCCCAGATCACCTGGGTATCGACATTCCAGCAGGGCAGGGCGGTCTTCGCCGCCTTGATCAGATCGCCCCAAGGGGTTCGGTGGACGTTGGATACTGCTCGGATTTCGATCTTCCCGACGAACATCATTTTGTTCTTAGACTCTCTAGATAGTGAAGTGTCATCTGTATCCGACACATGATTTGGCTCGGGCGCAAGGTTATCCACAGCGCCAAAGCGAAAGAGCCAAGGGGCGAACTTGCCGTGTGGCTTGGACCGCAAGAGCCCAAGGGCTGAGGATGCCAATTCAGCCAACAGGAGATTCAGATGCTGGCGCGACACACCCATCTTGTCGGCAAGGCTGCCCAGCGTGAATGCGGCCGTTCCGCGCTCGAGCCCGTTGTAGCCATCCTTCCAGGCGATGCCGTCGAGGATGATCGTCGCGAGCTTGTGCGCCGCCGCGGAGAGTGGCGTTTCGGTGATGCGGCGCAGAATGGCGCCGGTCGTGAGTTCCATGATGTGTCGTTCCGTCTTGGGACAACACCAGACCATTAGGCGTGCAAAATTTCGTTCTGGCAAAGGCATTTGCCGGTTGAACGGACCCAAAGCTCGCGCTAGATTCCCACTACCACGAGGAAATCAGTGCGGCGTCGGGCCTATGGTCTGGCGTCGTTTCTGTTTATAGGGGTCTCAGTCTTTCGATCGTTTCAGGTCAGGCTGGATGGTCAGGTGATCAGTAGCGTACCTCCTCGAAGCCGTAGGTGCCCTCGTAGTCAGTCCAGTCGACGAAGACGCCGCGGAACCAATAGTCAGAACAGCTAGTCCCCGGGCGGAACGCTGAAGCGGACGGAACCCGGGCCGGCGTGGACTGCGCCCAGGCGAAGTCACCCTGTTCGCCGTAGGTCCCCTCGCGGATTGTCGACCACGTGTTGCAATCGCCGTCCCTGTTGCGGTGCCGCCGGTATTCGATCTGAAACAGATGGATCGAGCGTACGAAGTCGTAAGCCGGATCAGAAATGTCGACGTCCGCCCGGTCCTGAGCCAGGTAAAGCTCGGCAGGGCTCTCGCCCCGTGACCGTGGGAGCGGTTCGCCATCTTCACGCAGCGCGATCTCGAACAGCCGCTCCATCGGGGCTATTTCGTGGTTTAGGGACGCCCTCATCGGACAGTTCCAGATCTGCAGCGGCGGCTCGACCGGCCAGGGCGTGATCCGGGCGATGAACACAGCACGGGCGTTGGCGCATTCCGCCGAGGCTGGCCAGCCGCCAGCGAGGCAGAGAAGGATCGCACAGTCGACGGGATATGCGGCAGCCGGCATTGCAAACGATACTGAGACGGCAGTCGCTGCGACGGCGGCGGCAGCGCGTAGGGAGTTCATTGCTGGTTTCCTTGTGAAAGAGCGGAGAAGGGAGGGGCGGGAAAACTTGATCTGGCGCGATCAACCGTCGGGCTCGGGGCCGAGCGCCTGATAGTCGCGGATCGCGCGGTTGATCTCTTCGGACACTTCTGCTCGCGCTGCATCCAGACAGCGCAGATAGGCCTGCGCCTCATCGAAGTAGGCTGTTAACTCCTGCCCTATCTCCGTGCGATACTCGGCACGCGTGGCGGCATCCGCGACCGTCGCGGGCGGGATCGGCGGCAGGCAATCCAGTGCCGTCGCTGCATGAGCGACCCCGCAGACAGGGATTGTGAGCAGGGCGGCGGCGACGAGGCGTGTGCGGCTTGAGGTGAGAGGTGGCATTCGCGGTCCGGAGATTTCAAAACATGTGCATGAATTGCAAAACACCTCTATTGACGCAATAGGATTCTACCGATAGGTGAGCGCCATGTTGTGCGACGACATGTTTCTCATCAGCGCAACATGCACTATGTTCTGCCGAAAGCGTGTTGCTTCGGAAGGTGCCAACCCATGAGGAACTTGACCCCGGTGATCTTGCAGGCCGGACTTAAGGAGGCCCTGACCGAAGGCGGCATCGTCGAAGCCCTCTGTGTCGAGGACGCAAAGAAGGTTCTCAATGTCTGGCAAGGCACGTGGCGCATCCAATTGCGCCTTGGCGACCAGACAGCCCTTCTTGTGATCTCGCGCGGGCTCGAACCCCGAGAGTTCAAGACTGTCACCGGTCTGATCTCCTTCGCGGTCGAGCTGGGTTTGACCACGGTTCCCGTTCCTTTGAAGAAGGGCGAGAAGGCGACCTGGACCCATGACGCGGAGGCGGACCCTATCTCGTGACCTGACCCTCTGCGGCGGGCTGGCACTTTGGCTTGTTGCCGGACAAGGTGCAGTCGCAGAAGTCATCGATCTTGGGGCAGGAGCTGAGGACCTCCGGGTTCGGGCCAGTGTACTGGATTTCGGGAAAGAGCTTCCCAAGCGCGTCGATCTCAATGGTGCTCAGCCGACGGATAATGCTGAGACCGATGTCGATGACGATAGTCTCGTCGTTCTTGCTTCGTACGGCACCACGCAGAAAGGCAGAGGCCCGCGTGGCACGGCCGAGATCGAGGACCTCGTTCTCGACGTGGGCGACGACTACCTTCGCCATCCGGCCCTGAAAGCGGCCGGGCACTCGGGGACGGAATGGCTCGCGCTCTTCCGGGCCAACATTGCCGTGGAATCCGCCTTCAATCCGGATGCGCGTTCATCGGTCGGTGCAATCGGACTTGGGCAGTTGATGCCAGGAACCGCCGATCTCCTCGGTGTCGATCCCTACGATCCGGAAGACAACCTGCACGGCTCAGCCCGCTATCTCCTCGCCCAGCTCGAGGACTTCGGCACCGCCGATCTTGCGCTTGCCGCCTACAACGCGGGGCCCGAAGCGGTCCGCGACTATGGCGGCATTCCCCCTTATGCCGAAACCGAGGGCCATGTGGCCAAGGTTCTGCGGCTGACCAACGCAACCCTCAGTTCGGAGTAACTCCCTCACATGTTTAGGACCTTTTTTGGCGCGCGATTGCCGCGCCTGGCTTTGCATACCCTTTTGCTGGCGCTGCCTTTCGCGGCAATCCTCGCGGAACCCGCTCTCGCGCAGAACCTCGACCCGCTGGAAAATATGCTTCAGACCGTGGTTGATGCACTGACCGGACCAATCGGGCGGCTGATCGCCATCCTCGCCGTCGTGGCTGCGGGCTACATGATGTTCACCGGCCGCCTGAACTGGCCGCTGTTCCTCGCGATCTTCTTCGGTGTGGTCCTCGTCTTCTCGGCCGCGACCATCATCGATGGCTTTGCGGCCCCCTGAGGCGGGATAGGCAACAGGCCGGGTGGCCTCGCACACCCGGCTTGACCGATCCCTCGGATGTTCACCATGCATGCCGCGCCCCTGTTTCTCGGCCTCACCCGGCCGCCGAAGATCTTCGGCCTGCCCATCGGCTATTTCGTGAGCCTGATGCTGGGCTCGGTCATCCCCTTCGTTGGGGCGAACGACTGGCGGTTTCTGCTGATCGGCGTCATCGGATATCCGGTCTTGTGGTTCGTGGCAGACCGAAACCCGAACCTCTTCGAGACGGTCGCGGTGGTCTTTTCCCGGACGCCTCGCACACGGGGCAAGTCGGCTTTTGGCGGAGACCGCCATGTCAGCTGACCTCAAGTCTCTCTTTCCGGCCAACCCGGCGCTTCGATCTGTCTTGCGGCCTGAGGATCTCGCAGCCGAGACCCTAGCCCGGCACTTGCCCTGGCTCTCCGCACCCGCTGACAATCTGATCCTGACCCGGCAGGGTGACCTGATCGCCTCTGCCGTGGTCGAAGGGCAGGACAGTTTCACGACGGAAGAGGGGGACCTCTCGCTCGCGACCACTTCGCTTGCGCGGCTGATCGGCCAGTTGGGCGAAGGCTTCGGGTTTCATGTCTCCAAGCTGACCCTGCCGGACGCACCCCAGCTGAAGCCCTTCGATGGTGAGGGCGCTGAGGCCGAATTCGCGGCTATGGTCGATACCCGCTGGCAAGGGCATCTTCGCGCACGCACGCTGAAGCGGCGGCTGCTGGTAGTGTCCCTCATCCTGCGCCCCACGGCGCTGAAACGTGCCCCCCTTATAGGTGCACTTTTCAAGGCGGCCTTCACAGGCGATCTCGGTCAGCGGATCGAACGCCTGAATGAAGCGATGGGGCTTTTGGCCGGAGCTTGCCAGGGTCTAGGCTTCCGGCGGCTGACCGTTTCCTCCGGGGAATGGCTCGGTCTCCTGGGCGTCCTCCTCGGACAGCCGATGGCCAAGGTCCTGCCGATGCGCGGCCAGTTTCTGAGTGAGGCTATAGCATCGTCGCAGATGACGTTTGCTGGCAAGCGGGTGGAAATCGATACCGGTGCCGGGCAGCGCTTCGGGACGATCTTCGGCGTGAAATCCTATCCGGCCCGCACCTGGGCGCGGATGCTCGATGCGCTGGAACTTCCCTACGACATCGTCATCACCAACAGCTTCACGCCCGCCCGCAACAACGAGATCGAAGAGCGCATCAAACGCACGGCGCGCCAGATGCGCGCTTCTGAGGATGCCGCCGAAACTCTGCGTCAGGAGCTGTACGAGGCTGCGGACAACGTCGCCTCGGGCCGACAAGTCTTCGGCAAACATCACCTGACGGTCATGGTCACGGCCGAGACCCCGGAACAGCTGGAAGAGGCCGCGTCCGAAGTCTGGCGGGCCGGACAGGACTGTGGGGCGACCCTGGTGCGCGAGGGCTTCGCTTCCCGCGCGGCCTGGTTTGCCCAAGCCCCGGGCAATTGGGCCTACCGTCCACGCACAGCACTTTTGTCAGCCCAGAACTTCGCGCACCTCGCGGCGCTCCACCGAGTGACGGAGGGCCGCCCGAAGGTGCAGTCGCCCTGGAGCGAGACGATCACGGCGCTGCCGACGGTCACCTCAAGCCTCTATCGCTTCAATTTTCACGATAAGGGCGAGCGCGGTGCCGAGCCGAGCGCCGGCCACACGCTGGTGCTGGGTCGTACGGGGTCGGGCAAGACCCTCGGCACGGCTTTCCTCATGGCACAGGCCCGGCGGGTGCATGCCCGCATCCTCGTCATTGACAAGGACCGGGGCCTCGAGATGGCGGTGCGCGCCTTGGGTGGCAGCTATTCCGCGATCCGGATCGGCGAGGTGACCGGCCTCAACCCGTTCCAGACCGAGGTTGACGAGCGTGGGGCGGCCTGGCTCACCGACTGGCTTGGCGACATCCTCGCGGGTTCGCGGCCCTTCGAGACAGCGCAAACCGTCAGCCTCAACGCTGCTGTCCGTCAGATCGTCTCGGCCGATCCGCGGCTTCGGACCTTTGATGGTCTCGCCACCCTCGTCGCGTCAACAGACGACGAGGGCGATCTTGTGGGCCGAGTCCGGGAATGGGGGCAGGGCGGGCGGCATGGCTGGCTCTTCGGACCCGGGGCCACTTCCCAGATCAGCTTTTTCGAGGATGTGGTCGGCATCGACATGTCGGAGATCCTCGATCTCGGGACCGAACGCTCGGCGCTTCTGGCCTACCTCTTTCGCCGCATCGAACGCGTGATCGAGGATCGTCGTCCGACCCTCATCGTCATCGATGAGGCCTGGAAGATGCTCGACGATCCGATCTTCGAGAAACGCCTGCACGACTGGCTCGTCACCATGCGGAAGAAGAACGCCGTGGTGATGATGCTGACTCAGACACCCACCCATCTGACCCGGGTCAAGGTTGGGCAGATCATCGCGGAAAGCGTGGTGACGCAACTGCTCTACCCGAACCCGCGCGCGAACCCCGAGGATTACCGGATCCTGCGGCTGAACGAGAAAGAGGCCGAGTTCCTCTGCACGCCAACGGGTGGTTTACGCCTCGCCCTCCTGCGCTCGGCCGGGGATTCGGTCTTCGTGAACATGGATCTCGCGGCCCTCGGACCAGAGATCGCCGTTCTTGGCGGCGGCCGATCCGGCGAAGACCGCGCCCCCTATGGCTGGCGCGACACCCCCGATTTCTGGAAGGACATGACGTGACCCGACGCACCCGCTTGATCCCCGCTTCCCTTCTCGGGCTCACCCTCCTCTCCGCCTGCGCCGGTGTCGAGACGGGGGCCGTCTCCCCCTGCCATGGCCAGTTCCGGGCCGAGGGCAAGTATTTCGCGGCGCGGGAGCAAAGCGATGGCACGACAGTCATTGTCTCGACGATGAACGCGCCCGACACGCTCTGCGGGAACTGAGCCACCGCATGCGTCGCGCCCCCCTCCTTCTCGGCCTTCTCCTCGGCTCCGCCATGCCAATGGGCCTTCTGGCCCAAGGCGTGCCGATCATCGACGGCTCGCGGCTGTCGAACTTCATTTCGCGTCTTGTCGAACAGGCCGAGGACGCCGTGAAGCAGGGGAAGAAACTCGCCACGCGCACGGAACTGAGCGAGATCGAAGATGACCAACTGGCCGCCTATGAGCGTTTCCTCGCAGATACGACCGGCGTGACCGACCTCAGTGGCTTCGAGATGGGGACTGGGTCCTTTCTGCCTGCCGATGAAGTCTATCCTCTTGAGGAGACCAGCCCCGAAAGCCAGCGGCTCTTTGGCGAAGGCGAGACGGTCGAGGCAATGATCATCGCAACAGCGGCGCGCTATGAGACGCACCCCGGTGTCGTGAAGGTCGGGCTTACGCCCACGACCTGGCGCATTCTCTTCCAGTCGCTGGTGAAGCAGGAGAGCGGGTTCTCCAACGCGGCGATCAGCCCGGTCGGAGCCATGGGCTTTTGCCAGTTGATGCCCGGCACCGCCGCTGATCTCGGCGTCGATCCGACCGACCCGCTGCAGAACCTCGATGGTGGCGCACGCTATCTCGCGACCCAGCTCAACAGCTTCAGCCGGATCGACTTCGCGCTCGCGGCCTATAACGCTGGGCCGGGCAACGTCCAGAAATACGGTGGCATCCCACCCTTCGAGGAAACCCAGAACTACGTCCGCCGGATCTCGGGCTACTATGACGCCTACCTCTCGGTGATCACCGGCGCCGATGTAACCGGCACGCTGTCGGGGGTGGAGGGTGCCAGTGCCGAATGGGGCAACATGTCCTCGGCCTTCATCGGCTATTCCGGCCAGCAGTCGGGGCAGATCGAGGCGGCGATGGCCCGGATCAAGGGGTTCCTCGAAGAGGCCAAACCCCAGACTCCGAAAGAAGCGGTCGATCAGAACACCTATATGCTCGCCGAACGCGCGCGCCTCATGGCCCTGACGCTGCGGCTGCGCGCCGGTGCCGTCAAGGTCGAGGCGGCCCGTGGGCTCTCGGACGCCGCGCAATCCCTGCAATACACCACCTTCTGGGAGTACACTCCGTGAGACTTTTCGTCCTTCGAACGAGGGCGCGTCTCGCGCTCGCCGTCTGTGCAACACTTCTAGCAGAGCCTGCTTTGGCACAGGGCGTGCCCGTTATCGACGGCACCAACCTCGCCAAGAACATCGAGCAGCTTCAAGCAGCACTTCGCGATGCAGAAAACCAGATCGCGCAGATCGAGGAGTTGAAAAAACAGGTCGAGACCGGTCTCGAGCAACTGACCAACCTCGAAGGCATCCTCGGGTCGATCTCGGGCCTGAACGAGATCGCGAGCCTCTACAATTCGGTGGAGGACCTGCGCTCACGGGCGGCAAAGATCACCGATCTCTCCGGTTTCCAGGATGCACTGACCATCGGGGATTTCGACGGGCTTCTGGACAGCCTGCTAGATGGCGACGTGACTATGGGCGACAAAATGGCCTCCGAATACATGCGCGACACGCTGGAAGGGGCCGGGCTGACCTCGGAAACCCTTGCTGGGTTGTCCTCCTCCGCCAATCCGCAGGACAAGCTCATCGCGACGACTGCTGCCACGAATGCCACGGCCATGGGTGTGGCGCAGCTCTCCTACGAGGAAGCAGCCCAAAGCCTGGCACGGATCGACGGTTTGGTGGCCGAAATCGCCAATCAGGAGGGCCTGAAGGAAAGCATCGACCTCAACACCCGGATGGCCGCCGAAACCAACTACATGCTCGGCCAGATGTGGCGGCTGAACGCAGCTGCGGGGCTGGCCGCCGGGCAGACGGGTGTGAACTGGGCCGCAGAGCAGGCCAAGGAAAAGAGCTTCTTCGACTATTCGGGGGCCGAATGATGCGGCGGGCTTCTCACCACGTCGCGGCGGTTGTTGTCATGGTCTGCTTTACCAGCTTCGCTGCTGCGCAAGACATCGCCACTTTCAGTGACGTTCAGCTGATCGAAGAAACCCGGGAAGCGGTAGGCGCGCAGGATGCGGAGACCGCGCTGGACCTCCTGACCGAGATGCAGAGGCGCGGTACCGGCATCTTTGCTGCCGCTGACAGGCCTTCCTGCGAAGAGGTGATCGACCTGCCCGAGGGGATCACCGATTGGAAGTTCCGCGCAGTGGCTCGGCAGGCCTACTTTCGCGTAGCGATGTCGCGGCGGCTTGAAGAAGGCTCCTGCGCTTGCCTCTTCGACGGCTTCAGCTTCGACGCCTTCGTAACGGCCGCCTTGGGCAAGTCGACGGCAGAACTGACCGATGCAGACCGTACGGCGCTGGAACGTATCCGCGATGAAGATCGGCGTGCAACCGAGGCGCGGTTTCGCGAGCTTGAGCAAAGCTGCCGGGCCAAGTGATCCATGGCTATCATCGCCGACATTCTGACCCAGGTCGATGCCGCCGCAACAGCGGTTGGCGCTACGGCATTTGATGCTGTGGCAGCCGAGATTGTGCCGGTCTTCCGGGTCGGGTCGGTCCTGGTGGTGGCTCTGATCGGGATCAACCTGATGGCACAAGCCGTGCCGATGACGCTGCGCAACGGGCTCGGCCTCATGGTTCGGATCACGGTTGCTTCGGCGTTCTTGTCGTCCTGGACCAACTTCAATTCGGTTTATGGCGTTCTGACCAACGCCCCGAGTGAAATCGGCGCGGTCGTGATGAACGCGTTTGGGGATGGGTCGGGCAATCTCTACGAGGGTCTGGATGCCCTCTATCTGCAAGCCCTCGATGTGGGTCAGGCGATCAGCCAGAACGGCAGCTACATCACCGGCGCCCTCGCGGGCCTCCTGATGTTTCTTGTGGCAGCCCTTATGGCGACCGTGTCGATCATCGTGATCTCGGCCGCAAAGATCATGATCGGCGTCCTCGTCATCTTCGCGCCGGTCGCAATTGCCTGCACACTCTTCAAGGTCACCGCCCCGCTCTTTGACCGATGGGTGAACCTCGCCCTCGGCTTCGCGCTCTACCCGATGCTGACGTCCGGAATGGCGGCGTTCACGATCTACATCGCGGCGGATCTCACCCCGGCCTCCCTCGCCTCGGTGGAAACCATCGGCGATGTCCTGAGCTTCGTCGTCGTCATGATGCTCGGAACCGGCCTCATGGCCATGGTGCCCACGATCGCACAGTCCCTCGCGTCGACCGCGACCGGTCTCGGCAGTGTCGCGGCCTCGACCTTCCGCACCGCCGACAGCGTCAAGGGTTACGGCCGCACCGGCATCGCGTCCGGGATCGGCGCAGGCCGAGGAGCGGCTGGTCTTGATGCAGGCGGTCGCCGTCCATCGGATGCGCGCCTGAACGGCAATACAGCCGGACAGATCGGGCGGTCCGCCGTGCAGACAGCGTTGCGGCTCGCGAGCCGGACACCCGGCAAAAGCTGATGCCCAAGAACTCGAGAAGTGGAGGACCGCCCATGGAGGCGCATGGATTTGATGTCGATCTCGTTCTGGAGCCCCGCCTCTCGGCCAGGCGCGCCTGGATCGTCGCGAGTGCCGCAGGCGGGCTGAGCCTGATCCTTGCAACCGCACTGGTCCTCGTTCTGCCTTTACGTGAAACACAGGTCTTCACTGTCCTCGTTGATCGGCAGACAGGTGACGCCGAAAACATCCTGCAGGTCGCCCCTACCGGGATCGAGGATCAGGAAGCGCTGAAGCAAAGCCTCCTTGTGGCTTACGTCTCCGATCGCGAGGGCTATTTCCTCGCCGGTATTCAGGCCCGGCTCGAAAGTGTCCAGCGCCGCTCGACCGGGAGTGCCGAAGAGAGCCTGCGGCTTCTTTGGTCGAAAGGCGGAGGCAACACGGCCTATCCGCCGGATGTCTACGGCCCCGGTGCGGAAGTCACGGTGACCGTGCGCCGGATCACGTTCCTCTCGCCGAACGTCGCCCAGATCCGTTTCCTGAAAACCCTGCGCAAGACGAAGCAGGATCCGGTGACCCAGCCCTTCGTCGCGACGGTCGAGTTCGCCTTCGAGCCAAAGACCGAACGCTCCCTTGCCCATGTCTGGGAAAACCCGCTCGGCTTCACCGTCTCGGCCTACCGCGTCGATGCCGAAACCCTGGAGACCAATCCATGACCCGTTTTCTCCTCCTCCCGGGCATTGCCTTCGCCTGCGCCCTCGGCTTCGCAACTGTTGCCACCGCCGAAGTCGCCCCCGCGTCGATGGGTGCTGACGCGCGTGTCCGGTCGGTCCTCTACAACCCCGTCGATGTCATCCGGCTCGACACGCATTTGCGTGTGAACACCGCCATCGAACTAGGCGCGGGCGAGCGGATCGACTCGGTCCTTCTTGGCGACAGCGAAGCCTTCGAGGTCGAGGTGCTCTCGAACCGGACCACGGTTTCCGTGAAACCCCTGATTGCCGGGGCCGAGACCAACATGACGATCTATACTGGGCGGCGCACGATCTCGCTGTCGATCAGCGAGGGCCGGTCCCGTAATCCGACCTATCGGCTCGTCCTACGCTATCCTGAGACAGGCACAAGCCGGATCGCCCGCAGCACGGTGGCCGCAGACTCACGCGACATCGGCTATGCCTGGTCGGGCGACGAGTCCCTGAAACCGGTCCATATCTGGAACGATGGGCAAGCGACCTACTTCGCCTTCGCCCCAGGCCTCCGGCCGTCGATCTTCGGTGTGGATGCAACGGGCCGCGAAGTGACGCTGAACTCCGGCACGCGAGGCAGCATCGTCCGCGTCTCGGGACTGCGCGCGGCCTATTCGATCCGGATCGGCACGCAGGTTCTGTGCATCGAACGAGTGGACGGCGGCGTGACCACCGATCCGGCCCTGCTCGCAAAACTTCAGGGATGGGAGTTCTGACATGGCTGATCCCGAGATGACCAATCCGCAGAAGGGCACTGAGCCGGACTACAAGGTCGAGCGACCCAAGCCGAAGATGACCCGGCAGCAAAAGCTCGGCATGGGTGCGCTGCTGGTAGGGGCGAGCCTTGCCGCGCTCTGGACGGTCTGGCCCTCCAGCCGCGCCATCCCTGACGTCGAAACTTCTGCCGTCGAGGAGTTCCAGGATCAGGCTGGAGGCTCGCCGTTCGGTGCCATTGAGCCCGGACCGGAAGCGAAACCCGCCGGGGATGGGTTCTCCGATATCGAAGGGGAACTGGCTTCCCAGCGGGAAGACCTCGAAGCGCGGAACGCCACACTTCAGTCCGAGGTCGAACGGCTGCAGCGAGAGTTGGGTGATCTTGCCGACAGGGCCGATGCCGAGAAGGATCAGACCGCCAAGGAACTGGCGCTCGCCTTCGAAGAGGCACAGTCGCAAAACCTCGCTCTCATGGAAGACATGCGGCGGCAGTTCGATCAGGAGATCGCCGTCCTGAAAGCAAGCGCCGACAGCGCTGGTTCCGCTGACGCCGCGCGTGAGGCCGAATTGGCTGCCAAGCGTGCCGAGCGCGAGGCGCAGCTTGCGGCCCGTGTGGCGTCGCCCTCGGTCGTCTTCGATGATGGTCAGAAGGGTGGGGCAGGGGATGCCGGCATGGGGATGTCTGAGCCCCCGACTGAGGGCCGTGATGCAACAGGTCGGGATTTCGTGCAGTCGGGACGGGAAGCCACCGCCACGGAGGTGAGCCAGGTGATCGCCAATCCGTCGAACACTGTCCTGCAGGGTACGATGATCGAAGCGACCCTCGAGAATGCGGTCGACTCAAGCCTGCCTGGCCAGATCACAGCAATTGTGACCCGGCCGGTCTGGTCCTTCGATCAGGCGCAGATATTGATCCCCGCCGGGTCGCGCCTCTTCGGCGACTATTCCTCGGACGTCGCGATCGGTCAGGGCCGCATCCTTGTGGCCTGGACCCGGCTCGTCACCCCGGACGGGCAGTCCGTGCAGATGGAAGCCTTCGGTGGCGATGCCCAAGGACGCTCCGGGCTCACCGGCAAGGTCAACACCCGGTTCGGTGCGCGGTTCGGGTCAGCTGCGCTTATTTCTCTTCTCGGGGCAGCCCCTGCCGTCGCCGCCGCGAAATACACCGACGAGATCAGTTCCGATACGGCCGAGAGCATGGGCGAGGACCTGAGCGCTGCCATGGGCTCAGCGGTCGAGGCCTATACGAGCCTGCCGCCGATCATCACCGTCGCTCCCGGGGCCGCGATCACGGTCATGGTCGACCGCGACTTGGAAATCTGGTGATGGATGATCGGCCGAGCTTCCTCGGGTCCTACCTGACGCCAATTGCGCCGCTGTTCTTACGGGACGATCTGGTCGAGGTGGCGATCAACCCGGACGGAAAGGTCTGGATCGAGCGGAAAGGAGCGACCCACATGGAGCTGGTCGCGCATCTCTCTATTGATCGGGCGCTATCGACCAACCTTGGGCAGGCAATAGCTTCCGCCGTCGGCGTGCAGTTCTCCGACAAGAAGCCCACCGTCTCTGGAAAGATCGTCTGGGGTGATATGGCGATCCGGGCGCAGGTTGTGGCACCGCCCATCGTGGAAGGTGGAATGGCGATCACGTTCCGACCATTCAAGGTTTCCGCCAATCAGCTGATCGAGCCGCAGCTCTTGCATGATGGTCTGGTCGATCTCGACGCCAAGCGTCGGGAGAGGGCAGGAGAGGCGATGAGACTGGCTGAGGCCGGGCAAGTTGTCGATGCCATGCGGCTTTGCGTCGAAGAGCGCATGAACATTCTGATTTCTGGCGGGACCTCGACCGGCAAGACGACCTTCGCGCGGTCTTTGTTGTCGATGGTGGACCCAGACGAGAGAATTCTGACCATCGAGGATGCCTACGAGCTGTTTCCCCAGCAAGAGAATGGGGTTGCACTTAAGGCAGATCGAAGCACCCAAGGTGAACGGACGCCTGCGCGGCTGTTGGAAGCCTCGCTTCGAATGCGACCAGATCGGATCATCCTTGGGGAGTTGCGGGGCGAGGAAAGTCGCACTTTCCTCGAGGCGATTAACACCGGGCACGGCGGGTCGTTCACAACGATCCACGCCGACTCTGCCCGGAAGGCAATTGATCGGTTGGCGATCATGGTCATGGCCGCCGGGCTGGGCATGGGGTTCGAGGAAGTGAAGCGGTACTGTGAGGGGAGCGTGGATTTGGTGGTGCAGCTTTCGCGGCAGGGTGGGCGGCGCGGGGTGGCGGAGATACTTTGCCTGTGAGGGTTGCGAAGGGCGGAAAGCGGACGGTCGGGTGAGCGGTCACAACATCTTTCAGATGTGCCTACCGCCCCAGAATGTTAGGCCGCCGTCCACGTTCCACCCGCCTCATTCGAACGGACACACGCGCGGATGAAACGCATTCCTGCAAGTCCGTCCTCGGCGGTAGCCAGCGCTCGCGTCGACGCCAAACCCTTTCCTTCGATCAGATCCGCCGCATCGGCGTATAGAGTTGCGAACGCCTCCAGATAGCCTTCGGGATGGCCGGAAGGTATGCGGCTTGGTGTTTGGGTCAAGCCGTCACCGCGGCGCAGCAGGCGGGTCGTGTCGCCAAGCAGGGTGAATTCTAGCAGATCGGGGTCTTCCTGATCCCATGCCAGCCCTCCCCTTTCGCCGGCGATGCGGAACCGCAGCGCGTTCTTGGTGCCAGAGGTGATCTGGCTTGCCCAGATCATCCCCTTCGCGCCGCCGTCGAAACGCAAGAGGACTGCCGCGTTGTCATCCAGTCGCCGTCCCGGCTCGAAGGCGGTGAGGTCGGCAAGAACGGCCTGAACTGCAAGCCCCGATACAAATGTGGCGAGATTTACGGCATGTGTCCCGATATCGGCGATGCAGCCGCCCTCGCCCGACATGCGGGGATCTGTGCGCCAGACGGCCTGTTTCTGCCCGCTCTGTTCCACGGGTCCGGCCAGCCAATCCTGCAGGTATTCGACCTGCACGTGACGCACCGCCCCGATCGCGCCTTCGGCGATCATGCGGCGCGCCTCGCGCACCATCGGATAGCCGGTATAGGTCTGGGTCAGCACGAAGGGCGCGGATGTTTCGGCTGCCAGCGCAGCCAGTTCCTCGGCCTCGGGAAGCGTCGCGGTCATCGGCTTGTCGCAGATCACTGCAATGCCTGCCCGCAGGAAGGCCGTCGCCACCTTAGCATGAAGGTGGTTCGGCGTGACGATGGCCACCGCAGCGATCCCGTCAGGACGGGCTGCCTCGGCCAAAGCCATCTGCGCGAAATCGGAATAGCTGCGGTCGGGCGCAATGCCGAGATCCGCCGCCGAAGCCGCGGCCCGTGCCGGGTCGGAGGACAGCGCCCCCGCAACCAAATCCCACCGCCCATCCAGCCTTGCGGCCATGCGGTGGACCCCGCCGATGAAGGCCCCTTGTCCTCCGCCGACCATGCCCAGTTTCAGTGTCATGACCGGATCCCCAGCATCGCGTCCAGCACCGCCTGATCGGCCCTCCCGCCTGCGAAATCGTCGAAGGCCTGCCCCGTCACCTCAATCAGATGACGGGCGATAAAGGGCGCACCCTCGGCGGCACCCTGCGCCGGGGATTTCAGGAAGCACTCCCATTCCATCACCGCCCAGCCGCGATAGCCGTGCTGGGTCAGCCGCGTGAAGACGGCCGCGAAATCCACCTGCCCGTCGCCAAGGCTGCGGAAACGCCCCGCCCGTTCCGCCCAAGGCGAATAGCCGGAATAGACGCCCTGCCGACCATCGGGGCGGAACTCGGCGTCCTTGACGTGGAACGCCGAGATACGGTCGTGATAGATGTCGATGAAGGCCAGATAATCCATCGCCTGTAACAGGAAGTGCGACGGGTCGTAGTTGATCCTCGCGCGGGGGTGTTCCGCCACGGCGGACAGGAACCTCTCCCAGCTTGCGCCGTCGAACACATCCTCTCCGGGGTGCAGTTCGAAGCCAATATCGACACCCGCATCGTCATAGGCATCAAGGATGGGGGTCCAGCGGCGGGCAAGTTCGGCGAATGCCGTCTCGACCAGTCCGGCGGGGCGCTGCGGCCAAGGATAGAGATAGGGGAAGGCCAGCGATCCGGTGAAGCTGACCGTTCCCGAAAGCCCCAGACGCCGCGCCGCCGTTGCGGCCTTGGTCACCTGATCGACCGCCCATGCCTGCCGTGCGCCGGGATTGCCCCGCACCGTTTCCGGCGCGAAGGCATCGAAGGCCGCGTCATAGGCGGGACTCACCGCGACCAACTGTCCTTGCAAGTGCGTGGACAGTTCCGTGATGGCGATGCCCGCTTTGGCGCAAATGCCCACCACCTCGTCAGCATAGGTCTGACTTTCGGCGCAGAGGTCCAGATCGAACAACCGCCGATCCCAGGACGGGATCTGCACGCCTTTGTAGCCCAGCCCTGCCGCCCAGGCCGTGATCGCGGGCAGGCTGTCGAAGGGTGCATCATTCCCCGCGAATTGCGCCAGAAAGATGCCCGGACCCTTGATCGCACTGCCCGTCATGCCGCCCTCTCCGACAGCATGGTCAGGGGCCGGATCTCCACCGGACAGGCCAGCAGACGGTCAAGCTGCGAAACCAGCGGTTGCAGATGCGGCATCGCCAGATGCGCGTCCAGCGCCGCGCGGTCGGTCCAGTTCTCGTAGAAGACAAAGACGCAAGGATCGGCAGCATCGACGTGGAAGTCGTAGTTGATGCAACCCGCCTCGGCCCGCGTCGGCGCCACTAGCGCCATCAGCAGCGATGCCAGTTCCTCGCGCGTTTCCGTGCGGGCGGTGAGGGTTCCGATGATCGTATACATGGTCAGCCCCGCTTCTGGCTCAAGGCAACGGCAAGGATGATGATCGCGCCCTTGGCGATCAGCTGCTGGCTGAACTCCAGCCCCATCAGGATCAGCCCGTTGTTGATCATCCCGATCATCAACGCGCCGACGATGGTGCCGATGACCGTCCCCTTGCCGCCGAACAGGCTCGTCCCGCCAAGGACGGCCGCGGCGATGACCGACAACTCATCCCCTTCGCCAAGCTGGAAGCGGCCCGATTGCAGACGGCCAGCGTAAAGCATCCCGGCCAGAGCGGCAGCGCAAGAGGACAGGACCAGCACCTTGAACTTGATGCTGCGCGTGTCGATGCCGGAGTAGCGCGCGGCCATTTCGCCCCCGCCCGTCGCCAGAACCTTGCGGCCAAAGCCGGACCGGCGCAGCGCGACATGACCGACGCCCGCGATTACCGCCATCCAGAACATCAGGACCGGGATAGGGCCGACCGAGCCGCCCCCGAAGATCCAGGAATAACCGGGGGACAGGATCGGCACCGCCGCCGTGTCGGAAATCCACATGGCCACGCCCTTGGCGATGCCCATCATGGCAAGGGTCGTCAGGAAGGACGGAATGCCGATCCGCGTCGTGAGCCAGCCGTTGAACACGCCCACGGCCAGCCCTGTCGCCAACCCGGCAAGGACACCGCCAACAGGCCCGGCGACGGCAATCGCCATGGCAACCGTCACCGTGGTCAGCCCCGCCACCGCGCCCACCGACAGATCGATCTCGCCGGCCGACAGCACGAAGGTCATGGCCACCGCCATCACCGCGATCATCGCGGTCTGCCGCACGATGTTCAGCAGGTTGTTCGGGTTCAGGAACCCCTTGTCGTTCAGCGTCAGCGCAAAGACGACAAAGATCACCACAAAGCCGATATAGATGATGTTCTGCCGCCAATTGGCGAAGAATGCCCCGGCGGGGGCGGTTGCTGCCTTAGCCATGGCTGGCCTCCTTTACGGTCAGGGCTTTCTGGATTTCCACCTGAAGGCGGCGCTCGGCCGCTTGCAGGGCATGTTCGGGGTCGCGCTCCTCCGGATCGTCCAGATCGGCGCGGTCCAGCATCTGATGCGCGCGGCCATCCGCCATCACGAGGATGCGGTCGCAGGCCGTCAGCAGTTCCGACAGTTCCGAAGAGATGACGATGACGGCCTTGCCAGACTGCGCGAGGTCGCGCACCAGCCGGATGATTTCGGCCTTGGACCCGATATCGATTCCTGCCGTCGGTTCATCGAGGATCAGGATTTCCGGCTCCGTCGCCAGCCACTTGCCGATCACCACCTTCTGCTGGTTGCCGCCCGACAGCGTGGACACCGCATGGTCGCGGCTTGCCGTCTTGATCGACAGTCGGGCGATCATGTCCTCGGCGATGTCCCGCACGCGGGCACGGTCCACGAACCCCTTCGGCGCGATGCGCCCGATCACCGACATCACCATATTGTCGGCAACGCTATGGGCCGGGATGATGCCCTGCGTCGCCCGCGCCTCCGGCACCAGGGCGATGCCATGGGCCACGGCATCGGCGGGGCGGCGGATCGCCACTTTCGCGCCCTTGATGCGGATCTCGCCCGAAACGGCAGGTTCGATACCTGCAATCACGCGCGCCAGGGCGGACCGACCGGAGCCGAGCAGTCCCGCAAGTCCCAGCACCTCGCCCCGATGCAGCGCGAAGCTGACGTTTTCGGGTTTGTGCGGGCCGGTCACCTTCGCAAGGTCCAGCAGAACCTCGCCCCGCGACACGTCACCCCGCGCCACATCGGCCAGCCCCTTGGATTTCTTGCCGACGATATGTTCGATCATCACGTCGATGGGCAGATCGGCCAGCGGCGCGGTGATGACATGGCGGCCATCCCGCAGGATCGTGGCGCGGTCCGCGATGCGGGCAATCTCGTCCATGCGGTGGCTGACATAGATGATCGCCACGCCCTTGGCCTTCAGCTGCCGCAGAAAGACGAACAGCCGCTCCACATCCGACACCGAAAGAGCGGTCGAAGGTTCATCCAGGATCAGGACGCGCGCATCCTGACTGACCGCCTTCGCAATCTCGGTTAGCTGCTTCTGCCCCGCCCCCAGATCGCCGACGAGTGCAGTCGGATCGACCTCGACCTGCAACATGTCGAAGATCGCCTGCGCCCGCCGGATGGAATCCGCGTCGTCGATCATCCCGCGCGCATCCCGCGCCTCGCGCGTCAGGAAGATGTTCTGCGCCACGGTCAGCGTGGGGATCAGCGACATTTCCTGAAAGTTCATGGCGATACCCGCCGCCCGCGCCGCCTCGGGCGTGCGGGCGGCCAGCTTCTGGCCACCAACCTCGATCTCGCCCTCCTCCGGCACGTGAACACCGTTCAGAACCTTGAGGATGGTGGATTTCCCCGCCCCGTTGCCGCCAAGCAGGGCGTGGACTTCACCGGCAAACACCTCGAAATCCACACCGTCCAGTGCGCGGATGCCGCCGAAGGATTTGGAGATCCCCGTCATCCGCACGGCAACCGGGGCGGGGGCGGTCATTCCACCCGCTCCCACTTGCCGGTTTCACCCGACCGCAGCAGGGCATCGGCCACCAGTTCCGTCAGCAGACCGTCCTCGAAATTCGGGCTGGGCTGCTTGCCGCTGGCAATCGCGCTGAACAGGTCGAAGCATTCGACGATCTTCGTTTCCGAATAGCCGATGCCCAGACCGGGGATAGGCCACAGACCGCCGCCATAGGGATGCGCAGGTCCGGTATAGACCGTGCGGAACCCGCGCGCGTCCGCCGGATCATCGGCGAACATCACCTGCAACTCGTCGCGGCGTTCATAGTTGAAGTGGATCGACCCCTTCGTCCCGTGAATCTCCAGCGTGATGAAGTTGTTCCGGCCCCAGGCGTTGCGCGTGGCCTCCAGACTGCCGATGGCCCCGTTACCGAAGCGCAGCATCGACACCACCTCGTCATCCACATCGACAGGCGCGCGTTCGGCATCGGCGGATTTCTCTGATGCGCCCAGCTTGTCCACCCCGCCCTGCTGCATCGGGCGCGTGGTGACATAGGTCTTGGTCATCGCGATCACCTCGGCGATCGGACCGACGAGGTAATGCGCAAGGTCCACGACATGGGTCGCGATATCCCCCACCGTGCCCGACCCCGCGATCTTCTTCTGGAACCGCCAGGACAGCGGCCCATTCTCATCCGCCGACCAGTCCTGAAGATAGGTGCCACGGAAGTTCAGGATGCGCCCGATGCGGCCCTCCTCGATGTATTTCTTGGCCAGCGCCACGGCGGGCGTGCGGCGATAGTTGAAGGCCACCATGTGGATGATGCCCGCAGCGTTCGCCGCCTCGGTCATCGCGCGGGCCTCTTCGACCGTCCGCGCCAGGGGCTTTTCGCAGATGATGTGCTTGCCCGCCTTGGCCGCCGCAATGGCAATCTCGGCATGGACATTGTTCGGCGTGCAGATGTCGACCACGTCGATATCGGGCCGCGCGACGACGGCGCGCCAGTCGCTCGACGCCTCGTCGAACCCGAAACGGCGACGGGCTTCCTCGGCCGCCCCGTCGGTGACATCGACGACGACCCTGCGGTGCGGGATGGCGGGCGCGGGCCAGAAGAACATGGGCATCGAGGCATAGGCCATGGCGTGCGCCTTGCCCATGAACCCGCCGCCGATCATGGCAACGTTCATCACTTTGGTCATCGTCAGTCTCCGGTGCTGTGCGGGACGGGTTGGGGGAAAGGGCCGGACCTCCACGGGCAGGGAGCAAGTCCCCGGCAAAGGTCCGGCAGGCGCGCGGGGTGATAGGGACACCCCGCGCGGCATCGCTTACTGCATCGAGGCTTTCACGTTCTCGGTCGCCTCGGTCGAATAGACCTGCTTCCACGCGTCCAGCAGGTTCTCCTGGCTGACGGGCAGCGCAGGCAGCGCTACGAAGTCCGGCGCGTCCTTGCCCAGCAGGGCGTAACCGGCCAGCTTCGCCTCGACCACACCGGCGTCATAGGGACGCTGCGCGCCAAGGCCCTTGATGAAGCCGCCCTGCGCCATGCTGATGGCGACGTTTTCGCCAAGGTCGACGGTGGTGATGATCAGATCATCGCGGCCATTGGCGCGGGCGGCGGCCATCACGCCTTCGGCCGGAACGTCCCAGACTGCCCAGATGCCCTTGATGTTCGGGTTCGCGGTCAGCATCGCGCCAGCCGCCTTTTCCGCATCGCCCGAGAAGTCCGGTCCGCCGATCCCCTGTTCATCCACGATCTTGATGTTCGGGTAGTCGCTGGCGATCGTCGCCTTGAACCCGTCATAGCGCTGCTTCGTTACGAAGAAGTCGGCGGCGTGGAACACGAGCCCGATTTCGCCCCCGTCAGGGCCAAGCGCCTTGGCCATCAGATGGGCTGCGGCGACGCCATTGCCGTAGTTGTCCGCCGACACGACCGAGACATAGTCGGTCCCCGGAACGAAGCCCGTCGGGACGTTGTCCATGAACACGAGCTTGGCCCCAGCCTCATGCGCGGCGCGGTAGGCGGCGGCGGTGGCGGTGGGGTCGGTCGGGATCGACACGATGATGTCGGGCGACTGCGCCATGATGGTTTCAAGGTCGCTGACCTGCTTTTCGGGCTTGAAGCCCGCATCGGTCACGGCGATCACTTCGATCCCCATGGCGGCGAACTGGGTCTGCAGGCCGTTGATCTGCGCCTGGCTCCAGTCGTTGCCGCCGTAATGCATCACGATGGCAGCGGTGGCGCCCATCTCCTTGATCTTGGCCAGCTCTTCATCGCTGAGCACGACATCCGAGGCGGGCGAGGGGTCTTCACCGCTCGGTCCCTTGGACAGGACGGTTTCCTGCAACTTGGCAAGCGCCGCGTCCGGATCCGCAAAGGCCGGGGCGGCGATCCCCATCAAAAGCGCAAGCGCGGTCGCCGAGCCCATGAGGCTGCGTCTGGTCAACATAACTTCTTCCTCCCAGAGAAGTGTCGGGGTTTCCCCCGTTTGGTGGACAGGCGGATCAGCCCGCGATTGCCCGGTTCAGGTAGTCCATGCTCAGCCTCGCCCCTTCGGCGGGGTCGAGCCAGGAGTCGAGTTCGGTGCAGACCCAGCCCGCAAAGCCCACATCCCGCATCGCTTGCAGGATCGGCCCCGTCGGCACATCTCCCCGGTCGATCGGGGTGAAGGCGAAGGGGTCGCGCTGGAACCCCTTGAGGTGGATGTAGGAAATCCGCTTCGCATGATCGCGGATCAGCTGCGCCGGATCGCCCCCGGCAGCGGCCAGATGCGCCGTGTCGGGGCAGAAGTCGATTGCGGTCAGATCGAAGATCTTGGCCACTTCGGCAGGGCCTTCGACGATGGTCGAAAGGTGCGGGTGGTAATGCGCCCGCAGCCCCCGCGCATCGGCCAGCGCCTTCACGCGGTCGAGCGCGGCACCCAGCTTGTGATAATCCGGCTCGCGCGTGCCGTCGAAACGCTTGGCCCCGCCGCCCACCACCAGATGCGGCGCGCCCAGTTCGGCGGCACGGTCGGCGGCGCGCGTCACGCGGGCCAGTTCCTCGGGCAGAATGTCGTCGAAGATGAAGTTCCCGCCCGCATAGGTGGCGACCAGTTCCAGCCCGTTGTCGGCCAGAAGCTTGCGCATCTCGGCGGCGCTGTAGTCCAGCAGGTTGCCGTCGAACAGCTCCACCCCGGCATAACCAGCGGCAGCGATGTCGGCGCAGGCGCGATCCATATCGCCGAAGGTGCGGTAGGCCAGCTGCGTGACCGAGGTGACGCCCACGGCATTGCCCCCGAGACCCCCCCAGCAATTGGCGTGATAGGCCAGCTTCCACGCTGTCATCGGTATCCCCTCCCCGTGCCACAGACGCTGCGGGATGGCCCGCCTTGCCTGCTTTCCTGCCGGCCTCCTCTGACCGTGGCACTCACGTTAGGCCTCGATTCCGCTTTGGTCAATAATAAATCTGCTTATGTCAGACTACTTCTGCATTTTTACAGCATAAGTTTTTTCTTGATCGGCAGAAGGACGCCCTTTATCCCTGCTGAAACCCTGCAAGGACGCGATTTTGCCCCTGACCGCCCAGGACCTGACCGAATCGCCCCGCCCCCGTGGCAAGGGACGGCCGCGCACGGTGGAAACCGCTGCGCCATCGCTGGTCGAACTCCTGAACCTCGTCCGCACGGGTGCCGCCAACACGCGGCAGGAACTGGAACGCCAAAGCGAATTCGGCCGCGCCGTGGTGGCGGATCGCCTGACGATGCTGGGCGATCTGGGACTGGTGGACGAAAGCGAACTGGGCACCGCCACGGGCGGCCGAGCGCCGCGACTGGTGCGCTTTGCCGCGCGACGCGCCGCGATCCTTGTCGCCACGCTGGATCAAACCGCGATCGGGGTGGGTGTGGCCGACCTTTCCGGCAAACTCCTGACCGAACATCACGAAGCCGCCGACCTGACCGCCCCGCCCGCCGAACTGGCCGAGCGTCTGACAGCACTCTTCCGCTGGTCGATGGAGCGTCATGCGCCACAGGGCGGCATATGGGGCATCTCCCTCTCCGTCCCCGGGGCCGTTCAGGGCGCGACGGAGGGTGACTTCCTGACCGCCACTCCGCCGGTCCTTCCCGCCTGGGAAGGGTTTCCACTTGTCGAAACGCTGACGCGCGATTTCGGCGTGCCGGTCTGGATGCGGTCCAGCGTCGAGACGATGACGATGGGCGAGCTGCACGCAGGCGCGGCGATCGGCACGCGCAGCATGCTTTTCCTGAAGGTCGGCCGCCGCATCGGCGCGGGCATCGTCTGCGACGGCCAGCTGTATCGTGGCGCGCATGGCGCGGCAGGCCTGATCGGATCGCTTCCAGTCACCTCAGGCGGGCGAAGCGGCCCTCTCGATGCCCTCGCAGGATCGGACATGATCCAGCGCGAAGGTCTATCGGCGGCACAGGACGGGCGCAGCCCCATGCTGGCCGACATCCAGCGCCGCGGGGGCGAGATCACGGCCATCGAAGTCTCGCAAGCCGCACAGATCGGCGATCCCGCCTCGGTCGCGATCCTGACCAAGGCAGGCCACCTGATCGGTCAGGTCGTGGCGACGCTGGCCAATGCGTTGAACCCGGAACTGATCGTGCTGTCGGGGTCCATCGTGCAGACGAACGACATCCTCCTCGCCGCGCTGCGCGAGGCGGTCTATGGCGCATCGCATCCCTTCGTCACCCGCGACCTGCGGATCATCCGGTCGCAGATGGGCAGTTCGGCCGGACTTGTCGGCGCGGCCCGCGTGGCCTCGGAACAGCTGTTCGCGCCGAGTTTCCTGAAGGAATGGGTGATGCAGGGTAGCCCGCTTGCCCATCCGGCCTTCGCCGCCCTGCAGGATCGGCTTTCGCAAACCGCACCGCCCCCTCCGCCGCCAAGGGCGCGGACCGGACAGGAGCTTCCGAGATGACGATATCCGGCCTCGGCCCGCATGGTGAACGCGCCGCCCCGCCCGAACGGGTCAGCCTGCTGCCCGACGACCGCACCGCCGCCAAGGCCGCCGGATGGCGCGTTGCTGTGGTCCTGCACACCTTGGAAAGCGACTGGGCCAAGCAGCAACTTGCCGGCATGATGGGCATCTTCGGCGATTGCGGCGCGGCGGTGATCGACGTTGTGGATTGCGCCTTTTCCCCCGACATGCAGGTGTCCGAACTTGACCGGCTGATCTCTCAAAGCCCCGACGCAATCGTTTCGCTGCCCGTGGCGAACGAACAGGTTGCCGCCGCGCATCGCCGGGTGTCCGAGGCAGGCATAAAGCTGGTCCTGCTCGACAACGCCCCGACCGGCCTGTTGCCGGGCAAGGACTACACGGCGCTGGTGTCGTCGGACAATTTCGGTCTGGGCAAGATCGCGGCAGTGGGACTTTCGGCGCATGTTCCCGACGGTGCGAAGGTCGGCGTCCTCGGCTTCGCCGCCGACTTCTTCGCCACGAACGAGCGCGAGATCGCCTTTACCAAATGGCTTCAGGTAAACCGCCCCGACATCATCCCGCGCATCCACCGCTTCGCACGGATCGAGGACGCTGCCGCAGCCGCGGATGATCTTCTGTCGGCGAACCCCGATCTGGCCGGGCTATTCGTCGTGTGGGATACGCCAGCCCTTGCCGCAGCCACCCGCCTTGCAGAACGCGGCGCGACGATGCCCGTGGCAACCGTGGACCTCGGAGAGGCCGCTGCCATCGCCCTCGCACAAAGCGACTCTTTCTGCTGCATCGCCGCCCAACAACCTTTCCTGCAAGGGATCGCAGCCGCGCAGACCGTGATCCTGTGCCTTCTCGGCCGCCCCGTTCCCGCCTGGATCGCCCTGCCCGGCATCGGGGTCACGCGGGACAACGTGGTCGAGAGTTTCCAGAGGATCTGGCGGCAACCGGCCCCACGCGAAGTGCTGCGCCTGCTGGGCCTGTCACGCGGCAAATGAAGGCCGGCATGGATGCGATGCGACATGTTCACCAGCGGATTTGAATTCGCCTAGATCCCTTAACGACTGGCAATCGACACATCACCGCGACCGTCCGCTTTGGGCCGACCGGCGCATGGTGTGCCGGTCGGGAAAGTTGATCAAAGGTCGATCCCCTCTGACAGGGACAACGCGTCATCGATGTCGACGCCAAGATAGCGCACAGTGCTATCCATCTTCGTGTGCCCCAGCAGCAGCTGCACCGCGCGCAGGTTCCCGGTCTTCTTGTAGATCTGCGCAACCTTGGTCCGTCGCATGGAATGCGTGCCGTAGGCGCTGGGTTCCAGGCCGAGCGAAGTTACCCAGCCCCGGACTATCCGGGCATACTGTCGCGTGGACAGATGCGGGCTGCCGTGGATCCGGCTGGGCCACAGGAAATCGAGACCGTTCATCTCTGGGTCGCCGATCCAGCGATCGAGGGACACCCTTGTGGTCTCGGTGATCTCGAACCGGACCGACTTGCCGGTCTTGCTCTGGATCATCGAGGTCCGCTCCTTGACGCGCCCGGCGGCGAAGACATCCCGAACCCTGAGGCCGACAAGGTCACAACCGCGCAGTTTGCTATCGACCGCCATGTTGAACAGCGCGAGGTCCCGCGCGTTGCCTGCCATCTCAAGGCGAACGCGGATCGACCAAACATGCCGCGGCAGCAGCGGACGTTTCTGGCCGATGATGCGGCCTTTGTTCCAAGGAACTCGGGCAGGACAGAGAGCGGGTAGAAATTCGACGGACATGGGACTACCTCCTGTCCACCGTGCCCACCCTTCTTCGGTCTTGCCGACAGTGGCAGGATATCACGGCTCGAGGGATGGTGTCCTCGCGTCGGGCGGAAAGCAGACCTTCGCGCCTTTAATACGTCAGCGTTCAAGAGCATCTTCGCCCAGCGTTGGCGGATGCAACTCGCTGCTGGTCCGAACCATCGAACGTCTGACGAGCACCAAAGCAGGTCAATGACATCGGCGGTGGGCTATGGAATGTCTGCGAGCGGATAGCCCCATGCGCCTTCCCATCCGCATGCTTTCGCTGCGCAGAAGGCGGCATATTGGAGAACCTCTCCTGGAGTATCTCCGCGCAATCTCGCCACAAGGTAGCCCGCAATGAAGGCATCGCCTGCGCCCATGGTGTCGACCACCGTGGCGGGCACAATTGGCTGTTCGATGCGGGTCTGACCATTGGCCCAGACTGCCCCCTTGTCGCCGCGCGTCACGCAGACGGTGTCCGGTCCAAGGTCGAGGACCCGCGCGATCAGCTCCGACACTGCCGCGTCGGCCAGCCCTGCTCCTGACAGGAAAGCCGTCGAGACATGCGGGCAAACCTGCGCCAGATAAGCCGGGTCGTGAAGAGTGGAGAAGTCGAACGACACCTCGTGCGCGGCGGCACGGATGCGGGGCAGTTCCGGTTCGAGATAGCTGAAGCAGCTGGAATGGACATGGCCTTTCGCCGCGATCAGCGCGAGGTCATCCTCGTCCATCCTGAGCATCAGCTTGCGCCGGATGCCGCCCCGGTTTGACGCAACGAAGACCCGGTCTCCGTCCACATCATGCGTGACCTTCGCTTTGCCATTAGGCCCTTCTACCCGGCGCAGTTGGGCGGTCGAGAGGTTCTCTGCCAGCATGCAGGCGCGGACGTGATCGCCCTCACGGTCATTCCCTACGATGCCCATGTAGGCCACTTCGGCAAGCCCGAAACGGCGGGCCAGAACGGCCACGTTCAGCGCGTTGCCTCCGGGGAAAAAGACGCCGCGGTCAAGATAAAGATCGACAACATTGTCGCCGATGCAGAGAAGTCCGTTCGTCATGCTGGCCTCGTCGGAATTGGGGGCAGGACTGACCCGCCCCCTGACCCCTCATCAATAATCCATCTTCCACATGTAGCGCCGCACGGTCAGCGGGTGACCACGGGAATCGGCCAACTTGTCGCAATAGACCCGCAGCAGAGTGCCGAAGGCCATATGCTCGACGTGTTCGACCACTTCGGCGTCGATGTTGCCCAGCCCCAGTTCCTCGGCGCATAGAGTGGTAACGCGCTGGCTGTATTTCGTTGCGAAGGCAAGACCCCGGTCATCCATCTTGCGGCTTGCGCCAAGGCCGCGCAGCACGATGAAAGGCACGTCGAAATCGGTGATCTCGAAGGGTCCGTGGAAGTATTCGCCCGCGTGGATGCCGGCCGAATGGATCCACTGCATCTCCTGGAAGATGCAGATCGCGTAGGAGTAGGCCGTGGCGTAGTTGGCGCCAGCGCCCATCGTGTAGATCACTGGCTCGCGTTTCATGGCTTCGGCGAAGGTGGCGATGCGGTCTGTATGGGCGGCGATGGCGGTGTCGATCAGGGCCGGAAGGGCGGTCAGTGCCTTTTCCACCTTTTGCGCCAGGGGGTTCCCTTCGCGCACGCCCATGATGCCGAAGGTCAGTCGGGCCATGACGGCGGGGGAATGGTCGGGCGCAAAGGTCTTGGGCGCGTGGGTGTAATAGACTGGGAACTCAACCGCTTCATCCAGCGGGCTGCCGGGCAGATTGGTCAGCGCGACGGTCAGCGCGCCCTTGGCACGGGCGAAGCGGGCGGCGTCGACCGTTTCAGGCGTGGTGCCGGAGTGCGAACACAGGATCACAGCCGAGGTTGGCCCCAGCCGTGCCGGGTTGCGGGCCATGAACTCGGCGGCGTTCAGCGCGTGGCCGGCGATGGTTTTCGCATGACGATCGACCGCATACTGGTTCGGCAGCATCAGTGCATAGGATCCGCCGCAGGCGACGAAGTAGATTTCGGTCAGTGCAGGCCGGGCCTTTGCGGCGGCAAGTGCGGCGGCGATCTGCGCCTCGGTCGGGAAGGGTTTGTCGGTCATCTGGTCCTCTCGTCTGGCAAGGTTGGGCCGGTCCCGGAAACGGAGCTCCGGGGTGCGGCAGGTCGGCAATGGGTTAGGCGCTACTGGGGAAAGCCCCCCGGATGGCCACAGCAGGCGGCAGCGCAGGTGTGGCCCGCTGCCATGGCCTTGGGCACGTCGGCCCCGTTCAGCCGCGCGGACAGAAAGCCCGCGATGTAGGCGTCGCCCGCGCCGGTGGTGTCGACCGGGGTAATTGCCGGGGCCGCGGCGCGGAAGGTCTGTCCGCCGATCAGGGCAAGACTGCCTCGTGCGCCCAGCGTGATGACGGCCCCCTTTGCGCCTTGGGCCACCAGATCTGCCGCGCGCGCCTCGGCATGGTCGGCCTGCGCTTCGGACAATGAGGCAAAGGCGATGGTCAGCCCCTCCACATCCAGGTCTTCCGGTGCCGCATTCACCGATACATCCTGCGACAGGCTGACCCCGTCGCGTGCCAGCACACGGCGCGCATGGCCGCCATCCTGAAGCCAGCCGATGTGAACATGGCGGGCCGCTGACAGCGCACGCAGGCGCGCGGCATCGGGCACCCAGCCCGCGCAAGCGCCGAAATCCTCGGTCAGGATGGTCCGGTTGCCGTCCGCCGCCACGTTCAGGCAGGTGACCGAGGTCGCGAGCGCACGTCGATCCACCAACGCGACGTCCACCCCCTTTGCGGTCAGCGCGGCCAGCACCCGGTCGGCATCGGCCTCTCCTGTCGGCCCCACGGCCCCGCAATAGGCCGTGCTCAGGCCAAGCATGGCCGTCTGCACCGCGACGTTGACGGCATTGCCACCCACCAGATCAGCCGTGACCGCACTGGTCAGCCGGTCGATGCAGTTGTCGCCAAGGGCTATCAGGTCGAACGCGGTCATCCGATCGTCGCCCCGCGCGAGGCCATGTTGTCCTTCAGGTCATGCAAGGCGAGGACGGGACGGCGATACCAGGTCTGGCCGTGAAAGAAGGGGCGTGTTTCCAGCTCCAGCCCGTCAAGCGCGGTCTCGCCGCCCTTGCCCAGCATCTTCTGCGCCAGCTTCATCCCAAGGTAGGACGACATGGCGACGCCGGTGCCGTTGTAACCGATGGCATAACCCATACGGCCGTGCAGCCCGACATGCGGCAGGTGGCTGAAGGTGGCGCCGACAAAGCCGGTCCAGACATGCGCGATCTTCACGCCCTCCAGCTGCGGGAACAGCCGCAGGATGTTGCGGCGCACCCGCGGCAGGCAGGCGGCAACGTTGGTCACGTTCACCGGGACCACGGTGCCGATCACCACCCGGTCGCCATCGGGCGAAGGACGGTGGTAGGTCACGTTCATCCGCGTGTCATAGACCATCGAGGCGCGGGGATAGAGCGCCCGGACCGCCGCCGGGTCCATCGCTTCGGTCGCCGTCACCACCGAGGCCAGCGACACCACCCGCCGCCGCATCCACTTTGACGCGCCGTCTGTATAGCCGTCGGTTGCCATCACCAGATGTGCTGCGCGGACCGTGCGGGTGCCGGCAAGGCAGGTGATGTGATCGACCCTATCCTCGATCCGCGACACGCGGGTCATAGGCGCAAAGCGCACGCCCGCGGCAAGGCAAAGCCGCACCAGTTCGGCCACCAGGCGACCTGGGTGCAAGCTGGCCCAGTCGGCCAGATGCACGCCGCCGTGGAACTGTGGCGAGGCGACGAAGTCGGACACCCGACCTTTCGGGATTTCCTCACCCTCGACCCCCAGACGCGCGTTCTGGCGCAGGAAATGGCGCAGGCCTTCCATCCGGTCGGGCCGGTGGGCGCCGATGAAATGGCCGCAGACGCTGTAGTTGCAGGCGATGGCCTCTTCGGCCACGAACTGGCGCAGGTGGCGGTGGGCTTCGATCCCGGTCGACAGGATGGCCCGTGCGCGGTCCTCGCCATATCTCCCGATGAAGTCATCGAGGTCCGGCTTCATTTCCGAGGAAACCTGCCCGCCGTTCCGGGTGGAACACCCCCAGCCGATCTCTCCCGCGTCGCAGACCACGACCTGCCGTCCGCCGCGCGCCAGATGCAGCGCGGTGTAAAGGCCGGTGAAGCCCGAGCCGACCACCAGCACGTCCTCGCGCGGCTCGACCGTCGAGGCGGGGACCTGTGGCAAGGCCATCTCGGCCCGCCAGAGGGGGGTGTCGCTGTGTCCCTGGAAGGCGTCCATCTCAGTAGGCCACGCGCTTGTAGTAGCGGCGCGTCACCAGCGGGTGGTTCCGCATCACCTCCAGATGCGCCGAAAGCCGTTCCAGCACGGTGGCCAAAAGCGCCGGGGCCAGCAAAGCCCGCAGGTCAGCCGACAGGCCGGTGGTCGCCAGGTCGCGGGTGTCGAGCACGGTCAGCTTGTCGGTATACCCCTTGGCAAAGGCGATCACCCGGTCGGTCAGCGGGCGGGTTTCATCCTCGCCCGCGAAGACCAAGACCGAGACGCCCTTTTCCACCAGTTCCAGCGTGCCGTGGAAGAAGTCCGAGGCATGGACCGGCCGGGTGCGGATCCACTGCATCTCTTCCAGGATGCACATGCCGTAGTAGTAGGCTTCGGGCCAGGCCGCGCCCGAGCCGGTGATGATATGCCAGCCATCGGCGGCAATCGCCCGGGCCAGCGCATCGGCGCGCGGCTCGAACGCCTGTTTCACTGCCAGAAGCTGTTGCGGCAGACCCGCAAGCTCGGCGATGATCCGATCGTAGTCAGACCGCTCGCCCCGCGCCTGCATCGCCGCCAGCGCGGCCACCAGCGAGGTGACATAGAACATCTCGCACGAGGTATCATCCTCGGCAAAGTTGACGAAGCTGTGGTCGGCCCCCTTGGCCAGTGGCGTCTCGGCGTGGCCGGTGATGGAGATCACGGTGGCCCCGCGTGCCTTCACATAGTCCATCGCCGCGATGCTTTCCTTCGTGGTGCCCGAAAGCGACGGCATGATGACCACCGACTTCGGTCCCAGCGCCACGTGGCCGGTCAGCACGACTTCGGCGCAGAGGACGTTGTGGCAGGGCAGCTTGGACGCACGGCGCATCAGGTCGGTCGCCGGCTGCATCAGGATGCCCGCGCCGCCCGACCCCATGAAGAAGAGGCTGTCGGCCCCCTCGGCCACCAGCCGCCCGACCACTGCGCCAAGGTCGCGGGCGATGGTCACGGTCCCGGTCTGGATGCGCAGGAAGCGGGCGGGGTCGAAGTTCAGCATGGTCTTTCCTTTCGAGAACCAGTTGGGCGGATCAGAGCCGAAGGCCGCTGTCGCCGGAGAAGAGATGCGCGCGGCCCGGCTGGGACTGCACGGTCAGGCCGCCGTCCGCGGCAAAGTCATGTTCGCCATCAAGCTGCACGGTCACGGGCTGGCCATCGGCAAGGCGGCCATAGGCATAGGTCACGCCGCCCAGCCGCTCACTGGCCTGCACCTCCACCGACGCACCGGGTCCGGCGACAAGGTGCTCGGGCCGAATGCCCAGCGTGACCTCGGCGCCGACGGCGGGCAAATGATCCACGGCCACCTCGCAGACCAACCCGGCGGCATCGACGCGGGCGTGGCCGGCCTCGGTGCCCAGCACGCGGGCATTCAGGAGGTTCATCTTCGGGCTCCCGATGAACCCTGCGACGAAGGTGTTGGCAGGCCGGCGGTAGATGTCCAGCGGCGCACCGATCTGTTCCACCAGCCCCTCGCGCAAGACGACGATCTTGTCGGCCAACGTCATCGCTTCGATCTGGTCGTGCGTGACGTAGACCATCGTCGCCTGCAACTCGCGGTGCAGCTGAGCCAGTTCGATCCGCATCTGCAGCCGGAGAGAGGCATCAAGGTTCGACAAGGGTTCGTCGAA
>Ga0102832_1000711_pt1 | contig 39735 bp, 35 predicted proteins | sample EBPBio282013_DNA_FD_88942 | JGI IMG/M metagenome (GOLD analysis project Ga0102832, IMG submission 88942) | Wastewater treatment Type I Accumulibacter community from EBPR Bioreactor in Madison, WI, USA - Reactor 2_5/28/2013_ DNA (Illumina Assembly) | ecosystem: Engineered > Bioreactor > EBPR >... | reverse complement strand
ATCCTGCTTTTCAAGATGCGCCTCGACGAGGCCGGTGAAGACAAGCATGTCGCTGCTGCATCGATCGGCGACGGCGCGAGGCGCCAGTTCCTGCTGCTTTCGCTGCCCGCCACCGGAGGCAAGCTCAAGGTCGAGTCGGCCAGCCGCAGCACAAGCCCGCTGGCCAAGCTCGCCGAAGCCTATGTCGGGGTGGTAGAAGCCTTCCGCGCCGCAGCCTGATTTGGCGCGCCGCCTTCCTTGTGTCGGCGAAACGCTCGGGCTTCTACGCTGACGCAATTCCGGGACGGAAAACCGCTTCGCACTCTTCGTGGAACTGCCTTGGCGACACGACGGCGTTAGTTCGTCGTGTCGTCGGTGCCGTCGTCCTCGACATCGTCCAGCCGCACGAAGTCATAACCCTTGGCCTTGAGCGCCAGCAGGCCCTTGACCAGACCGCCGCCCGCAGCGTGGGTCGGCTGGTTGATGTGGGCGATGATGACGTCACCGTCCTTGGCGGAGGCGACACGCCTTTCGGTCTCGCGTGCGCCGAGCAGCGAGCCGCCGTCGCCATTGACCGAATAGCCGGCGATGCGGAAGCCCATCTGGCGGATCAGCGCGATCGAGGTCGGACTGTATTGCGCCGTGGCGCCGCGGAACCATTTCGGTGCAGGCCCGCCACGTTCGGTCAGCGCCAGCGCACCGGCTTCGACTTCGGCCTGCACCGCCTCGACGCTGCCGGCGCTCTTCAATCCATAGATCTTGTGCGGAGTGTCGACGGCGGGAATGTGCCGAGCGCCATGGTTTTCGAGTTCGAACAGCTCGGGATGCGCCTTCATGATGGCAAAGGCCGCCGCATTGCGCTTCAGCCACATGCCGGTGACGAAGATCGTCGCCGGGATCTTGTTGTCGACGAGCGTCGAAAGAATGCGCGCATCGGTCGCTCCGCCGCAGGCATCAAGCGTCAGCGCCACCCGCGGTCGCGCTTCACCCGACGGCTTGAGATGCAGTCTCGGTTCCAGCAGGGCTGCGGCGGAAGCCTGAGATGCCAGAAGTGCGGCCAGAGCCGCACCAATCAAAAACCTGCCGGGCATGCGCATGCGAAATTCCAAATCGTCGTCCGAGATGGCGCTCACTGGCGCCCGAATCTTGGCGCGATGATGACGGCAATGAAATACCTACGTGGAATGCCCACGTAGGGCTTCAGCGCCGATGTTCCATCAGCGCATTTGACACGGCAACCCGCGCCCGGAAAGTTGCTCCGGGCACAGCCTGGCAAGACCGGGGCGCTTACCCCTTCGCTTTCACCGCCGCTTGCGCAGCCGCAAGCCGGGCGATCGGCACGCGGAAAGGCGAGCACGAGACGTAGTCCAGCCCGACGCTTTCGCAGAAACGGATCGAGGCCGGATCACCGCCATGCTCGCCGCAGATGCCGAGCTTGATCTCGGGCCGCGTCGCCCTGCCCTTTTCGGCAGCGATCTTCACCAGTTCGCCGACACCTTCGATGTCGAGCGACACGAACGGATCCTGCTCGATGATGCCTTTCTGCCGGTAGGTTTCGAGGAAGGACGCCGCGTCGTCGCGCGAAATGCCGAAGGTCGTCTGCGTCAGGTCGTTGGTGCCGAAAGAGAAAAACTCGGCCGCCTCGGCAATGACATGCGCCCGGATCGCTGCACGCGGCAGCTCGATCATCGTGCCGGTGAGGTAGTCGATCTTCGTGCCGCTCTCCTGCATGACGCTCTGGGCGACCTGGTCGATGCGCGCCTTGACGTAGTCGAGCTCCTTCATCAGGCCGACCAGCGGCACCATGATCTCCGGAACGACGGGGCTTCCGGTCTTTTTGCCGGCCTCGACGGCCGCCTCGAAGATAGCGCGCGCCTGCATCTCGGCGATCTCGGGATAAGAGACGGCCAGGCGGCAGCCACGATGGCCGAGCATCGGGTTGAATTCGTGCAGGGCCTCGGTGCGCTGGCGCAGCTTGTCAGCCGGCACGTTCATCGCCTCGGCCACTTCTGCGATTTCCTCCTCAGTCTTGGGCAGGAACTCGTGCAGCGGCGGATCGAGCAGGCGGATCGTCACCGGCAGGCCGGCCATGATCTCGAACAGCTCGAGGAAGTCCGAACGCTGCATCGGCAAAAGCTTATCGAGCGCCTTACGGCGGTCCTTCTCGGTATCGGCGAGGATCATCTCGCGCATGGCTATGATGCGATCGCCATCGAAGAACATGTGCTCGGTGCGGCAAAGGCCGATGCCCTCGGCGCCGAACTTGCGGGCGGTCGCCGCGTCGGTCGGCGTCTCGGCGTTGGCGCGGACGCCCAGCTTGCGGACCTTGTCGGCCCACACCATCAGCTCGGCGAAGTCGCCGGACAGCTCGGGCTGCACGGTCGGCACGACACCCAGCATGATCTCGCCGGTGCCGCCATCGAGCGTGATGAACTCGCCGGCCTTCACCATCGTGCCGCGCACCGACAGGGTACCGGCCTTGGCGTCGATCCGGACGTCGCCGGCGCCGGCGACGCAGGGCTTGCCCATGCCGCGCGCCACCACGGCGGCGTGGCTGGTCATGCCGCCGGTCGAAGTCAGGATGCCCTCGGCGGCGTGCATGCCGTGGATGTCCTCGGGGCTGGTCTCGCGGCGTACCAGGATGACCTTCTCGCCGCCGCGCGCCTGCAGCTCGGCCTCGTCGGCGGTGAACACCACCTTGCCCGAGGCCGCGCCCGGCGAGGCCGGCAGGCCCTTGGAGATCACCTTGCGCGGCGCCTTGGGATCGAGCGTCGGGTGCAGCAGCTGGTCGAGCGACGACGGGATGATGCGGGCGACCGCTTCGGTGTGGTCGATCAGGCCCTCGCGCACCATGTCGACGGCGATGCGGAGCGCCGCCTTGGCGGTGCGCTTGCCGTTGCGCGTCTGCAGCATGTAGAGCTTGCCGCGCTGCACCGTGAACTCGATGTCCTGCATGTCGCGGTAGTGCTTCTCCAGCGTGTTGCGCACGCCGGCCAGCTGCTTGAACACCGCCGGCATGACCTCTTCCATCGCCGGGGCGTCGGACTTCTGCGCCAGCTTGCCCTGCACGGTCAGGAGCTGCGGCGTGCGGATGCCGGCCACCACGTCCTCGCCCTGCGCGTTCACGAGGTACTCGCCGTAGAACAGGTTCTCGCCGGTCGACGGATCGCGGGTGAAGGCCACGCCGGTGGCGCAGTCGTCGCCCATGTTGCCGAACACCATGGCCTGCACGTTGACCGCGGTGCCCCAGCTCTCGGGGATCGAGTGCAGGCGGCGGTAGGTGATGGCGCGCTGGTTCATCCACGAGCCGAACACCGCGCCGATCGCGCCCCACAGCTGCTCGCGCGGCTCCTGCGGGAAAGGCTTGCCGGTGCGCTTCTCGACGATCTTCTTGTACTCGGTGACCACCGAGCGCCAGTCGTCGGCCTTGAGGTCGGTGTCGAGCTGGACGCCGAGGTCTTCCTTCTTGAGCTCGAGCGCTTCCTCGAAATAGTGATGCCCGACGTCGAGCACGACGTTCGAGTACATCTGGATGAAGCGGCGGTAGCTGTCCCAGGCGAAGCGCTCGTCGCCGGCCGACTTGCCGAGCCCGAGCACCGTGCGGTCGTTGAGGCCGAGGTTCAGCACGGTGTCCATCATGCCCGGCATCGAGGCGCGGGCGCCCGAGCGCACCGAGACCAGCAGCGGGTTGTTGGGATCGCCGAACTTCGCGCCGACCACCTGCTCGACCTGGCCCAGCGCCTGCTCGACCTCGTGCTTCAGCTCGGCCGGGTAGGCGTTGCCGTTGGCGTAGTACCAGGTGCAGACCTCGGTGGTGATGGTGAAGCCCGGCGGCACCGGCAGGCCGAGGCTCGACATCTCGGCGAGGTTGGCGCCCTTGCCACCCAGCAGGTTGCGCATCTCGGCACGGCCCTCGGCCTTGCCATCCCCGAAACTATAGACCCACTTGGCCATTTCAGCCCTCGATCCTGGAGAAATCCGCTACCGAATCCATGGTCGCCCGAATCTGGTTGAGCAGCTTGAGGCGGTTCAATCTCAAATCGGGCTTGTCGGTGACATTCACTGTGACTTTTTCGAAGAAGGCGTCGATCGGGCCGCGCAGCCCGGCGAAGGCCTTCATGGCGCCCGCGAAGTCCTCGCGTTGCAGGGCGGGCTTCACCCCCCGCTCCAGCTCGGCCAGCGCCGCCGCCACGGCCTTTTCCTCGGCCTGCTCGAGCAGCGCCGCCTGGGGCGCGCCGGCGACCTGGGCCGCCAGCGTCTTGTCCTTCTTTTCCTCGGCCCGCACGATGTTGGCGGCCCGGCCATAGGCGGTCAGCAGGTTGCGGCCCGCTTCCGTCCCGAGGAAGGACTGCACCGCCTCGACCCGGGCCAGCAGGCGCACCAGGTCGTCCTCGCCGCCCAGCGCGAGCACCGCGTCGACCACGTCGTGGCGCACGCCCTTCTCGCGCATCTGGACCTTCAGGCGGTCGGCGAAGAACGCCATCAGGTCGTCGGCCTCGAAGAACGACTTCAGCGGCAGGCGCAGCCGGTTCTCGACCACGATGCGGATGATGCCGAGCGCGGCGCGGCGCAGCGCGAACGGATCGCGCGAGCCGGTCGGCTTCTCGCCGATCGCCCAGAAGCTGGTCAGCGTGTCGAGCTTGTCGGCCAGCGCCACCACGATCGACAGGGGCGCCGACGGGCAGCGGTCGTTCGGGCCGGCCGGCGCGTAGTGGTCGCCGATGGCGTCGGCGATCGGCGCCGGCAACTTCTCCTCGAGGGCATAGTAGCGGCCCATCACGCCCTGCAGTTCGGGGAACTCGCCGACCATGCCGCTGACGAGGTCGGCCTTGCAGAGGTGCGCGGCCAGGATCGCCTGCGCCCGCTGGTCGGCCTTGTCGGCGCCGGGCACGAACCGCGCCAGCTTGTCGGCCAGGATCTCGATGCGGGTCACGCGGTCGGCCTGGCTGCCGAGCCTGGCGTGGAACACGATGTCCTTGAGGACCGGCAGGCGCTCTTCCAGCCGCACCTTGCGGTCCTGGTCCCAGAAGAACTTGGCGTCGCTCAGCCGGGCGCGCAGCACGCGCTCGTTGCCGTCGACGATGGTGGCGCCGCCGTCGCGCGCGACGTTGTTGGCGACCACGACGAAGCGGTTGGCCAGCGCCGCGCCCTTGGTGGTGGTGGCGAAGTAGCGCTGGTGCGTCTTCATCGACACGATCAGCACCTCGGGCGGCACGCCCATGAACTGCGCGTCGATCGTGCCAAGCAGCGGCACCGGCCATTCGACCAGCCCCGCGACCTCGTCGAGTAGCGCCTCGTCGGGGCGCAGCGTGACCCCGGCGTCGGTGCACAGGCGCCCGGCGCCGTCGCGGATGATCTGCTTGCGCTCGGCCGGGTCGAGGATCACGTGGGCGGCGCGCAGCTTGGCGACGTAGTCGGCGAAGCCGGTCACCTGGATGTCGCCCTTCGACAGGAAGCGATGGCCGCGCGTGGTGTCGCCGAAGCGCACCGGCGCCATCTTGCCGCCGGGCGCGATCTCGCCCTGCAGCACCTTGCCGTCGAACAGCGCGACGATGGCATGCAGCGGGCGCACCCAGGTCATGGTGCCGCTGCCCCACTTCATCGACTTGGGCCACGGCAGCGCCTTCATCGCCGCCTCGACGATGCCGGGCAGCGCGTCGGCGGTCGGACCGCCCTTGCGCGAGATCACGGCGAACCAGAACTCGCCCTTGCCGGTGTCGCGCTTCTCGGCCTGGTCGAGCGAGGCCAGCCCGGTCGCCTTGAGGAAGCCCTGCACGGCCTGGTCGGGCGCGCCGACCCGCGGGCCGCGGCGTTCCTCGCTGACGTCGGCGCGGGCGGCCGGCAGGCCGTCGACGACCAGCGCCAGGCGGCGCGGCGTCGCGAAGGCGCGCGCGTCGGTGAAGGTCAGGCCGGCGGCCTTGAGGCCGTCGCAGACCAGCCGCTGGAAGTCGTCGGCGGCGCGCGCCTGCATGCGCGCCGGGATCTCTTCGCTGAGGAGTTCGAGAAACAGCTCGGCCATGTCAGGCAGCCTTCGCGATCTGGGTCGCGAGCCACGCCTCGCAGCACGCCTTGGCGAGGTCGCGGACGCGCAGGATATAGCTCTGGCGCTCGGTCACGCTGATCACGCCGCGCGCGTCCAGCAGGTTGAAGCAGTGCGAGGCCTTGATGCACTGCTCGTAGGCCGGCAGCGGCAACTTCTTGGCGACCAGGCTGGCGCACTCCTTCTCCGCGTCGGCGAAGTGGCGGAACAGCATCTGCGTGTCGGCATGCTCGAAGTTGTAGGCCGACTGCTCCCGCTCGTTCTGCAGGAAGACGTCGCCGTAGGTCAGCGGCACTTCCGAGTCGGTGCGGTTGAACGGCAGCTCGTACACGGTCTTCTTGTCGAACAGGTACATCGCCAGCCGCTCGAGTCCGTAGGTGATCTCGCCCGCCACCATGTCGACCTCGATGCCGCCGACCTGCTGGAAGTAGGTGAACTGGGTGATCTCCATGCCGTCGCACCAGACTTCCCAGCCGAGGCCCCAGGCGCCCAGCGTCGGGCTCTCCCAGTCGTCCTCGACGAAGCGGATGTCGTGCAGCGTGGTGTCGATGCCGATCGCCTCGAGCGAGCCGAGGTAGCGCTCGAGGATGTCGGGCGGCGACGGCTTCAGGATCGCCTGGAACTGGTAGTAGTGCTGCAGCCGGTTGGGATTGTCGCCGTAGCGACCGTCCTTCGGCCGACGCGACGGCTGGACGTAGGCGGCGTACCACGGCTTGGGGCCGAGCGCGCGCAGCGTCGTCGCCGTGTGGAAGGTGCCGGCGCCCATTTCCATGTCGTACGGTTGCAGGATCAGGCACCCCTGGCGGGCCCAATAGTCCTGCAGGGTGAGGATGAGTTCCTGGAAGCACGTCGGCTTGCGGCGTGCTGACGGCTCGGACACGATCAACTCCGAAGCTCAGAAGGCCTTGTGTTTCCGCCACTTAAGGCCGTTTTTGCGGTGCGGCAAAATAGGTGGCACCCCTACCCCGGTCAAGCGCGCCCGCAGGCCTCACCCGGAACTGCGGCCTTGTGGCAGGGGATGCCCACATTGTTCGCACTTTGCAATTCTGGCAGAGACGTAGGCACCGCACTTATCGCACTGCACAACGTCCTCGATCGGCCCGCTGCGGCGGGCCTCGACGGGCGGTGCGGGCGGCGGCGCCGGACGGGTCGGCGGCGGCGGTTCGGCCGGGGGCCGGCGGCCGACGAACGTGTCGAACAGGCCTTTCCAGCGGGAAAAGGTCTTCCACAGGCCGTAAACGGCGACGCCGAACAGGATGATCTTGAGCAGAAGCCCCATGCGGCCATTTGAGGTTCCTGCATGATCGGGTCAAGCACGCTATAGGAAGTCCATGGACCGAAACACCACGCCGCCCCTCGACCTGTTCGTGGTGGGCGGCGGCATCAACGGGGCGGGGATCGCCTGCGACGCGGCCGGCCGGACCCTCTCGGTCGGCCTGTGCGAAATGCACGATTTCGCCAGCGCCACCTCCTCGGCCTCGACCAAGCTGATCCACGGCGGCCTGCGCTACCTCGAGCACTACGAGTTCCGGCTGGTCCGCGAGGCGCTGCAGGAGCGCGAGGTCCTGCTGGCCAAGGCGCCGCACCTGTCGTTCCCGATGCGCTTCGTGCTGCCGCACGAGCCGCACCTGCGGCCGCGCTGGATGCTGCGGCTCGGCCTGTTCCTCTACGATCACCTCGACTGGCACATGACGCTGCCCAAGTCGGAGTCCGTCGAGTTCGCGACCTCGCCGTTCGGGCGCGGTCTCAAGCCGTCGTTCCGCAACGGCTTCGTCTATTCCGACGCCTGGGTCGACGATGCCCGGCTGGTGATCGCCAACCTGAAGTCGGCCCGCGAGATGGGCACCCGCATCTGGGCCCGCCACCGCTGCGTGTCGGCGCGGCGCAGCGCCGACGGCAAGCTGTGGGACATCGCGCTGGAAGGTCCCGGCGGCACGGCGGTGGCGCTGCAGGCGCGCGGCCTGGTCAACGCCGCCGGCCCGTGGGTGAAGCACTTCCTCGACGACCAGACCGAGATCCGCACGCCCAAGCGGGTCCGCCTGGTCAAGGGCAGCCACATCGTGGTGCCGAAGCTCTACGACGGCGATCACTGCTTCATCCTGCAGAACGCCGACAACCGCATCGTCTTCGTCATCCCCTACGAGCGCGACTTCTCGTGCATCGGCACGACCGACATCCCGGTCGAGAGCGGCGAGCAGGCGGTCTGCTCGCCCGAGGAGATCGACTACCTGTGCGGCATCGCCAGCCACTACATGGAAAAGCCGGTGCGACCGTCGGACGTCGTGTGGACCTGGTCGGGCGTGCGGCCGCTGTTCGACGACGGCGACGACAATCCGTCGGCGGTGACGCGCGACTATCACCTCGAGATCGACGGCGGCCCGGGCAAGGCGCCGCTGCTGTCGGTGTTCGGCGGCAAGATCACGACCTACCGCCGGCTGGCCGAGCACGCGCTGCGCGACCTCGCGCCGTGGTACCCGAACATGGGCCTGCCGTGGACCGCGACACGGGCGGTGGACGGCGGCGAGTTCGCCGACGCGCCGACCTACGAGGCGGCGTTCGACGACTTCGTGAACGGCGCCGCGCAGGCCTACAAGCAGCTGCCCAAGGAGCTGATCCGCATCCTCGCGCGCCGTCACGGCGTCTGCATCGACGAACTGCTGGAGAACATCAGCACCGTCGACGATCTCGGCCGGCACTTCGGCGGCCATCTCTACGAACACGAGGTGCGCTACCTGATGCGCGAGGAATGGGCGTTCGAGGCCGACGACGTGCTGTGGCGGCGGACCAAGGAAGGGCTGCACATGACCGCCGAGCAGCGCGACGCATTCGCACGCTGGATGGCCGAGCAGCGGCCGAACTTTACATAAGTTTACACAGGGGCCCGGGCACGTTCGCACGGTCCGGGCCGTAACAGGGGCATGACCACCCCGTTCCGTTCGGAGTTCCCGATGTCCAAGCGCACCCTTCTCGCCTCTTCCGCCCTCGTGCTGGCCGCCGGCCTGGCGCTGTCGGGTCCCGCCGCCGCGCTCGACACGCTGCCCGGCGACGACCTGCTGGAACTGGCCCAGGCCACCCCGCCCGCCGCGTCGCCGGCCAGCCCGCCGGCGAACGGCCTCGAGCGCCGGATGCGGACGATCAACCCCAAGGCGGTCTGCCTCGACCACCTCGCCCGCCGCATCGGCAACCGGACCTATCTCAAGATCAAGCTGGAGCTGAAGCCCGAGCAGGCGGCGGCGTGGGACGCCTTCGCCAAGGCCGCCGAGGGCGCCGACGCCAAGGAAACGGCGCGCTGCAACGCGCTGCCCAGCGAACTCAAGGACCGGCCGACCATGCTCGACCGCATGACGATGCAGGAGAACGCCATGAAGGCCCGCCTCGAGCGCATCGAGGCGGTGAAGCCCAGCATGACCGCGCTCTACAACGCCCTGTCGCCCGAGCAGAAGACCGTCCTCGACGGCCCGATGTCGGGCATGGGGATGGCCATGCGCGGCCCCGGAATGGGCATGGGACACGGCATGGGCCCGGGAATGGGCCCGATGCAGGGCCGCTAGGACCTACGGGTCGCCCTTACCAGTCACTCGAGCGGACGATCTTCAACAGGTCGTCCGCCATCGTCATGGCGGTCAGCACGCCGGTCTTCGGATTGTCGGGCATCGCCTTGCCGGTCCGCTCCATCCTGAGCTCGCCGGAATCGGCCACGACCTCGAGCCGGCTGGCGTTGGTGCCGGGCGGCAGGGTCGGGTCGGCGACCAGCTCGATCTCGGTGCGGTCGAGGCCGGCACCGCACAGCGCGACAGTGACCGCCAGGTTGGCGTTCTTGGGGTAGAGGCGGCCGGCGTCGGCCGGCTTGCCGCGGAAGATCACGGTCGGCTGCTTGATCGACGGCAGGTCGAACTCGGTCTCGGCCGGCGTACCGGTCCAGGCATGCGGCGGCTTGATCGACACGTACTTCACGCGCTCCAGCGTGCCGAGCCGCATGGCGAGCAGGCCGTCGAGGCCGGCGATCGCGCCGGACGGCAGGCGCAGCCGCGCCCCGCTCTTCTCGGCCGCCTTGACGTGCTTGCGGAACAGCTTGGGGTCGCCGTAGGCGCCGGTGGCGATCACCATCAGGTCGAAACCCTTCTTCAGGATGGTCTCGCCCCAGTCGCGCACCGCCTGCTGGCTGGCCGCCTCGACCACCACGTCCGGCTCCAGCTTGAGCAGCGCCTTCAGCGATTCGACGACCGCGACCTTGCGCCCGACCTTCTTCTGCGTCTCCTTGGCGCGGCCCGGCCGGACCAGCACGCCGACGATGTCGATCGGGGCCTTTTTCGCGCGAAACAGGTCGAACAGGGTCTGGCTGATCGCGCCGTAGCCGATCAGCGCGATCCGAAGCCGCTTTTTCTTCACCATGACCTGTCCCCCGCTCCCTGAAACGCGGCCACTATAGCGATGCGTTGCGGGCCTTGCGACTGCGGGGGGGCACGGCTATAACCCCGCGTCCCGAGCGGGGTGCCTCCGTTTCTGACGGAGTGTAGCTCAGCCTGGTAGAGCACTAGCTTCGGGAGCTAGGGGCCGGAGGTTCAAATCCTCTCACTCCGACCATTCGGGATGGCAAGCGGCGGACCTCACGGTCCGCCGCTTCGCTTTTCGGGGTCCGGCAAGGCCGGCCCGCCGCCCGGCCGCCGGCTCCTGGCCCGCAGCGACCAGGGCGCCAGGACAGGGGCCGGGGCGCCAATCCGAAGAAATCACACGGTGCGGGAACGGACGCGGGACGGCCCCGCGATCAGGTGCAGTTGGCCTGGGCGATCACCACGGCGTCGAGGCCCTGCATCTGCTCCTGGCTGAGCATCGAGGGATCGAGCAGGTTGCCGCCCGGCCGCATGGCGGCGTTCGACTTGCGCAGGCCCTCGATGGCGGCCTGGCGCTTGTCGGCCGGCAGCTTGGACGAGATGCACTCGCACATCTTCTGCGGCGTGGTCTGCATGCAGACCTGCAGGAAGGGATCCTGGGCCTGCGCCGGGACAACGACGGCGGCGGCAAGGGCCGCCCCCAGCAGACAAGAAACGAGACGCATCGACTCCTCCTCGCAGGTCGCCGGATGATAGCAGAAGGCTCAGCCGACCAGCCAGCCGCGCAGCAGGCCAAAGGTACCGGTGGCGAACAGGATCGCCAGCGCCACGTTGCGGTACAGCCGCTCGCTGCCCAGGCCGTGGAAGGCCCGGCCGCCGATCCAGGCGCCCAGCACCATGACCGGGAACAGCACGACCGCGCGGTACAGCGCCTCGACGCCCGCCACCCCGGTCGCCATGACGATGACGATCAGCAGGAACTGGGTCAGGAAGTAGTAGGTGACGATGTTGGCGCGGTTGACCTGCGGCGGGTCGTTGCCCGACAGCAGGTAGAGCAGCACCGGCGGGCCGCCGACGCTGGTCGTCGCCATCATCGCGCCCGACACCGCGCCGACCGCCACCGTGGCGACGGTCGAGCGGCCGCCGGTGTAGCGCCAGCCGGTCCACATCAGCACCACGAAGGCCACGATCACCGCCGAGACCGCGGTGACGATGGTGTTCTTGTCGACGCTGGCCAGCAGCCAGACGCCGAGCGGCATGGCGGCGCAGGCCGCGACGCTCATCGGCGTCAGGACCTTCCAGTCGGCGTGGGCGCGCACCTGGGGAAAGAGCTGCAGCGAGACCACCAGCTCGATGGCGACGACCGTCACGACCATGTCGGCCGAGCCGAACAGGATGGCGAAGATCGGCGCCATCAGCATCGCCGAGCCGAAGCCGGCGAAGCCGCGCATCAGGCCGGCGACCAGCGTGACGCCCAGCGCGGTCCACAGGCCGACGCCGGCGAACAGGGCCGTGACCTGGCTCAACAGGTCGGACAGCAGGGAGGGGAACATGGGGGACGGCTTCCTTCGAAAACTTCACGCGCGCGAAGATCCGCGGTCCGGCGGTCGCCGGAGCGGGATCAGCGGGTAAGTCGAAGGGTCCGACGCGTCATGGGCGCGAACCTTCCCCGATTCGCGCCGCACCGTCAATGTTCAGGCCTTCCCGTCCTGGCCTTCCCCGGTCTTGTCGCGCAGCCGGCGCATGCCGCGCAGCCAGCGGTCGCGGTCGAGCTTGCGCGCCATGTAGTCCTTCACCTCGGGGTGCGGCAGCACGAGGAAGCGCTCGGCGTCCATCGTTTCGATCACGGCGTCCGCCACCGCGTCGGTGTTGAGCACGCCGTCGACCGAGGCGGCGGTCGCGCCGGCCATGCGCAGCATGTCGGTGTCGACCGCCTGCGGGCACAGCACCGAGACGCAGATGCCGCGGTCGCCGTACTGGATCGACAGGTGCTCGGCCAGCGCCACGGCGGCGTTCTTGGTGACGCCGTAGGGCGCCGATCCCATCGACGCCAGCAGGCCGGCCGCGCTGGCGGTGTTCAGGAGGTAGCCCGACTTGCGCTTCAGCATGCCCGGCACGAGGGCGCGCGCGGCGTAGACGTGCGCCATGACGTGGATCGCCCAGCTGTCGGCCCAGTCCTTGTCGGTCGCGTCCTCGTGGCCGCCGCGGCCGATGCCGGCGTTGGAGAAGAACACGTCGACCGGGCCGAACTTCTTCTCGGCCTCGGCGACCAGCCGCTTGATGTCTTCCTCGCGCCCGACATCGCAGGCGACCGCGAGGCCGCCGATGTCCTTCGCCACCTTCTCGAGACGCGCCGCGTCGCGGTCGGCCACGACCACGCCCCTGGCGCCTTCCTTCGCGAATCGCCGGGCGATCGCCTCGCCGATGCCACCGGCCGCGCCGGTGACGACGCAGACCTTGTCCTTGACCTTCATCCCCAGCTCTCCTCGATCAACTGGATGTACTGCTCGCGCGTCGGCTGGCGCGGCGTCGACTGGTGGCAGTGATCGCCCAGCGCCCCGTCGGCGATCTTCTCGACCGTGTCCTGCTTCAGGCCCATCGCGCCCAGCCCCTTGGGGATGCCCAGCCGCTCGTTGAGCGCGGCGACGGCGGCGGCGACGCCCGCGGCGTTGCCCTCGCTGGCCTTCAGGCCCATGACCTGCGCCACCTTGGCGAACTTGTTGCCGACCGCCGGCTCGTTGAAGCGCAGCACCGCCGGCAGGTAGATCGCGTTCAGCGTGCCGTGGTGCAGGCGGTAGCCCTTGAGGCCGCCGGTCGGATGGCTGAGCGCGTGCACCGCGCCGAGGCCCTTCTGGAACACCATGGCGCCTTCCATCGCGGCCATCGCCATGTTCCAGCGCGCCTCGCGATCCGAACCGTCCCTGGTCGCCTTCTCGACCCAGGTCCACGCCTTCTCGAGGCCGTCGAGCGCGATCGCGTCGGCCGGCGGGTTCACGACGTTGGCGAGGAAGCACTCGATGTTGTGGGTAAAGGCATCCATGCCGGTGCCGGCGGTCAGGTGCGGCGGCAGGCCGATCGTCAGCTCGGGATCGATCAGCGCGAGGCGCGGGATCAGGTAGGGACTGCCGATGGCGAGCTTGCGGCCGGAGTCCATGATGATGACGCCGCCGCGGCTGACCTCGCTGCCGGTGCCCGAGGTCGTCGGGATGGCGACGATCGGCGCCACCGCGCTGGTGATCTTGCCGGCGCCGCCCTCGACGAACGAGTAGGGCTGCAGCGAGGTCCCGGGATGGGTCGCCATCAGGCCGACCGCCTTGGCGAGATCCATCGGCGAGCCGCCACCGATCGCGATGATGCCGTCGCAGCCTTCCGACTTGTACAGCTTCAGCGCGTCGCGCATCGCCGCCTCGGTCGGGTTCTCCGGCGTCTCGTCGTACAGCGTGATCGGCATGTTGCCGGGCAGGCGCTCCTTGACCTTGGCCCACAGGCCGGCGGCGACGACGCCCTTGTCGGTGACGATCAGCGGCCGGCGCATGCCGAGCAGCTGCAGCTCGGATTCGAGCAGCGAGAGCGCGCCGAAGTCGAACTGGATACGCGTGAGATAGGTGATGAGAGCCATGGACTTTCCCGTGTTTTGCCGCGAGCCTACGCGAGAACACCGACATGAGCGACTCTCCGATCCTGCGCGCCGCGAGCGCGGCCGATGCCCCTGCCCTCGCCGCCACCATCGCCGCCGCTTTCGAGCAGTACCGCGGCAAGCTGGTGCCCGAGTCCGGCGCGTTTCGCGAGACGGCCGAGGGCATCGCCGCCGAGTTGGCCCACGGCGCGGGCGCGATTATCGCCGAGCAGAACGGACGCGCCGTCGGCTGCGTGATGCTGAAGCCCATGGAGGGCGATCTCTACTTCGGCCGCCTCTCCGTGCTGCCCGGCGCGCGCGGCAGCGGCCTGGCGCGGCGGCTGGTCGAGGCGGTCGAGGCCGAGGCGCGGCGACGCGGCCTCGCCGGCGTCCGGCTGGGCGTGCGCATCGTGCTGACCGGCAACCAGCGCCTGTTCGGCGCGCTGGGCTACGTCGAGGTCTCGCGCGAGGCCCACGCGGGCTTCGACCATCCGACCTCGATCAACATGCGCAAGGCGCTGGGCTAGGAACGCCGCTGGGCGCCGGCCGGCGCGGCGGCGTGCAGCACGACCAGGCACAGGCCGAACAGCGCCGGATCGTAGTGCCGCAGTTCCGGCGACGGGTAGATGACGAACCGCAGCGCCATGCCGACCACCAGCGCCGCCAGCAGCCGACCGGCCCGTCGCGGGCCGGGCTCGGCCTCGCGACGCGCCACCAGCACGGCGGCGAGGATCACCAGGCCCAGCGCGGCCTGGGCCCACGGCAGGTGAAGCACGTCCAGCGCCTGTTCGCGCAGCACGTCGAGATAGGTGCGCAGGCTGAAGGCGGGATCGAAGCCGGCGAGATCGTGCGGCGGCGGCCGGAAGCTCAGGATGAACTGCCGCCACCAGCCGAGGTGCCCGCTGAGCGCGAGGTCGAGCGCGTAGGCGCCCAGCGAGCCGCCGGCGACGGCCGCGGCGAGGCGGCGCGAATCGACCGCCAGGGCGGCCGCCAGCGCGAGGTTGAGCACGACGCTGTCGGGCCGCACCAGCACGACCGCCACCAGCGGGACGGCCACCAGCAGGACGGCGGCCCCGCCGAGCCGCCCCGACAGCACGGCCGCGAAGGCCACGACGTAGAGCAGCGTCGCCAGCGGGTCGGGCGCCAGCATGGTCGACAGCGACGACAGGCCGAACAACGTCACCGCCGGCAGCCACGCGAGCGTCACCAGCCCCGCGGTGCGCCACGCCGCCGCGAACAGGACGGCCAGCGTGCCGAGCGCGCCGGCCAGCGCGACGACGCGCATCGCCAGCAGCGGGTCGGCCAGCGGGGCGAGCAGGCGCAGCAGCCAGACGTACCCCAGCTTCACCTCGTAGTGCGGCAGGAAGGACACCATGGCCGCCGCGTCGGCATGGTGGGCGCTGCGCGCGGCAGAAGCGTTCACCAGGGCGTCGAAGGCATCGCGCGGCATCCGCGCCTCGACCAGCGCCCACGCCTTGCCATGCAGCGCCACGGCGTCCGGCGTGCCGTCCCGGAAGACGGCCATCGTGTAGAAAACGGCGTCCCACTCCCAGGCCGGCCGCGTCACCGCGAAGTGAACCAGGTAGGCCACGACGAGGAGCAGCAGGACGACCGAGACGATCCTCCAGCCCTTCCAGTCCGCTACGCCTGCCATCATGCCGACGGTCCCCACCCCGCGCGGCACTATGCGCGACCGATGGTCCGCTCAGCAACCGGCCGCCGTTCCTGCTAAGCTCGCCGCATGACCCAACGCCAGCCCCTCACCGGCCCCGCCGTCTGGAACGGCACCGACATCAGGAACTCCCGCCGCTGGATCCGCGAGCTCTCGGCCGACCAGGCCGCCGAGCTGGAGGCGGCGGTCGCCCACGTGAAGAAGAAGGGTCTGCACTGGGCGCAGGTCACGCGCGCCGACTTCCCGATCCCCGGCCTGCGCGCCCTGATCGACGACATCGCCGAGGAACTGGAGAACGGCGTCGGCATCCTCAAGCTGCGCGGCGTGCCGGTCGAACGCTACGACGAGGAGGACCTGCGCCGTCTCTACTTCGGCCTCGGCACGCATGTCGGCACGCCGCGGTTCCAGAACCGCACCGGCGAGCTGATGCGCGCGATCCGCGACGAGGGCGCCCATGTCGGGCGGACCTACGGCCAGACCCAGGACAACAAGGGCAGCACCTTCCTGTCGTCCTATGCCCGGACCCTGACCAACGGCGGGCTGCGCTTCCATACCGACCGGACCGACGTGGTCACGCTGCTGTGCGTGCGCCAGGCCAGCGCCGGCGGCGTCAGCAAGATCGCCAGCACGCCGGCCATCCACAACGCCATCCTGGCGCGCCGCCCCGACCTGCTCGACGAGCTCTTCAAGGACTACTGGCGCAGCCGGTTCGGCGAGGAAGGCACGACCAAGGAGACCGCCTACCCGCTGCCGATCTTCGGCCTGCGCGACGGCAAGTTCACCTCGCACTACTCGCTGACCTTCATCGAGGCGGCGCAGATGGCACCGGGCGTGCCCGCCCTGACCGACCGCCAGAAGGAGGCGATCGACGTGCTGATGGCGACCGCCGAGGAACTGTGCTTCGAGATGACGCTCGAGCCGGGCGACCTGCAGCTGATCAACAGCCACGTCACCTACCACGGTCGCACGCCGTTCGAGGACGACTTCGAGGCCGGCAAGAGCCGCCTGCTGCTGCGCCTGTGGTTATCGATGCCCAACAACCGGCCGCTGCCGGCGGGTCACGAGGTCCTGTGGCAGAATATCGAGGCCGGCCAGCCGCGCGGCGGCATCCAGCAGGTCACGATGTGAGCTTGCGCGCGGCCCGGTTGCGCAGGCTGCCGACGATGCCGGTCGGGAAGAAGTAGACGCACAGGATGAAGGCCACCCCGAGCCACAGTAGCCAGCGGTCGGGGTGGAACAGGTTGGCCAGCAGCGGCGTCCCCGCCATCGCCTTGTTGGCGATCGCCAGCAGGTCCTGCAGGTAGTTCTGGGCGAACACCAGCAGCACCGCGCCCAGCACGGCGCCGTAGATCGTGCCCATGCCGCCGATCACCACCATCAGCAGGATGTCGACCATGATGTCGAACGACAGCGTGGTGTCGGGGTTGGTCTGGCTCGACCACAGGGCCAGCAGCGCCCCGGCCAGTGCCGCCACGGCGGCGGCGATGCAGCTGGCGATGGTGCGGTAGACCACGGTGCGGTAGCCGATCGCCTCGGCGCGGAACGGGTTCTCGCGGATCGCCATCAGCACACTGCCGAACGGCGAGTTGACGACCCGCAGCAGCGCCAGCACCAGCAGCAGCGAGCAGGCATAGACCAGGTAGTAGTCGACCAGCCGGCCGTTCAGCCGGACGCCGAACAGCGTGCCGTCGGCCAGGCTGTAGCTGGCGCGCAGCGCCGCCGGCAGCCGGTAGTTCAGCCCGTCCTCGCCACCGGTCAGCGCCGGCAGCTGCGACGCCAGGATGGCGAAGGCGCTGGCCACCGCCAGCGTGATCATGGCGAAGAAGATGGTGCGGACGCGCAGCGAGAACAGGCCGATCAGCGCCGCCAGCGCGATCGCCACGACGAGGCCGGCGACCACCCCGACGCCGACCGCCAGCCACTCCGGCCCCATCCGGGTCAGCGCGATGGCGACGCCGTAGGCGCCGATGCCGAAGAACATGGTGTGGGCGAACGACACGATGCCGGTGTAGCCGAGCAGCAGGTCGAAGCTGGCGGCCAGAACGATGAAGACGCAGATCTTGGCCGCGACGTTCAGCGACTTGGCCCCGGGGAAGGCGAACGGCGCCACCGCGAGGCCGACCACGACCACCAGCAGCGCCAGCGCCAGCAGGCGGCTGCGCGGCAGGTCGTCGGACAGGAGGGCGCGCAGCATCAGCGCCTCGCCACGGGGAACAGGCCCTGCGGCCGCCACAGCAGCACCAGCGCCATCAGGAGGATGTTCGAGCCGAGCGCCACCTTGGGCGCGATGAAGCCGACGTAGTTGGCGGTCAGGCCGACCAGCAGGGCGCCGATGAAGCAGCCGCCGACCGATCCCAGCCCGCCGATGATGATGACGATGAAGACCAGCACGGCGACCTGCGCGCCGATCGCGGCGGTGATCGTCTCCTGGTAGAGGCCCCACATCGCGCCGCCCAGCCCGGCCAGCGCCGAGCCGGCGACGAACACGCCGACGAACAGGCGCCGGATGCGGTAGCCCAGCGCCTCGACCATCTCGCCGTTCTCGACGCCGGCCCGGATCAGCAGGCCGATGCGGGTGCGGTTCAGCGTGATCGCCAGCACCGCGAACACGGCGAGGCCGACGACGACCGCCAGCAGGCGATACTTCTCGATCGCCACGTCGCCCCACAGGAAGGCGCCGCGCAGCGCGGTCGGGCGCGACAGCGTGATCTGCTCGGGTCCCCAGATCACCTTCAAGAGCTGCTCGGCGACGATCAGCCCGCCGGTCGTCACCAGGATCTGGCGCAGGTGCTGGCCATAGACCGGCCGCACGATGACGCGCTCGAAGCCGAGGCCGAGCGCGCCGCTGACCACGATCGCCGCCAGCACCGCCGGTCCCACCGCCACGAGGTTGGTCCACAGCGAGTCGGCGGTCATCCACGGCGTCATCGCCAGCATGACGCTGGCCGCGACGTAGGCGCCGACCGCGATGAAGGCGCCGTGGCCGAAGTTCAGCACGTCCATCAGGCCGAAGGTCAGCGTCAGGCCGGACGCCATGACGAAGATCATCAGGCCCATGGCGAGGCCGGCGAGCGTCAACGTCACCCAGCTCGACGGCGAGCCGACCAGCGGCAGGGCCGCCACCGCGACGGCCGGCACGAGGACCAGGGGTATCCAGTCGCGCTTCACTGGTGTTCTCCCATGCCGAGGCCGAGCAGGTGCTGCTGCAGCCCGGTGTCGGCGGCGAAGGCGGCCATGGTGCCGACATGGGCGACCCGCCCGTCGTCCATCACCGCGACGTCGTCGCCCAGCGCGCGGGCGAAGGCGAAGTTCTGTTCGACCACCAGCAGGCTCACCGCGCCGTCCTTCAGTTCGCGAAAGGCATCGATCATGTTGGCGATGATCGCCGGCGCCAGTCCCTTGGTCGGCTCGTCGATCAGCAACAGGCGGCGCGGCTCGATGATCGCGCGGGCGACCGCCAGCATCTGCTTCTGGCCGCCGGACAGGTTGCCGGCCGGCAGGGTCCAGAAGCGCTTGAGCGCCTCGAAGCGGCCGAAGATCCAGTCGAGCCGGGCACTGTCGGGCGGCCCCGAGCGGGCCGCCAGCACGATGTTCTCCTGCACCGTCAGGTCGGCGAAGATCGCCATCGTCTCGGGCACGTAGGCGATGCCCAGCCGGGCGATGTCCGGGGTCGACATGCGCGTGATGTTTTCGCCGGCGAACACGATCTCGCCGGCGACCGCGCGCCACAGGCCCATGATGGTGCGCAGCGTCGTCGTCTTGCCCGCCCCGTTGCGGCCCAGCAGCATGGTGAGCCGTCCCTCGGGCACGTCGAAGTCGACGCCGTGCAGGATGTGGTAGCGGCCGATGTCGGTCTTGACGCCGCGCAGGCTGAGCAGTGTCTCAGTCATGGCCGGCGGCCTGCGGTTCGGCGGCGCCGCCGAGGTAGGCCTCGCGCACGATGTCCGAGGCGATCACCTCGGCCGGCTTGCCGTCGGCCACCAGCTTGCCCTGGTGCAGCACCACGATGCGGTCGGACAGCGATCGCACCACGTCCATCTTGTGCTCGACCAGCAGGATTGTCTTGTCGCCGCGCTTCTTGATGGCGGCGATGATGTCGAGCACGGTCGGCACCTCGTCGATGCTCATGCCCGCGGTCGGCTCGTCGAACATGAAGATGTCCGGTTCGAGCGCCAGCAGGATCGCGACCTCGAGCTTGCGCTGGTCGCCGTGCGGCAGCGTCGCCGCCACCGTGTCGGCGCGGTCGGCCAGCGAGACGGCGGCGAGGTGCTCGCGCGCCTGGTCGATCAGCTCGCGGTGGCCGCGCACGCGCGACAGCAGGTCGAGGCTATTGCCGCGCCGGACCTGCACCGCCAGCCGGACGTTCTCCAGCGCGCTGAGGTTGGGGAACAGGTTGGTCAGCTGGAAGGCGCGGCCGAGCCCCAGCCGGCTGCGGCGCGGCGCCGCCAGGCCGGTGATGTCCTGGCCGTGCAGGCGGACCTTGCCCGAGGTCGCCGGCAGCTGGCCCGAGATCAGGTTGAAGTAGGTCGTCTTGCCGGCGCCGTTGGGACCGACGATGGCGGTCAGCGTGCCGGGCTCGAAGGCGCAGGTCACGCCGTCGACCGCGGCGTGGCCGCCGAACCGGATGGTGAGGTCCTCGGTCTGGAGCATGGCAGCGTAGCGGGGCAGTGTGGCGGGGCGGCGCGCTTGACGCCGCCCCGGGACACTCAGCGCTTGTTCTTGACCGGCAGCTTCAGCTCGTCGGCCGGGATCTCGCGCACCAGCTCGAGCAGGTCGAAGCTGTCCGGCGGGTCCTTCTTCATGCGCCAGTGGTACATCAGCTGCAGGGCCTGGTGATCCTCCTTGCGGAAGGTCATCTTGCCCTTGGGCGTGTCGAAGCTCATGCCCTCCATCGCGGCGATCAGCTTCTCGGTGTCGGTGCCGCCCGCCTTCTTGACGCCCTCGACGATCGCCAGCGCGGCGGCCATGCCGCCGGCCACGAAGAAGTCCGGCGGGGTGCCGTTGTTGCGCTTCTTGTACTCGGCGACCAGCCAGTCGTTCACCGGGTTCTTGGGGAAGCCCCAGTAGTAGTAGATCGCGCCCTCGAGGCCCGGGAACTGCTTCCAGCCGGCCATCACCGGCAGGATGTTGCCGCCCGGCGCGATCTCGATGCCGAAGCGCTCCGGCTTGAGGTCCATCAGCTTGGGCAGCGGGTGGGCACCGGCCCACACCACCACGACGATCTTGCGGCACTGCTTGTCCTTCAGCGCGTCGAAGATGCGTTGCGCCGGCGCCGTGAAGTCGGTGGTCTGCTGCGGCGCGTACTCCTCGTGCACGATCTTGGCCTTGGAGCCGACCGCCGTCAGCGCGTCCTTCATCGAGGCGACGCCGTCGCGGCCGAAGGCGTAGTCCTGCGCCAGGGTGGCGAGGCAGATGTTCTCGTCCTTGAGCGTCGCCGCGGCGGCCAGCGCATCCTGCGTCGAGTTGCGGGCGGTGCGGAAGATGTAGCGGTTCCACTTCTCGCCGGTGATCTGGTCGGCCACCGCCGGCTCGACGATCAGCACCTTCTTGTATTCCTCAGCGACCGGCAGCATGGCCAGCGCGGCGGCCGACGAACTGGTGCCGACCGCGATGTCGACCTTGTCGTCGCCGTAGGCCTGCTCCAGCGCCGCCTTGGCGAGGTCGGGCTTCAGCTGGTCGTCCTTGAGGATGACCTGGATCTTGCGGCCGTTGACCTCCATCGTGCCCTTGGTCGCGTACTCGAGGCCGAGCATGAAGCCGGCCTCGGTCTGGCGCGCGTAGGCCTCGAGCGGGCCGGTCTTGCCATAGATCAGCGCGATCTTGATCGGCGGTTGCTGGGCCGCGGCCGGCAGCGCCAGCGCCGCACCGGCGGCAGCGACGAGAATCGAACGACGAAGCATCTTGGGTCCCTCCTGACCCGCCCTTCTAGTCGAAGCCTTCACACCGCACCACGGAAGAAAATACCGCAGGGGCCCCTCAGTCGATGATCGCTGCCTGGACCATCGACCGGAACTGGTTGCGCAACGCCACGCGGTCGGGATCGCTGACCTGCACCATGTAAATTGCGATCAGCTGCGTGCGCGGGTCGATCCAGAACAGCGTGCCTGCATTGCCGGCCCAGCCGTACTCGCCGACCGACCCCGGCAGCGCCGCCTCGCCGGTCATGGTGCGGACCTCGAAGCCCAACCCAAAGCCGAGGCCGGGCGGGCGGCCCGGCCGGGTGCCCGTGTGGTCGGCGGTCATGAAAGCCAGTGTCTGCTTGCCGAGCAGGCGCTGGTCGTAGGCGGCCCCGCCATTGGACAGCGCCACGGCGAAGCGCAGGTAGTCATCCATCGTCGAGGTCAGCCCGCCGCCGCCCGATTCGTAGCGGGCGCCGTCATTGACCGCGAAGCGCGGTGTGCCCGGCTGGCCGCCCGGCCGCGGCCCCGGCTGGGCGGCGCGGCCGAGCTTGTCGGCCGGCACCTGGAAGCCCGAGTCGACCATGCCCATCGGCTTGAACACCCGCGCCGCGAGCGCCTCGCCGAGGCGCCGGCCGTCGATCACCTCGACCAGCCGGCCGAGCACGTCGGTCGACACGCCGTACTCCCAGCGCGCACCGGGGCTGAACTTGAGCGGAACCGTCGACAGCCGGCTCACGAATTCCTCGTTGCTGAAGCTGCGATCGCCGATCTTCGCGTCGACATAGGCCTGGTTGATCAGGCCGCTGCCGCGCGAGCCGTAGGTCAGTCCCGAAGTGTGGCGCAGCAGGTCCTGGACGGTCATCGCCCGCTCGGGATCGGCGAGGTGCAGGACCGGCCGGCCGTCGGCGCCGGTCTTCTCGGTGCCGACTTTCATCTTGCCGATCTCCGGCAGGTAGCGGCTCACCGGATCGCCGACTTGCAGCTTCCCTTCCTCGACAAGCTGCATCGCCGCGACGCTGACGATCGGCTTGGTCATCGAGTAGATGCGGAAGATCGAGTCCGGCTTCATCGCGTCGCCGCTCGCCACGTCGCGCTTCCCGAGCGTCGCGCTCCACGCGATCTTGCCGCGCCGCGCCACCAGCATCACGGCGCCGGGCACCAGCCCGGCATCGACGTGCTTCCGGGTCACTTCCTCGATGCGCTTCAACTGGGCCGACGACAGGCCGACCTCTTCCGGCGTGGCGGCCCGGGGCAACGCTTCCGCCCGTGCCTGCGCCACGGTGGTGGCCGACAGCAGGGCAAGAACGCCGATGGTCTTCCTCATGATTTCCTCCCTGTCCGAGGGCGCCGACTAGCGGGCGCCGGAGCGGACACGCCCCTCGAGAATTCCCCGTTCACGCTGGAACAGTTCGACCAGCGCGTCCATCACGGCGCGCACCCGGGGCAACGCCCGGAGGTCCCGATGCACCAGGAGCCATTGGTCGGCATGGACATCGGAGACCGGGCCGACGCGGCGCACGGCGGGGTCGCCGTCACCGAGGCAGCAGGGCAGCAGCGCGACGCCCGCGCCCGACCTCACCGCCTCCTGGAGGATCAGCCAGTTGTTGACGCGAATATCGGGACGCCGGCCCAGGCGCTCCTGCAGCCAATGCTGGCCCGGCATGTAGGCATGGTCGTCGTCGAAGCCGATCCAGCACTGGTCGACCAGCGCCGCCGGGTTCGCCTGCCTGAGCGCATGCCCACGCGCCACATAGACCGCATAGGCCAGCCGCCCCAGCCTGCGTGTCACGATGCCGGCAAGCCCCGGCACCTGCTCCCGGATCAGCAGGTCGGCTTCGCGGCGCGACAGGTTTGCCAACGTATGGCTGGAGATCACTTCGAACTCGATCTCGCGGAGCTTGCTGCGCAGCTCGGGAAGATGGCGAGCGATCCACGATGCCATGACCTCGCCGGCCGACATCCGCACGACGCCGCGCACCGTGTCGCTCAGTCCCGCGCTGCGTCGATGGATCGACAGCGCCGCTCTTTCCATGGCCTCGGTGTCGGCCAGCAGTTCCTCGCCCGCCGCCGTCGGCACGAAGCGGTCGGCCAGGCGTTCGAACAGGCGCGCGCCGATCTGCTTTTCCAGCGCCTGGATGCGGCGCGCCACCGTCGGGTGCGAGACTCCCAGCGCCCGCGCCGCCGTGCTGTGCGTGCCTTCGCGCGCCAGCGCCAGGAAAACCCGCAAATCGTCCCAGTTCGCGTCCATGTTCAAAAATGTACACGGGATTTCGATTTGTGTGGACTGACGAATACTTTCGTTCTGCTTAGAATGATTCGCATGCACATCGAACCGCGCCTGCTCGTCTTCACCCGTGGCGTTCGCCCGCGCATCGCCGGCGCGGTCGGCCTCGGCCTGCTGTCGGTCGGGTTCGGCATCGCCCGGCTCGCCCTGCTGGGCTGGCTGATCGGCCAGGTCTTCGCCGGCCGCCCGGTCGCCGAGCTGGTGCCGGCGATCCTCGCCATCGCCGTCGTCATGGTGGGGCGCGGCGTCGCCGAGCACGCCCGCGCCGTGGTCGCGCACGGCACCGCCGCGCGGGTCCAGAAGTCGCTGCGCCGCCTGCTCTACGATCGCATCGCCGCGCTCGGTCCCGGCACCGTGGGGCGGCAGCGCTCCGGCGCGCTCACCCTGTCGATGATCGACGGCGTCGAGCAGCTCGAGACCTACTTCGGCCAGTTCCTGCCGCAGTTCCTGATCGCCCTGCTGTCGCCGCTCCTGATCTTCGCCGTGGTCGCCGCCATCGACCTGCCGGTGGCGCTGGTCATGCTGGGCTTCGCCATGGTCGCGCTGTTCGCGCCGGCGCTGTGGCACAAGTGGGACGTCCGCAACTCGCTGCGCCGCCAGAAGGCCTATGCCTCGTTCGCCGCCGAGTTCCTCGATTCGATCCAGGGCCTGGCGACGCTGAAGGCGTTCGGCCAGGGCAAGGCCCGCGCCGACCGGCTCGAGGTCGAGGCGCGCGACCTGTTCAAGCGCACGATGTGGGTGCTGGGCACCAACTCGCTGGCCCGCGGCATCACCGACGCCTCGATCGCCTGCGGCGCCGCCGCCGCCCTGGTCTACGGCGCGTCGCGCGTCGAGGCCGGCGCGCTGTCGATGACGTCGCTGCTGGTCATCCTGATGCTCGGCGTCGAGATCTTCCGGCCGATGCGCGAACTGCGCAGCGTGCTGCACCAGGGCATGGTCGGCCTGTCGGCGGCGCAGGGCATCTACCGCATCCTCGACGAGCAGCCGGCGGTGGCCGATGCGCCGCCGGCCCACCTCGGGTCCGCGCTGGCGCCGACCATCGCCTTCGAGGACGTTGGCTTCGCCTATCCCGGCACGCGGCGCGCCGTGCACGACGGCCTCGCCTTCGAGGCCCGGGCCGGCGAGCGGCTCGGCCTGGTCGGCCCGTCGGGCGGCGGCAAGTCGTCGATCGTGCGCCTGCTGCTGCGCTTCTACGATCCCGACCGCGGCCGCATCCTGCTGGGCGGCCACGACCTGCGCACGCTGTCGTTCGAGCAGATCCGCTCGCTGATCTCGGTGGTCAACCAGGACACCTTCCTGTTCCACGGCACGGTCGAGGAAAACATCCGGCTCGGCCGGCCCGACGCCACGCCGCAACAGCTCGAGGAGGCGGCGCGTGCCGCCAACATCCACGACTTCATCCTCGGCCTGCCGCAGGGCTACGCCACGGTGATCGGCGAGAAAGGCGTCAAGCTGTCGGGCGGCCAGCGCCAGCGCGTGGCGATCGCCCGCGCGATCCTGCGCGACACGCCGATCCTGGTGCTCGACGAGGCATTGTCGGCGGTCGACGCCGAGAACGAGGCGGTGATCCAGCAGGCGCTCGACCGGCTGATGCGCGGCCGCACCACGCTGATCCTCGCCCACCGCCTGTCGAGCGTGATCGACTGCGACCGCATCCTCGTGCTCGACGGCGGCCGCGTCGCCGAGCAGGGCCGCCACGACGCGCTGATGCGCGAGGGCGGCGTCTATGCCCGGCTGATGGCCGAGCAGGCCCGCGAGTCGGCGGCGGGCGCCACCGGCGACCTGCTCGACGCCCCTGCCGCGGCGACGCCCGGAACGCCGGGCGAGCGCGGCGGCGAGATGCGCGCGCCGGTCACGGCGCCGACCGAGGGCATCCTCAAGGCCGAGGGACTGACCTGGGTGCAGGTCGTGGCCGCGCTGATGGGCATGATCCTGCCGTGGAAGGGCAAGCTGACCGCGACCTTCCTGCTGGGCGTGCTGCGCGTCGTGGCCTTCATCGGCGTCGGCGTGCTGTCGGCGCTGATCGTGCTGGCGCTGAAGCACAACGAGCCCTACCGCGACCTCGCCATCGCGCTGGCCGTGGTGGCGCCGCTGTCGGGCCTGCTGCACTGGTTCGAATCCTGGCTGGCGCACGACATGGCGTTCCGGCTGCTGGCCGAGATGCGGATCGACGCCTTCCGCAAGCTCGACGCGCTGGCGCCGGCCTACCTGGTGCGACGGCGCACCGGCGACCTGATGGCGCTGGCGACCCACGACATCGAGCTGGTCGAGTACTTCTTCGCCCACACCGTGGCCCCGGCCTTCGTGGCGATCCTCGTGCCGGCGGCGGTGATCGCCGCGCTGGCGGCCGAGAGCGGCTGGCTGGCGCTGGCGCTGCTGCCGTTCCTGCTGGCGGTCGGCCTCAGCCCGTTCCTGATGCGCGGCCGGGTCGACCGGCTGGGCGGCCAGGCGCGCGAGGCGGCCGGCGAACTGGGCGCCTTCGCCGTCGACTCGGTGCAGGGCCTGGGCGAGATCGTCGCCTTCCAGCAGGAAACGTCGCGCGGCGACAAGCTCGACGCGCTGTCGCAGCGCCACATCGGCCTGCGCCTGCCGTTCTTCAGCGAGCTCACCCTGCAGCACGCGCTGCTCGAGGTGCTGACCGGGCTGGGCGGCCTCGCCGTCGTGGTCGCGGGCGCCGTGCTGGCGCAACGCGGCGCGCTCGATGCCGGCCTGTTGCCCCTGCTGACCATCCTCGCGATGGCGGCCTTCCTGCCGGTTTCCGAGATCGCCCAGATCGGCCGGCAACTGGCCGACACGCTGGGCGCGACGCGACGCGTCTACGCGCTCGCCAACGAGCCGGTGCCGGTGCGCGACGGACCCGGCGTGCCGGCCCGGCCGGGTGCCGCCGCGCTGGCGCTCGAGGGCGTGACCTTCACCTACCCCGGCCAGTCCCGGCCGGCCCTCGCCAACGTCTCGTTCGAGATCCCGGCCGGCAAGACGGTGGCGCTGGTCGGCACTTCGGGCGCGGGCAAGACCACCACGGCGCAGCTGCTGATGCGGTTCTGGGACCCGTCCGAAGGCCGCCTGACCCTGAACGGGGCCGACCTGCGCGACTACCGGCTCGACGAGCTGCGCGGCCTGATCGCGCTGGTCGCCCAGGACACCTACCTGTTCAACGACAGCCTGCGCGCCAACATCCTGATCGCCCGGCCCGACGCGTCGGAGCAGGAGTTGCAGGACGCCCTGCGCCACGCCTCGCTCGACGCCCTGGTGGCGACGCTGCCCGAGGGACTCGACTCGCCGGTCGGCGAGCGCGGCACCGCCCTGTCGGGCGGCCAGCGCCAGCGCGTCGCGATCGCCCGCGCGTTCCTCAAGAATGCACCGGTGCTGGTCCTCGACGAGGCGACCTCCCACCTCGATGCCGTCAACGAGCAGGCGGTGCGCCGGGCGCTCGACCGCCTGAAGGCGGATCGCACGACCGTGGTGATCGCCCACCGGTTGTCGACCGTGCGCGATGCCGACCTGATCGTCGTCCTCGACGCCGGGCGCGTCGTCGAAACCGGCACGCACGACGCGCTGCTGGCGCGCAACGGCCTCTATGCCCGCCTCGTGTCGCGCCAGCTGGCGTCGGCGTGGTCCTCCGCCGCCTCGTGACGGCGCCGCGGCTTGACTTGACGGGGCAAACCGCCGCCAATGGCGGCCTCACAAGTGGAGCGTAGCGTCATGGGCGAGCCGCTGAAGGTGTTCTGGCAGCCGGGTTGAACCAGCTGCCTGAGACTCAAAGAGTTTCTATCGGTCCGTGGGATCGACTTCGTTTCCGTGAATGTTCTCGAGGATCCGGCCGGCCTGGCCGAGCTTCAGAAGCTCGGCGTGCGCTCGGTGCCGGTTCTGTCGCGCGGCGCCAAGTACACGTTCGGCCAGAGCACCAAGCAGATCGTCGAGTTCCTCGGCCTCGACGAGAAGTCCGGCCCCGAACTGTCGACCGATGAACTGGCGGCCCGCGTCGACAAGTTCATGACCGCGGCACTCGAACTGATCCCGCTGATGCCGGACGACCGGCTCGACATCCACGTGCCGGGGCGGCCGCGCAGCTACCGCACGCTGGGCTTCCACCTGTTCCGCGTCGTCCAGGCCTTCCTCGACGCCAACGACGGCGTCACGCTGGTCCAGGCGATGTTCCGCGAGGAGCCGGCGCCGAACGCCAGCACCGCCGACCTGGTGGCCTACGGCACCGGCATCCGGCAGCGCTTCCGCGACTGGTGGCAGGCCGGCGACACCGCGGCGACCAAGTCGCTCTCGACCTACTACGGACCGCAGAGCCTGCACGAGCTGATGGAGCGCACCACGTGGCACTGCGGCCAGCACGTGCGCCAGTACATGATGCTGCTGGAGAAGGAAGGCGCGAGCCACCACCGGCCGCTGGTGCCGTCCGACTTCGCGCGCCTGCCGATGCCGCAAAACGTGTGGGACGGCTGACGACTTCAGGGACAGGTGCTGGACGCCCTTAACCTCCGGTAGGGCGCGCGGGTTGCGTTTCTCTCTGTGGTTCGGCCCGATTGCCGGCCCGGCCGGAAACCACCTACGCTCATTGCGTATGCAGACCTATGCCAAGACCGTCCCGGTCATGGAGCGACACCGCTTCGACCCGTCGTCGCTCGATCGCTACCTGCGCCAACACCTCGCCGGCTACCGTGGCGGGCTCGAGGTCCGGCAGTTCGACTCCGGCCATTCCAACCCGACGTTCTTCGTCGCCGCCGACATGGACGACGGCCAGCGGCACGACTTTGTCCTGCGCAAGAAGCCGCCCGGCCAGCTGGTCGCCTCGGCGCACCAGGTCGATCGCGAGTTCCGGGTCATCTCGGCGCTGGCCGCGACCGACGTGCCGGTCGCCCGTACCCACCTGCTGTGCGCCGACGACCAGGTGATCGGCCAGATGTTCTACCTGATGGACGCAGTGCCGGGACGCATCCTGATCGACGCCTCGATGCCGGACCAGTCGCCGGCCGAGCGGACGGCGATCTTCGACTCGATGAACGACGTGCTGGCGCGGTTGCACAAGGTCGATCCGGCGAGGGTCGGGCTGGGCGACTACGGCCGCACCGGCCAGTACATCGCCCGACAGGTCGCGCGCTGGAGCAAGCAGTACGCCGAGCTCAAGACCGAGCACATCCCGGCGATGGAAAAGCTCGCGACGTGGCTGCCCGAGAACATCCCGGCCGAGGACCCGACGACGATCGTCCACGGCGACTTCCGGCTGGGCAACCTGATCGTCCACCCGACCGAGCCGCGCGTGGTCGCCGTGCTCGACTGGGAACTGTCGACGCTCGGCCACCCGCTGTGCGACGTCGCCTACAACTGCCTCGGCTACCACCTGAAGGACCCGCCGCACGGCTTCGCCACCGTCGACTTCGCCCGCCTCGGCCTGCCGACCGAACAGGACTACGTCGCGGCCTACTGCCGGCGCACCGGTCGCGCGTCGATCCCGAACTGGAACTACTACCTCGCCTTCTCCCTCTACCGGCTGGCCGCCATCGCGCAGGGCGTCTACCGCCGCGGCCTGCAGGGCAATTCGTCCAACCCCGAGTCGGTCAAGATGAGCCGGTCGGCGCGCGAGCGCGCCGAACTGGCCTGGAGTCTCGTGTCCTAGTTCGTCGTCGCAAGAGCCGAAGAAAAACAAAGCAGGAGGAAGCACATGACGAAGACCATCACCCGCCGCGCCGGGCTGGCGCTGGGCGCCGGGGTCGCCGTGGCGCCGCTGATCGGGCTGCGGGCGCAACAGTCCGGCCTGCCCGACAAGCCGCTGAAGATCCTGGTCGGCTTCCCGGCCGGTGGCGGCACCGACGTGATGGCGCGGCTAGTGGCCGAGGCGATCAAGCAGCGCACCGGCCGCAACGTGCTGATCGAGAACAAGGCCGGCGCGTCGGGCACCATCGCGGTCGAGGCCCTGAAGAATGCCGCGCCGGACGGCACCACGATCTCCTACGTGCCGTCGGCGACCATCGTGCAGAAGCTCACGATGCCGGCCGTGCCGTTCGACCCGATGACCGACCTGCAGCCGATCACGCTGGCCGGGACCGTGCAGACCGCCTTCTGCGTGTCGCCGACGATCGGCGTCAACACGCTGCCGGAATACATCGCGTGGCTGAAGAAGAACCCGGACCGCCACACCTTCGGCACGACGGCGCTGGGCTCGTTCACCCACTTCTTCGGCGTCATGGCCGGCCGCGAGTTCGGCATCCCGCTCGAGCCGGTGCCCTATCGCGGCGCGGCGCCGCTGGTCGCCGACCTGCAGGGCGGCCACATCGCCGCCGGTTGCGGCGGCCTCACCGACTTCCTCGAGCACCATCGCGCCGGCAAGGTGAAGCTGATCTTCACCTCGGGCACCAAGCCCGCGACCGCGGCGCCCGACATTCCGACCGCGACCTCGCTCGGCTACCCGAAGCTGCAGATCCTCGGCTGGTACGTGTTCTTCGCGCCGCCCAAGCTGCCGGCGCCGCTGCTCGACGCGTGGGGCAGCGAACTCAAGGCGGTGCTGGGCCAGCCCGACATCCAGAAGAAGCTGACCGAGCTCGGCCTCGACGTCGAGACCTCGACGCCGGCCGAGTTCACGCAGCGCATGGCGGCCGACCTCGCGCGCTGGAAGACGATCATCGACTCGATCGGCTATAAGCCGACCTAGACAGGTCGTCGCCGGAGAGTCCTTCATGCCCGTCCTCAAGCGTGCCGATGCCGAGATCCACTACGAGGTCCACGGCACCGGCTTCCCCCTCCTGCTGTTCGCGCCGGGCGGGCTGAAGTCGGAGCGGAAGATGTGGGGCGGCACGTCGGCCGCCTACCCCAACGGGTTTCCGTGGATGGATCCGCGCGAGGCGCTGGCCGACCGCTTCACCGTGGTCTCGATGGACCAGCGCAACGCCGGCCAGTCGATCGCCGACGTGCGGCCCGACCACGGCTGGCACACCTTCGCGGGCGATCACCTCGCCCTGATGGACCATCTCGGGTTCAACCGCTTCCACGTCATGGGCGGCTGCATTGGCGGCAGCTACTGCTTCGAGGCGATCGAGCAGGCGCCGCAGCGGGTCGCGTCGGCGGTGCTGCAGAACCCGATCGGCCTGTGCGAGAACCGCGACACCTGGGACGCGTCGATCGCGGGCTACGTCGAGACCGTGCGGGCGCGCGACCCGAAGATCACGGTCGAGACCATCGAGGCGTTCGGCCGCAACATGTTCGGCGGTGACTTCGTGTTCTCGGTGACCCGCGATTTCGTCAAGGCCTGCCGCACGCCGCTCTACCTGCAGCCCGGCACGGACAAGCCCCACCCCGCCCACACCAGCACCGAGATTGCCGCGCTTGCTCCCGATATCGAGGTGCAGCACGATTGGCGCGGCCCTGCCTTCCTGCAGGAGTCGATCCGTCGCGTTCGCGACTTCCTGACGAGACACACGCCCCGATGATCCGCCCGCTTGCTACCGCTGCCCTGCTGTCTGCCCTCCTCGCCTCCACCGCGTCCGCCCAGGGCGAAACCTGGGTCGCGGTGGCCAGCGACGGCGCCGGCCTGTGGGGGGCCGGGGTCGGCATGGCGACCCGCGAGGCGGCGGAGGCCTCGGCGATCGGCCAGTGCGGCGTCTACTGCCGGCTCAAGTTCACGGCCCTCGCCAACTGCGTGGCCTACGCCTTCAGCGACACCGGCCGTGCCGAGGGCTTCGGCGCCGCGCCGACCCAGCAGGCCGCCTCGCAGCAGGCCTGGTCGGAGTGCAACGCCAACGTGCCGGCCAACTCCTGCACGGTGCGCACCGCGCAGTGCTTCCAGTAGGCCGCGTCAGGGCCGCGACGGCGGGACGGTCACCGAGTCGAGCCACCGCCGCGCCTCGTGGAGATTGGTGAAGACCTGCACCGGGCGCTCGCCCTCGGTGTTGAGGGTCGCCAGTTCACGCACGAGGTCGCCGCGCTTGCCGTCGACGACGAAGGCCAGCGCGCCGCGCTCGGCAGCCCGCGGCGCCGCCCGCACCATCTCGAGAAGCGTCTTCAGGTTCGAGAGATCGGCTGTCGTGTTCGCGGCGGCGACGTCGATCAGCTTGCGGTAGTGCAACGCGTCCTGCTGCAGGAACGCGCGCACCGCGTCCTGGAACTCCTGCGCGGTGATGGTGCCGTGGGCCACGGCGACGACGAGCCGATCAGGATGGGAAACGCGAACGTGGATGGGCATGGGCCGCCCATCAACCACCATGGCCGGGCATCTACAAGCAGTGGAAATGCGATAACTTTGTTTGGCTATCGACGACGGCGGGTATCGCGATGGGCCGGGTTCACCGGGCCTCGTGGCCCGGCTCGGTTGCCGCTAGTTGCGGGTCAGGATACGCGCGGTGGCGTCGGCGAACACCTGGCAGCCCAGCACGATGTCGGCGTCCTCGGTGTTCTCGGTGAAGTGGTGCGAGATGCCGCCGATCGACGGCACGAACATCATCGCGGCCGGCAGGCGGCGCGCCAGGATCTGGGCGTCGTGGCCGGCGCCCGAGGGCATCCGCATGTGCACGCCGGGCGCATGCTGCTCGGCCGCTTCGTCGATCGATTCCAGCAACCGTTCGTCCATCGGCGCCGGCATCGTACGGCGCGGGTTCTCGCAGGCCACGGTGCAGGGCCCGCGCGCGTTCTCGGCGGCGACGATTTCCTCGAGGCACTTCTCGAGGCGATCGAGCACCGCGACGTCGGCGTCGCGGAACTGCAGCAGCATCTCCGCCTTGCCGGGAATGATCGCCGGCGCCCCCGGCTCGAGCGACAGGCGACCGACCGTCCACACGCTGCGCGGACCGGCCAGCGCGGGGAAGCGTTCCATGACCTGCTGGTAGACCCGCATCATCGCCGCGCCGGCATCCTTGCGGATCGGCATCGGCGTGGTGCCGGCATGGTTCTGGATGCCGCTGAAGGTGAGCTTGTACTGGTAGATGCCGACGATCGCCGTGACGACGCCGATGCGGTTGCCCGACGCCTCCAGCAGGCCGCCCTGCTCGATGTGCGCCTCGAGGTAGCAACGGTAGCGGCCATCCTCCAGCGTCGCCCGCGGCGCGTTGGCCAGGCCCGCCGCCTTCAGCGCATCCCGCATCGCCGTGCCGTCCTCGCGATGGCGCGCGGCGTCGATCTCGGCCTCGCCGACCAGGCCGGTGAAGCTCCGGGACCCGATCATGCCGCCCCAGTGGCCTTCCTCGTCGGCCCACGACACGACGTCGACGGCGAGGTGCGCGGTCGACGGGTCCTCCGACAGCGCGCGCGCGACCTCCAGGCCGTAGATCACGCCCATCACGCCGTCGAGCCAGCCGCCGCGCGGCTGGGTGTCGGTGTGCGAGCCGATCAGAACGCGCGGCCCGGTCTTCGGGCTGCGCCCGATCACGTTGCCGACGCCGTCGATCTCCGGCACCAGCCCCGCCTCCTTCATGCGGCCGGCCAGCCAGTGGCGGCTCTCGATGTCCTGCGGTGACAGGTGCGGGCGATGCACGCCGGTCTGGTAGCGGCCGAAATCGGCGATGCGCCGCAGGTCGGCCAGGAGTCGCTCGCCATCGATGCGCGGCATGGGATCCTCAGTCGAGATGGGCCGCGACCCACGCGGCCGTGGACAGCAGGCGGTCGTCCTCGTGGCGCAGCCCGACCAGCTGGATGCCGAGCGGCAGGCCGGCGCGGCCGGTGCCGGCCGGCAGCGTCACGCAGGGCGTGCCGGCCAGGGTCCAGATCGAGTTGAAGCGCGGATCGCCGGTCCACTCGACGCCGGCCGGCGCCTCGCCGGGCGCGCTCGGGCAGAGCAGCGCATCGACCCGGTCGAACAGCGAATCGACGTGCGCCTTGAAGGCGGTGGCCTTGCGCTGGGCGGCGACGTAGCGATCGAGGTCGATCTCGAGGCCGCGCTTCATCGAGCCGTCCATCAGCTCGCGGCTGACCTTGCCGGGGTTGCGCAGCCGCTCGTCGGCATAGTTGCGCGTGCCTTCCCAGGTCGAGATCGCGCCGTGATCGTCGAGAATGTCGTGGAAGGCCCGGTCGAAGGCGACATCGACCACCGCCGCGCCCTTGTCGGCCAGCCGCCCGGCCGTGTCCTCGAGGAGCTTGTGCGTGTCCGGCGAGGCGTCGCCCCAGATCGGCGTGCGGCAGAAGCCGATGCGCGGCCGCGCGATCGCGCGGTCGATCGGCACCGGCGGCAGCTTCAGCACGACCGCGCGGAACAGCGCGATGTCGTCCAGCGTGCGCGCCATCAGGCCCAGCGTGTCGAGCGAGTGGCTCTGCATCTTGATGCCGACCCGCGAGAAGTCGTTGAAGGTCGGCTTGTAGCCGATCACGCCGCAATAGGCGGCCGGCCGGATCACCGAGCCGCCGGTCTGCGTTCCGAAGGCCAGCGGCACGTGGCCGTCGGCCACCGCCGCGGCCGAGCCGGACGACGAGCCGCCCGGCGTGTGACCGGGATTGTGCGGGTTGGTGGTCTGGCCGGGATGACGGTTGGCGAACTCGGTGGTGACCGTCTTGCCCAGGATCACCGCGTTCTCGGTCCGGCACAGCGCGACGCAGGCCGCGTCGACATAGGGCACCTTGCCCTCGAAGATCGGCGAGTTGTGCCCCGTCGGCATGTCGTGGGTGTCGATGATGTCCTTGACCCCGATCGGCACGCCGCGCAGCAGGCCGCCGGACGTCGCGTCGGCGGCGCGTGCCTGCGCGATGGCGAGGCCGGGATCGAGGTGGGCCCACGCCTTGACCACCGGTTCGCGCTCGGCGATCCGGTCGAGGCAGTCGCGGACCAGCTTCTCGGCGGTGAGCGTGCCGGCCGAGATGCGGGCGACCGCTTCGGTCGCGCTGAGCGGCTTCACAGGACGCTCCTTGCCCAGGCGGCGACATCGAGCAGCGCCGTGTCCTCGTGCTGGCGGCCGACCAGCTGGATGCCGATCGGCAGGCCGGCGGGCCCCTTGGTGAAGGGCAGCGTGATGCAGGGCATCCAGAGATAGGTCCACAGCAGGTTGAAGATCGCGTTGCCCGTGGTGGCAAGGCTGGGCGGCGCCTCGCCCGGGGCCGGCGCGGTCAGGATGACGTCGATGTCGCCGAACAGCGCGTCGACGGCGGCGCGGCCCTTGTCGCCCAGCCGGCGCGCCGCGGCCCAGGTCGCGTAGTCGACCTTGGCGCCCGCCTCCAGCTTGTCCTTCTTCAGGCTGTCGCTCAGCAGCGCGTGGAAGCGGCGGGCCTCGTCGGCATGCGCCCGCGGCCCGTCGAAGGCGCTGAGCGTGCGCTGCCCCTTGGTCATCTCCTCGACCGGGGACGGCAACTCGATCTCCGTCACCGTGGCGCCGGCCTGCGCGAGCTTGCGCGCGGCGTCGTTCACCGCCTGCTCGCCTTCGGGCGACAGCTCGGCGCGATTGGGCGTGAAGCAGACCGCGACCCGCGGCTTGCGGCCGAGCGGCGCGACCGGCCGGTACGGCATCGCCATCAGCGCCGCGCGAAACAGCGCGATGTCCTCGACCGAGCGGGCATAGGCGCCGATCGTGTCGAGCCACTCGGTGTTGGCCTTCATGCCGGCCGGCGCGAAGTGACCGTAGGTCGGCTTGTAGGCGACGATGCCGCAGAACGCGCCGGGCCGAATCACCGAGCCGCCGGTCTGCGTGCCGGTCGCCAGCATGATCTGGAAATCCGCGACGCCGGCCGCCGAGCCGGACGACGAACCGCCCGGCGTGTGCGCCGGGTTGTGCGGATTCTTCGTCACGCCCGGCGGGCGGTTCGCGAACTCCGTCGTCACCGTCTTGCCCAGCAGGATGGCGCCCTCGGCGCGCGCCATCGCCACGGTCGCGGCATCTGCCAGCGGCTGGTGCGTGCGGTAGGCCGGCGAGCCGTAGCTCGTCGGCTGGTCAAAGGAGTCGATGATGTCCTTCACGCCCATCGGGATGCCGTGCAGCAGGCCCTGGCGTGGCCCGCGATCGAGCACCTTGGCGCGTTCGAGGGCAGCGTCGCGGGCAAGGTGCGCCCACGCGAGCACGTCGGCGTCGCGCCGGTCGATGCGATCGAGGTGAGCCCGCACGATCTGCTCGGCCGTCACCGTCCCGGCATCCAGTCGTTGCGCGAGTTCGGTGGCGGTGAGCGTGTTGGGTGCTGTCATGGTCGTCGAGCAAACAGCAAGATATGTGCCGCGTCCACGCTGGCGCACTTCATGCTTCGTGTGACGGAACTCCCGGAGGTTCCGCATGCTGTCGCGCCGCTCCGTCCTCGGCTCCGCCGCTCTCCTGCCGCTTGCATCCGCCGCCCGCGCCCAGTCGCCGTCGTCACCGTCCTCGACGCTGCGCATCGCCATGACCGTGGCCGACATCCCGGCCACCGACGGCGCCCCCGACCAGGGCACCGAGGGCATCCGCTTCATGGGCTACACGGTCTACGACCCCTTGATCGGCTGGGACCTGTCGTCGGCCACCGAGGCCGCCCGCCTCGTGCCGGCGCTGGCCACCAAGTGGTATCCCGATCCCGCCGACCCGACGAAGTGGATCTTCGAGCTGCGCCAGGGTGTGAAATTCCACGACGGCTCGACCTTCAACGCCGACGCCGTGATCTTCACGCTCGACCGCGCGCTGGACGAGAAGTCGCCGGCCTTCGACCGGGTCGGGCGCAACACCATGATCGCCTCGCTGTGGCCGATCGCGGCCTACCGCAAGCTCGACGACTACAAGGTCGAGATCCAGACCAAGGGCGTCGACACGCTGATGCCGTCGCTGCTCAACCGCGTGATGATCGCCAGCCCGGCGCAGTTCGAGAAGGTCGGCCGCGACTGGCAGGCCTACCGCAAGGCGCCGTCGGGCACCGGCCCGTGGAAGATGAAGGCGTGGACACCGCGCGAGCGCGCCGAGCTCGAGCGCAATGCCGATTATTGGAACAAGGACCGCGTGCCGAAGTCGGAGCGGCTGGTCCTGCTGCCGATTCCCGACGTCTCGACCCGCACCGCCGCGCTGCTGTCGGGCCGGGTCGACTGGATCGAGGCGCCGGCGCCCGATTCGCTCGACAAGCTGCGCGCCGCCGGCTGCAAGGTCGAGACCAACGCCATCCCGCACATGTGGCCCTACACGCTCAGCCTGGTGCCGGGCGCGCCGACCGCCGACATCCGGGTGCGCAAGGCGCTCAACCTCGCGATCGACCGCGACGCGATGGTCAAGCTGCTGGGCGGCCTGGCCGTCCCCGCGGTCGGCTGCGTGCCGCCCGACCATCCTTGGTTCGGCTCGCCGAGCTTCAGGATCCGCTACGACCCGGCGGAAGCGAAGAAGCTGCTGGCCGACGCCGGCTGGGGGCCCTCGAAGCGGCTCAAGCTCAAGATCGCCATCTCGACGGCCGGCTCCGGCCAGATGTACCCGCTGGTGATGAACGAGTTCATCCAGCAGCAGTATGCCGAGGTCGGCGTCGACCTCGAGTTCCAGGTGATGGACTGGAACGCGCTGATCAACCTGACCCGGCTGGGCGCCAAGTCGCCGGAAGGCCAGCAGTACGCGGCGATCAATTCCAGCTGGAACACGATGGACCCGCACAACGCGTTCATGCGCTTCGTCGACAGCCAGATGATCCCGCCCAAGGGCTCGAACTGGGGCTACATCGCCGACCCGCAGCTCGATGCGCTGGCCACCGAGGCGCGCCGCACCGCCGACCCGGAGTTGCTCGACAAGGTGCTGGCGAAGATCAATACCCGCATGGTCGACGAGGCGCTGTTCGTCTGGGTCGTCCACGACGTCTGGCCGAACGCGATCTCGGGCAAGGTGAAGGGCTACGTCCACCCCAAGAGCTGGTACGTCGACTTCTCGCCGGTGACCGTCGGCTAGGCGCGGCTAGCCGGTCTTGCGCTGGGTCAGGCCGATGTACAGGCCGGCGCCGACGATGATCGCCGCGCCGAGCCAGCCGACGAGGTCGGGGAAGTTGCCGAAGAAGACGTAGCCGACCGCCACCGAGCTCAGGAGCTGGAAGTACTGGAACGGCGAGATCACGTTGGCCGGCGCGAGGTGCATGGCGCGCGCCACGCAGTAGTGGCCGAGTGCCCCCAGCACGCCCAGGCTGCAGAATAGCGCCACGTGCAGCAGGCTGTGCGGCGTCTGCCAGACGAACGGCAGGATCAGGATCAGGCCGAAGCCGCCGACGGTCGAGCTGTAGATCGCCGAGGTCTCGGGCGAGTCCACGCCGGCCACACGCCGCGTCAGGATCTGGTAGAGCGCGTAGGAACTGGCGCTGACCACGACCAGCAGCGACGCCCACTGGAACAGCTCGGTCCCGGGCCGGATGACGATCACCACGCCGGCGAAGCCGATGCCCAGCGCCACCAGCCGGCCGCGCGTCGTGCGCTCGCCCAGCATCGGCCAGGCCAGCAACGCCACCACCAGCGGCGCGGTCAGGCTGATCGACGCCGCCTTGGCGATCGGGATGGTGACGATGGCGAAGAAGAACGACAGGTTCGAGGTGAACAGCAGCATCGAGCGCAGGAACTGGATGCCGGGCCGGCGGGTGCGCAGCATGCCCAGCCCGAAGCGCGGCAGGAAGGCCGCCAGCATGAACAGGATGTGGCCGAAGGCCCGCGCCCATGACACCTGCAGCGAGTCGTAGCCGGCCTCGCCCAGCATCTTGGCGAAGCCGTTCATCACCGAGAACAGCACGCCCGAGCCGCACATGAAGAAGATGCCGGCCAGCACCGCCTGGCCGTCCGCCGTCCGCGTGTTCAATGCCGCGAATCCCCGCGGCGACTGCTAAGCTTCCCCCGACCGGAGGAGGACCCGACCATGATCGACCTGCATTACTGGCCCACGCCCAACGGCAAGAAAGTCACCATCCTGCTGGAGGAGTGCGGGCTGCCCTACCGCATCGTACCCGTGAACATCGGCCGCGGCGACCAGTTCGAGAAGACGTTCCTCGAGATGAATCCCAATCACCGCATGCCGGTGATGGTCGACACCGCGCCGGCCGATGGCGGGGCGCCGCTGGTCGTGTTCGAGTCCGGCGCGATCATGATGTACCTCGCCGAGAAGGCCGGGAAGTTCTACCCGCAGGACCTGCGCGGCCGCCACGCGGTCAACCAGTGGGTGATCTGGCAGATGGCCAACCAGGGGCCGAAGACCGGCGAATGCGGCCACTTCCGCCGCGTCGACCAGGCGAAGGACGGCGACCAGTCCTACGCCATCCGGCGCTTCACCGACGAGGTCAACCGGCTGTACGGCGTGCTGAACAACCAGCTCCATCGCAGCCGCTACGTCGCCGGCGACAGCTACACGATCGCCGACATGATCTGCTACCCGTGGACCCTCAACTGGAAGTTCCAGGGCCAGGACATCGAGGAGTTCCCGTACTTCAAGCGCTGGTTCGAGGAGATGGGCCAGCGCCCCGCCGTGCAGCGCGGCATGGCGGTCGGCGCCGAGCTCTCGGTCGACAACGACAAGCTGCCGCCCGAGGAACAGGAGCGCCGACGCAAGCTGTTGTACAACCAGCGCGCCCGGCCGGTGGTCGCCTAGACGATGGTGACCTTGCCGGTGGCGAGTTCGTAGACGCCGCCGATGATCTTGAGCTTACCCGCCGCGACCATGTCCGACAGGATCGGCTTGGCCTCGGTGATGCGCTTCACGTTGGCCTGGACGTTGGCGACCACGGCGCGGCCGTAGAGGTCGGCGCCGCCCTGCTTCACGACCGGCTCGATGCCCGGCTTCATCGCCGTCACCAGGTCGGCGATGTGGCCCGGCAGGTTGTTGCCCTTTTGCAGGGCGTCGACCGTGGCATTCACGGCACCGCAGCTGGTGTGGCCCAGCACCATGATCACGCGCGTGCCGAGCACCGCGGCGCCGAACTCGAGGCTGCCCAGCCCGTCGGGCGTCAGGAAGTTGCCGGCGACGCGCACCACGAACAGGTCGCCCGGCGCCTGGTCGAACACCAGTTCCGGCGCGACGCGGCTGTCGGCGCAGCCCAGCAC
>Ga0102832_1000710_pt1 | contig 39761 bp, 34 predicted proteins | sample EBPBio282013_DNA_FD_88942 | JGI IMG/M metagenome (GOLD analysis project Ga0102832, IMG submission 88942) | Wastewater treatment Type I Accumulibacter community from EBPR Bioreactor in Madison, WI, USA - Reactor 2_5/28/2013_ DNA (Illumina Assembly) | ecosystem: Engineered > Bioreactor > EBPR >... | reverse complement strand
GCGCGGTTTCGATAGGTTCAGAGCATGCCTGCTGAGTTCATCTGGAAGACGCCCATCGAACTCTTCTGGCAGGTGCGTAACGCCCAGACGCAGAAGCAGATCGAGGCCGGTGTCATCGATGCCGGCACCCGGGGGTCGGTCACTGGCGGCAAGCACATGGACGGACTCACCGCCGCCGTGGCGAACCTGTTCCGGTCCGACCCTGAGATCGTCTTCCAGATCCACCACGGCGGCCGGCTCAGCCTTCCCGGCTACTACCGCCGCACCAAGGACTGGGATCTTGTTGTGCTCCACCGCGGCGTCCTGGTCGCAGCGATCGAGCTGAAGTCACAGGTAGGCAGCTTCGGCAACAACTTCAACAACCGAACCGAGGAAGCCATCGGCAACGCCGCCGATGTCTGGCGCGCCTACGAGGAGGGCTTCTTCGGCCATATCCGACCCTGGCTGGGCTTCATCATGGTGCTCGAGAGGGCGAAGGGGTCGACCACTCCGCTCGGCGACTCAGGTGCGCTGTTCGCCACCGACCCGATCTTCCACAACACCGGCTACCTCGACCGCTATCGCATCCTGATGCAGCGGCTCGTTCGCGAGAAGCAGTATGACGCCGCCGTGGTCGTCGCGACGGCCAAGGGCGAGGAGACGATCGACGAGCCAGTCTTCGACTTGTCCTTCGCCAACTTTGAGGCTGCCATCGCCGCTCGGATCGCCTACATCAAGGCTCTACCGGACGACGCGTTTCCAGCCGACACGCTTCCAGTGTGAGAGTTCGCGGTGCGCCTCGCTCTTGCATGTCCTGAAGACCTCACTATCGGTCCTATGGGGTGGCCTGTGGCGGGAGATTCAGGTCGAGGAGGTTCCACACGATGAGCGCCGCCAGGATCAGATAGCCGACGAGGTAGAAGACCCGTAGCTTCTGACTGGAGTGGGTTTCGTGATCCTTCCTCCAGGCGGACTTCTTGCTTGCGGTGTAGATCTGGTGAGAGAGCATTTCACCTGGGTCGAGGCCAAGTCGAGGTCCGAGCTTGGTCTCAAGCGCGTTGGCCGCCAGCCCGGCGCCGCCGAGCATCGGGTGGTACCACTTGTAGTCGCTCATGAAGAAGGCGGTCCAAATGGCCGCCCCGAGCAGGCCGAGGAACGCCGAGTAGCCGAACTTGAACGTGCCGACGGCGATGAACTTGTTGGCCACCGAGGTTCCGACCGCGAAGCCCACGATTGCTGTAAGCGCAGTGAGTGCCAGGCTCCGGATTCTCCACTCCAGATCATTGAAGTGCTTCTGCACGCCCACGACGACTTCCCACTGCTTCGCGAGCCCAGCGAGTTCGCTCGATGACTGCGAGTCGTTCGCGGTGAGTTCCTCGATCGGTTCGGGGGCAGGCCCTCGGAAGAGTTCGAGGATGCGTTCAAACACCGCACACCCCTAGAAGATCCGAGTACTCCGCCAACACGTACGTCGGGTGGGGAGCATTCGCAGCGCCGAGCACGCGCTCTCGTTCTACGTCGGCATCAGACCAGTGCGTCACGCGACGCAGCAACTCGTACTCCGGCTTGGCTACCGCAACGCCGTAGGCCGCGTGAGCGGAAGGGACGCCAACGCCGTTGGCCATCCCGATGTCCTTGATCAAGGAGTCGCCTACGAAGAGGGCGTCCGAGGGAGCGATGTCGCAATCGTCCAGGATGCTCGTGAGGATGGTCGGGTCTGGCTTGAGGTAGCCGGGCGGCGTCGTCCGATGCTCGGTGTCCTTGAGGCCGTAGGAACTGGGTTCGTTCGTGCGAAGCTCGTCTCGGGACATGCCCTCTGGGAAGCCCTGATCCGGCGCCGAGAACAGGACGTTAATGAGCCCGTCCAGGCCGGTCTTGCGAATGCGCCACTCGGTCCAGTACGCGTTCGACTCGGTGAAGGCGACCACCCTCACGCCGGCGCTACTCAGCCGCCTGAGCGTGTCGAAAACGCCATCGTAGAGGCGCGTCTCAGCGCGTCGCACCCGCGCCCGGACGGCCAGAGCTTCTGCAAAGACCTCGCTCGGACGCCGTGGCCACGCCCGCTCCACCAGGCAGGGCATCTCGTCCAGAACGAACGTGTACTCGGTTGTGCCGACCCTTTGGTGGACCATGCGCATCTCGGGCTCCAGGTCTTCCGCCGGCAGGCCGGTGAGATCTTCGAGCTTTGTGAGCATCGCCGAGAACGAGGCATACCAGACGTGGAACCAATCCCAGAGAGTGTTGTCCAAGTCCGTCACGATCAGCTTCGTCGCCACATTCACCTCCCTGAGATCCGATCGTCAGCATAGGGGAGCCCACCCACACGATCGCCGCTTCGATCCAACACACCCGCTACACACTTGGTTCGGGGCGTTGTCCGCAATCCTGCGAGCCCTGTGGATAACCCTCTGTCCGGCTTCCACACGCCAGAATTCCGGACGTGACCAGACTGTCGCTGGCTGAGGCCCAGGCGAACCTGTCGAAGCTCGTGGAGTCGGCGGTGACCACCCACGAGCGATTCGAGTTGACCCGCAACGGTGAGCGGGCCGCGGTGCTGCTCGGCGCCGATGACTACGGCTCCCTGCTGGAGACTCTCGACATCCTGAGCAACCCCGACGAGGTCGAGGCGATCCGGACCGGCCTCGCTGACGTGGAGCGCCGACAGCTCAGTTCGGCAGACGAGGTTCGCGCGGCGCTCACCACTGACGGAGCGTAGTCGACCGGCCCCGCGCGGACCGTCTGCATTGCGCCTCCCTTCCCGGGAGCCCACGGTCGCCTCTCCCGAGCGGCCTTCTCGTGATTCGTCGTTCCGGAGATGTCCGGAACGACCCACTTCTGAGGCTTAAGGCGGTAGAGGCGCGGAACTCTCCGCCCGGGACGTCACGATCGCGGACTTCTCTGGCCAGGGGTGGAAGGTCCTGCGAACTCCTGGGTCCTCGAGCGTCCCGATCGACCTGCCCGTGGGCTTAGGGACGGTGAGCGGCCTTCCGCCGGAGAGGAGGTGTGCGTTGACGATCAGCCTGAAGAAGGTGACCGCCGGGTCGGGGTACACCTACCTGACCCAGCAGGTTGCCGCGCAGGACGGGCAGGTGCGCACCGGCCTGGCCGCCTACTACGAGGAGAAGGGCGAGGCGCCGGGCGTCTGGATGGGCACCGGCATGGACGGATTCGACGGCCTCAACGCCGGCGACCCGGTCAACGAGGCCCAGATGCTGGCCCTCTTCGGCAACGGACTGCATCCGCTCGCCGATCAGATCCGGCAGGACGCTTTCGCCGCCGGCCTGAGCGAGCGCCAGGCCGAGAAGGCCTGTCGGCTCGGACGTCCCTTTGCTGTCCGCGACACCCGTCCGCCGGAGTTCAAGCAGGAACTCAAGCGCCGCTACGCCGCCGCCAACGTCGCAGCCGGACGCCGTCCCAACGCCCGGCTCGACCCGGGCGTGCTCGCGCAGATCCGCACGGAGGTCGCCACCGAGTTCTTCACCAAGGAGTTCGGCCGGGCGCCGGAGTCTCCGCGCGAGCTCCACCGCGAGGTCGCAATCTGGTCGCGTCCGACCGCCACAACGATCTCCGGCGTCGACCTCACCGTGTCGCCAACCAAGTCGTTCTCCACCGCCTGGGCGCTCGCGCCGCTCGCCACCAGCCGACAGCTCGAGGAGCTGCACCACCGAGCCGTCGCCCGGATGATCACCTACCTGGAGACTCAGGCGTTCAGCCGGGTCGGGCCCGGCGGCGTCCGCAACATCGAGGCCCGCGGCCTGGTCGTCGCCGCCTTCGACCACCGCAGCAGCCGCGCCGGCGACCCCGATCTGCACACGCACCTCGTCATCGCCAACAAGGTGCAGAGCACCGACGGACGCTGGTACGCCCTCAACACCAACCTGATCTACAAGGCGAAGGTCGCCGCGTCCGAGCTGTACACCACCACTCTGGAGGCCGGCCTCGCCGAGACCTTCGGCATCCAGTTCGTCGAGCGCACCACCGGACGCGGCAAACGTCCCGTCCGCGAGATCGACGGCATCGATCCGGCACTGAACAAGCGCTGGTCGACCCGCCGCGGCCGGATCGAACACCGGCGGGACGAACTCGCCTCCACGTTCCTCGCTGATCACGGCCGTCCGCCCACCGAGGTCGAGATGATCGCCCTCGCCCAGCGCGCCAACCTCGAGACCCGCGACGCCAAGCCCGAACCTCGCTCGCTCGCCGAGCAGCGGGCCACCTGGCGCGCCGAGGCCGAAAGCGTGCTCGGCGTCGGGGGAGTGGATCGCATGCTCGCTGCCGCCTTCGGTCGCGAACCCGTCCACGCCGAGACACCGACCATCGACTGGCTCATCGACACCTCCGCCCGCGTCATCGGCACCGTCGAACAGGAACGCTCGACCTGGCAGGGCTGGCACGTCCGCGCTGAGGCGCTGCGGCAGGCACGAGCAGCCGGCGTCTCCACCGAACTGCTCGACCGGGTCGTCGACACCCTCGTCGACCTCGCCCTGCAGACCCGATCGCTACGGCTCACCAAGGATGACCCGATCGAGGAACCCGACGCGCTGCGCCGCAGCGACGGCCAGAGCGTCTACACCATCCCCGGCATGGACTGGTACACCTCCAGCCGCATCCTCGACGCCGAAGACCGCATCGTCGCCCACGCCGCACGCACGGACGGTCGCGTCGTCTCCCGCGAGATCGTCGACCTCGCCCTGCTGGAAGCGCTCGCGAACGGCACCCAGCTCACTTCCGGCCAGCGGGACCTGGTCGACGCGATGGCCCGGTCGGGACGCCGCGTGCAGCTCGCCATCGCGCCGGCCGGCACCGGCAAGACCACGGCCATGCGGACGCTCGGCGCAGCCTGGACCGAATCCGGAGGCGCCGTCACCGGCCTGGCTCCGTCCGCGGCCGCAGCGAAGGCCCTTGCCGACCAGCTCGACGTGCCCTGCGACACGCTCGCCAAGCTCACCTGGAGCCTCGACCACCCAGACCAGCCCCAGCCCGCGTGGATGGCGGCCATCGGGCCCGACAGCCTCGTGATCATCGACGAGGCCGGTATGGCCGACACCCTCAGCCTCGACCGTGCGATCGACCACATCGTCGGTCGCGGCGGCAGTGTCAGACTTATCGGTGACGACCGGCAGCTGTCCGCGATCGGCGCGGGCGGTGTCCTGGCCGACATCGAGGCCGCTATCGGTGCCTGCCGGCTCACCGAGGTGCTTCGCTTCGACGACCAGGCCGAAGCCGAGGCGTCCCTCGCGCTGCGGGATGGACGTGCCGAGGCGCTGGGCTACTACCTCGACCACGACCGGATCCACGTCGGCGACGTCGCGACCATGGCGCACGCCGTGTTGGACGCCTGGACGCAGGACCACCAGAACGGCCTGGACGCGCTGATGCTAGCCCCGACAAGGGACCTCGTCACCGAGCTGAACCGGCTCGCGCAGCGCCGCCACCTCGAAGGCCGCGCCATGCTCGGCCGCGGCGCAGGACTGGCTGATGGCACCATCGCGGTCGCGGGTGACCTGGTGATCACGCGTGCCAACGCCCGCCAGTTGCCGGTCGGCAGCCGCGACTGGGTGAAAAACGGCGACCGCTGGCGCGTGGCGAGCGTCTTCCCGGACGCCAGCATGCGCGTCCAGAGCCTGCGGACGAAGCACACCGTGCACCTGCCCGCCGACTACGTCCGGGAGTGCGTCGACCTCGGCTACGCCACCACGATCCACGGCGCGCAGGGACTCACCGCCGACACCATGCACGGCCTGGCGACCGGCGAGGAATCCCGTCAAGAGCTGTACACGATGCTGACCCGCGGACGGCGGGCGAACCACCTCTACCTCGAGGTCGTCGGCGACGGCGACCCGCACGGGCTCGCGCACACCGATTCGGTCAACCTGCTCACTGCCGTCGAGCGGCTGGAGCGGGCGCTCACCCACGACGACGCGCCCGTGTCGGCCAGCACCCAGCTGCGGGAGCAGGACGACCCGACGAAGCTCCTCGCGCCGGCCGTGGCTCGCTACACGGACGCGCTCGGCGTGGCCGCCGAACAGGTGCTCGGGCGAGAGGTCGGCCAGCGGCTCGACCAGGCAGCCGGCAACCTCGTCCTCTGGCTCACCGAATGCCCGGCCTGGGAAACCCTCCGCGCCGACCTGCTGGGTCTCGCCGCGGACGGCCACGACCCGGTCGCCCTGTTGCGCAGGATCACCAGACTTGGCGAACTGAACACGGCCCGCGATGCCGCGGCCGTGCTCGATCATCGACTGCACTTGTTGATCCCGGACGAGCGAACCGGACCGCTGCCGTGGCTGCGCGGCATCCCGTCGAAGGTGGCCGAGGACGCGACGTGGGGACCATATCTCCGGGCCCGCGCCGAGCGCGTCGAGGTGCTCACGGAAGCGGTCCGCAGGGCGACCATCGCCGGGGACGTCCCCCTGACCTGGCTACGCAATTCAGCCGGTCGTCCACACCTCCATCGGGACGACGAGGTACTTGTGGATATCTCCGTTTGGCGGGCAGCGATGGACGTTGCCAGCAGCGATCGGCGACCCACCGGCGAACCCGCGATGGCGGATGCCGCCAGGGGCTGGCAGAACGACCTGGACGCGCGCCTGGAAGATCTTGTCGGCATCGAGGCCGGAGTGTGGAGCCGACTCCTCACCTGGGCCGACCCCGCGATTGCTCGGGACCCGGACCGCCTGGAGATCGCGCAGCGGCTCTATGAGCTCGAGGTCGACGGTGTCCGTGTGGCCCCCGTGGTGAAGGAGGCACTCGGCGAAGGCCATCTGCCCGCCGACCACGCCGCGTCAGCCCTGTGGTACCGGGTCGTCGGGCTGCTCAACAGCGGCCGATCCTTCTCGCCGCCGGCACCGCGCTGGGAAACCGTCGAGCCACGCCCGATCCCGCGGCCCGAGTGGGAGCGCGCACCCTGGACCATCAACCCCGACCGAGGCGGCCCGTCCATCGGCTTCTGAACACCCACCACGAAGAAGGAGACACCATGTCCGTCATCGAGAGCACGAAGCCCGGCGCCTTTGTCTCGCTGGCCCAGGCCGCCGACATCCTCGGCATCAGTGTCCACACGCTGAGGCGCCGTATCGCCGCCGGCGAGTTACCCGCCTTCCGCACCGGCCGCCGGATCATCCGCGTTCGAATCAGCGACTTGGAGAGGTTGTTGCGACGAGTTCCTTCGACCGCGAGTTGGAGTTGAGCCAGAGGACCGACGTTTCTGTCTCACCCGATCGCTAGGGTGGCGGCCATGATCTTGCTTCGTCCGAACGTTTCGATCGGAATACATGTGTGGCGTGATGAGCCGGGTGGCCCCATCGTTGAGGCGGCGGCTGTGGGGGCCGCAGGATTCAATTGGTGTGGCCGCGACGGGCGCACTCCGCCGGAGGGCTTTGTTGAACTCGCCGCTCGTCGGGGCCGCGAGATCTTCTGGGTCTATGACTCGGAGAAGACCGAGTGGGGCGGTCTCCCGGGAGCAGCGTTCCTCGAAGCGATCGTCTCGGCCGGGCTGACTGAACCGGGCCGGTTGATCGGCTATGGCTTCCCGCCCGGCAACACCGTCTCAGTACCTTCGGTTGAGCCGATGGACCTCGACCGCGACGATGCTCGGCCGTTTCCTTGTCCTGTGTGGAATGACCCGAGCGTTTTTCCGGCGAATGAGCCCGCGCGGATCGCGAAGTACCGACGCCACCAGTCCTGGTACCGGGAATGCGTTCTTCAGGTGGGCGCGGGCAAGTTCATGTCCTACGACCATCTGGGGAGTTACCTCGACAAGAGTCTGGTCGAATCGGATCCGTCGCTGAACTTCCTTACCGCCGAGGCCGAAGCTCATGCGGTAGAAAGGGCTGCCGCCGTTAAGAGCGAGGGCGGAACCCTCGATCCAGTTCGACTGCGCCAGAACCTTCTGTCGAGCATGCCGCTGTGCTTCAACCTGTTCGGTTCCCTTCGAGGTGAGCCCGAATTCCTGACGCTCTTCCAACAGGTATTCGACCCGGCGGCCACTCAGATTGTCGACGTCGTGTGCGAGTACGCGCCCCAACCGCCGGAGCGCTTCCTCCGCGACCGCACTGCTTTCGACGCGGTGGTCTTCTACCAGACCGCTGCCGGGCCCCGGTTCATGGGGATCGAGACAAAGTACACCGAGCCGTTCAGCGCGACCGAGTACGAGACCTCCAGATACGGTGAGGTGACTTCGGCGTCGGGATGGTTTAAGGCGCCCGGATCAGCACCCAGAGTCCTGAAGGGAAGCAAGTCAAACCAACTCTGGCGCAACCTGATGCTTGCAGCTTCTCTGGAGATGGCCGGGCTGCACGGTCAAGGTTCCGTTGCAGTCGTTGCTCTGAGGGACGACCCGGGGGCGGCGAAGGCCGTCAAGATCCTTCGCGAGCACCTCACCGACCAGAGGCGGCTCGTCTGGACACCCATCGAAGCCTTGCTGGACGCCGCCAACGGCGTGCCTGCGTTGGCCGAGTGGAGCCTCGCGTTCCGTCTCCGATACATCCCCTGACGGGCCGCGCTGGACGCGGCCACCGCCGTCCAGATCTTCTCCGAATCGTTCATGGCGCCGGGAACGGCTGATCGGGGTTGGTCTTGGTCAGCGCGGCTGGAACGTCGTGGGCGAGCACCGCGCGGCGAGTTCGAATCTGCCTATCGGGCGTGCTCTTGCGCAGCAAGCTTCGAGAGTTCCTCAGCGATCAGCTGATCGCGTCCCTTTGCGGTGTGCTGGTAGAGCAGAGCGGCGTTCGCTGTGGAGTGCCCGAGTCGGGCCTGAAGATCGGCGAGAGTCGCACCCTGCTGCGCGGCCATCACAGCTCCTGTGTGCCGGAGGTCGTGGAAGCGGAGGTCGGAGCGCCCGGCATTGGTCGCGGCCTTCTTGAAGTAGCTGGCGATGGTGGACGGCCACTGCTGGCGTCCGTTGGTGGCGGGGAACAGGAGGCCCTCCTGACCGGGCGCGGCGAAGGTCTCGAGGTGTTCCTTGATGATCGGAATCAGGTGGGGCGGAATCGCGACGTCGCGGATGCCGGCGTCCGACTTGGGCGGCTCAACCTGGATCTTGCGGTTCACCCAGACCACGCCGCGGCGCACCTGGATCACGCCGGTCCAGCGGCCGCTCACGTGGCGGAGCTTGATGTCCTTGCGGCGCAGCTCGGCGATCTCGCCGTAGCGCAGCGCGCACCAGGACGCGAGCAGGACCATCAGCCTCCACTTCTCCGGCATGTTCTCGACAATCACGTCGAGTTCCTCGATCGAGGCGGGTTCGAGACGGCGCCGCTTCGGCTGGTAGCCGGCGCCGCGGATGTGCACCGGGCTGGCCTCGATCAGGTCCTCGTCGACGGCGCTGTTCATGATCGCGCGCAGCAGCCCGTACGCCTTGGAGTTCGCCCGCGGGGTGCCGCCGTTGCCCTCCAGCGTGTCCTCGTACCAGCGGCGCACAGCGCCCTTGGTGATGTCGCGCAGCCGCATCCGTCCGAACGTCGGCACCAGGTGATGTTCCAGCGTCGCCTCGTAGTTGGCCCTCGTGGACGCCCGTAGCGGCTCGCCCTTGTCGGTGCGGCGCTTCGCGATCCACTTCTTCGCGTAGGTCTCGAAGTCGGGGGAGTTCGACACTGCCCGCGCCTTCTCGGTTCGGTGCCTGGGCGGCGACCACTCGTTGGCCTCGATCAGTTTGCGCTCCTCGTGCAGCCAGCCCTCGGCGTCGATCTTGGACTGAAAGGTGGTCGGGGCGACGTGCCGCATCAGGTCCGGCCCGGTGTAGACGGCCTGGTGGCGACCCGAGGCCAACTTGCGAATTGACCCGAACTGGCGGCGTTCCCGGCCCATCGGAGCCTCCGATCCCTATCGCACGGCGTGCGCATATCGTGCAATAAGGGGGGTCTGATGTGCAACCTCGTGGCCTCTTGCGATCTGCTCGATTAAGCGTAAGATGCCTAGTGAACGAGCAGTAATCTGCTGGTGGGGCGGGTGGGGCTCGAACCCACGACCCAGGGATTATGAGTCCCCTGCTCTGACCGGCTGAGCTACCGCCCCTGAGCGTCCGGATCAACGTAGCGACTCGCGGTGAGCACTGTCCAAGTCGCCGTCACGCGGGAGCCGGTACGGTTGCGGGACACGCACCCGAGGAGCGCCGCCACGATGGACCTGACCCAGATCGCCGTGTGGGCGGCGACCGTCGCCGGTCTGGCCGGGCTCGCGGCCGCGTTCTACCGCTCCGATCGCCTGGGCGTGAGGCTGGGGGCGCTCGGCGCCTTCGCGGTGTTCTACTTCGCGGTGTTGCTGTGGACGCCCACCGATCCGGTGTGGTTCAACCTGACGACGGTGTCGATCCTCCTCATCGCGTTCGGATCGAGGATGAGGAAGCCGGCGTCCAGCAGCGAGACGGACGCAACGCCGGGCGACGGCCGGCCAGACGACGAAGGGACGGGACGATGAGCGACGACACCACGACCGACTGGGAGCAGCCGGAGTTCGAGGACACCCTCGAGGCGACCGCGGTCGAGCTGATCACCGCGGTGGTGCAACAGGTGTTCACCGACCTGGACCCGGTCGCTCTGGTCGAGGCGGAGGCGTCGCACCTGACGCCCGAGGAGCGCGCGGCTGTGGCCGCCCTCATCGACAACGCCGTGGTGGAGCTCGAGGTCGACTTCACCGGGCACGACCACGACTGACTGACCGCCGGCCCGGCCACCGCCGGACGTCCGGCGAGCCCGCTCAGCGCACGATCATCGCGAGTCCGGCGAACGGCGCCAGCTCGACGGTGAAGCCGCCCAGGTCGTCGACGTCGCTCACCTTGCGGCGGGTGGCCAGGTCGGTGACGCGCCCGGACGGGATGTGCTCGGACTGCACGCGACCGGTGATCTTGTCCGGTCCGAAGTTCAGGGCGGTGATCTGCACCGCGCCCGACTCCAGCTGGTTCACCAGCACGAGCATGCTCTTCCACGGCACGTCCGGCACGTCCAGCAGCTTGGCGGTGGCGATGCCGCTGCGCTTGCGCACCTTCAGGATCTCGGCCAGCCGGGACGCGAACGAGTTCGGGTTCTCCAGCTGTTCGGGCAGGGACCCGTACAGCGACGTCGCCAGCGGCATGCCGGACGCCGACTTCTTCGCCTCCGGCGCCTTCCCCATCAGGTCGTAGGCCCCGCGCTCGATCCAGCGGGTGTCGCCGGTGCTGATCAGCGCCTTCACCTTGCTGCGGTCCAGCGGCAGCGCGCCCACCAGGTCCCACCCCGACAGGGCGAACACGCCGGGCTGCCACGCGTTGTACATGCACAGCAGCAGGTGCGCGTTCATGATCCGGCGCACGTCGGCGTCAGTGATGGCGTCGAGGTCGGTGATGCCGAGGCTCGCGGTGATCACGGACGCCGTGGTGCACGCGATGCCGTTCTGCACGAACAGCGCGTTGTAGGGACCGGCGTCGCCGGTCAGCTTCAGCCGCAGCGTCTCGCGCACGTACTCGGCCAGCTCGCCGCCGGTGGTCTCGCCTCCGGCCAGCTCGTAGGTGTCGTCCCGGTGCGGGCCGGCGAAGTGCACCAGCTCGTAGGTGAGCTCGTCGTGGTTCTGCATCGCGTGCACGAGCGACGCCTGGTCGACGCCGATCCGCTTCGCCTCGCGCAGCGCCAGGCGCAGGAACTCGGTGTCGCCCGTGGCCAGCGCGAACTGATAGGCCGGGCGCGTCACGAAGTCGTAGGACAGGTCGGGACCCACGGCACCGGTGCTCTTGATGTCGTCCATCGACAGGTTCAGTTCCTGGAACGTGAAGCCGCCCACCTTGCGCACCATCGAGCCGATCAGCTGGTTGGCCGCCTGCGACAGCGGGTGGCCCTCCGACCAGCCCGGGCCCGAGTCGAGCGCCTTCTCGACGCCCAGGAACCCGTTGGCGTCCAGCCGCAGCCCGCCCGAGCCCAGGTCGAGCAGGCTGTGCAGCGCGTCGCCCATCACCATCCGCATGCCGGCGAAGGTCGGGTCGAGCCAGTTGATGGTCGGCTGGCCCTCCTTGAAGTAGTGCAGGTACACCCAGCGGCGCAGCCGTCCCTTGTAGTCCCACACCGGACGGGTCGCCGACCAGTTGGTCTCCTTGACGCCCGGCTCGTAGAAGATCACCCGCTGCAGCGCGCCGATGATGTAGCCGGCCTCGGCCAGGCGCCGCTCCGCCTCGGGGTCGAGGTTCACCGAGTCCTGGCCCTCCGGCACCTCCGGCAGCAGGTCCCAGGCCTCCTCCGGGATGTCGATCATGTGGTAGATGCCGGGGTAGTCGAGGTAGTTCAGCTCGGCCAGCCGGAAGTCCGCGCCCTTGCCGGTGTGGCCGGGGACGATGTCGTCGATGATCGTGCCGTGCCGCCGGGCGGCGTTCGCGCACATCGCGCGGAACTCCTCCTCGGTGCCGAACACCGGGTCGAGCTGCATCGAGATCCGGTCGAAGTGGCCGTCGACGCTGGGGGTCGGCTCCCAGCCGGAGATGCCGCCGGCCAGCTTCAGCGGGCCGGTGTGCACGGCCTCGATGCCGATCTTCGCGAAGGCCGCCCACAGTTCCTCGTCGCCCAGCGCGCCGATGAACGACTGCCCGGGCTGCGTGATCTGCGACAGCGGGTAGGCGGTGAACCACACCGAGGCCTGGCGGACGGCCGCGCGCGGGTCGGGCGAGGCGTACGGAGCCGCCCACATGGCGTGGTGGCCGGCGAGCTGGCGTCCGAGCACCGTCGCGTCCCGCAGCATCGACTGCTGCTCCAGCCAGGAGACGTAGGCCGGGTTCCGCCCGTCCGGCTCGAAGGGGGGCGCGAGCGGGCCCACCTCGGCGGACTCCCTGCGCTTGGCCTTGGGACGCAACCGCGCGGGGCGCGCGGCGTACGGCGCAGGCTCCAGCAGGAACTCGACGGTGGTGTCCTCGTCCGGCGTGTCGGGGCGGTCCTGGTCGACGCTCATTGCTGCAACCTAGCGCCCCTGACCGCATGGGACGAGGGGGCGCCACCGGATCGCGCCGCCCCGGGAGCCGGCAGTGCGCGGCGGGAGCCCGCTCAGGACACCGTCACCGTCGCGACCTCGGTGGCGTCGGCACTGGAGGTGCCGACGTAGACGGCGAAGCGGCCGCGCGGCACGACGAACGCCCGCTCGGCGTCCGACCACACCGAGAGCGGGTGGTTCGTGGCCGAGGGGTCGATCGTGAGGACGACCCGTGAGGTCTGCGACGGTGCGAGGAAGACCTTGGTGAAGCCGACGAGGCGCCGGGGCGGCTGTCCGGGAGAGGGGACGCCGAGATAGACCTGCACGACCTCCGCTCCGGCCCTCTCGCCCGTGTTGGTCACCGAGGCCTCGACGACGACCGGGACGCTGCCGTCGTTCGCCGTGCCGGAGACCGTCACGTCGGCCACCGAGAAGGTGGTGTAGGACAACCCGTACCCGAACGGGAACAGCGGCTCGATGCCTTGGGCCTGGTGCCACCGGTAGCCGATCTCGCGCCCCTCGGAGTAGGTGATCGTGGGGAAGCCCTCGCCGGCGTCCACGCCGGGGTACCGCTCGGGCCGGCCCGCGTGGATGGTGTCGTCCTCGCTCCGCGGGTAGGTGGTGGGCAGCTTGCCCGACGGGTTGACCACGCCGAACAGCAGGTCGGCGACGACGTGGCCGTCCTCCGCGCCCTGGTTCCACGCCTCCAGCACCGCCGGTGCGCGGTCCAGCCACGGCATGAGGACCGGGCTGGCGTCCTTGAGCACGACGACGGTCCGCCCGACGCGGCCCAGCAGCGCAGAGACCATGGCGTCCTGGTCGTCGGCCATGGCGATGGAGGGACGGTCGGCTCCCTCGGTCGCCACCACGCCGGCCATGATGATGACCGTGTCCGCCATCGAGGCGGCGGCGACGGCCGCGTCCAGGTTCGACAGGTCACGGGCGACGGTGAACGTCTCGACGGTGGCGGCCGAGCCGAGACCGGCGAGCACGTCGCGCATGCCGTCGACCGGCGACACGGTGTAGAGGGGCGTGACCTTGGACGACCCGCCGCCGCCCTGGCAGGCGTCGTCGACGAAGTCCTTCTGGCCGACGATCAGGATGCGGCCGGCGGACGCGGCGTCCAGCGGCAGCAGCCCGCCCTCGTTCTTGAGCAGGACCGCGGACTCCTCGCCGATCCGCCGGGAGCGTGCTCCGTTCGCGGCGGCGTCGATCGCGACGGGCGCGTAGGGACGTTCGAACTGCCCGAAGCGGAACATCTGGGTGAAGCGGCGCACGAGGGCGCGGTCGACCGTCCCGATCTCGAGGCTGGTGTCGGCGAGGGCGGCCTTCACGTTGGCCTCGTTCAGCCACTTGGCGTCGGGCATCTCGTGGTCCATGCCCGCGGTGAGGGACGCCGCGCACGAGCGGCACGACCAGAAGTCGCTCTGCACGTACCCCTCGAAGCCCCACTCGCGGCGCAGCACGTCGTTGAGGGTGTAGCGGTTCTCCGTCGCGTACACCCCGCGCACGCGGTTGTAGGAGCTCATCACCGCGGCGATGTCCGCGTCCTTCACCAGCATCTCGAAGGGGAGCAGGTAGAGCTCGCGCAGCACCCCCTCCTCGACCTCGACGTTGGTCCGGAACCGCTCGTGCTCCTGGTCGTTGACGACGAAGTGCTTGGCCATGGCGATGACGCCGTGCGCCTGGATCGCCCGCGTGACCTGCACGCCCATCACCCCGGAGAGGTAGGGGTCCTCGGAGAAGTACTCGAAGTTGCGCCCGGCGATGGCGGTCCGGTGCAGGCAGACGCCGGGCCCCTCCAGCACGTGCTGGCCGAGCGCCGCAGCCTCCTCGCCGATGATGTCACCGTAGGCCGTGGCCAGGGCCGGGTCGAAGCTCGCGGCCAGCGCGATCGTCATCGGCAGGGCCGTCGCCGGCGGAGACGGCGTCCCGTCACCCATGCCGACACCGACCGGGCCGTTCGTGATCCGGAACCTCGGAATGCCGAGGGCCTCGTCACCGCGCACGTGGCGCTCGATCCGGATCTGGGCCGCGAGCTGGTCCATCTCCTCCGCGGTCGTCGCCTGTGAGGCCAGCCCGTAGATGTCGATGGTCTCCATCGCACCGTGCAGCTGCTCGATCTTCTGCTCCAGCGTCATCGCCGCCACGAGGCTCGTCGCGCGCTCGCGGGGCGGGAGGCTGGGATCGAGCCAGCGACGGTCGGTGTTCATGGTGACTCCTGGATCGGCGGACGGTGCGACCAGCATCGCGCGCCCCTCGCCCCGAACTCCACGTGTTGCCAGTGCTTGCCTCGGGCGCGGGAGTCGGGCGAGGCCGGTGTGAGAGGGTGGCGCATGGACGTGTTGATGCTCGGGGGTACCGGTGCCATCTCCCACGCGGTCGCGGTCGCCGCGCTCGGGCGGGGCGATCGGGTCACCCTGGTGACCCGAGGCCGGTCCACCACCCACGCGGTTCCCGACGGCGCCCAGGTGGTCACGGCTGACGCCCGCGACAGTTCCGCGCTCCGCGCGGCGCTGGGCGCGCGCAGCTTCGACAGCGTGATCGACTTCGTCGCGTTCACGCCCGCACACGTCGCGGACGACATCGAGAACTTCTCCGGCCGTACCGGGCAGTTCGTGTTCATCTCGTCCGCCTCGGCCTACGCCAAGCCGGTGCCCAGGCTGCCGATCACCGAGTCGACGCCGCTGCGCAACCCGTTCTGGCAGTACTCGCGGGACAAGATCGCCGCGGAGGAGGTTCTGGTCGGTGCCTTCCGGGAGCACGCCTTCCCGATGACGATCGTGAGACCGTCGCACACCTACGACCGGACGAGGGTCCCGATCGGGGACTGGACCGTGGTGGAGCGGATGCGGGCTGGGAAGCCGGTCGTGGTGCCCGGCGACGGCACGTCACTGTGGACGTTGACCCACGCGTCCGACCTGGCGCGGGCCTTCGTGCACCTGCTGGGCCGCGAGGACGTCCTCGGGGAGGCCTTCCACATCACCCGCGACGACGCCATGCCCTGGGACGCCATCTACCGGACCATCGGCCACGCCGCCGGCGTCGAGCCGGACCTCGTCCACGTGCCCAGCGACCTGATCGCCCGGATCGACCCGGAGAGCGGGCCCGGGCTCCTGGGCGACAAGAGCCACTCGGTGGTGTTCGACAACACCAAGATCCGGCGGGTCGCCCCCGGCTGGGAACCACGGGTGACCCTGGCCGAGGGGGCGCGGGAGATGGTCGAGTGGTTCGACGCCGATCCGGCCAGGCGGCGCCACGACGCCCACACCGACCGGGTGCACGACCTCGCGGCCAGGTTCGTGCGCTCCGAGGTGGGGTCCGTCATCGCGACGCCGTGAGCGCGTCCGGCAACGGCCCGCTGCGCCCGGGCGCGGACGGTCGGAAGCCCCGCCGGTCGGCTCGTCGGCGATGAGAGTCGTGGAAACGGTCGTCGGCCGGTTCTTCCCGCTCGCCTTCCGCGACGACGACGGCGCAGGCGGGTTCGACCTGTGGCGGCTGCCCAACGATCCGGCCAGCCCGCACGTCGCGGCTGTCAGGCCTCACTCGACGGCCTGCTGACCCTGTACGGAGGCGCGCTGCCGGACGCCGACGTGCGCGCGACCGTCGTCGGCGTGACTCAGCGGTACTGGAGCGTGCCGGAATCCGCCAGCGCGAGGCCCAGCTGCTCGCCGGTGATGCGGAAGCTCGCCGCGTTGCTGATCGCGGTGAGGTAGAGGTCGCCGTAGGAGCCTTCCTCGCAGGCCCTGAGCGTCGCCGGGCCCGGCTCGAGGGCCAGGTCACCGCTCGCCTCCGTCGGGTTCACCGGGGCGTACGTGCCGCTGACGCTGTTGCAGTCGGCCTGTGCGGTGAACGTGCCGTCGGCCCGGAACTGGAGGGTGTAGCCGGCCTGCTGGTCGGCGGGCACGCTGCCCTCGAACTCCGGCACCCTGAGCGCGAAGGCGGTGAGCCGCCACTCCCGGCCGACGAGCGTGGGGCCGGCCGGTGCGGTCGGCGTCGGGGAGGGCTTCGGCGGCTTGGTGGGCGTCGGCTTCGGCGCCGGGGCGGACGTCGTCGCGCTCGGCGGCGGTGTCGGCCGGGACGACGACGCGCTCGCCGAAGGCGTGGCCGTGACGGTTGTCGTCGCCGTCGCCGTCGCCGTCGCCGTCGTGGTGGCGGTCGCGGTGGTGCTGGCGGTGGCGGTCGCCGTCACGGTGGCGGTGACCGTCGGCACCGGGCTCGGGGTGGGTGTGTCCCCCCCGCCCTCCGCCGGTGTGGCGGACGGCGGGGCGATCGAGGTGTAGTCCAGGCGCCCGCCGTCGCCGAGGGTGAGGCTCAGCCCGGTGGCGGCGACGTTCCAGCCGCGCACCTGTCCCAGCAGGCCCGCGTAGAGGATGTCGAAGGACATCTCGCCGCAGGAAGCCATCGTGATGGGGCCGGGGGTCAGCGTGAGGCGGTCGGATCCGCGGGCCTCCCACGCGCCGCCGAGCTGGTTGCAGTCGGCACGCGACGCGAACGTCGCGTCCTCCTCGAACCGGATGGTGTAGCGGGACTGCGCGTCCTGCGGCACTGTCCAGCGCCAGGACGGGTTGCCCTCGCCGCCGGAGACCAGGTACCACGTCGTGCCGGTGAGGGCCTGGGTGCCCGGGCTCGCGCACGCGGTCAGGAAGGTGCCGCCCAGGGCGAGCAGCACGGCCACGATGACTGCTCTGCGCACAGCATCCCCCTCTGTCCCTCCGGCGTCCTTCGACGCACTGCGAGCGCCCACTGTCTCAGGTTCGGCCGCTCCCTGCATCACCCGGCGCGGGTGAGGTGGCCGGGCCGGTGGATGCGAGAGGCTGAACGGGTGCGGACGATCGCGACGGAACCGGCCATCTACGGCGTCGTCCTCGTCGCTGGACTGGTGGTCGTCGTGGGAGAGTCCGCCGAGGCATCCTGGGACGTCTTCGCGAAGGTCTTCCTGACCGTCCTGGTGTTCTGGGCGGCGCACGTGTACGCGGGCACGGTCGCCCACCTCGGCGACGAGCCGATGTCCGGGGTCCCTCTCCCCACGCGTGTCCTCACGGCAGGACGGGAGGCCGTCGTCCACTCCTGGGGGATGCTGCTGACGTCGATGCTGCCGTTGCTCGTGATCCTGCTCGGGCACGTCGGCGTCATCGACGACCAGCAGGCCGTGTGGGGATCGCTGTGGACGTCGGTCGCGCTGCTGGGCGTCCTGGGCTACGCCAAGGTGGCGGCGTGGACGGCCAACCCCTGGGTGCGCCTCGCCGGCGGCGGGATCACCTCGGCGTTGGGCCTGCTGCTGGTCCTGCTGAAGTCGTGGGTGCACTAGGGAGGCCAGCGCGGCGCAGGGCCGCGACCGCCTCGCGCCGGTTCGCCACCCCGAGCTTGCGGTAGACCGACTTCAGATGGGTCTTCAGCGTGTTGGTCGTGATGTGCAGCGCCGCGGCCATCTCCTCGGTCGTCATCGTGGTGGGCAGCTGGCTGAGGATCTGCCGCTCCCGGGCGGTGAGCACCCCGACGGCGTGGTCGCCGGTGCCACCGGCACGCCTGGCCAGGCAGGTCGCGACCAGCTCCTCGTGCTGTGTTCCCCACGCCGGGTGCTCGGCCAGCAGTCCGGTCAGGTCCGGGTCGCGGAGCAGGAAGGGGCGCACCAGTTCCTCCGGCGCGCAGGCGCCGAGGGCCTGCTCGACCAGCTCGTGGGCGCGGTCCCGCTCCCCGCGGCGGTGTGCGGCGAGCGCCTCGATCACGACAGCTCCGGCGCGCAGGTAGCGGGGCAGCTCGCCCATCAGCCCTGCGGTGAGGGCGAGGGCCTTGGCCGCCTCCCCGCACTGCCAGTACGCCTGCGCGGCCAGCACATTGGCGGCGGGGAGCATCGGGTCACCGGTGATCACCTGGTCCAGCAGCCCGACGGCCACCTCCGGACGGCCCTGGACCATCGCCAGACCGGCCCGTGCCACGCCCTTATACACCGGCCAGGGGATCCCCTGGATCGTGGTGTCTGCGACGAGGTCGAGCTCGGGGCGCGCGCGCTCGATGCGGGCCGGGTCTGCGGTGTCCACCGCGGCGTCGGTGAGCCAGCAGCGGGCGAGGCCGGCGTAGGAGACCAGACCGCCGCCCTGGTCGGCGGCGCGCTGGAAGGCGTCGGTCGCGGCCACGGCGTCGCCGGTCCAGAAGCGGATCCAGCCGGTCGTGAACCACTCGATGGCGCCGTCGGCACGTCTCCAGGCGGCCGTCCCCTGTTCCGGCGCGGCTGCGCTCATGTGGGCCTGCGCGCCACGGAAGTCCCCGCCGAACGCCAGCGCGAACGACTCGTTGGCCCGCGCACGGCCGGCGAGATCGTCGAGGCCCTCTGCGCGACAGGACGCGGTCGCCTCCCTGAGTACCGGGATCGCGCTGCGGGGATTCCGCAGGCGCAGCTCCGTCCAGCCGACCAGGAGCAGCGCGCACGCCCGCAACGACCCGCCCACGCCGGGAACCTCGTCCAGCAGGTTGCGCGCCTTCGCCAACTCGGCGGCCAGTTCGGCGCCGGCGTCGATGACGAACATCCGGGCCAGTGAGAGCGTGAGGTCCACCATCCCTGGCGCGGTGTCGGCGGGAATGGTGGACCTGGCCCGGCGGGCGAGCTCACCGGCCCGCTCCGGCTCGTCGGAGTTGCGCAGGCACGCGGCGCGGATCGCCAGGATCTCTGGATCGTCGGCGTAGGGCACGGGCAGCCGTCCGCACAGTTCCTCCACGAGGGCCGAGTCCCCGCGAAGGACCGCGGCCAGCCACTGGGAGCGCACAAGGGCGGAGGCCAGCGCGGGGTCGCGGGCCTTGAGGGCGTGGCCGGCCGCCTCCACCGGGTCGGTCGAGGCCAGCGCCTGTGCGGCCCGTCCTTCCAGCGCTCGCAGGCGGTGGGGATCGCGGCGCTGCAGGAGCGCGCGCCCGGACGCGGCCATCAGGGGGTGCCAGCGGTACACCGGCTCCGAAGCCGGTGACTCCCGTCTCTCGATGGGCAGGCCGGCCGCGACCGCACCCTCGAGCAGCGCGGCGCCGTCGGAGCGGTCGAGCAGCTCGTCGGCGAGGGTGGCGGTCAGCCAGTCGCACACGCAGGCCTGCAGGACGAACTCCGCCAGCGCGTGCGGAAGCTCGGCAAGGACGCTCTCGAAGAGGTACTCCGGCAGGTTCGGGATCTGGCTGGACGGCACCAGATCGACCGGAAGCTCGTTGGGCGACGCCGCCATGAGGGCCAGGCGTACGGCCACCGGCCAGCCTCCGGTCAGGGTCTGGAGGGCCGCCGCCTGGTCGGTGCTGAGCGGGGTCCCGAGCGTGCGTCCCACCTCCTGCACCTCTTCGGGGGTGAACGACAGGTCGCCCGCGTCCAGCACCGCCACCTCGCCCCCGGCCAGAAGCCGGGGGAGCCCGATGCCGGGATCGCTGCGTCCGGCGAGGACGAGGTGGATGCCGTGGGGCGGGTCCTCCACGAACGGACGCAGCACCGCGCGGGCCGCCATCGCGCCGGCGAAGTGGATGTCGTCCACCACCAGCACCCCGTGCGGGCCCGTCTCCGAACCCACGAGCTCTGCGACCGCGGCGGCCAGCCCCCTGGCGAGGTGCTCGGGGTGGTGGTCGGGCTCGGTGAGGGTCAGCCAGGCCAGGGCGCGGTCCTCGCCGCCGGCCCAGGCGGTCAGGGCGCTGGTCTTGCCGTAGCCGGCGGGCGCCAGCAGGACGCAGACCCGGTGTCCGGCCACCGCCCGGCCCAGCCGGGCGCGCAAGCCGTCACGGTCGACGTCGCGGCTCCCCGGGGTCGGCCGGGTGACCAGGTACGCGGGAACACCGGGCGCGACCGCCGCGCGGGCGGATTGCATGGCCCCGACCCTACTGCCCGGCCCCGCAGGGTGACGGTGGAGCCGAATGCCGGAGATCACCCCCGAGGGGTGATGCGGCGCGACCCGGGCGGGAGCATCCTGATCGGCGCCCGTGACATCCGCGGGCAGCCGCCTCGCGGCCGGACCGAACGAGAGTGATGAGCGTTATGACCTTCTGGGACTTCTTCTGGCTGATGCTGTGGGCCTTCGTGTTCATCTCCTACCTGATGGTGCTGTTCCAGGTCGTGGTCGACATCTTCCGCGACAAGGAGCTCAACGGCTGGGCGCGCGTGGTGTGGATCGTGGCCCTGTTCATCGCCCCGCCGCTGACCGCGCTGGTCTACCTGATCGCCCGCGGACGCGGCATGGCGGGCCGCCAGCAGTCGGCGGTCGCCGCGTCGCAGTCGGCGGCGGAGGACTACATCCGTTCCGTTGCGGGCCAGCCCGATCCGGCATCGCAGATCGAGCGGGCCCAGGCCCTCCTCGACAAGGGTGCGATCACCGCGGCCGAGTACGAGCGGCTCAAGGCCAAGGCGCTCGCCTGACGACGGGGGACGCATCGTGACCCAGACCCCGGAGGCCGGGCCCCGTCCCGCCTCGGCGACCATCGTCGCCCAGCACGCGCACCTGCTCGAGACGCTGCCGTTCGCCGACCGGCAGGATTTCGAGGACGCCCACCGCGGCTTCATCGCCGCGCTTGAGCCCGCCGTCGTCCGTGACGCGGACGGTCGGGTCGTCTGGGACAACGACTCCTACGCCTTCCTGGCCGGCGACGCGCCGGAGACCGTCAACCCGAGCCTGTGGCGCCAGTCCCAGCTCAACGCGATCCAGGGCCTGTTCGAGGTCGTTCCCGGGCTGTACCAGGTGCGGGGGCTGGACCTCTCGGTGATGTCCTTCGTCGAGGGGGAGCGCGGAGTGGTCGTCATCGACCCGCTGATCTCCGTCGAGACGGCCGCCGCCGGGCTGGGCCTGTACCGGGCGCACCGGGGCGAGCGTCCGGTGACCGGGCTCGTGTACACCCACAGCCATGCCGACCACTTCGGCGGCGCGCGCGGCGTCCTGGAGCAGGAACGGGTCGACTCGGGCGAGGTGCCGGTGATCGCCCCTGCCGGCTTCACCGAGCACGCCGTGGCCGAGAACGTCTTCGCGGGGACGGCGATGTCGCGCCGGGCCGGCTACATGTACGGCGCGGCCCTCGACCGCGGTCCGCTGGGACAGGTCGGGGCCGGTCTCGGGCAGACCACCTCCGTGGGCTCGGTGACCCTGATCCCGCCGACGGTGCACGTCACGACGACGGGCCAGGAGGTCGTCGTGGACGGCGTCCGGATGGTGTTCCAGCTGGCCCCCGGCTCGGAGGCGCCGGCCGAGATGCACTTCCTGCTGCCCGACCTGCGGGCGCTGTGCATGGCGGAGAACGCCACCCACGTGCTCCACAACATCCTGACCATCCGGGGCGCCCTGGTGCGCGACCCGCACGCCTGGGCCCGCTACCTCACCGACGCGATCGAGCTGTTCGGCGAGCAGACCGACGTCGTGTTCGCGTCCCACCACTGGCCCACCTGGGGGCACGAGCGCGCGATCCGCTTCCTCGTCGAGCAGCGCGACCTCTACGCCTACCTGCACGACCAGACGCTACGGATGATGAACCAGGGCATGACCGGCATCGAGATCGCCGAGGCGATCACCATGCCGCCGGCCCTGGAGAACGCCTGGCACGCGCGGGGCTACTACGGGTCGGTCAGCCACAACGTGAAGGCCATCTACCAGCGCTACATGGGCTGGTACGACGGCAACCCGGTGAACCTGTGGAAGCACCCGCCGGCCGAGGCCGGGCGTCGCTACGTCGACTTCATGGGCGGGGCGGACGCGGTGGTCGCGAAGGCGTCCGATTCGTTCGCCGCCGGTGACTTCCGCTGGGTGGCGGAGGTGGTCAGCCACGTGGTGTTCGCCGAGCCCGGCCACGAGGCGGCTCGCACGCTGCTCGCCGACACCTTCGAGCAACTGGGCTACGGCGCAGAGAACGGCACCTGGCGCTGCGCCTACCTCTCGGCGGCGCACGAACTGCGCCATGGCGGCTTCGGCACGCCGGCGACCACGGCCGCGCCGGACCTGTACGCCCAACTGACCCCGGAGCAGTGGCTGGACGCGATGGCGATCCGGGTGGACGGGCCGCGCGCCTGGCACGAGCGGCTGACCATCGACGTCGCGCTGACCGACCTCGGCCAGACCCACCGGATCAGCCTGAGCAACGGGGTGCTGTCGCACACGTCCAGCCCCGGCCCGCTGCCGGCCGACCTCACGCTGCGGCTCGCGATGCCGGTGCTGGCGGGGCTGCTCACCGGTGCGCTGGGCCTGGGCGACCTCGCTTCGGCCGGGGTGGAGGTGGACGGTGACGCGAGCGCGCTCTCGCGGCTGCTGGCCGTGCTCGACGAACCGGATCCCGACTTCGCCATCGTGACCCCCTGACCCGCGGGGCGGGGATGAACGACCGGTCGCCCGCGCGGCGGTGGCGTGCCGCCCGGGCGGCCGTCCCCGCGCACGACCTGCGGGCCGGGCTGGTGCTCGGCCTGGTCAGCGTCCCGGACGGACTGGCTGCCGGCCTGCTGGCCGGGCTGAACCCGCTGGCCGGGCTGTACGGCTACCTGTTCGGCACGCTGGCCGGGGCACTGGTGACCAGCTCGGCGATCATGTCCGTCCAGGGGACCGGGGCGATGGCGGTGATCATCTCCGACGTCCCCGGGCTCACCGGACCGGGGGCCGCGGGCGCGCTGGCCACGCTGGCCGTCCTCACCGGGTTGGTGATGCTCGCCGCCGGCCTGGCCAGGCTGGGGACGCTGGTGCGCTACGTCCCCAACGCCGTGCTCACCGGCTTCGTCAACGCCGTCGCCCTGAACATCGTGATCGGTCAGCTTGCCGGCGCCACTGGGTACGCGTCCGCGGCCTCGAACCGCTTGTTCCGGGCGGTCGACACGCTGGCCAACGTCGCGTCCTTCCACTGGCCGACGGTGGTCGTGGCGGTGGCCACCCTGGTGATGATCGTCGGGTTCGAGCGGACGCGACTGGGCGCCCTGGGCCTCGTGGTCGCGATCGTCGTGGCCTCCGGGGCGGCCGCCCTGGTGCCCGGGCTGGCGGTGCCCGTCCTGGCCGACCTCGCCGAGGTGCCCCGGTCCCTGCCGCTGCCCGTCCTGCCGTCTCTGGCGCAGCTCGTGGAGCTGCTCATCCCGGCGGCGTCGCTGGCGTTCGTCGGGCTCGTACAGGGCGCTGCGATCAGCCAGTCGCTGCCGAACCCGGACGGGACCTACCCCGACCCGTCGCGTGACTTCAGCGGCCAGGGCGTGGCCAACATCGTCTCCGGGCTGTTTCGGGGCATGCCCGTGGGCGGATCGATGTCGGCGACGTCGCTGGTGGTCGCCGCGGGCGGTCGGGGCCGCGTGGCGAACCTGACCGCCGCGGTGGTGATGACGGTGACGATTCTCGCGCTCGGCGGCGTCGCGGGACACATCGCGATGCCGGCCCTCGCCGCGTTGCTGATGGTGATCGGGCTGCGCACCTTCAAGCTCGACCAGGCCGTGATGGTGTGGCGGACCGGGCCCACACAGGCGGTGGTGATGTCGGTCACGTTCCTGCTCACCCTGCTGGTGCCCATGCAGTACGCGGTGCTGGCCGGTGTCGGGATCTCGGTGATCCTGTTCGTCGCGCACCAGTCGAACCGCGTCCGCGTGGTGCGCTGGGAGCTCGACGCACACTCCCACCTGCCGGTCGAGACCGAGCCGCCCGCAGAACTCGCCGGCGGCGACATCGTGGTCCTGACGCCCTACGGCAGCCTGTTCTTCGCCTCGGCCGGGGTCGTCGTCGCCCAGCTGCCGGCGCCCACGGACGCGTCCGCCGGCGGCGTGGTCGTGCTCCGGCTGCGCGGCAAGGAGGACCTCGGCAGCACCTTCATCCGGGCCATGCTGCGCTACCACGACAACCTCGCCGCGTCCGGCGCCCACCTCGTGCTCACCGGAGTGAGCGCGCGGGTGCTCGACCAGTTGCGCAACACCGGGGCGCTCGGGCACCTTGGCCCCGACCAGGTGTTCGCCGCGGCGCCGCGCCTGGGCGAGTCGCTCCAGGCCGGCCTGCGCCGCGCCCGGGAACTCCAGGGAGAGGAGTCACCACGATGACCAGCACGACCCCCGCGTCGGAAGCAGCGCCCGGACAGGCCGCCCCGTCCCCGGGTTGGTGGCGGGCAGCACCTGCCGACGCCGACCGACTGGTGCGGCGACTCTTCCTGACCGAGGGCTCGGACCGGCACATCGGGCTCTCCGCGTTCTGGGTGCTCATCATCCTCGCGGCGGTGATCGCGGGCGCGGGCATCGTCGCCGACTCCACGGCAACGGTGATCGGGGCGATGATCGTCGCACCGCTGATGACGCCGATCCTCGGCATGGCCCTGGCCATCGTCCTGTCGCGCCGGCAGCTGATCCTGGCGAACATCGCGATGGTCGTCACGGGGGCGCTGAGCGTGGTGGCGGTGTCGTTCCTGCTCGGTCTGACGACCCACACGCAGTTGCTCGCCGAGACCAACACCCAGATCGCCGCCCGGGTGAGCCCACGGCTGATCGACCTGGTGGCCGCCCTCGCGACCGGAGCCGTGGGCGCCTTCGCGATGGTGCGCGCCGACGTGTCCGACACCCTCCCCGGTGTGGCGATCGCGATCTCGCTCGTCCCGCCGCTCGCCGTGGTCGGGCTCTCCCTGGAGTCGGGAGCCCCCGAGCAGGCGCTCGGCGCCCTCCTGCTGTTCGGCACCAACGTCGGCGCGATCATCGCCACCGGAACGGTCGTCTTCCTCCTGCACGGGGTCAGGGAGGCGGCCACCGCCGGTGGCACGCCGGTCGGCGAGCTCCGGCTGAGTGCCCTGGTGTCGGTCGGCGCGGCCGTCGTGGTGGTGGCTGTCCCGCTCGGCTGGGGCAGCTCGCTGGTCGTCCAGCAGGAGGTCATCCTCTCGCGGGCGACCCCGGTCGCCACCGCCTGGGCCGAGTCGCAGGGCTGGCAGCTCAGTGACATCACGGTGCGCCACGGCGTGCTGCGGATCACCGCGCTCGGCCCGCCGCCGACCATCCAGGAGGCCGGGCTGAGGGACCGGCTGGACGCGGCCGGGCTGGCCGACGTGGACGCCCGGGTCACGCTCGTGCTGGGCGGGAGCAGGGACCTGCCGGCCCGGCGGTGAGGTTGTCGGCGACTCGGCAGGAGTCCCACGGACTCCGGCGAGGGGCGGTCTGACGCTCGCTCGCCACGTCACCGGTCTGGTCCGGCGTCAGCTGCCGCCGGACCGGGAGGCTCCGTCCCCGATCGCCGGAGCCGACGCCGCCCCATCGGTGACGTCGACCCAGGTCGACGCGCACCCGGGGCACCGCAGCACCGGCGAGCCCTCGTGCACGGCGTCCGTGGTCTCGGTGCCGCACGCGTCGCGGCACGGGTTGCTCACCAGGTGACGGATCATGCCGCCCATTGTGCCTTCCGTTCTCCCGGCGCCTCACCGGTGGGAGAGCCGTTCCGGGCGGGCGCAGGGCACGTCACGGCTAGTGCTCGTGGATCATCTGGTAGCCGAGGACGGCGGGATCCAGCATCCCGAAGATCATGGCGACGTGGGCGACCACGAGGAAGATCGCGATGAAGGTGGCGTGCCACTTCAGCGCGCTCGCGGGGTCGGTGCCGATCAGGCCGAGTTCGACCAGGGTGATGCCCACCAGCGGAATCACACCCGCCAGGTAGAACATGACCGCGATGACGTCGGCCGGGCCCCGCCAGCCCCCGGTGAGGGTGAGCGGGACGACAGCGTTGACCAGCAGGTGCAGGAAGATCGCCAGCATCACCGGTCCGGCGATCAGGCCGGCGATGCGACTGGTGGTGCGCACCCACGCCGGCGTGGCCGAGCGCGCGAAGAGGATCACCAGTTCGGTGATGGCGAGGGTCTCGGCAAGGACGACAGGGATCGCCATGAACAGCAGCAGGTTGCGCGGCTGGTGCACGGCGAGGAGTTCCATGTAGTGGGTCATGCCCATCGTCATGGTCATTCCGAGGTCGTCGGCCACCAGGTTCGGGCCGAGAAGGGCGGCCAGGCTCAGCACGCCGGTCAGGATGAGGACGCCGATGGCGGCGGCCGGGCTGGAGAGGGTGCGGGCCGGCGCGACGGGCCGCTGCCGGGTGGCGGTGCTGGTCATGGGCTGTCCTGCTTCTGCTCGGGAGGTGCGGGGGTGGTGGTTCAAGAGTCGGGGACGCCGGCGTCGCGCCCGGGCCGAATTCGATGAAGTTTCTCTGAAGTTCGCGATCGGACGGGCTGTGCGGGGAATGCGCCCGGGCGGCCAACGCGTTCGGACGGATACCTACCGGGGGTATCCGAGGAGGAAGAAATGACATCACATGACGTCCACGACGGGCATCCGGCACGCACCGGCCCTGGCGAGCACACGGGCCACGGTGACCACGGCGGTCACACCGAGCACTCGACACCGGGCGGACACACCGGGCACAGCGGCCACACCGAGCACGCCGCGCCGGCCGGACACGCCGGGCACGGTGGTCACTCCGGGCACGGTGACCACGTCCAGCGCTTCCGGCGGTTGTTCTGGCTGATGCTGGTTCTCGCTGTCCCCGTGGTCGGGCTGTCGCCGATGTTCGCGATGCTGCTCGGCTACGAGGTGCCGGACGGTGGGCTGATCGCCTGGGTCCCGCCCGTGCTCGGCACGATCCTGTACGCCTGGGGCGGCTCGCCGTTCCTCGCCGGGGCCATCGACGAGCTCCGGTCCCGGCGGCCGGGGATGATGCTGCTGATCGGGCTCGCGATCACCGTCGCGTTCCTGGCCAGCTGGGGCGCCACCCTGGGGCTGCTCAGCCACGCGCTCGAGTTCTGGTGGGAGCTGGCCCTGTTGATCGTGATCATGCTGCTGGGCCACTGGCTGGAAATGCGTTCGCTCGCCCGGACCACGAGCGCCCTCGACTCCCTCGCGGCGCTGCTGCCCGACACCGCAGAGGTGGTCCGTGGGGACACGGTGGAGAAGCTCGCACCCGCCGACCTCGTGGTGGGCGACATGGTGCTGGTCCGGCCCGGTGGCCGCGTTCCAGCCGACGGGCGCATCGTCGAGGGCGAGGCCGAGCTGGACGAGTCGCTGGTCACCGGTGAGTCGCGAACCGTCCGGCGTGTGGTGGGCGATGCGGTGACGGCCGGCACGGTGAGCACCGATTCCGGCCTGCGGATCGAGGTGACCGCCACCGGGGAGGACACGACACTGGCGGGGATCCGCCGGCTGGTCGAGCAGGCACAGGCCTCCACCTCGCGCGCTCAGCGCCTTGCCGACCGCGCCGCGGCCTGGCTGTTCTGGTTCGCGCTCGCCGCCGCGGCCGTGACCGGAGTGGTGTGGACGCTGCTGGGCATGCCCGACCAGGCCGTCGTCCGGGTGATCACGGTCCTGGTGATCGCGTGCCCCCATGCGCTCGGCCTGGCCATCCCGCTGGTCGTGGCGATCTCGACCGAACGCGCCGCGCGGGCCGGCGTCTTGGTGAAGGACCGCCTCGCGCTGGAGGCCATGCGCACCGTCACCACAGTCGTGTTCGACAAGACGGGCACCCTGACCAAGGGACAGCCCGCGGTGGTCACGGTGGACACGCTGGCGGGAACCTCCGCGTCCGAGGTGCTGGCGCTCGCCGCAGCGGCGGAGGCCGACAGTGAGCACCCGCTGGCGCGGGCGATCGTCCGCGCGGCGTCGCAACGCGAGGTCGCGGTGCCGTCGGCGAGCGGCTTCGCGTCCCAGCCGGCCCTCGGCGTCCGCGCCGACGTCGACGGCGTAGAGGTTCGGGTGGGCGGCCCACGACTGCTCGGCGAGCTCGGGGAGAGCGACCCGTTCGCCGCGGCCGAGGGGTCGGGGGCGGGCCTCACCAGGTTGTTCGTCGTCCGCGCGGGCCAGGTGGTGGGAGCGCTCGGCCTGGCGGACGAGGTCCGTCCGGAGTCGGCGCAGGCGGTCGCAGCCCTGCACCGGCTCGGTGTCCGGGTCGCGATGATCACCGGCGACGCCCGTCCGGTCGCTGACCGGGTGGCAGCGGAACTCGGCATCGACACCGTGCTGGCAGAGGTGCGGCCGGAGGAGAAGTCGGCGAAGGTCGCCGAACTGCAGGCCGGTGGCCAACGGGTCGCGATGGTGGGGGACGGCGTCAACGACGCCCCGGCCCTGGCACAGGCCGACGTCGGCCTGGCGATCGGCGCGGGCACCGACGTGGCGATCGCCTCGGCCGGGGTCATCCTCGCCGGCGACGACCCGCGCACGGTGGTGTCGGTGATCGAGCTGTCGAAGGCCAGCTACCGCAAGATGCTCCAGAACCTGTGGTGGGCTGCCGGCTACAACCTGGTGTCGGTGCCGCTCGCCGCCGGTCTGCTTGCACCCGTCGGCATCACCCTGCCGATGGAGGTGGGTGCGATCCTGATGTCGCTGTCCACCGTCGTGGTGGCGCTCAACGCCCAGTGGCTGCGCCGGCTCGACCTGCGGCCGGGCCGCTCGGCGCCCGGGACGCCGGCAGCCGAAGGGTGACCACGGTGCCCCTGCCCTGGCCCGCGCTGTCTGCCGTCAGCTGCCCGCCGTGGACGCGGACGATCGCCCGGCTGATCGCCAGGCCGACGCCGGTGCCGCCGCTGTCACGGTCGCGGGCGGTGTCGGCGCGGTAGAAGCGCTCGAAGACGTGGGGCAGGTGCTCGGCCGCGATCCCGTCCCCGGTGTCCGTGACCTGGATGCTCACGGCATCCTGCTCGGCGAGGACGCTGACCCTCACCTGCCCGTTCCCCGGGGTGTGCCGAAGGGCGTTCGACAGCAGGTTGGCGAGGACCTGGGCGATCCGGGAGCGGTCCACACGGACCAGAGGAGCGCCCTCGGCCGGATCGACCAGGAGGGCGACGTGCTTGCGCTCGTAAGCCTCCCTCGCCGCCAGGACGGCGTCACCGGCGAGCACGTTGGGGTCCGCGGTATCCAGGGTGAGGTTCAGCCGACCCTCCTCGGCGGCCGACACCTGGCCCAGGTCGTCGGCGAGCCGGGAGATCCGTTCGATCTGGCTGGACAGGATGTGCCAGGCCTCCGGTCCCGGCTCGATGGCCCCGTCCTCGAGGCTCTCGACGCAGATCTCCATGCTGGCCAGTGGGGTGCGGATCTCGTGGGCGAGATCGGTGAGCAGTCGCCGCCGGCTTGTCTCGATGGAGTCCAGCCGGGTGGCCATGGTGTTGAAGCTGCCGGCCAGCGTGGCCAGCTCGCGGGAGTCCGGTTCCTCGACGCGCTGGGCATAGTCGCCGTCGGAGATGCGTGCCGCGGCGTCTCCGAGATCGTCGAGCGCACGGCGGAGCCGGCGGCTGATCAGCACACTCACCACGATGGCACCGGTGGCGGCGATCAGCAGGCCGATGAACAGGGCGAGCGTTCCGGCGGTGTTGAACGCCTCCTCGGAGTGGGCGAGGACGTCCGGACTGTCGTGGCCCGCCTCCCGCATGTGGGCCTCGAACAACGGGGGACCGGCGATCACCGCCACCACGATCATCGTCAGCGCCATCGCCAACGACACCGCGACCTGCGAGATCAGCAGCCGGGTGGTGAGGCTTCCCGGGCGGGACGGCCCGGTCACCGGCCCGGCCCCATCCGGTAGCCGACGCCGCGCACCGTCTCCACGAAGGGCAGGTCGGCGACGGCGGAGAGCTTGCGGCGCAGGTGGCCGATGTGGACGTCGACCAGGTGCTCGTCGCCCACCCAGTCCGGCCCCCACACCGCGTCCACCAGCTGGCGGCGGGTGAAGGCCGCCTTCGGCCGGTCGGTGAGGACGTCGAGCAGGTCGAACTCGGTGCGGGTGAGGTCGACCTCCACGTCCTGCACCAGCACGCGTCGCCCCACGGGGTCGAGCCGCAGCGCCCCGATGACACGGGGCGGCTCCTCGACCACCCGGTCAGCGCGTGGGCGACGCAGCAGGACCTGGACGCGGGCGACCAGTTCGCGGGCACTGAACGGCTTGGTCATGTAGTCGTCCGCACCGGTGGACAGGCCGACCAGCTTGTCGATCTCCTCGTTCCGGGCGGTCAGCATCAGGATGTAGCAGTCCGACCGCTGCCGGATCTCCCGGCACACCTGAAGCCCGTCCTTGCCCGGCAGCCCGAGGTCGAGCACCACCACGTCCGGCGCCTCGGCCAGCGCGAGTTCGACCCCACGGATGCCGTCGTGGGCGACGCTGGTGCGGAACCCGGCCCGCTGCAGGTAGTTGGCCACCATTCCGGCCAGCACTGTCTCGTCATCGACGACCAGGACGTGCGCTGGCGTCAGGGCAGCGGATTCGCTCATGCCGGACATCATGCCGCCGCACTGCCCGAACACCACCACGGCCCCGGGCCATCTCCATCGATTCTTCAGAACGGCTTCGGGGTTTCGTCGTGGACGCCCGGTTTGCTGGGGCCATGACGATTTCAGGAGGCACCCGGTGATGGGCTTCGGAGGGATGGGCATGCCCGTCCTCTGGCTGTTCGGAGCGGTCGCGCTCGCCGCGATCTGGGCCGGCGTGTGGTGGATGGTCGTCGCGATCGGCATGGACCCGGGCCGACGACGCCACCAGCCGCCTCCACCGTCGCTGCGGGACCGACTCGAATCCCAGACCTGGCAGCAGCCCGGCTTCGCGCCGGGCGACCCCGCCGTCCCGTCCACGGGCGCCGAGCCGGAACCCAGGGCACACCCCATCCACACCGAGAGCGACGACCGATGACCCAACCCACCTTCCGGCCAGATCCCACCCTCACCCTCGTGACCGCGCCCGGGTGCCACTTCTGCGAGGACGCGCACCGCCACCTCGAGGGGATGATCGCCAACGGCGTACCGCTCCAGCTGCGGGTGGTCGAGGCCACGTCCGCCGAGGGTCGCTCTCTGCTCGCCGAGCACCGGCCGGCAATGAACCCCCTGCTGATCGTGAACGGCACCTACTTCTCCGCGGGCCGTCTCCCGCGACGCAAGCTCGAGGTACTGCTGTCCGGCGCGCCAGCGGGCGGAGCCGTTCGTGGGTGACCTCCTGACCACGGGCGGAGTCCTGGCGGCGTTCTTCGCCGGCGGCGTCGCACTGTTCGCCCCGTGCTGCATCGTCTTCCTCGCGCCGAGCTACCTCGCCGCGGCAGTCAAGAACCGCCGGTGGCGCCTCCTCCCGCTCACCTTCCTCTTCGCCGCCGGACTCGCGTCCGTCCTGGTCCCGATCACGGTGGGGATCAGCCTGATCGCCGCGGCCATCGCCCGGTACCACGCGGTCCTGTACTGGGCCGGCGGCATCCTGATGCTCGTCCTCGCCGCGTTCACGCTGTCCGGTCGGATGTGGAGCCTCCCGAGAGTCCTGAGAACCCCCGACACCAGCCGTGGCGATGGCGCCAGCTTCTTCGCGCTCGGTGTCTTCAGCGGCATCGCGTCCAGCTGCTGCGCGCCCGTCCTGGTCGGAGTGATGACGCTGTCCGCACTCGCCGGCAATCCGGTCGGCGGCGTCGGCCTGGGCCTGGCCTACGTGTTCGGGATGGTGTTCCCGCTGTTCGTCATGGCCCTGGTGTGGGACGCCACCGGCCTGGCCACGAAGGCACCGGTCGCCCGACCGGTCACCCTCCGCCTCGGCGCGTGGACGCTGGCCACCAACACGGTGAACGTCATCGTCTCTGTCGGCTTCGCGATCATGGGCGGCTTCATCATCTACCTGGCCAACACCGGGCAGATGACCGGCGGCCCGGAGTTCCAGGTCGCCACGGGCCGCGCGCTCGCCGGCTGGTTCGCCTCCATCGAAGCCTGGCTCGGGCCCGTGCCCGAGCCGGTCCTCGGTCTGGGTCTTCTGGCCGTCGCCGGGGTCTTCGTCTGGGCCACCCTGATCGGTCGACGCGGACGCCGGCCCGGCCCGGACACCTTCACCCCTGCCGGAGACGATCGGGCAGACCCGGTTGCCGAGCCGTCCGCACACTGCCACTGAAGCCACGAAGGACCACCATGACCAACACCACCGCCCGCCAGGAACTCCACGCTCGCCAGAAGGCGGCCGCAGCAGCCGACTACCGGCGCAGCCGCCGCAGGCGCTGGCTCAGCTGGGTCGCGACCCTCGCCGTCGCCGCGGCTGTCGCCGGCATGCTGCTCACCTCCCAGACCACGTCGGCAGCCACCAGCACCCCCGCGCCCGACTTCACCCTCGCCACGACGTCGGACACCGCCGTCACCCTCTCGGGGCTTCGCGGCAAGCCCGTCCTCCTCTACTTCAACGAGGGGGCCGGCTGCGGCGCCTGCATCATGCAGATGGGCGAGATCGAGAAGCGGAAGGCGGACTTCGATGCCCTCGGCGTCACGGTCCTGCCCGTCGTGATGAACAGCAGGGCCGACATCGTCGCCGACATGGGTCGCTATGGCGTCACGACGCCCTTTCTCCTCGACGACGGGTCGGTGTCGAGGGCCTACGGCACCCTCGGCAAGGGCATGCACGCCGACCTCCCGGGGCACAGCTTCGTGCTCATCGACGCCGCCGGGGTGCAGCGCTGGTACGGCGAGTACCCCTCGATGTGGCTGGATCCCGCCGACCTTCTGCGCGAGGTCAGGAACCGTCTGGCCTGAGAGTGTTGCGCTGGTGCGTGCGGGGAGCGGGGCGACGGCACTCCTCCCGCGATGCCGCGGGACCGGGCCTGTCGTGCGAGCTCCCCCGCCTGGACTCGAACCAGAATCGGGGGGTGACTTCCCCATCTGGAACTAGGCTTACCAATAGGCGTTTGACTAGGTAGTACAGTGTCCAGATAGGGAGAGAATCTGATTGCAGGAGTGGGCAGAAACTGGCCCAATTCGGCTACGATGGTGCACGTATGGTGCACGCGCGGGTCCTGGAAGGATGCCCCACATGTCGAATAGGCGCGGTTTCGGCAAGCTTCGCAGTCTGCCGTCCGGCAGATATCAGGCTAGCTACGTCGGCCCCGACCTGCGGCGCCACAACGCGCCCACGACCTTCCAGACCAAGCTCGACGCCGAGGGCTGGCTGCGCGATGAGCATCGCATGATCGAGCGGGACGAGTGGACCGCGCCGACGGTCCGTTCGCAGGTGAAGTACCGACCCGGCTCCACGCTGGAGGATTTCGCACCCGAATGGCTGGAGGCCCACAAGCGCAGCGACGGGCAACCGCTGAAGGCGCGAACTCGCGAGCACTACGAGAAGCTTCTGGACGGACGCATCCTGCCTCATCTGGGGCACCTGCCGATGCGATCGATCACGGAAGAGCAAGTGAGTCTGTGGCTCGATCGCGAACTCCCACAGAACACGCCGGTGGCTAACGCCCACGCCTATGCCCTGCTGGGCGAGATCCTCCGAGCCGCAGCACGCAAGGATCCAATGATCAAGCCTCCGATAGTGGCCGGCGCATCCAAGGCGAAGACGAAGCACAAGGCCGACCCGGCGACGCTCGACGAACTGAGCGTGATCATCGAGAACATGCCCGAGCGCCATCGGCTCGCGATCCTGCTGATGGCCTGGTGCGCGCTGCGGTTCGGCGAAGTGAGCGAACTTCGTCGACGCGATCTCGTCCTCAGCGGCGACAATCCCCGAATCAAGGTTCGCCGAGCCGTTGTCCTGGTCGGAGGCCAGCGCATGGTCACGACCCCCAAGAGCGAGGCTGGAGACCGGGACGTGACGATTCCGCCGCACCTCCTGGAGCCCATTCGGCAGCATCTGGACCAATTCACCGAATCCGGGCCGGACGCCTTGCTGTTCAGCGGGGAACGTGGCGGGCATCTCGCGCTCACGAGTCTCAACGGCAAGCCCGCCCGGCGCCGGCGCATCAAGGGCCGCATGGTCAACGAGTCGGCCTCCGGGTTCTGTAAGGCACGAGAGGCCGCCGGACGGCCCGATCTCCACATCCACGACCTCAGGCACACCGGGGCGGTCCTGGCGGCCCAGGTGGGTGCCACACTGCCCGAACTCATGGAACGACTGGGTCACTCGACCCCAGCCGCGGCCATGCGCTATCAGCACGTCGCCCGGGGAAGAGCGCGGGCAGTTGCCGACGCGCTCTCGGCCATGGTCACTTCAGGTCGGTAGCGTACTGATCGTCTCCTCATCTGGGGATCTCGTGGAACAACCGTGACAGGTCCTCCGCGCGGACCCGGATGATCCGGCGGCCGCATCGGAAGGCTGGCAAGTCTCCTGAAGCGACCCGCCGCCGGATCGTGTCCGTGCTCACGCCGTAGATGCCGGCGGCCTGCTGTAGCGACAGCCACTGCGGCGCGGCGGAATGCCTCTGGTCCGTTGCTCTGCTGCCGATTGCCATTGCGGTGTCCTCTCGTTCGAAACAGGTTCAGATGCTGATGCCGCGGTTGTGGTCGTGGCCGTGGGCTCGGGAGTGCTCGGGGTGGGGTCGGGGGGTGGTGGGGGTGATGGTTTCCCAGGGTTCGGGCCAGGCGTGGTTGCGCTTCTCCAGGGCCTGGATGCGGTAGCCGAGGGCGTCGGCGGGGTGTTCGTCGGGCAGGGGGCCTTCGCCAACGGCTTGGTGGAGGAGGTGCTGGGTGTCACCGTGTTGGGTGTCGAGCCGGGCGAGTGTGGCGGCGAGGACGGGGAGTGCGGGGTCGTTCGCCAGGTCGGGTGCGGCTCGGAGGATCTTCGGTAGCCATTCGCGCATTCCGGCCTGGGCGGTTTCGAGCTGGCTGTCGAGGTGTTGTTGGTGGCGTGCTTCGGCGGGGGTGTGCGCGGCGGGTCCGGTGGGTCGCTGGTCGGTGTCGGGGATCTGGTGGGCGGCTCGCCATTGTTGGATGTCGGCGAGCAGGTCGGGGTCGAGTCCGGGCAGGTTGGCCGTCCACCGGGGTGCGTCGTGCTGTGACTGGTGGCGGACGTCTTCGCCGAGCTGGTAGGTCAGGCGGAACCGCTCGGAGAGGTACGTCTTCCATTCGGGTTGGTCGAGGAGCCGGCTGGGGATGCCGGGGAGCCAGGGGAGTGGTCCCACGGAGCGTCCGGCGGAGGCTTGGGTAGCGTCGAGTCGCCAGGTGAGGACGGCTGCGGGGTCTCGGGCGTCGTCGAGCCCGCCGTGGGAGATGGCCTGTTGGAGGAGGTTGACGGGGTCGCGTCCGTTGGCTGCCCACAGCAGCAGGGTGGAGCGTAGGGCGGGCCAAGCCTCCGCGTCGGTCAGCTCGTGCTGTTGTGCGGCGGTGTCGATCGCCTCCTTGATGTAGACGGGCACGACTTGTTCTGCGGCGAACCCGATCGCGTCGAGGTAGCAGTTCGCGGCGGGGGCGAGGAGCAGGGTGGGGTCGTCGGCCTGGCGGAGGAGGGTGGTGGCGGAGGCGGGTGCCTGGTCGCGGCCGATGATGTGTTCGAGGATCTCGACGGTGGTGGCGGTCTGGACGAGGTCGCGGGCGATGGGTGCGGCGTGTGGGTCGGTGGTGCCGGCTTGGAGCCAGGCGTGGTTGGCGTGGCGTCCGCGGGTGAGCATGGTGTAGGCGAGCTGCCGGTCCTCCTGGCCGGTCAGGAGTCCGTGGCAGGTGTCGGCGGTGACGCCTTGGGCGGTGTGGATGGTGGTGGCGTAGCCGAGGTCGACGGCTTCGCGGACGTAGTCGGCGGGCAGGGTGAGCCGGTTGTGGTTCCGCAGGTGCTGGACGTCGAGGGAGCCGTCGTAGCGGACGTGGGTGACGGTCCAGCGGTCGCCGTTGCGGACCCAGGCCAGCTGGCCGGCGGTGAGGGTGCGGTCGTTGCGGCGGGTGAGCACGATGTCGCCGGTGGAGGCGTGGTTGTGGTCGGCAAGTGCGGCTTCTGGTCCGGCCCGGTGGCCGGCGAGGCGGGCGTGGCGGGCGGCGTTGTTGAGCGCGGCGACGTGTTCGCGGGTGGGGGCGAGCATGATCGCGTCCTGGCCGGCGTTGCGGTCGGCCTGCCAGGCGGTGACGAGTTGGCTGGTGGCTGTTTCGGGGTCGACGAGGTGTATCCGGTTGTGGTCGAGGTAGTAGCCGAGCGCCCCGATGTCTCCGGACCTGAGGGCGAGGCTGGCGTGGGCTTCGGCGGGGTCGCTGAAGCGGAGGACTTGGTCGAGGTGGAGGGCGCCGTGGGTGGTGGTGATGTCGCGCAGTACCCCGCCGGCACCGATCGCACCTAACTGTTGATCGTCGCCGATGAGCCGGACGGAGGCGCCTTGGTCGAGGCACCAGCCGACCAGGTAGTCCAGGGTGAGGGTGTCGGCCATGCCGGCTTCGTCGATGATCACCAGCGTGTCGGGGCCTACCTGGTTGGTGAGTGGTTCGCGGTGGTTGATGGCCCACACCATCTTGGCCAGGTTCTCCGCGACAGCGGTCTGGCCGAGTTGGAGGCGGAGTTGTTCGGCTGCGGCGGCGGAGGGGGCGAGGCCGAGGATGGTGCCGCCGCTGTTGGTCCAGGCGCAGGCGAGGGTTCTCATGGCGGTGGTCTTCCCGGTCCCGGCGGGGGCGATCGCGAGCTGGAGCCGCAGCCCGGAGCCGGCCATGCCGGCGACCAGGGCTTGTTGGCCGGGGTTGAGGGGTTGCCGGTTGGCCATCGTTTGGAGGATGGCGAGGGCGATGGAGTTGGGGTCGGCGGTGCGGCCGTCGCGGCGTGCGGCGGCGGCGACGATGCGGGCTTCGGCTCGCAGGATCCGCATCGAGGTGTAGCGGGTGGCGCCGGGTTGTTCGTAGGCGGGGGTGCCGTCAGGCCGCAGGAGCAGGTCGGGTTCGACCGGCAGGGTGCGGGTGGTGCGGATCGGCACCGACACCGCCTCGGACAGGGCCTCGGCGGTGACCTTTTCGACCACGTCGGTCAGTTGATGGTGGCCGATGTTGGCGGCGGTGGCTTGCCGGAACGCTTCGGAGCGGACGTTCCACGGTGTCCAGGACGATTTCTCGGACTCCACGACCGCGATCACGGTGCGGGCGGTGCGGGCGATCCAGCGCCGATCCGGCACGGTGACCGGCACGGCGGGCTGGTGGGCCACTGCCTCGAGCATCCGCCGGATGCCGTCGCGGCCGAGCAGGCTGGTGGCTTCGGCGGCCCAGGTGGCGCGTTGGTCGTGTTCGCTGCGCGGTTCGTGCTTGTCCGGCCGGGTGTCCAGGGTGGCCCGCTGTGCCAGCTCGAGCCGTTCTTCTGGGGTGGGCAGCCGGCCGTACTCGGCTTCGAACTTGGTCACGAGCTGACCGGTCCTGCCGACCACCTGAGCCCGGCGGGTCGACCAGCGCTTCGCCAGGGCCGCGTCGATGCCGGCGATCTCGTACACGGGTCGTTTCCCGTCCCGGCCGGTCGGCACCAGCACCAGGCCGAGATCCCGCAGCCGGCCGACCAGGCTGGCGGTGTACGCCTCGGACAGGGTGACCTTGGCCGCGTACAGCACGGTGGCGTCGATCGCCATCCACTCCCCAGCCTCGGTCTGAACCTTGTTCGCCACCGCCACATGAGTGTGCAGGTCCGGGTCCCCGGCCCGGGAATCACGGTGCACGAACCGGGCCGCGACCAGACCGCGCACCGGCAGATGCCGCACCCCGGCGTGTCCCTTCCGGGTGAACAACACGTTCGCCTCCAGGTAGGTCAGGGCGTCGGTGACCGCCGCATCATGCACGGCCCTGATCGTCGAGGCGAAGGGCCGATCGGCGACCGCCCACAACGTCGAGATGGTCTTGGGCGGGGTCAAGGTGATGTCGAACCCGGCCACCGCCACCCGCGGATGCGAGGTGTTCTTCGCGATCACATCACGCACCTGCCGGGCATCTGGAGTCAGCCCGGGATGCGCGGCGACGAACCACTCAGTCGCCAGCGCGGTCCGCTGGCCGGCAAGCACCCCCTTCGGCAGCGGCACCGGGGCCGGCACCCCGTTGGCGTGCCGCCACGCGGTGAGCCGCTCGGCCAGCTGGGTTTCGAACACGGTCGGAGTGTGGTCGAACACCGAGTAGGCGCGGCCGAGCTTGCCGCCGGTGGTCGGGTCGAGGCCGTGGCCGAACAGCCGCCGCATCTGTTCGGCGGTCACCGGGTCACCCACTCCCAGGTTGAGCCCGTCCAGGCCGGCGCCCCACCAGGAGCCGGGCTCCTCACCCTTGGCCACGTAGTAGGCGTCGAGCCGCTGGTAGCCCTTCGCGGTCGCGTCCAACACCGCCACGTGCCGGGTCAGGTACTCATACCCCACCACCGCGGAGATCTTCTGCAGACCAATCGCCACCGCCCTCACCGCCTCCTCTCCTAGCCGCCGGCGCCCCACTCTTGGGATCACCGCTCCGGCCGATCCCCCTCACAACCCACTAAGCCGACGGGGACCACCCCTCCCGGACAGCCGGGTCTGTTCCTTTCGCGACTTCTCAGCTACCAGCCGCGTCCTGCACTGCCTTAAGCCGCCAGCACCGGCCGATCCGGACACCCCGAACCCGACTTCCTTCCACCGTCACCCCCCACCGGGCTGTCCGGGCACACGACCACGGCACCACAGCAACCTCCCCCCACCCGTCCACCGCCGCAGCAGGCAAGACGACCGTCAGCCGGATGAACGCCCTAGTCAGGCCCGCCTCCACCAACCTCCCCCCGATGGCCGCCGCCCGGGTGTCCCGATCGCCATCGATCCCAGGACACGGGTGAAACCCGTAGTCAGCACGACCTCCCCCTACCTCCCCCGAAAGGTGATGGGGGTTTCCGGTGAGGGCGGATTCGCCACGGTCCGCCGGGCAGAGCACGACCCGGGCGTCCGATTTGTGTACACGGGGTTACACATTCTCTTGGAGGAGTGGGAGATGGCGACGACGGTGGGTATCCGGCAGTTCCGTGCCGGGCTGGCCGGCTTCATCGATTCCGACGAGCCTGTCGCCGTCACCCGGCACGGCCAGACCGTCGGCTACTTCATCCCGACCCGCACCGAACAGGCCGCCGAAGTCGCGGCTCTGCGGGCAGCAGCCGTCGCCCTGGGTGACCTCGGGGCTTGACCCTGGATCTTGGACACGTGGAATCCAGCAGGTGCTGGAGGAAGCGAGATGATCAGGATCATGGCCAGGAAGAACTACTCCGATGAGTTCCGCCGGCAGGCCGTCGACT